>WNFZ01012324.1_pt1 | contig 26085 bp, 18 predicted proteins | sample 5400081 | NCBI WGS metagenome assembly WNFZ01 (sample SAMN13153365, study PRJNA577476) | soil metagenome | isolation source: 80 cm soil or saprolite under grassland replicate 1 | place: USA:California | collected 2016-06-15 | reverse complement strand
TACCGTCCGGCGTTTCCGGCGTTTATAACAACGGGACGTTCAGCATCAGTGGTACACCAACAGTTACAGGCGTATTCAATTACACTATTACAACGACCGGTTCTTCTTGTCAAGCGGCTACTGCTACCGGAACTATAACTGTCAATGCTCCGCCCACAGCAGATCTCAGCGGCTCTCAAACAATCTGCAACGGAGAAGCTACTACTCTGACTTTAACAGTTACAGGAACTGGAACAATCTCAGGCACTCTTTCTGATGGTACACCTTTCAGTGGAACGGCGCCAACTATACTTGTGAATGTAAACCCGGCTACTACTACTATGTATACCATCAGCACTTTAACGAACGGTAGTGGTTGTGCCGCAACTTCGATGACTGGCAGTGCAACAGTGACGGTTCCGTCAGGCGCGGCGGGTTTATGGACTGGTGCTGCCGACGGTGACTGGTTCAACTGTCGCAACTGGGCCAATGGACAAGTACCGACAGCTACTGTTGATGTGATTATTAACAGCACTGCTTCCAGCCCGGTTGTAATTGACCTCAGCTCGCCTTATGCCGCTGCTTATGGCTATGTTGCTGTAACCGGAAATCTAACTGTTGACAATAATTCATTGACTTTTGCTGGCATAAACGATAGCCTTTTTGCAGCAGGCAATGTAACTATTCAAAATAACGGGACCATTGATATGACCAATGGTGGTAAGTTTGAATTACAGGGAAATTGGAACGATCAGGTAAGTACTACAGGTTTTGTTAGCGGCACTGGCACTGTTATTTTCAGTGGCACTGCAAATCAAACCGTAACCGCTGTAAAAGGTACAGAGTTATTCTATAATCTTCAGATAAACAAATCAGCAACCACCGGACTTGTGCTTCTCAATAATAATATAACTGTGGATCATGATCTTACACTGGTTAAAGGAATTTTTGTAACGGGATATAATTTGTTTACGTGGAATAACAACGGAGGCACATTATCTTCACCGGGAACCGGTCCCGGTGAATCAGGCTCTGGTTCATATACTGATAGTTATATAGCTACTTCTGATGCTTCCGGTACACCTCTGAATGTTGCTGGTCCATCAACACCTTTTGGTGGAAATGTAGGTTTTAGAATTAAAAATGTTGGGAATACACCTACTTACTTCCCTGTGGGTTCAAGCTATTTATCGGCAGAGCCGGGTCAACCTCCTTCGCCCAACAGAATGATGATTCAGAATGCGGGAACAGTACAGGATTTTACAGTGGTAGTAACAAATGAAGATATTGGTTATACTCCTGCGGAAACAGGAGCACTAAGAGTAAATCGTGTGTGGTATGTAAGCGCATCTTTAGGCACCAGTCAGGCTACTATGCAATTATTCTTTACCAAACGCGACTGGACTGGTTGGGGTAGTAATGAAAATGAGGTAGAGGCCGGATTTGATTACAGCCAGCCCGCGTTAGTACAAAAAGATTACTCTGGAGATCCAAATGGCTTTATTAATCTCTCTGCGAATGGAGATATAAATTCATTCGTCGGTGCTCCATACAATAGTGAAATTTACGGCCAATATACTGTTGGAATTAGCAACAACTTGACTAATGGCATACAGCAATTTAACCGTTTCTCAATTGTAAATCCTACCAGTATTATTCTTCCGGTGACGATCATCAATTTCAAATCATACCAGAAAGGTAGTAGTGTTCAAATAGACTGGACGGCATTGAATGAAATAAATGTTGATCACTATGAAGTTGAAAAATCAACCAATGGTATCACATTTGGATCTATAGGCCGTGTTAATGTTATTATGAACAGCAGCTCAGCAAAGTACACTAAGACAGATCCTTCTCCTGCGATTGGAAATAATTTCTATCGCATAAAAGCAATAGATAAAGACGGAGCAGTAACATATACTTCAATTGCGTTAGTAAATGTTGGTCAGGGTAAAACATCAATAAGTATTTATCCCAATCCCGTACTGAACAAGACCTTTAATGTTCAATTTACCAATATGCAGCAGGGCAGATATCAACTGGTAATGTATAACAGTTTAGGGCAACCCATATTAACAAAAATAATCGAACATGCGGGCGGCTCTGGCACGCAAGTGATCAGGTTATCACATGGTATAGCAGCAGGTGCTTATTTTGTTAGGGTATTTAATTCGTCAGTAAATTTTGTAATTCCTTTGATAATTAAATAAGTTGAAGAAAATATCATCAAATATTTCTGCTCCAGTTTTTAGGGTCTTAACTGGAGAAGGTACGCTTAGCCACGGATATGTCTATATGCTGTGGCCTTTTTTCAAACCTTTGATAAATAATGTAAAGAAGGATAAAATTTTAAGGCAGGAAATCCATTTACGGTTTGGTAAAAAAGATCTGCAACTACGCATTTGATATGTACCCCGATATCCGCTTGTTAGTTTCAATATCTATGTAATGCTTTTGCTAATGATTTACGCACCAACATGTTTTTGTATTTAATGAACCAAAATAAACTTTTATGAAACTTTCTTTACTCCTCCCTAAAGCTAGCGTATGCAGTGCTATTGCAACACTAAGCTCTGCAAAAAAAGCAACGATTTTATTGCTACTCTTCTTTGCCTCAATATCATTTGTACAGGCACAAGAGCCAACATTAACAAGTGATAGTGTGGATTACCAGCCGGGCAGTACTGCGACCCTGACGGGGAGCGGATTCCAGGCTTTCGAGCCCGTCCAACTCCAAGTCTTGCATGCGGATGGTACGCCTGATACCGGCGCAGAACATCAGCCGTGGATTGTAACTGCTGATGCCGATGGAAATTTTACAACTACTTGGCATGTGTGCGAGGATGATTGCGTTGGTTCATTGCTGGAAGCAACAGCAGATGGACAAACTTCCATGCTGCATACTGTAACTTTTTTCGGAGATGCAACAAAAACATGGGATCGTGGTGCCGGTACCGACAATTGGGGCGATGCGAATAATTGGAACCCTAACGGAGTACCGCAGTCGGGTGATGTAGTTGTATTGGCAGTTATAGGTAGTAATACTACAACTGTTAGTGTGAATGTTAGCCCTCCTTCCCTTGCGTCAATAACCTTTCCAACTGGTCTTAATGACGATGTCATACTAAATATAAATCCTGGGATAACTTTAAATGTAAGCGGAACGATTACTATTCCCAGGACATCCAGTGGCACCGCGCCAAACACTTTAGCAGTAGGTACAGGAACTCTTAATGCGGGGACTGTTACGTTTACCAGTGGTGGTGGGACTAATAGACATGAGATGACCATTTCTACCGGTACTGCTACAGTTACAAATATTACTCAATCCGGTAGTTCTGGCAGCGCTACAATTACCTTCACGGGAGCAGGCCTTCTTCGGGTAGGCGGATCGTTTTTAAATTCCGGTAACGGAACACTAAATACTGCGGCGGGTTGCACTGTTGAGTATAATGCAGCCGCTGCACAGACAGTTGGAGATTTTGACTATGAAAATTTAACTCTTTCAGGAAGCGGTGCAAAAACCGTAACAGGAGCAACTGTAAACGCTACACTATCAATACAGGGTACGGCAGCTGCTTCGGGAACATCTCCAACTTATGGAGCAAATGCGATTCTCGAATATAAAGGCAGCGCCGCACAAACAACCTCGAATGTTGAATTTCCATCCTCAATATCTGCTGATGTTACAATCAACAACGCATCGGGAGTAACATTGAACGGCGCTAAAACAGTTTCCGGTTTACTTTCTATGACAAGTGGTACGTTGAACATGGCAAATAATAACCTTACTGTGGGATCATTAACCGGTTCAAGTAACATAACAAATACAAGTGGTACGGCTGGGGGAAGAATATTCACCATTGGCAGTGACAACACAAGTACCGCATATAGCGGAGTAATCAGCAATGGAACTGCCACTTCAGTTTCTTTGGTAAAAACCGGCAACGGCACATTGACACTCTCAGGCAGTAACACCTATAGCGGTACAACAACAATAACAGCAGGAACATTGCAGCTTGGCGCAGCAGACAGGATCAGTAACAGCAGCAATTTTATTTTAAACGGAGGCACATTCAGAACAGGAGCCGCTACCGGCTTTAGTGAAACTGTTGGCACGCTTAATTTATCTAATAATTCTACCATTGCATTAGGTACAGGTTCTCACACACTTACATTCGCTGCAAGCAACGGGGTTTCATGGACAAGCGGGAGAATACTAACCATAACAGGATGGACCGGGGGTTATAACGGAACCAGCGGTACGGCAGGAAAAATATTTGTCGGCTCAACTTCCGGCGGATTAACAGCCGGCCAGTTAGCGCAAATCCAATTTTTTGACGGCAGCACTAATTGGCCTGCTGCCATACTTTCTAATGGGGAAGTAGTACCAACTTTGCCTCCTCCACCCAGCAACCTAAGTTATCCATCGCCCAATACCTTTACACAGGGTGTAGCTATTACAAATTTAAACCCAACCGTAACAGGTACCGTAACAAGTTATAGCGTGAGTCCGGCCTTGCCTGCTGGCTTAAGCCTGAATACCTCAACGGGTGTTATCAGCGGCACACCAACAATAGTTACGGCTACAGCTACATATACGGTAACTGCCTCTAATGCAGGTGGCAGTACCAGTTTTGGAGTGGTAATAACTGTAAATGCCAATACAAACCGCTTTGCGGTTGCAACAGGTAACTGGAACGGTTCGATTTGGGCATTCACTGCAACCGGAACTGCCGGCTCTGCCCCCACGCCAACTTCAGCTGATAATGTTACAATTAATAGCGATGTTATCGTAACGGTCAATGTGAATGCAAATTGCAACTCGCTAACTTACAACCAGAATGATGATATAGACAACTCAACAGTAAGCATCAACTCAGGAATTACGCTGAATATAGCCGGCGCACTCACTATACCAAGGCAATCATCATTTATTAACACCATGGCTGTTGATGGCGGTGTTTTGAATGTAGGGAGCATTGCATTTACCAATGGAGGTGGTGGCCAAAGACATCAGCTCACAATTTCGAACGGGACAGTTACAGTTACAGGAAATGTTACCCAGTCCGGTAGCTCAGGTAGCGCTACAATTACATTCACCGGTGCGGGGTTATTGCAATTAGGTGGTACATTTTTAAATTCCAGCAATGGCACATTCACTGCTGCAACAGGTTCTACGGTTGAATATAACGGAACGAGTGCTCAAACAGTTGGAGATTTTACCTATTACAACTTAAAGATCAACAATAGTTCAGGAGCGAATCCTGCAGTTACACTCGCAGGTACAACTACAGCCCAGGGTTTGCTTACAATGAGCAACGGTACATTAGCTATGACAGGTGGCAGTCTTACTGTTGGGTCATTAACCGGTTCAAGTAATATTACAGGCACCTCAAGTACCCGAACTCTCACAGTAGGTTCAGATAATACAAGTCCCGCTGCATATAGCGGCGTGATTAGTAATGGAAGCTCAGCAGTTTCTCTCACAAAAACAGGTACGGGTACTTTGACCTTATCAGGATCGAATAGTTTTGGCGGAGCAGTAACAATAGGCAATGGAATACTGAGCGTAAATACAGTTGCCAACGCAGGCACAAATAGCGCGCTTGGAACCGGCTCTACAACACCCGCAATTTCAATAAGCGGAACAGGAATACTACAATATGCGGGGAGCGGCCACTCTTCCAACAGGTCGATTACTTTGACAGCCGATGGAGCAACTATAGATGCCTCAGGAACCGGAACATTTACGCTGACTGGTGGAATTACAGGCACTGGAAATAATCTAGTGTTGACAGGAGCCGGAAACGGCATAGAAGCCGTGGCACAGGAAGCGGCGGGAATACCCCATTGGGCACAACAGGTTCCGGAACAAATGTTAACTCCGGTGCTGCGCTTGACCTGAATGGTTTTACACTTTCCACAACAGAGGCACTTACATTAAATGGAACAGGTGTTTCAAACGGCGGCGCTCTCACAAATAATTCGGCAACGGCAGCATCATATAGCGGATTGATAACACTGGGAAGTTCAAGCAGTATCATTACAAATGGAGATATAATTATAACAAACGTGGGTACCATCACCGGATCGGGTTTTGGACTAACCCTTGGTGGTACTGGTAGTGGAAGTTTGGCAAGTATACTGGGAACTGGTACAGGTACACTTACTAAAACTGGTTCTGGAACATGGACGCTTTCGGGCGCAAATACTTATACCGGTACAACAACAATATCTGCGGGCACGCTACAACTTGGAGCGGCCGACAGAATTAACAACACCAGCAATTTTATCCTAAATGGCGGCATATTCAGGACTGGAGCCACAACAGGCTTTAATGAAACTGTTGGCACAGCTAATTTATCTGACAATTCTACTATTGCGTTAGGCACAGGCATACACACGCTCACATTCTCCTCAAGCAACGGAGTTTCATGGGCAAGCGGAAAAATGCTAACTATAACAGGATGGGTAGGAGGATATAACGGAACCAGTGGTACAGCAGGAAAAATATTTGTCGGCTCGAATTCAGGCGGATCAACTACGGGCCAATTAAAACAAATTCAGTTTTTCAATGGTACCAGTAATTTCCCGGCAACCATACTTTCAAACGGTGAAGTAGTACCAACAGGAAACTCTATAACGACCGGAAGCGTTTCAGGTTCTCCATTTTGTGGCGGACAAACATCAACCGTTCCCTTTACTTATGAACTGGCATCTAATTTTACGGGTACTTTCACGGCACAGCTCTCAGATGCTTCAGGTTCCTTTAGTCCACCTTTCAACAGCAATATAGGATCTGTAACTTCAGATGGAAGCGGCAGTCAAACTTTAAGCGTAACCATACCTGCTAACACATCCGCAGGTGGCGCATACAGAATCAGGGTAGTAAATAATACTCCTATAGTTAATGGTTCGCCCAATAGTAATGGAGCTTTGATTATAGATCAAACACCACCGGTGCTTACACCTGCTGCCAATCAGAATATAAATCTAAACGCCGGATGTTCTATAATTATTCCCGATGTAAGAGGAACAGCTACCGATAACTGTTCAGGTTCCGTAATAATCACACAGAGCCCTTCTATTGGAGCAGTAATATCATCATCACATAATGCAACAATCAATGTAACTGTAACAGCAACCGATGCAGCAGGCAACACAGATGTGAAGACGGTTGCGCTGACGGCAAAAGATGTAACACCGCCTGTAATCGTTTCAGTAAGTGATATCAATGTTGGTACTGATGACGGAGTATGTAATGCGACATTGAATATTGTTGCTCCTTCTGCAAGTGACTATTGTGTTCCGGGCACTGCATCCGGTACACGCAGCGATAACCTGGCGCTCAGTGCACCCTATCCTAAGGGAACTACAACCATTACATGGACATACAGCGATGGTGCAAACAGTGCTACCCCTGTTCAACAAACAATAACGGTGGCTGATGATGAAGCACCTGTAATCGCTTCAGTAAGCGATATCAATGTTGGTACTGATGACGGAGTATGCAATGCGATATTGAATATTGCTGCCCCGTCTGCAAGTGATAATTGTGTTCCGGGCACTGCATCCAGTACACGCAGCGATAACCAGGCACTCAGTGCACCCTATCCTAAGGGAACTACAACCATTACATGGACATACAGCGATGGCGTAATCAGTGCTACCCCTGTTCAACAAACAATAACGGTGGCTGATGATGAAACACCTGTAATCGCTTCAGTAAGCGATATCAATGTTGGTACCGATGATGGAGTATGTAATGCAACATTGAATATTGCTGCCCCGTCTGCAAGTGATAATTGTGTTCCAGGCAATGCATCCGGTACACGCAGCGATAACCAGGCACTCAATGCACCCTATCCCAAGGGAACTACAACCATTACATGGATATACAGCGATGGTGTAAACAGTGCTACCCCTGTTCAACAAAAAGTAACGGTAGCTGATGATGAAGCACCTGTAATCGCTTCGGTAAGCGATATCAATGTTGGTACTGATGATGGAGAATGTAATGCGACATTGAATATTGTGGCTCCATCTGCAAGTGACAATTGTGTTCCGGGCACTGCATCCGGTACACGCAGCGATAACCAGGCACTCAGTGCACCCTATCCTAAGGGAACTACAACCATCACATGGACATATAGCGATGGTGTAAACACTGCCACCCTTGTTCAACAAACAGTAATGGTGGCCGATGATGAAAATCCAACAATAACATGTCCTGCCAATATCTATTTGCCAGCATGTCAAAGCACAGCAACATGGTCAACACCTGCTGCGAGTGATAATTGCTCAGTGGAAAGTGTTCAGCAAACCGCCGGACCTGCTTCTGGTTCAACATTCGCGAATGGTACAACGACGACAATTACGTATACAGCAACCGATGGTTCTGGTAATCAAAAGAGCTGTTCATTCAATGTTACGAGGGCTGCGGCACTCGTGGCATCATCATCAGCTACGCCAATACTTTGCAACGGCGGTACATCAACAGTTACAGTTGGTGCTACAGGTGGCGAAGCTCCTTATACAGGAACAGGCGCATTCACTAAGCCAGCAGGAACATATACGTTTACAGTAGGCGATGCAGATGGTTGCTCTACAACAACGACGATAACTATTACTCAGCCTACGACATTAGTTATAACGCCTTCAAGCAATAATCCTAATCTTTACTTTGGTTATACAGGCGATCAGACTGCTATGGTCACATTCACGGCGTCAAATGGCACGGCTCCTTACAAATCAATTTCAATTACCATGAACCGTCCATTAAAATGTAACCAGATTAATGACGCAGGTGATGAAGTGTGGGCACCTGGCAGCGGCGGCAGTACAATTAATAATGGATGCCCTGCATCTCCCGGCCTTGCAATCTTAGCTCCTGTCTCTACAAAACTGAATACATTGTCTTACTCGGTTACGGTTACATTGATGGATGATGCGTGGATAATAGGAACCGTTACGGATTATAATAACTGTACAAAGACTGACTCTATTTTTGTTCATGGTGAAGATGTAAGATGCTTTGCTGCTGATAAGCCCGGTAATCCACAGAAGGTTCAGCTCTGCCATAAAACCGGAAGTACAAGGAATCCGTGTGTAACAATATGTGTAGACGAGGATGCAGTTCAAGAACATCTTCTGCACGGCGATACATAAGCTTTGGCGGCAGTGAATACACGCTTACTATTGAAAGTGGTTCCAATGAAAATGTTCACATTATCGTGACCAATATGTATGGTGCAAAAGTGTTCAGTGCAAAAGGCCCAGCTGATCAAACGTTCAGGTTCGGTTCACGGTTTTCGTCCGGAACATACATTGTACAGATCATTCAAGGTAAGAACATCAAGACATTAAAAGTTATAAAGGGAGAGGGATAGTAAACTAGAAAAATTGAACTATCTCAGGGCTGCTCGTTTTGAGCAGCCCCTTTTTAATGGGCTGCATTTTCATCGAAGATACGCAAGCACCATTAGAATAAAAAAGAAGATCACTAAGCGACACATCAAACTAAGTTCTAAAAACAAAACTTCGTCTATGACACTTTTTGAATTCAGCAAATTAACCACCCACGAACAATTCATTGCTTTATGGGATTATGGAAAATATTTAGGCTATCGTAAAGAGGCTGATTATTATTACACGTTTTACCAACTGGAAGAACTATATCTTGAATTGAAGTATAACCGCTTCAGCAAAGCTGTTGAAGGATACAAAACCTACACAAAATTCTAATTTAAAATAATAGGACGATAGCGTTTCAATATTTATTTAACCTAGTCAATGGTTATAATTTCTACGCACCAGTTGAATGGGAATAGTGATTTTATCTTTCAAATCCTTTAATGAAATTTTGTTATCACTTAATAAAGACATTTCATCAAAATTTTCGTCAACAACAATTAAATGTGCTGTTTTACTTATCTCTATTATGTCATCAATGGTGGCATTTGTTTTAAGTGTTGACCTGTAAGAAATTTTTTCATTATCAACCATCTCCTTTACCAGTTTCATATTTTCCAGTATTATTTTTTCATCATCTTTTATAGCATCAGTCTCAGAAGTCCATGTCTCCGTAGTACCCAGGTCGCTCGAAAATACATATCCTTTTGGAGGTTCTTTTGTACCCTTTAAAAAAAGAGCAAATATCCTGTATGATTCTCTTTTAGCCTTTTCAATAGCATAATCTATTACATGAAAAGGCAAACTGATGCCATTTATGATGATCAAAATAGTTTTCATGGAGTCTTAAGTTAACAACTTATTACTTTATCATCCCACATAAATAAAAAAATTATAAAAAAATAATATTCATAATGAAAGCTTGATGCGAAGTGGAGCGGATGTTATTATTCATTTTTTGTTGAGCAGTTTGTTACAGATTTTGGCAGGTTTTTAGAATTAAAATTTCCTGTGCCAAATCAAATTAAAACATTCGGGAAAAGTTGACTTAACAAAAAATTGATTTTAAAGTAATCATTAGATAAGATGCTTCTTTCAAAGATATCACATATGATGTAGAATTTTATAGCAAACTTTCTTCTATGAAAAAAACTACATTAATAGTAACCACTTTTTTACTTACTCACGTATCTTTTATATATCACGTACCTGTTTTATATATCACGTACCTGCTTCGTTTATGATTAATCCCCTCAGCACATTTCGTAAAATCAGTTCTTGTTGACGTCTTCTTAAGTTCTATTTCACTTTTTAAATCAATTAAATAAACATTTATGAAACACCATGTACGCAAAAGGCTTTTGCCTCTTTTCATGTTTACACTTGTCTTGTGTAGCACATATCAATTATTAAAGGCGCAGATTACTGTTACTGGCCCCAGTACCACTCAGACTCCGTATCTGCTGCCCCTGCTGCCAGGCTACAATTTCACCTCCGTTCTTAGCGCTAATGACTCTATCGGTGGTTACCCTTTATGCGGTACTCCTGATGGTTTAGGCGCTTTCGATAATGGGGGCGGAACGTTCACATTGCTTGCAAACCATGAATTCATCAGCACTGTTGGTCGTGTACGTGCTCATGGTTCACAGGGTGCTTTTGTTTCAAAATGGATCATCCGCAAATTAGATCTTGCTGTGTTAAGTGGCAGCGACTTAATACAAAATGTGAAACTTTGGAATGGCAGCAGTTATGATACTTACAATGCAGGAAACCCTTCTTCACTGGCTGCATTCAACCGTTTTTGTTCTGCTGATCTTCCTCCTGTTTCCGCGTTCTATAACAGTAAGTCAGGGAAAGGTATTCAAACACGCATTTATATGAATGGAGAAGAAGTAAGTGAGGGTCGTGCTATGGCACACATTGTTACAGGACCCAATGCAGGTACTTCTTATCAATTGCCACTGATGGGGAGAATGGCGTTTGAAAATGTTGTCGCCAATGGACATCTTTCTGATGTAACAATTGCAGCGTGCATGGATGATGCTTCGATTACCACAGGGAATGTTTATTTCTATGTGGGCAATAAAACTAACATTGGCACTGAAATCGAGAGAGCCGGTCTTACCAACGGCAAATTATATGGAGTAAAGATTTCAGGTTTTCCGCAGGAACGTATCAGTTCAACTTCTATCAACAATCCACCTGCTCACGGAACTCATTTTGAACTTGTTGATTTGGGCGCTGTGCAAAATCTTACAGGCGTGCAGCTTGATGCTACATCGGCCGCAGCCGGAGCAACTTATTTCTCCCGTCCCGAAGACGGTGCATGGGATCCCTCAAGGCTAACCGATTTTTATTTTATTACTACTGATCAGATTGACCAGATGAACGATGGTGTGGGCACACAGGTAGGCCGCTCCCGTTTATGGCGTCTTCGCTTTACCAGTCTTCAACATCCCGAGTTGGGTGGTAAGGTTGAAGCAGTGCTGGATGGAACCGAAGGTCAAAACATGATGGACAATATGACTATTGATAAACATGGTCACATCATTTTGCTTGAAGATGTAGGCAACTCACCACATAACGGTAAAATCTGGGAATATGATATTAAAACCGATAAGTTGAAAATGATTGGTAAACATGATCCAGTACGTTTTGGTGATATTGGTATTGCCCCTACTGCTCCTTTCACGCAGGATGAAGAAAGCTCGGGCGTAATTGATGTGCAGGATATTTTAGGAGCTGGTTGGTATTTGGTTGATGATCAGGCTCACTACACTACTGGTATTCCCTCTGATATTGTAGAAGGCGGCCAATTATTGGCAATGTGTAATTGTCCACAGCTTTACAGTACATCAAAAACAAATAATTCTTTTGCATCAGCTTCTTCAACGGCAAGTACTATAGGCAATTTACATGTATTTGTTGGTCCCAACCCTGCTGCTACCTATGCCAAACTATTTGTAAATGGGGCAAAGAGCAGCATCATAGTAAGTATGCTGGATATGAACGGAAAAACTTTATGGAGCAGTGGCAATATTCAAGGCAATATAGTTTCTATTCCAACTGAAAGATTTGCAAGAGGCACTTATATAGTAGCTGTACAAAGCGGTGCTGAAAGAGCAAATGTGAAACTCGTTATTGCCAAATAATTTTAGCCCCAAACAAAAAACAAAAAAAGCATAAACTGATCCTGCAGATAATACCCTGCAGGATTTTTTTATTTAGTCAAAAGCATTGCCTTCACTGTTCAATAGTAGATCGCAAATTGTGAAAGACAAAGAATTTCAAAACACTTATCTCTTCAATTAGCAATCAAAAAATTATTATTAATAAACTGCTTCGTTGATTTTTATATGATGCATTCAATGTACAACAAAATAATAGCCTCTTTTAAAACAAAAAAAATATTTTAGCCTTGTTATGCAATTGAAGAAAAAAATGAAAACCAAAATGGTAAGGCAAGCTTTTCAGCGTTGTATTCTTCTTTACTACAAAGTAGCTCTACAAGCGCCACTCAATAGATTTAAAAGCTTATAAAATTCATTCAGTAAATAAATAAAAAAAGGGCATGCATATACACACCCGCTTGCAATTTGATCTAAGGTTAAAGAAAAAACTTTATTGCTTCACTATTTTATATACCAATTGCTCATGACCCACATTTAATTTCATTAAGTAGCTGCCGGCCCTGAGATTTGCGGTGCCATATATATTAATAATGTTTGTTGAAGCATTATATGAATGAGGTCTCTCAATAGCCACCAGTCTGCCTTGCATATCATAAATATTTATTGCAACAGTTTGTGGTGAAGAAAGATTTAATTGCAATCGTAACGATCCTGTAAACGGATTCGGGAAAACAACATTAGCCACACTGGATTTAAGTGTAATGATTCTTGAATATTGCACACTACCATCTCCATCAATTTGTTTAAGGCGATATTGAACAATTGGAGACTTGGTAAATGCATTTTTATCTGTCACATTATAGCCTTGATTTTTGAGGCTGTTAAGTGCGGGTACAAATGCAATGCCTCTGTAAATACCGTTGTTATCAGCTTTTTCAACTTCATAACCTTTCATATTCATTTCATCACTTATCTGCCAGCTCAATTGTACATCATTAACATTGCGTTCAGCATTAAAAGAAAGTAATTTAACAGGCAAAGCAACACAGCCTTCTGCTGATGTACTCACAAAAGGAAATATCCATAGAGTAACGTCGAGAGTATTATTTTCATCATTTGGATTTGACCATGCATCAGAAAAGGGAACCCATGTACTATCGCTTTCAAATTCCCATGCAGTATTTGAAGTTTGATCATCTGCTGTACAGCCTATCCACAGTGAGTCTCTTCTTGAGCCACCCAAAGACCATGTAAAATTTGAAACATCTATCGAAACATAAAATTTCTTTGAAGAAGGCAGTGCAACCGGAGAAGGAAAGTTGATATCTGTAGTTAATCCAGCACTTACATCATTTTTTATTTGGCCCAGTGTGGTTTGTGCAGTGGCGAGTAATGAGCCGGGTTTACCACTTGCATCATCATATACTTTAAAATAAACGCCCTTTGTGAGGTCAGTGTCTTTGTTGAATTTGCTTTACCAAATTTTACACTTGTTCCCAAAATATGTGTATAAGAAGTAGCTGACAAATCAAAATAGTTTGCTTTCTGTAAATCACCGCCACTCGAAGCATTTATACCATTTATATATCCACTGATATAACCGGGGAAAGGGCCATTAGCAATTTCATAAAAAGTATCTGACCAGTTTGGTGGCGCAGGAAAATTAATGGTGTCGCAGGTTTGAGCTGCTGCTACAAGACTTACACAAAAAAAGATTACGGATAAATAGAGTTTATGCATAAACATTAGTTTTAGTTGTTCAACGTTTAAAGTTTAAAGTTTTCATCATAGAATTAACCATTGGACTTTCAACTTTAAGCAGAGCTAATTAATAACAGTTAGAACCTATATCCCAGCGCAAGCGACATCGTGTAGCCAAACTTTTTGTTAATTACAATTCTGTCAACTGTATCACCATCCCATTTTTTATTTCCATTCAAATCATTAAAGAACAATGCGTTTTGATGAAGTATATCGCCGCATGAAAATTCCACAAGTCCCTTATTTTTAAAAAAAGTTTTACTGATTTTAAAATCAAGAATTGGTCTTGGCTTTTCCCAAATAATATTTTCATAATAACCACCTGTGATAAACAAACGTGTGCCAGACTGATTGTACAAAACAGATAAGCTTAGATTTGATTTTGGTTCTGTATACTGTAATGACGCATTTACTATATATGGTGACTGGCCAAACAAGGGTCTATTGCTTGTTTTTGCATTATTGATGTTCTCTGTGCTTACCTCAGATTTGATGAAAGAAACATTAGAATATATTAATAGGGTTTCAAGTGATTTATTGATAAATCCAAAATCCTTCCTGGCCTCTAATTCAATCCCTTCGTTCTTACCATTGGGTGTGTTTACAAAGTTTACAAACAATGACTCAGCAGAAGGATTTACAACATTCTGTTCAATCGGGTTTTTAAATTTTTTATAGAATAAGCTTATTGAATAATACTGTGAGTTGTTGAAAAAATGTTCCCAGCGAACTTCATAATTATCTATATAAGAAGGAACGAGCTCAGAATTACCTGAGTAAGTGATATTATATAAAAAGTCATAAAAAATTTGTGGCGCTAATTCTCTGAATAATGGCCTTGCTACAGTGCGTCCGTAACTTGCGCGGAGATTAGCTGTTGATAAAACTGAATAAATTAGATTGGCAGAGGGCAACCAGTCTTTTTTCTTTATATCAACATTAATAGGATTATTACTTTCATTAAAAGTATTTAATGTGTTACGATAATCTTCAAGTCTTATTCCCCAAACCAAACGCAGTTGTTTTGAAAATTTATTATCGAGCATGATATAGCCGGAAGTATTGCGTACATAGCCATCATAATTATTGCTTGCAAATTCCGGTTCATAATAATACAGACCTTGCGTCGCATCAAAATTTGATGATTGAAATATCTGATTTGGAGGTTGATAGAGTGCTGCAAAAGCTATGTCTGTAGCATTCGCTACAGTATTGAAATACCTGATGTTTCTTTTTCTGTCGTCGTAATAATAACCACCGCCAAATTTTAAAGTTTGATTGTTTCTGAAAAATTTGAACGGAAGATTCGCATCTATATTTGCACCTTTGCTATAATCCTTTACTGATCCAAAAAAACGCAGACCAGATTCTGTACTGGAAATAGGACCAAATGCTAAAGCGGCACTATACCTGTCTTCTTCAGTTTGTTTTTGATAAACAAGAAACCTGTAGTCAGGTTCTTCTCTTTTCATATCAGTGTAGTAACCAATCCACCTGATCTTTAATTTGCTTTTTGGAAAATAATGTTCCCCTCCAACTTGCGTATTTGATATTCGATTGCTTACAAAAAAATATGAATTGGCATAAATAAAAGGTCGTCCCAGCGCTTCACTTGATCCTCCACGAATAACCGTTTGATCGGTTGAGTTAATAGAAAGAATGTTATTAATAAAGATCTTATTGTTCGCATTTATTCTGAATGCAATGTTGCCCAAAGCGCTTTCAAGAATAGTTTGCGTGTAGATAGAATCATAATAATGGTATTGCACTGCACTGGCATCACCATAAGACGTCAATTCCTGTTCATTATAATTCAATGTGGAATTATATGTAACGCCAAATATGCCGCCAAGCTTTGGGTAAGCTTTTCTTTTACTAAGATTTGCATTGAAGCCACCTGTTAACTGAACACCCGTATTAAACGGCATAGAACCTTTTACATAAGTGCCCCATGTATTTTGAAATGTTTTATCAAGAGCGGTCTTCTTAGCAGGATCATCATACAATAAAGAATTAAATGTTTGTGGAGTTGTATTGGCAACTGCATCATAAGTATAAAAATCTTTGTCAACAGTTATTGAATTTAACCCGCCGGTTAATTTAATTGATAAAAATTTTTTATCAGAAACATCTTTTGTATTTATCTGGACAAGCCCACCGGCAAAGCTTCCCGGCAGATCAGGTGAAGCACTTTTATAAATAGTGATGTTGTCTACTACTTCAGAAGGAAAAATATCAAATGCAAAGGTTTTGCGATCAGGTTCTGAACTCGGAAGTAAAATACCGTTCAGCATTGCTTCATTATACCGGTCATTCATTCCTCTTATTACAACAAATTTATTCTCCTGCACAGTTGTGCCGCTTACACGTTTTAATACATCACTGGTGTTTTTGTCGGGTGATTTGCGAATAAGATCAGCACTGATACCATCTGATACAGCTGCAGTATTACGACGTGTTATGAGCAATGAATTCAAACTTTCCTTTTTTGCATTTGTGCTTGTTACAACAACTGCTCTTAAATTATTTTTTGCAAGAGCTAAAACAATATTTAATGTTGTAACCTCACCTCTTATAACTTCTACATCCGATATTTTTTTTGAATCATAACCTACATAAGTTACCTGCAGTGTGTATTTGCCGTGTTCCAGTCCTCTGAATTTATAAGAGCCATCCGATTCACTAACAACCTTCTTTGAATTTTCCAATATAGTTACAGTTGCCCCAACAAGCGTTTGATTGTTGCTTTTATCTGTGATCTTACCAAGGATATTTCCAGTTTGAGCGATAGCAGCGAAAGAAAAAAAAGATAAGATAACAACAGGCAGTTTATAAAAGTTGATCATACTTTTTGTAAGCAAAAGTAGAAGTGTGTATTCGCTGTGATGTTTACAAATTATTAATTAATTGTTACGGGGATAATTTGTGCGGCGCCTGTTGATAAACTGCATACAATATGAATAAGAAGTTATTTTATTGTTGCTAAATCATTATCGCTGTAAGCATTACCAGAATTGCATTTCAATGTTATTCTCCCTTAACTATTTAGTAAAATTTTGTTAACCTCTCGTGTTATAATTCGTATAGTGGCAGAACTACTTTTACTGAAACAAATTTTTATTTATGAAACTCCATTTTACCAAAACGAAAGCAAAAACGATTACGCTTAGTCTGTTGGCTGCTTTCACAATCGGAGCTGTAAACGATCAAGATAAGCCGATAAAAATTATTCAGGGTAAGGACACGCTGATCAAATCCAACAGAACATGGGATGCTGATACAATTTATTTCATGAAAGGAAAAGTGTATGTTACCAACAATGCTGAACTTACCATTCAGCCGGGTACGGTGATTTTTGGTGACACCATTTCCAAAGGAACGCTTATTGTTACAAGAGGTGCAAAACTTCATGCAGTTGGCACACCATCCTGCCCCATTGTATTTACTTCTTCCAAAGCTACCGGAAGGAGAAACCGCGGTGACTGGGGTGGCGTAATATTGTTAGGCAGAGCTGCAGTAAATACGCCAACAGGTACTGCAAATATTGAAGGTCTTCCCCCATCTGCGCTTACGACATTTGGTGGTGGCACCAGTCCACTTAACAATGATAATTCGGGAGAATTAGAATTTGTGCGTATTGAATTTGCAGGTGTTGCTCTTTCTCCCAATAATGAGATTAACGGTCTCACCTTTGGTGGTGTGGGAAAAGGAACTACCATAGATTTTGTACAAGTGAGTTATTCCAATGATGATTCATTCGAATGGTTTGGCGGTACAGTAAATTGCAAGCACCTGATTGCCTTCCGTGGCATTGATGATGATTTCGATACTGATAATGGTTATAACGGTAATTTGCAATTTGGCATTGGTATTCGTGATCCTTTGGTGGCTGACATTTCAGGTTCAAAAGCTTTTGAATCAGATAACGATGCGAATGGCTCAACAAACCTTCCGCAAACAAGAGCAGTTTTCAGCAACTTTACCTGTGTAGCCGGTGGTGATACAACGAGTAACCCTAACTACCAGAATGGAGTACATATCCGCAGAAACAGTCACATCTTTATTTATAATTCAATTGTGATGGGTTTCCCCAGTGGAATTAATATTGATGGTACCTTGTCTCAAAGCAATGTTACAACTGATACGCTGCTGGAACATAATATCGTAACCTGTAAATATGCACCCAAATATGTAATTACATCATCTCCTTCAGACAATGCAAGTGTTATCGATCTTCTTAATTCGCATGCTAATAATCGTTTTTTTGCAGGCAATGCACAGGTACTGTTAAGGAACCCGTATAATTTTGGCAATCCTGATGTACGTCCTCTCGCAGGTTCACCTGCTTTAACGGGCGCAAGTTTTAATGAACCTGAATTGAGTATTCCTTTTTTCAGTAAACCAAAATTTATAGGTGCTCTGGCAATAAGTTCTACTCAAAACTGGGCAACGATTTGGGTAAACTGGAAACCAACAAATACAAACTACAGGCAAATAAATTCTAATTGTGCTACTGCTTTGACTGCTGAAGCTTTGGCTCCCTTCCAGACTGAAGATGCTGTAGCAGTAAAACGTGAGGCAAGTATTTCACCAAATCCGGCACATGGCTCATTTAATGTTGATCTCAGAGGTTTTTCAGGAAACGTAACTATTAAAGTCACTAACATGAATGGCGCATCAGTTTATACAAAACAAACTGTTGCTTCTGCAAAAAATATTGTAAACGTAAATCTGAATAATGCTCCCGCAGGTATATACTTTGTAACTATTACCAATGGTACTCAGTCAACAACGAAGAAAGTGAATATTGTTCAGTAAAATAGCATGTGTTATTTTTTACATTAACACCGCGCCTTGCTTTCCAGCAGGGCGCTTCTTTATAATATCAACTGCAATTACTGCTATTGAAAAGAGTTGCTTTCGATTACTATGCATAAAATTTATGTGGGTGTCGGCACACCTACTTCAGGCACATTAGAAGTTCTGCCTCCGGCTTAGTTTCGTCATTTATCCAATGTCCGTAGATTTCAATGTATGGAAGATCGGTCTCATAACCTCTCCTTCTTAATTCATCTTTCATAGCTTTTCCCGTTTGCTTTATGAGATTATAAGGACCGATGTGTTTACAGTAAGCATACTTTACAAGGGTAATACTTTTTTGTTCTAACCCGATCTCCTGTCTTGGCGTTTCTTCAAGTTCAACACCTGCAAATACCACTTCATTAGGTTCATAAATCCAAATATTAAGCCCTTTATCTTTTAAACTGTTTTCCTTGACTGACTGCCACATCTTATCCATTAATTTAAAGGCTGTGCCAGCATAGTCTTTGTTTATAGCAGCCCCGGAAAAACCATAAATATCTAACCTGAAGGGTTTATTAATTATTTCTACGTTCATTGTCTATAAATATTTTGAGGTGAATATAATTGCACATAATGAATCAGGATGTTGGCATTATTTCTCTCTTATAGTGAGGTTGATTTTGTTTTATTGACCTCGCGGAAAAGGAAAACCACGCTGATCGAGCGGCTTGTTAGCATATGGCTTCAGTTGTCCGACAATAAGATCCAACGCTTCCAATAAAACAAAATCATATCATTAGTCTCTTTCTCCCTTCAGATGTGTCTATCCAAAAATTTATAGAGAACATCACGGCAATTTAGGAAATGACTGAATCGAAACCAATACTTACCTTTTTCGTCCTTTTGTGCTTAATTTCTTTATCGCCGCTCCTGCAATTAATCCACCTAGAGTGTATAATAACGTTGTAACAATCTGATTATTTTTTTTGCCCTCTATCGACTCATCTTTATCATTTAGAAAAGTCACACCCAACCCTGTCATTGCCCCTAACAAAGCTCCTCTTAACACCGCATTCTTTTTTCCCTTCTACATATTCAGAAAGAGGGCGAAAATAACCCAGCAGGAGTAGCAAGTGGGTTAAGAAAAAAATATCAGTATATTATCATTTATAAAAAGTTGGAAGTACGATTTTAAATTGTTTTTTACTTATAAAAAAATAGAAGCAAAGAATAATATACGCGGTGAGTGATTAAATAACAGAGGTGGCGATTATAGTTTTCAATGAACGTTTTTACAAGTATATTATTTGAAAATTTTTTCAATGATCAAATTGATTACCTCAACAAAAATCAATACAATAACTATCCACTCGAGTACAATACTGTTTCTGTATTGAAGCAGATCTTTAAACAACTCAAGGTTTTCTTTTATTATTGCCAATCCTTCCTGGATCGTTCTGAATCTTGTTTGAAGATCAAATGTTTTCTTTAGTCCTAAATCGAGTTTGTGCAAATTCTCATCTTCCCACGTTTCTTCGGGAGAATCAAATATGTAAAGGTTTTCAGTGATCCTGTTTTTAATGTTTAGTGTTCTTCCAATATATTTTTTCAAATTTACTCCTGAGATACCGAGCTTACCTTTCCTCTCAAGTATTTGTGTATGAAAATTTGTCTCCTCCAGCAGCATATTGGTTTGCTGACTAAAATGATCAAGTGCTACAGATTGTGATACATTAAGCATGATAAACCTGAGGATTTCGGTATCGGCGTGTTGTATTTCGACTTTATTATAACCAAATTTATTTTGCGGAGCGTTGGTTTCAATATCAAACTCTTCACTCAGCCGATCATCAAATAAATTTTTACAATAGGGCAAGATAACTTGAATAAATGCAGTCATGTCTACCTCGTTGTAATCAAGAAAACAAACTATTCCATATTTAAAAACATAAATAAATTTTTTATCCTTTATACGATAAAATAATTCATCAGAATCCTCATGATCTATCTGAGCGGTAAAAACATTTTTAAACTGTTTAATATCTATACTATCGGCTAGTTGAAAAGCAAATACTTTTAACATGAGGCAAAATGCATTAGTTGAATCTTATGTATCTAAGTTAATACAATAAAGAAATATTTAAATGAGGCGTGAATGCAAAAAGATAATTAATGACAGTTTTGCTCCTGGATAAAATCTTTATTTGAATTTTTTCCGTGATCCAGAGAACATAAACAAGCATTTCGCAGGTTGTTCAAATTGCAATCTCTGAGCTAAATTGTGCGCAAAAATTTATAAAGACATGACTTTTATTTTACCTTTTGCTGTTCCTCTTTTGGGGAATACTTTTCATTCAAAGAGGTTTTATAATTGATACGCATTTGCAAGAAATTTTAAAGAAAAGTAGTTTTAGCGAAAAACTTAACATACCGATTTTATCCGCAATATTAATTTTGAAAAGGGCTTAAGGAAGGCGAGTAAACTATTGAGTAAAATTGTGGTAGTGCCTATTGAAAAACAGGTAAATGGAAAAAAATCATCGCCAAAAGCGATCGCACTTGCTAAATAATTCCTATTAAATTCTGAATTTTCAAGTCTGCATACGTGCAGACTTGTTTTTTACTCCTCAATGAATGTTTTTTAAAAAACAAGCTCATCTCTTTCATGATGATGAGAATAGTAGTGAACGGCTACTCTATTGTCATATTCTTTTAGGTTGTAATAAGAGAATAAATCTATAGACGGCATTTTTTTTGTAATATTCGTGATTCTTGGTGAACTAAAAAAGGAATAGCTGCATAACTTGATAAGTAGGGTATTATAAGCTTTTGGTGAGTGCAGTTCTAACTTTTTTACTGACATAATTTTCGTTTTAAATTAAGCATATCATCGCTCACTTTATTCTCTAACACTTTTGCATAAATCTGTGTTGTGGTTATTTTGGAATGCCCAAGCATTTTACTCACAGTTTCAATTGGAACTCCATTATTAAGTGTAATAGTGGTTGCGAAAGTGTGTCTTGCCATATGAAAGGTAAGATGCTTTTTTATGCCACATAAATCCGCTATCTCTTTTAAATAGGCATTTGTCTTAATGTTGGTGATCGTTGGTAAGAGCTTTTGTTTACTAATGCTTTCAGGATAATTCTGATATTTTTCAATAATAGCAATAGCGGCTGGTAATAATGGAATGTTAGATTTGTTTCCTGTTTTTGTTCTGAATGTATAAATCCATTTTTGCCCATCTATGCCAACGACAATATTTTCTGTTGTTAATTTTTCAATATCTATATATGCCAAACCGGTGTAACAAGAAAATATAAAAATGTCCTTTACTTTTTCCAGTCTTTCCAGTGACATTAGAGTTTGTTCCATAGCCTTCAATTCTTCTTTTGTAAGAAAGGTGCGATGCGTTTTATCCTGCTTTCCTTTATACCCAAGAAAAGGATCTTTGTCTATCCAGTTTTTTTCAAGCGCATCATTTACTACTTTTCTAATCCTCTGAATATGTTTCATAGTGGCGTTATTGCCACATTGCCAATATCTTTTGGCAAAAAGTTCAAAATCGATAATGAATTGTTTGTTTAATTCTTTAAAAGTGATATCTGTCGTTTGATACTCTCTTTGTATAAATGTTTTTATGTGACCAAGCGTAACCTTCCAGTTTTTAACTGTCCCCTTCGTGTAATTGAGATTTATTTCTCTTTGCATTTGTTCGTAATGAAATTCAAAATGATCAACAAGATGTCGTTGTTTTTCTTCTGTTTTTAAAAATGCGGATTTAATTGAGTCTATGTTTATGATAGCCTCTTTTTCTATAAATCGCGTATAAATTTCCCTTAGCTTTTGCTCAAATACTTCAATTGATTTGTTGAGAAATTTTGCTGATTCGTGATTGCCTTTTACCCTTCCTTTTTGCGCGTTCCACTTTTCGGGCGGCACATAAATCTTGGTGGAAATTTCTGTTCTTTTTCCGTCAATGGTAATACGAACGTAAACAGGTGCTTCCCCTTTTTTGTTTTGCTTATTTAAGCGGAGGATGGGAAGGTGAGAAAATGTGTGTTTCTTTATCATATACTACAAGATTTTCAAAATCATACCGGTGACCTCGCTTAGAAACTTCAATAAATATATGAATAAAAAGCACTAAAATCTTAAAAAATTGGATTGCTAAAATCCTCTCTGGTATTGCATTTCCGCAAAATCCGGTGACCTATTTCACATTTTTAAAAATAGGTCACCGATTAGTTCACCAGAATATTGATTTTCCTTGATCTTTTTTGACATATCTGAAAACAAAAAAGCCAGCAAAATCAATACTTTGCTGGCTTTTGATGAGATTTGATTTCTCATTCCGTGATCCGGATTGGATTCAAACCAATGACCCACAGCTTAGAAGGCTGTTGCTCTATTCAGCTGAGCTACCGGACCAAAATGCGGGTGCAAAAATAATTTTTAATTAGTTTGCACCCAAACCGGAATTACAAAGATGGATGTAAAAATTGAAGCAAGCTGGAAAGAAGTATTGCATTCCGAATTTTCAAAATCTTATTTTCAGGAGATTGCAGCTTTTTTAAAAATTGAAAAGGCACAAGGCAAAACTATTTATCCGCCTGGGCCACTTATTTTTAACGCTTTTAACACAACAGCTTTTGATAAAGTAAAGGTTGTACTGCTTGGTCAGGATCCATATCATGGCCCGGGCCAGGCACACGGGCTTTGCTTTTCGGTACTAAATGGAATTGCTTTGCCTCCTTCATTGCAGAATATTTACAAAGAATTGCATGATGACGTTGGCATTCCAATTCCTAAAACTGGCAATCTTACCCGTTGGGCAGAGCAGGGAGTATTTTTATTGAATGCCTCTCTTACTGTAAGAGCCGGAGATCCATTAAGCCACTCAAAAATAGGCTGGACGACATTTACTGATGCAGTCATTAAAATTATATCATCGCAAAAAAGAGATGTTGTGTTTTTATTATGGGGCAGGTTTGCACAGGAAAAACAGTTGCTTATTGATGAAACAAAGCACCATGTTTTAAAAGCTGCACATCCGTCACCATTCAGCGTTGATAAAGGTTTTTTCGGTTGCAGGCATTTTAGCAAAACAAATAATTTTCTTATGAAAGATGGATTAGATCCTATTGATTGGAATCTATAGCCCCTATCCCCTAAAGGGGAATTTATAAAAACAAAAATCCAAATGTCAAATACAAATAAAAGAGAAACTTCAATGCCCCCCTTCAGGGGATGGGGGCATGAAATTTTTGCACGGTTCTGGGCTTTATGGGGAATAGTATTATTCTTCAGCACCATGCTTATTGCTTTTATTTTTTACATTCCATGTTTTATAATAAAAGAGCCTTCAGCCGGCAGATGGCACAGAAAAGTTTCACAGGCATGGATGACTGTTTTTTTAAATCTTATTGGTTGTCCCTTTACAGTAAAAGGCAACGAATATTTTCAGAAGGGAAAAAATTATGTAGTGGTTTGCAACCACAGCAGTTTAATGGATATACCCATTACAACGCCATTCATGCCCAACGCCAATAAAACTATTGCCAAAACAAGCTTTGCATATATACCAATTTTTGGCTGGATATATGCTGCAGGCAGTGTTTTGCTGAATCGCAAAAGCGACAAAAGCCGTAAGGAAAGTTTTCAAAAAATGAAACATGTACTTGACCTGGGTTTTGATATGGTTATCTATCCGGAAGGCACCCGCAACAGAACCAATGATCCGTTGAAATCATTCTATGACGGAGCTTTCAGGCTTGCAGTTGAAACGCAAAAACCGGTTATGCCAGCGATACTCTTCAATACAAAAAAAGTATTACCGGTTAATAAAATATTTTATTTGTATCCGCATAAGCTTGAAATGCATATGCTTCCTCCTGTTGAAAGTCTCAATATTTCTCCAAAAGAATTGAAAGCAAAAGTTTTTAGAATGATGTGGGATTATTATGAAGCCAATATGTAAAGGTTTAAAAAAATTGTTAGCTATTTATATTATTGTCAGATACCTGTTTGTTAAGTATTTTGTTCAATTAGATCAATAGATTCTTACACATGCTTTACGTTATGGCATCAGAATTGAAAACAGAAAAATTAGATTTTAAAAAAATCCGGTTTTGATTGGAATAGTAATTGTTTGGGCAACGGAGTGCGATGATGTTTTACTATTGCACAAAATTTTTAAATCAATTTAAAAATTATAAAAGATGCCAGCAAAAAAAGATAAAAGAGAAGAACTCCTCAAGTTTATAGATAAAAATGCTTTTGATCCTATTCTAAAAACTTCACCAAAAAATTTGTCGGATAAAGACAGAGAAATGCTTGAGGACGTTCAAAGAAAAACGGAGAATGAAAAAAAGCAGTTTCATACAGAATATAAAACTGCTCAGGAAGTAAAAAAGAATTATTTGAGTGATGTCCGTTCCAAAGCTGCGGTAAAAGTGAATAAGGAATTAAAACATCTTGGCTTGCCCACATTACCCGATTTTAAAGACGAGTTTATGAATTTGTGTAACAAACTTGAGGTTTAGAAAGCATGAAGGAAACCAGGTTGATTTAACAATCAAAAAGTGCATCACTACATGCGCTTTTATGAGATAAATATATGGCTAAATCTTGCTTTTAAGATTCAGTAATCTTTTATTTTAAGTGAACAACAAACTAAGAGAATTAGGTTATTAAGCGACAGATCAAATGATTCAAAAGAAATTGAGAATTAGCGTTGTAGCTTAGAACATAGAACACAAAACATTCCATATCATTCCGCAACCATTGCGCTTATTACAGATAATGCAATACTGTCTGTTCCTTTTGGTAAGCGATAACGTGTTTTAAAATTCGTGATACTGTTTGGTTTGATAATATCATTCATTACATCTTCATGCTCCTCTATCATTTTATCATCTTTAAAGCATAACATTTTTATGCGTATATTTTTGTAAGAACAAATCGTTGCCTTGTTGAATATTTTTCCATTTACTAC
>WNFZ01002522.1_pt1 | contig 26153 bp, 23 predicted proteins | sample 5400081 | NCBI WGS metagenome assembly WNFZ01 (sample SAMN13153365, study PRJNA577476) | soil metagenome | isolation source: 80 cm soil or saprolite under grassland replicate 1 | place: USA:California | collected 2016-06-15 | reverse complement strand
TGGCGACAGGCCTCCTGGATCACCCACCCGCCGATGGGGACGATGAGGCCGGTCTCTTCCGCCAGGGGGATGAACTCGAGTGGAGGGACGAGACCGCGCTCGGGGTGGTTCCAGCGGATCAGGGCCTCCAAGCCGATGATCGCGCCCGTCTCGAGCTCGATGACCGGTTGGTAGTACAAGACGAACTCCCCGTTGTCGATCGCCCGTTGGAGGTCGGCCTTCAGCTCCAGGCGGCGCAGCGCCGTGTCGTGCATGGCCGGCTCGAAGAGCTGGTACCGCCCCTTGCCTGCCTCCATGGCCATGTACATCGCGACGTCGGCGTTTCGCATGAGCTCCTCGCCGCTCTGGGGCGCGCCCTCCTCACCGGGGCGTGCCGCGGCGATGCCGATGCTGGCGCGGACAGACACTGTCTTTCCCCCGAGCCTGATCGGAGCTTCCAACGCGGCCATGATCCTGGAGGCCACTTCGACGGCTTCGAACCCGACACCGCCATCCTCCAACAAGATGCCGAACTCGTCCCCCCCCAGCCGGGCCGCCGTATCTGCGGCGCGCAGGCACCCCGTTAGCCGTTGGGCGACCTCCTTCAGCACCTGATCCCCAAGGGCGTGGCCGAGCGTGTCGTTGATGGTATTGAAGTCGTCGAGGTCGAGGAACAGGACGGAGACCGGCCGGCCGTCCCGCGTCTGTCGCTCAAGTGCATGTTCGACCCGGTCGCGGAACAGCGCACGGTTGGCCAGTTCGGTGAGGCGGTCGTGGAAGGCCTGGTGCTGGAGCTGCTCCTCGAACGCCTTGCGCTCGCCGATGTCGCGAATGTTCAGCACGATCCCGTTCACGTTGGGGTCATTGAGGAGGTTCGTGCGTTGGGACTCGACATGGAGCCAGTGTTCGTCGCGATGAAGGAGGCGGAACTCGGTCAGTGCCGGCCGGGGGTCGTCGCCGTCGCGGTCTCCGCTCGTCAGGAACTGGAGCACCTGGGCCTTGTCCTCGGGGTGGACGTGGTCGGTGAGTTTGGAGCCCGTGAGCTGTTCGTGCCCGTGGCCCAGCACTCGCTCCACCGACGGGCTGACGTAGGTCATGGATGAGTCCGCCGCCACGACCATGACCACGTCCGAGGAATTCTGGACCAGCGAGGAGAACCGGGCCTCGCTCCTCCGGCGAAGGAGGTCCTCAGTGAGGGCCGCGCTCTCCAGGGCGAGCGCAGCCTGAGACGAGAGGGTCTTCAGCACTTCGCACGTCGAGCGTGACAGGGGGTCTTCACTGCCCACGCAGAGCAGCGCCTTCAGCTCGTCCAGCATGAAGAGCGGCGCCACGAACACGAAGCGTGTCTCTTCCGGCATCGGAATGAGCCCGCCGAGCTCGCGTCGCGCCGAGGGTTCCCGGATCGAATCAAGCGCGATCAGATCCGCTCGTTTCCAGGTCGGTCCGGCCGGAAGATTCACGGCCCTTCCCAGCGTCGCGCCGTCATCGTGAGAAGCGCCGACGACGGTGAATTCCTGGGGGGGACTCCCGTCCATTTTCACCAGCAGGACCACCGTAGCGGTCTCACCCGCCAGCCTGCCCGCCGACTGCATGGCCGCTCGATGGATGCCGTCGCGATCGGTCGCAACCACCAACGCCTGCCCGGCGTCCTGCAAGGCCTTCTGGCGCGCGGCGGACAGCTCCTCGCGTCGTACCAGGCCGGCCATCCTGACCACCACCAGGAGGAACAACGCGATCGACGAACCGATGACGAACGGCGCGTCGACCCGCTCGCCTCGGATCTCCTGGATGATCTGAACGGCAGGAGCCATCAGCGATGCTCCCGCGAGCAGGCCGAGCCTGGCCTTCGTGGCCCGGTGCTCCTGTTCGGGGGCGGGATCGGAGAGCGTCCGCATCGAGCCGTGCAGCGCGGCTGCTCCCCACAGGAGATAGAACGAGGCCCAGCCCGCCTCGAGGTACCCGGCCTGGTTGTAGACGATCCCCTGCACCGAGATGTAGCTGTAGACGAAGTCGGTGCAGAACAAGGCGATGGCCGCACCCGCCATCAGAGAGAAGGACGGAGCGCGCCTCCCGGGGCCGATGGCCAGGCGGACCACGGCCACGAGCAACACGAGGTCCATGAACGGGTAGGCCATGCCGATGAGCCTCTGGATCGCGCTCGACTCGGGGGTCCGGGCGATGGGGGACATCAGGAACACCCACGAGATCGTCCCGATACCGATCGCCACGATGAGCGAGTCGATCAGCCCCTCTCGGTCTCGCCCCGGGCTGCGGCGGTGCACCATCAGCAGCACACCAGCGATCAAGCAGGGGTAGACGGAGAGATACAGGATGTCGCCGATCGACGGATAGGGGAGCTCCGCGCCGAAGAGCTTGTCGTAGTTGTACGTGATGACGTCCCCGGCCACGAACATGGTTTGGCCAAGGGCGAAGAGATACCAGGGCAGGCGATGCTCCGGCCGCCATGTCTTCACGGCGATGAGGATCACGACGGGCGAAGAGACCGCGATGATGTTGAAAACGAAGCCGACCTTGAGCGGCGGCACGAGCTCCCAGCCGAGCAGCAGGAGGGTGCCGCCAAGGACGTACAGGAGCCATCCCCGGCGCCTCATGAACCTGATATCGGGTGGCAGGAACGGCGACCTGAACGATCGCGGGCTACTCGGATTCAGGCATCTTTCTGCCCCGAACGGGCCGCAGCCACCCAGTCGGCGGACCCCCCGTGCAGTGGGCGGCCCAGGTCAACCGGGGCCATCTCGCCGGTAGGCGTGGATCCCTGGCGCTCGATGTCTCGCATGCCAGGAAGGAACAGGAAGGCGAAGGTCACGGTACTGCCGATCACCCCCGCCCACACGAGGGTGGCCCGGACACCGATGGCCTCGGCGACCGGGCCCGTCAGTGCGTAGGACAGGGGCAGGAGGCCGATGGAGACGAACCAGTCCAGGCTTGAGACCCGGCCCAGGAGCCGATTCGGCACGAGCCGCTGCTTCGTGGTGATCCAGACAATCGTGCCGGCACCCTCGAGGGCGTTGAACAGGAAGCAGGCCACCATGGCCTGCCAGGGGAAGTGGGCCAGGCCGAATCCCGCCACCGAGAGCGTGGACGCCGTCCACACGAGGTAGATGAAGGTCATGTTCCGACGGGGCATGTCCCGGTGCCCCATGAAGAGAGCCGCGGCCATGGCGCCCACCCCACCGAGCGCCAGGATGAAGCCGAGGTCACGGGCGCTCCTTCCCATCTCGTACTTGACGACATGGGGCAGGAGCACCTCGATCGGGCCGAGGAACACGAGGTATGCGAAGGCGGCCGCCACGAGGGTGCCCCACAACCATGTCTGGGATCGAACGTAGCGAAAGCCCTCTCTGATCTCGCGCCACGCCGATACAGCATCGCCCCGCCCACCGGGCGCACTCGCGTGTCTACGCATCCAGGACAAGCACAGGATCGATGCCCCGAACGTCGCCGCATCGACCATGAAGGCGCCTCCTGCCCGATCGCCGAAGGCCGCGATGATCCATCCGCCAAGGGCGGGGCCGAGCATCCGCCATGCGGCCGGTCGGACGAACTGATCGAGGGAGTTGGCCTGCGTGAGGAGCTCGGAGGGGACGAGCTCCGGCACGATCGCATCGAACGCTGGCCCGAAGAACGCGGTGCCGGCACCGAAGGCCGCGGCGATCACCATCACGTGCCACAGCCGGATCGATCCGGAGATCGAGAGGAGGCCGAGGACCGCGACAGCCAAGCCCCGGATGGCGTCGGCGACCATCATCACTCGCCGGCGATCGAACCGGTCGCTCACGACGCCGCCGACGAGGAGGAAGACGATGTGGGGGAGCGACATGGCGATACCGACCACCGACAGCGCCGTCGCAGCGTTGGACAGCTGATAGACCTGCCAGGGCAGCGCAACGAAGAAGATCCCGTCACCGAGGAGCGAGATGGCCATGCCGCCCCACAGCAGTCGGAAGTCGCGGAGCCGGAGAGGAGCGGTCAGGCGCAGGAGGCCCGACCCGATGGGACCTTTCCCCTCGTGGTCCATGCCCCGGATATCGGCCGCCGAAGTCCGGCCTTTACCGCTTGGGAAGGATCGTGGTGAGGGCCGGCACCGCCGCCTCCACGGGAGGCGGCGGGGCCGACTCCTCCACGGAAGCCGACGGCGTCCAGTCCTCTGGCGGGGCCGCCGCGGGTGTCTCGTACGGAAGGTAGACCCGGAACGAAGCGCCCCCTCCCGCCCGGTCCTCCACCCAGGCCCGGCCCCCATGGAGCGCCGCGAATCGGGCGACCAGGGAGAGCCCGATCCCCACGCCCGGGGAATGGGCCACGACCTGGTCTCCTTGCCGGAAGGGCTCGAAGATCGTCGCCTTGAGATCGTCACGAACGCCCGGACCGGCGTCCTCCACCCTGATCAATGCCCCGGCCTCGAAGGGTTCGACAGCGACCCAGATCGGCGTCTCGGGGGGCGTGTAGCGCACGGCGTTCGTCACGAGGTTCTCGATGATGCGCTCCGCCTGATCGGCGTCGACCGAAGCGATGATGGGCTCGGTGGTCCTGAGCTCGATCGGATGGCTCTCGACGTTGCATTCCTGGATCACCGCCGCCGCGATCAGGGTGAGGTCGACGTGCCCGCGGTTAGGCTCGACGGCGCCCTTCGACATCCGGTCCAGATCGAGCAGGTTGGTCAGCAGCCGACGCAGCTTGCGGGCATTGGAAGCCATCCGCCGGATGAGGTCTTGCTGGTCCTCGGGAGCGATCGTGTCACCGCTCTGCTCGAGTGTGAGGGCGTTCCCCAGGATGCTGGTGAGCGGGGTGCGGAGGTCGTGAGACACGGCCTGGAGGAACGAGTTCTGCATCTCGTGAAGGGTCGTGAGGCGCTTCGTGGCCTCCTTTTCCGTCTCGAGGGCCTGCCGCAAGACCCCCTCACTCTCCTTCTGTTCGGTGACGTCGTACATGACGCCTTGCAGGTAGGCGGGGCGACCCCTCTCATCCATCAGGGCTTCCGCCTCCTCTCGGATCCAGGTCACGCGCCCCTGCGGGCCGCGGATCCGATACTCACACTGCATACGCTCTTCACCGCGCATGATCTGAAGCTCGGCCGCCAGCGCCTGCTCCCGGTCCTCAGGCAGGATCTGTTCTCGCCAGAACTTCGCCGCGCTCATGAACTCCGCCTGGGTGAAGCCCAGGATCGACTCGATCTGCGGGCTGACGTACCTCCATGCGCCCTCTTCGCCGAATTCCGCGATGTAGACGACGGCCGGCAGACCCTCAACCAGCGTCCGGTACTTCGTCTCCGCATCGCGGAGCTGCCGCTCGGTCCTGCGGTGTTCGTTGACGTCCACCATCAGGCCCTTCAGGCGGGCCACGACCAGGATGAAGAGCACCGAAGAGCATCCCGCGAGAACTGGCACGTCGACCTGTTCGCCTCGGAGCGCCTGAAAGAGCTCGACCGCGGGCGCCATCAGCGACGCGCCAGCCAGCACGAACAGACGCAGGCGGGGGTTCTTGACCTCCCGCTCGGGCGCGGGTTCCTCCAGCTGGCGCATCGACGGGTGAAGCGCCGCCGCCCCCCACAACAGGTAAAAGAGCGCCCAGCCGCCTTCCAGGTAGCCGGTCGTGTTGTCGTAGACGATGCCGTGGACGGAGATCCAGCTGTAGATGCTGTCCGTCACGAACAGGGCAACGATGGACAGCGTCATCAGGTAGAAGGCCGTCGGTCGAGTCCCGATGCCGACGGCCAGCCGGATCGCCGCGGTCAGGATCATGAGGTCCATCAGCGGGTACGCGATCGAGACCAGCTTCGCCACCAGGTTGAGGTCGCTGTCGTGGGCGATCGGGGCCATCAGGAACACCCAGGAGATCACCCCCACACCGACGGCCACGATCAACGAGTCGATGGCGCTGGCGCGGTCACGTCCCGGGGTCCGCTGATGGATCAGGAGCAGCAGCCCGGCGATCAAGCAGGGATAGACCGACAGGTAGAAGAAGTCTCCGATCGAGGGGAACGGAAGGTCTGATCCGAACAATCGATTGTAGTTGTAGGTGATGACGTCACCGACAACGAAGAAGGTCTGACCGAGGGCGAACAGGTACCAGGGGGCCCGCTGGCTCGGCTTGTTCATCCGGACGGCGAGCAGGATCACCAGGGACGCGGAGAGTCCGATGAGGTTGAAGAGTGCGCCCACCCGGATGGGATGCACGAACAGGTACGCCAGGGTCGTGACGATCCCCAGCACGGGATACAGCAGCCAGGCACGGCGCTTCACGACCGTTGTATCGGCCGACACGGCCGAAGCCCTTAGACGTGGCGGCTGCTGCCAGCCGCCGCGTGGGGCTCGAGCATCAGCCCTCGGTGCCGCTCGTGCTGGAGCTGGAAGCGCTCGCTGATCTCCCCCAGCACCTGGCAGAGGAGGTCGATCTCCTCCTCGCCGTTGGCCGCGGTGATCTGGATCCGGAACCCAACCTCGTCCGTTGGGACGAGCGGGTAAGCGGCCATCGTCACGTAGATGCCCCGGTCGAACAGGTACCGGCCGACCACGTCGATGTCCTCGTGGCGCGCCAGCGGGATCTCGATCAGGGGATACCCGGATCGGTTCGGGGTGTAGATGTCGAGCTCGCGAAGCCGGTCCAGAACCCGCTTGGTCCTGCGGAAGATCTCGTATCGAATCAGGTCCCCCCGTTTCTCGTTGACCGCGAGCCCCGCCAGGGTCGTGGCCAACGATGCGGTTGGCGACGGCCCTGAGAAGAGGTAGGGGGGAGCAGCCACCTTCAGAACGTCCTTCAACCGTGTCGGCAGCGCCAGGAACGAAAGGAGAGAGGAGTAGGACTTCGAGAACCCGGCCACCAGGATGATGCGCTCGTAGCTCTCGGCCTGGTTGCGGACCACTCCGTTCCCTCTCGTGCCGTAGTGGCAGAGCTCGTCGGGCGCCCGCTCGCCGATCACGCCGAACCCATGGGCATCGTCGATGTACAGCAGGGCGTCGTGCTCTTCGGCCAACCTGACGAGCTCGTGGATGTCGGCTGCGTTTCCCGTCATCGAGTTGACGCCATCCAGTGCGATGAGCTTGGGGGTCGTCTCGTGGGCCCTCAGCAGCTCCTCGAGCTGCTCGTAGTCGTCGTGCCGGAACCTGACGATCCGCGCACCGTGGCCCTTCGCGATCATCGCGCCGTCGTAGATCGTCTTGTGCGCCCGTCCGTCGAGGAAGATGGTTCCGCTGCCAGCGAGGACGGGGATGACCGACATGTGGATGTGGGTGATGGTCGCAAGCAGCAACGAATCCTCGGATCCGACCAAGTCGGTGAGCTTGGCCTCGATCTCCTCGTAGAGCGCCGGGCTTCCCAGGAGCCGGGACCACGAGGGGTGCGTGCCCCACCGGTCGAGGTACTCGGGCACGGCCTCGATGATCTCCCGGTCCACGTCGAACCCCAGGTAGTTGCAGGAGGCGAAATCGAACAGCCAACGGTCGCCGATGCGGATGCGGCGGCCGTGCTGGATGTCCACCTCGTCGATGACGGCGTCCAGCATGGGGTGGGATTCCTTCAGGCGCGCGAGGTCGGCGATGGTTGCCATCCACCGCTCGAGCCAGCCGTCATCCGTTCGCCGCAGAGGTTTCGGGGCGTACGACATCGCCTCTTCGCCATCGGTTGAGCCAGGGACGCTCTTTAGTCCATTCGGGCGTCACCCATCCCCGGGTAGGTGGACGATCGGCGTCCAGATCTGTCGGGCGCTAGCGTGACCGTGTGGCGGTGCTGGTCGGGACGAGCGGGTGGCAGTACGACGACTGGCGCGGCGGCTTCTACCCTGCTGACCTGCGCAAGCGGGCCTGGTTGGAGTTCTTCGCCACCCGGTTTCCCACCGTGGAGATCAACAACTCGTTCTACCGGCTGCCTTCGGCGGAGGCCTTCGGCCGATGGCGGAACGAGACCCCCGAGGGGTTCGTCGTGGCCCTCAAGGCCAGCCGGTTCATCACCCACATCCGCCGGATGCGGGACTGCCGTGACCCGGTCCAGCTCCTGTGGACCAGGGCAACGGAGCTCGGGCCCCGCCTGGGGCCGGTCTTGTTCCAGTTCCCTCCGCGGTTCCCCGTCGACCTCGAACGGCTCAACGGCTTCCTCCCGGTGCTTCCTCGCGGGATGCGGGCGGCGTTCGAGTTCCGCGATCCCTCCTGGGAGACGGACGAGGTCCTGGAGGCGCTCGACGCGGCGGGGGCGGCGTTCGTGCTGGCCGACAGGCCGCGTGCTCGAGTCCGCGAGGTGGTCACCGGAGGATGGGCGTACATCCGTTTCCATCAGGGCCGCGCGCTCGCGCCCGGCTACGCGAGGACGAAGCTGCGGCGGTGGGCCGATCGTATCCGGGCCCTCCCGGCCGGCGACGTGTTCGCCTACTTCAACAACGACACCGGCGGCGCGGCCGTGCGGGACGCGCTCACGCTGACCGAGTTGCTGTCGGCAGGAAGGACGGCCGCGCCGCCTCGAACGCGGCGATCGCCGCCTCGTGGTGGAGCGTGAGGCCGATGTCATCGAGGCCCTCGAGCAGCCGCCACCGGGTGAAGTCGTCGATGTCGAAGGCCGCGTCGAACCCCGGAGCGCTTACCGCCTTGGCTTCGAGATCCACCGTCACCTGAGCCGTCGGATCCTCGGTCACCGCGTCCATCAACCGACGAACGGCACCGGGCGGGAGCGTGACCGGTAACACGCCCACCTTCGTGCAATTCGTCCGGAAGATGTCGGCGAGGGACGGCGCGATCACCGCGCGGAACCCCGCATCCTCGAGTGCCCACACGGCGTGCTCGCGGCTGGAGCCGGTCCCGAAGTTCGGCCCGACCACCAGGATCGAGGCGCTCAGGACGAAGGCGGGATCCTTGCGCCACTCGGCGAACAGGAACGGGCCGAAGCCCGTGCGCTCGATCCGCTTCAGATACTCGGCCGGGATGATCTGGTCCGTGTCGACGTCGGAGCGGTCCAGGGGAAGCGCCGTGCCTGTGTGGGTCGTGAACGGCTGCATGCCCGCTACCCTCCGTCCGCCACTCGCCGTTCGATGCCCAGGTCGGCCGGGGTGCAGAAGTGGCCGGCGATCGCGGTGGCTGCGGCGACGGCCGGGCTGACCAGATGGGTCCGGCCACCCTTGCCCTGGCGGCCCTCGAAGTTCCGGTTCGATGTCGAGGCGCACCGCTCGCCGGGGGAGAGCTGGTCCGGGTTCATCCCCAGGCACATCGAGCACCCGGCATCGCGCCAGTCGAACCCTGCTGCACGGAACACCATGTCCAGGCCCTCCCGTTCGGCCTGCGCCTTCACCAGCATCGACCCCGGCACGACCATCGCCCGCAGGCCATCGCGGACGTGCCTGCCGCGCACCACCTCGGCCGCGACCCGGAGGTCCTCGATGCGGCTGTTCGTGCAGGAACCGATGAACACGGTGTCCGGCCTGATGTCGCGGATGGCCGTGCCGGGCCGAAGGGCCATGTAGGCTACGGCGCGCTCGGCCGACTCCCGGCGGATCGGATCGTCGAACGAGGCGGGGTCGGGGACGGCGCCGTCGATCGAGACCGTCTGCGCCGGGTTCGTCCCCCAGGAGACATACGGGGTGAGCTCGCCCGCGTCGAGCTGCACCTCCCGGTCGAACACCGCATCGAGGTCGGTACCGAGTGAGCGCCAATGGTCCAGAGCCCGCTCCCAGGCTGCGCCCTTCGGGGCGTGGGGCCGGCCTTCGACGTACGCGAACGTCGTGTCATCCGGGGCCACCATGCCGGCCCGGGCCCCGGCCTCGATGGACATGTTGCACACGGTCATCCGGCCCTCCATCGACAGCGACCGGATGGCCGACCCTCGGTACTCGATGACATGGCCCACGCCACCGCCGGTCCCGATCCGGGCGATCACACCGAGGATGACATCCTTGGCCGCGACCCCCGGCGGCAGGTCACCGTCCACGGTAACGGCCATCGATCCCGGCGTGGACTGCGAGAGGGTCTGGGTGGCCAGGACGTGCTCCACCTCACTCGTCCCGATTCCGAAAGCGAGCGCGCCGAACGCGCCGTGGGTCGAGGTGTGGGAGTCGCCGCACACGATGACCAGTCCGGGCTGAGTCAGGCCCATCTGCGGACCGATCACGTGGACGATGCCCTGGCCGATATGGCCCGTCGGGTAGAGCTCGATGCCGAACTCCGCGCAGTTGCGATTCAGGGCTTCCATCTGGCGAACGGAGACGGGGTCCTGGGGACCCGGCGCCGTGGGGACGTTGTGGTCCATGGTCGCCACGGTGAGGTCGGGCCGGCGAACCGACCGTCCCCCCAGGCGGAGGCCGTCGAAAGCCTGCGGACTGGTGACCTCGTGGACCAGGTGGAGGTCGACGTAGAGGAGATCGGGCTCGCCCTCGGCGCGGTGCACGAGGTGTTGGTCCCACACCTTCTGCGAGAGCGTGGTGGCCGTCGTCATGGCCGTCCCCGGTTGTTCCAAATAGTGGAACGTGGTACCAATATATGGAACATGACTCTACCACTCCCGCCGAGGTCCGGCTCGTCGGTCGCCACCGTCGAGACCGGGGTCGGCGTCCTCGACCGGACCATCGCCATCATCGAGGCGGTGGGATCCGGTTCCCGAACGTTCTCCGACATCGCCGACGCGACCGGCCTCGCCCGCTCGACCGCGCACCGGCTCCTCAAGGCCCTGGAGGCGCACGGGCTGCTCTCGTTCGACGTGGTGTTCGGCTACCGGCTCGGTCCTCGGCTGGTTCGCCTTGCGTCGGAGGCGATGCGGGAGCTCCCGCTCCGCGAGCTGGCGCACCCGGCCCTCGAGCGGCTGGCCCGGCTGACGGGGGAAACCGCACAGCTCTTCGTGCGCAGCGGTGACGAGCGCCTCTGCATCGACGTGGTGGAGTCCGAGAGCGAGCTGCGAACGATCGTTCCCGTCGGCGCGTCGCTCCCGCTCACCGCCGGCTCCGCCGGCAAGGTGATCATGGCCTGGGCCCCGGACCGGGAGCGCCTGGTAGGACTGCTTCGGCCGTTCACGGATCGCACCCCCAGCATGGATCGGCTTCGTCGGCAACTGGCCGCGGCCCACCGGCGTGGGTGGGCCGAGAGCTCGGGCGAGCGCGAGCCTGGCGTGGCGTCCGTGAGCGCGCCGGTGTTCGGCGAGACGGGGACCCTGCTGGCCGCCGTTTCGGTGTCCGGGCCGGTGCAGCGGCTGGGACCCAGGCCCGGCGGGCAGTATGCGCCCGCCGTCCTGGCGGCCGCCCGGGACATCGAGAGCGCCCTGGGCGCCTCCGTCGCGTGAGGGTTTCCGGCTCGAACGTCCGGGTATCCTGCGGTGGGACCACCGGGGTGCCCTCGGAGACGCCATGCAGCTGGAACAGGACGTCCTGCTCGGCGAGCGATACCGGCTTGTCCGAATGGTCGGCTCGGGAGGCATGGGGACCGTCTGGGAGGCCGAGGATGAGATCCTGGGCCGTCCCGTCGCGGTAAAGGTGCTCTCCGAATCGCTGGGGGCGGAGGAGCACGCCGTGCGCCGGTTCGAGCGCGAGGCCCGGGCGGCCGCTCGCCTCTCCGGGCCGCACATCGCCGCCGTGTACGACTTCGGTCGTTCCGAGGGCCGCCCATACATCGTGATGGAACTGGTCCGTGGAGAGACCCTGGCGGATCGATTGGCCCGCGAGGGTCCGCTCCCTCCGCAGGAGGCCGCCCGGATCGCAACGCAAGTGGCCGAGGCTCTCGAGGAAGCCCACGCCGCCGGGATCGTTCACCGGGACGTGAAACCCGGCAACGTGATGCTCACCGCGGCCGGCGATGTCAAGGTGATGGACTTCGGGATCGCCGCCGCGGCATGGGCGGTACGGGTCACCACGTCGGGGCTCGTCCTCGGCACGCCCTCGTACCTGGCGCCCGAACAGGCGAAGAGCGAGAAGACCACACCAGCATCCGACGTCTATGCGCTCGGTGCCGTGCTGTACGAGATGGTCGCCGGCCGCCCACCGTTCGTCGCGAAGTCACCGGTCGCCGTGGCGCTGGCGCACGTCCGCGAGGACCCGCCGCCCCTCGACCAGGTGGCCGAGGGCGTTCCGCCGAACATCGCCGCCGCGGCCATGGCCGCACTGGCGAAGGATCCGGCAAAGCGCCCACCCTCCGCCGCCGCCTTTGCTTCCATGCTCCGCGAGCCGACCCTTCCCCTCCCCACGATCGATGTCGGCGATGAGACGACGCCGCTCGCGCCGGTGATCCGGGGTCCCGAGGAGACCATCCCGCTGTCGCCGGTCCGACGTCACGGCGACCGACGGCGGATTGTCATCCCGGTCGTGCTGATCGCCGCGGTGCTCCTGTTGACCCTGGCGATCACGATGGTCGAAGCCAGGGACCGGTCGATCCTCCAGCGGACCCAGCGGGAGGCTCGCCATGGGCTGCGGGTGGCCGTTCCCGAGCTCACGGGGAAGACCATCTCCGAGGCCCAGGATGCCCTGGCCCACGTGGGATTGGTGGTGGGCGATGTCCGGCTTCAGCCCGGGGAGGCCGGGATCGTGATCTCGAGCGACCCGCCCGCCGGCGACCGCGTGCGGCGGGACGCCTTGGTCACGCTCATCGTCGGCGCGAGCACGCCGTCAACGGACAAACCTCCCAAGAAGCACGACAACGGCAAGCACGTGGGGCAGGAGAAGGACTAGTCGGTCGAACCGGGCTCGCCCACCGAGCTCGGCGAGTCCGGGAGGAACACCCTGAAGGAGGCGCCCCGGCCGGGTCGGTCCTCCACCCAGGCCCGGCCCCCGTGGAGCTCGGCGAACCTGGCCACCAGGGAAAGGCCGATCCCGCTGCCGGGGAGGTCGGCCGCCTCGGGCCCCCGGCTGAACGGCACGAAGATCTTCTCCTTGAGGTCGTCTGGAACGCCCGCCCCCTCGTCGTCGACCGAGATCAGCGCGCCACCGTCCTGCGCGGCCACCCGGATCCACACCCGTGCGTCCTTCGTGTGCCGGGCCACGTTGCCCAGCAGGTTCTCCATCATCCGCTCCACCTTGGGCTGGTCTACGGCGATGGTCACCGGCTCGGTGTCGATCTCCACCGATCGTCCGGTGAGCGCTTCTGAGGCCGCCACCAGGCGACGGATCATCGCCGGGAGGTCCACCGGCGATCGCCGTGGCTCGACGATGCCGCGGTCCAGCCGGTCCAGGTCGAGGAGGTCGGTGAGCAACGTCCTCAGGTGTTGGGTCCGGTCGGTAAGCGACTTGAGGAGCGAGTGCCGTTCGTCCGCCGTCAGCTGGGAATCGAGGCGTTCCAGCGTGCTGGCCGCGCCGTGGATCGCCGTGAGCGGGTTCTGCAAGTCGTGCGAGAGCGTGTGCAACAGGGTGTTCTTGAGTCGATCCATGGCCCGGAGCTTCTCCAGCACCACCTCGAGCTCCTGCTCCGAGCGCTTGCGCTCGCTGATGTCGTACATGACCCCCTGGAGCACGAACGGCCGGCCGTTCTGGTCGCGAACCGGGGTGGCCTCGTCCAGGATCCACCGCCACCTGCCGTCCTTGGCCTGCATCTGGTACTCGGCCCGGAACGGTTCGCCGGAGGACAGCGACCGATCCTCCTCTACCCGCACCGCCGACAGGTTCTCCGGATGGGTGAACGAGGCCATCGGATGAGGATGCGCCAGCCACTCCTCGGGCGTGTACCCCAGGACCCGCTCCAGTTGCGGTGAGATGTACAGCCAGTCGCCCTGCTCGCCGTACTCCGCCAGGTAGACCACCGCCGGGATTTGCTCCACGAGCGTCCGGTATTTCGCCGCGAGCTCCCAGTGGCTGGCCTCGGCGAGTTTCTGCTCGGTGACGTCGAGCATCACGCCGTGCCAGAACCGGACTCCGGACACCGGGTCCTCCACCACGGTCGCCTCGTCCTGGAACCACACCACCCGGCCGTCCCGCGCGATCATGCGGTACTCGGAGGTGAACGTGCCGGTCTCGAGCGATGCCCGATCGTCCTGGACGACCCGATCGCGGTCATCCGGGTGCATGGCCCGGATCCACAGCTCGGGGTCGGCCTGCCATTCGAAGGGCGTATAGCCCAGCATGGACTCGGCCTGGGGGCTGATGTACACGTCCCGGTACCCGATGGGACTGGTCTCGTCCTCGATCTCGGTGTAGGTGATGGCTGGGATCTGCTCGACCAGGGCCCGATAGCGGACCTCGGCTTCACGGAGCTCGTAGTAGCGAGCCCCCGCTGCCCCACGGCCGGCCTCGTCGGAAGCTCGGACCACGACGATGCGGTCGTCCCCCTCGGCGATGGACTCCGCCCACAGCCGGAGGACCCGTGCCTCGCCCGAAGGTGTCAGCACGTGAGCATCGAACCCGTCGATGGCCCCGCGCTCGCGCAACAGGTCCCTGGCCCGGTCGTCCCCCATCGAGGAGAAGAACCCCAGTTCCCCGATGGTGTGGCCCACGACCTCGTCCCGGTCCCGGTCCACTAGGAACAGGAACGCGTCGTTCGCATCCAGGATCAGCCCGTCGAGATGGGCGAGCAGGATCCCGAGCGAGCTGTGATTGAAGACGTGGGCCGGGAGGCTCTCCCTTCCGGCCTCGGTCAGGTTGGGCTTCATCGGCTCAAGCATCGGCCGGCCGGGGGACGCGCTTTACGGGTACCCGGGCGTGGGGCGTGTCAGCGGGCGCTGGCGATGAGGACCCGGACGATGGCGTCCTCGATCGAGGAGGCGATCCACTTCGGCATCCCCCGGGACAGGATGGAGAACTCGGTCCACCCTCCCTCTCTGTCCAGCCACACCCAGCCCGACAGGGCGGAGACCCCGTCCAGGCTCCCGGTCTTGGCCCGCACCTTCACCCCGTGGAGGCGGTCCTCCAACGTTCCCTGTCCCCCGGAGGCCAGGGCCTCCCGGAGCACCGGGCCCCAGGTGGCGGCGTCGGCCACCCACAGCAGCTGGACGATCCCACGGGCCGTGACTCGATTCGCATAGGAAAGGCCCGATCCGTCGTACAGGCTGAAGTGGACGCCCTGTTCGGCCACCCAGTCTCGGACGGCGGCTGCCCCCTTGGCGATCGTCCCCGGCGGCCCTGCGGAATTGGCCCCCAGCAGCTTGCCCAAGACCTCGGCGTAGAAGTTGTCCGAGGGCCGGTCCATCGCCGCCAGGATGGAGCGGAGCGGCCGTGACTGGATGACGGCGATGTCCGCCAGGCCCTCCGGCGGCTCGCCCGAGCCCGCCCTTCCGACCACGGCCACGCCCCGCTTCTCCAGCTGCTTGGTGAGCGATCGCGCGGCGAACGCCTCCGGCTCTCGTGTGAACCGGCCGTTCACCACGTTGCCCTGGAACGTGAGCGCTGTGGGAGGCGCCACGTACAGGCGGGACTGTTGGCGCTTCCATCCTCGGGCCCACCAGTCGTGCGCGAAGTAGCCGGTGGATCCCATCACGCGGCCACGGACCTTCTCCACGCCGGCGGCGACGAGGTCGCGGGCCAGGGCCCCCATGCGGGCCGCGGTGATCTCCGGATCACCGCGGCCCAGGATCCATAGGTTGCCTTGGACCACTCCCTGCTGGAGCGACGCCGTCGCTGCGTGCGTCTCGATGCGACCACCTGGTCCGAGCGAGTCGAGCAGCGCCATCGACAACAGGAGCTTCTCGTTCGATGCCGGGATCCGCGGCTTGGTGTCGGCCCGCTGATACAGGAAGGATCCCGCTGAACCCACCGACACGGACACTGCTCGTCCCGCCACCAGGTGATCGATCCTCCGCATCCAGTTGGCCTTCTCGATCCGAAGGGCGAGGACGATGCCGATCCCCGACTCGTTGAGCTGGTCCTGCTTCGGCCAGCGCATGCGGAGCCGGACGACCCCGATGTCTTCCCATCCGAAGCACGGGCTGGTCGATGCCGACGACGACGCGTCGAGCGGGAGCGTTTCCACCGTTTGCCACGCCGAGCCGAACAACCGTTGGAGCTCGACGTTCTGCCCCGACTTGTTCGGTGAGACCGTCGCGTGGATCACCGGGCAGCTCCCGGCCGTCAGCGAGGATGCGATGAGTGATGAGTCGACGAGCGCGCGCACCCCGACGGGCACGGGGTCGGAACCCGCCGCCTGACATGCGCCGACGGCCGCAAGGCTGACCCGGTACTCGCCGCTGTACTGCGGGCCGTCGGAAAGGGAGAACGTGCCGTCCCCTGCCGTGTTGGTCGAGGCGACCGTGGCCCAGGACGCCGAGTCGGCTCGTCGCCACTCGAGCTGCACGGGCCGGGAGCCTAGGCACGACGGGACATCGCCAACCGAACCCGAGAGCTTGACCGTGTCGCCGGCGGTGATGGCAGATGGCGACGCCACCAAGATGGCCGTCGGCGGTCCGCCGGCCCCCGCCATGCTGGACGCGGCCACGGCAACGAGCACGAAGGCGATGAGGAGCGCGATCGGCAGGGTGCGGGCGGGGTGCAGGGCTTCCTTCCTCGGGCCGGGACGGAGGACGATTGTGCCCCGGCGGGGCCGTGCACTCAAGGAGTGATCCGGTCCGAACTGCCGATCCTCGAGTTCAAACTGGAAGGTTCGTGCCTCGTGGGCGGGTAACGATTGGGTGAACTCCCTCGCCCGCGGCTTGTGCCGGGTCGGCGCGCGGCCCATCATGCGGCCAGGCCAGGTCTGGCCCCGCGGGAGGTGAGCCCATGTTGGAAGCCTTCGTGCTGATCCAGAACGAGGTCGGACGGGGGGCCCACGTGGCCCGAGCCATCCGCGACCTCGACGGCGTGAGCCGGGTGGACCTGGTTACCGGCCCCTACGACGTCATCGTGCGGGCGGAGGCCGACAGCATCGACGAGCTGGGCAAGCGGGTGCTCCGGCCCATCCAGGACGTGGACGGTGTCATCCGCACGATGACCTGCCCCGTCCTGTACCGGTAACCGGGCCTCGACGTCGAGGGCTGATGGAACGGCGCCCGTTCGGGGCCTCCGGCCTGGAGGTCCCAGTGATCGGCCTGGGGACGTGGAATGTCTTCGACGTCGGACCCTCCGCCGAGCCGGGCGTCCGGACGGTGGTAGAGACCGCGTTCGACGCCGGGACCAGGCTGGTGGACTCCTCGCCCATGTACGGAAGGGCCGAGTCGGTGGTCGGCCGTGTGCTGGCGGCGACCGGCCTCCGCCGCGAAGCCATCGTCGCCACCAAGATCTGGACCCCTTCGGCCGATGAGGGCGCCCGCCAGTTCCAGCGCCAGCTGGAGTACTTCGGGGGAACGGTGGACGTGGAGCAGGTCCACAACCTGGTCGCGTTGCGCGATCACCTTGACTGGATGGAGCAGGAGCGTGAAGGGGGACGGATCGGGTTGATCGGCGTGACCCATTATGCGGAGTCGGCCTTCAGCGAGCTCGCGGAGGTCATGCGAAGCGGACGGATCCAGGCCGTCCAGGTCCCGTACAACCCCCGGGAGCGGCGGGCCGAGCGCGAGGTCCTCCCACTTGCCGAGGACCTTGGCCTGGGGGTCATCGCCATGCGTCCGTTCGCCGAGGGCGACCTCCTCCCGGGGCCCGATCCAAGAGCCCTGGAGGAGCTGGGCGTGGCCACCTGGGCCCAGGCCCTGCTCAAGTGGATCGTGTCGGATCAGCGGGTCCACGTGGCCATCCCGGCCACGGCGGACCCGGCGCACGCCGCCTCGAACGCGGCGGCCGGGGAGCCACCGTGGTTCGATCACGCGCAGCGGGAGCTGGTGGAGCGCCTGGCCTCGCGCTGAGGGGGGCTCCGCTCAGATGCCCGTTTGCCATCTGGCCACCCCCCGACTCCATCGAAAGGTCTACCCCCTTCCCGTTTAGCCGGTCCGCCGGTCGGGGGAAATGGACCATCGGCCGATGGCGCGGCCTGGCCCCCGGTTGGAGGATGTGCGCAGGTCCGGCCCAGAGAGGGGGTGGGCCGGGCAGTCAGGAGGAGGCATGACCAGCCAGAACGCCGTGTTCGTGGAGTCGGTCTCGGCCATGCTGAGGTTCGCCCAGTCCGACCCGGAGAAGGCCCGAGTGGCGCTGGCGGCCCGCGGAGACCAGGTGCTCGCGGCCTTGCGAGACTCGCTGCTGCCCGCGGCCAAGGACTCCCAGCGGATCGTGGCGCTGATCGACCTCTACATGCAGGCCACATTCGAGATGCTGTTCGAGGCGGCACGTTCCGACGACAGGATCGAGTTCGGCGAGGCCGAGATCAAGGCCTGGGCGGTGGCTGGGGCCCTGGATCGGGGCGCCGAAGGGGCGCTGAAGGGCGATCGCAATGCCCTGATGGCCTCGATGCGCGCGGCCGAGGCCATCCTGGGCCTCGATCTCATGTCCTCTTAGCCGGCCGCCCGGTGTCGAGGGCGGCCGCCAACGGCGCCCGCTTGACGTTTCTCCCCCAACCGTGATGCGGTGGTCCCGTCACGTCTGTCCCGGGGAAAGGAGAAACGCATGTCCATCATGGATCGGTTCAGGAAGAAGAACGAGAAGTACGCGAAGGACTTCGACAAGGGCGACAAGACCCTCGCGCCCGCGTATCCGTTGGTCGTGCTCACCTGCATGGACGCCCGGCTTCAGCCGGAGGTGTTTCTCGGCATGGAGATCGGCGACGCCCACGTGATCCGAAACGCCGGCGGGCGCGCGTCGGACGACGCGCTGCGCTCGCTCATCATTTCCAGCCGCCTCCTCGGCACGCAGGAGTACGCGGTCATCCATCACACCGACTGCGGGATGCTCACGTTCAGCAACGACGACCTTCGGAGAAAGCTCGCGGCCGACACCGGCAGGGACGCCTCGCACATGGACTTCCTGCCGTTCTCCGACGTCGAGGACAGCATCCGCGAGGACGTGCGGCGCATCCGGGACAACCCGTTCATCCCGCCCGCCGTCGAGGTGTCGGGGTGGGTGTACGACGTCAAGACCGGGAAGCTCCAGGAGGTCGTGCCGGCGGGCAGGTGAGCCCAGCCGCCCGGCCCGGCGGGCCGATGCTGGCCATGGTCCTCGACGCGCCGGGGGAACCGCTTCGTGCGGCCGAGCTCGGCCGGCCCGAGGCCGGACCGGGGCAGGTCCTCCTCCGGGTCCGGGCCTGCGCCATCTGCCGCACGGACCTGCACATGCTGGACGGCGAGCTCCCCGATCCGAAGCTCCCGCTCGTCCTGGGTCATCAGATCGTGGCCGAGGTCGAGGAGGCGGGCCAGGGGGTCGAGACCCCTTCGGCCGGCCAGCGGGTGGGCGTGCCGTGGCTGGGGTGGACCGACGGGACCTGCCGATTCTGCGCGAGCGGCCGGGAGAACCTGTGCCCGAACGCCCGGTTCACCGGCTACCACCTCGATGGTGGGTACGCGCAGTGGACCGTGGCCGATGCCCGGTTCTGCCTCCCCATCCCCGAGGGCTACCCGGACCTCGAGGCGGCGCCGCTCCTGTGCGCCGGGCTGATCGGGTGGCGATGCCTGAAGATGGCCGGCGACGCCGAGCGCCTGGGCATCTACGGGTTCGGGACGGCGGCTCGCCTCATCGCCCAGGTGGCCCGGTACCAGGGCCGCCGTGTCTTCGCGTTCACCCGTCCCGGCGATCAGGAGACCCAGCGGTCCGCCCTCGATCTGGGAGCGGAGTGGGCCGGGGCCTCGACCGAGCCACCGCCCGAGGAGCTCGACGCAGCGATCCTGTTCGCCGCGGTGGGGGACCTGGTGCCGGCGGCGCTTGCGGCGGTGGCGCCGGGCGGAACGGTGGTGTGCGGGGAGATCCACATGAGCGACATCCCCTCGTTCCCCTACGAGCTCCTGTGGCAGGAGCGGGTCCTGCGCTCGGTGGCGAACCTCACTCGCGCGGACGGCGTGGAGTTCCTTGGGCTTGCCCCGAAGGTTCCGGTGCGCTCCTCCGCGACGGCGTTCCCACTGGAGGAGGCGAACCGGGCCGTCGGATGGGTCCGCTCGGGTGGCGGCAGGGGCGCGGCGGTGCTCGTCCCGGGAGGCATGGTCGAAGGGCGTAACCCCGGACCGCTCCAGCCCTAACCCCGCCCTCTCGAGGAAATGACTCGGCGAGGCGATACACCGCCGCGAACGGCCGCCGATATCTCCAGACAAGGAGGCTCCGATGGGCGCGAGGGCTGAAGACGTTCCCGGCCAACCGGTCCTTGCGCCCTCGGCGCCTCCGGAGCCTACGCGGAGGCCTTTGCACCACAAGTCCCTCGAGCTGGTCATGGTCCGGTGGCGTGACGCGTGGTTCGACTTCGAGCACGGCGCGACCGGGTGGCGGGACGCCTACATCGTGCAGACTGTGGGGTTCATGGTTCGACGCGACGCGGGCGTGATCTCGGTGGCGCAGGAGCTCCTTCCGGGCGGGGACGGGTTCCGCGCCGTGACGCACATCCCCATGGGAGTGGTCGAGAGCATCACGACGCTGGCACGGACCGAGGGTTCGGGGAGGAGGGCCGGAGACCGAGTTGTCCGCTCGGCCCTCCAGGCCCCCCAACCCCTCGACGTCCCCGGGGTGGGGTCCGGGGTCGTCCCGGCCGGGCGCCGCTCAGCGACCTGAGCGGCACCAGCCTCTCTACAGCCTCGGTTCGAGCGCGAGGATCCCCGTTCGGTAGGCCTCGCAGCTCGCCTCGCCTTCGCCTCGGGTGTGGAGCAGATCGCCGAGCGCCCGATAGGTCACCGCGATCTCCACAGCCTGCTCGGACCGCTCGAACAGCTCGATGGCAAGACGGAAGTTCTTCTCCGCCCCGTCGGGCTCCGAGTCGGTCAGGGCGAGCCCGAGCTCCCGGTGAGCCCAGGCCAGGATGGGCGTGTCGCTATCGCCCATGATCGAGATCGACCGTTCCAGGAGCTCCCGCGCCCGATCCGTGCGTCCCTCCAGCCGCTCGATCCTCGCGAGCTCGTTCAGCGTTCGTGTGAGGTCCTTCTCGTCGCCGGTCTCCTCGAAGATGGCCAGCGCGTGCTCCAGATCCTGGCGGGCTTCGTCGAGCCTTCCATCGCGCGTCTTGACGTAGCCCTTGGCCAGGAACGCGTACCCGGTCTCTGCCTTCAAGTTGAGGTGGCGGTAGGCATCCTCTGCCCGCTGGAGGGAGCGCTCGGCCTCGTCGATGGCGCCCTGCACCAGATACAGGTGAGCGACGTTCAGATGCATCTGCGCCACCCGTAGAGGGTCGGCCAACTTTGGAGCCAGCCGGTCGAGCTCTACAGCCGATGCGGCCGCCCGTTCGTACAACCCCGCGTCCAGATAGGCGTCAAGCAGAGACGAGTACAGGCGGGTCAGCGCTTCGGGATCTCGGATCTGCTCTCGCTGCAACGTGTCGAGAAGCGTCTCGAGCATGTGAATCGCGTATCGCACGTCGCCAAGGGCTTGGAAGCACCGGGCCTTGCCGGACACCGCATCCGCCCGTGCGCTGGCCGGCCCGGAGCGGACGATCTCCTCGGCCCGCTGGTAATGATCCAAGGCCTGCTCGGGCATGCCTCGGCGCTCCTTGAGCAGACCGCGCCCGTCTTCCGCCTTCGCCTCGATCCTCGAAAGGTGATACCGCTTGGCTTCTCGCGCGATGGAGCCGAGCGCCTCGTCCGCCTCGTCCAGTCGTCCGGCCGACAGATCGATCCGGGACTGCATCAGCCGCGCGTCCAGCCTGGCCTCCAGGTCCGCCGGCTTGCCGGTCAGGAGCTCGTCGACGTCGACGCCCAGCTTGCCCGCGAAATGTTCGAGGGCCTCCCGCGATGGGTTGCGCCTGCCCGCCTCGATGGTGCTGACATATGCGTGCGTGTACTTGGGCTCGGCCAGCTCGCGCTGGGTGAGGGCCCTGGCCAGGCGCAGCCGCCGCAGCCTCGTCCCGATCATCGACGCCTCCTCGGATCCGTTACCGAAAGGGTAATGCGGGACAAGCCCGGAGTTCCACTTCAGGCCCATGCGCTAAAGGTCGGCGGGCCGGGAGCCGAACTTAACCAGTATGTTTGCGGTAGGCCAATTAGTGGGTTACATTGCGCGCGCCTGTCGGCATGAGAAGGGGGGAAGAACCGATGGCGCGCGCCACCATCCGCAGGTCTCTCTACCTGTTGGGCACGGGGGTCGTACTGGCCTCCGCGGTGCTCGCGGGGACGGCGAACTGGCCCAAGGGCTGAGCCGGGAAGCGACCGGGGGTCCCGGGGGACCCCCGCCTTCCGCGGACTCCCCACTCAGAGCACAAGCGGACGAAGTGACTCCCGCCCCGCGGCGTGTCTACCGGGTGGGGGGCTCGGTGTTCAGGGTATGGGCGAACCGGCTCGAGTCGGGCGCCGAGTACTTCAAGGAGGGCCAGTGGGTGTGGACGCCCATCCCCTCGAGCAGCATCATCGATCACCCCCAGGCGATGGAGGTCGGCCAGGAGGACCTGGCCGCGTTACTGGCCGGATCCCCCGCGGAGCCGGCTCGGCCTGCCGCCCGGGGCGTGCGCCGCTGAGGCCTGCCGGACTATCCTGAAACGCCTCAGGCCACCGTCACGTTGATCCCATCGATGCCGCTCGCTCCCGTGGGGAACGGCGGGGCCTCCACCCTGACCTGTACGGCGCCGGTCCCGTCGTATGCCCGAACGAAGATGGAGTACTGCCCGGGTCCCGGCGGGGTCCACCGGTACAGCCACAACCGCCAGGTGTAGGGCGACAGGGCCGTCTTCAGCAACGCCGGGTTCCACGTGCGCCGCCCGTCGGTGGAGACGTCCACCCGGGAGATGCCCTCGTCGCCGGCGAAGGCCACTCCCGCGATCGGCACGACGTCGCCGCTCAGCGTGGCCCCGTCCTCGGGGGTGTCGATCCGCGACGTCGTCTTCACCAGGGCCGGCTTGGACCACCCGCGCTGCTCCCAGAACCCCTGGTACGGCCGGTCCACGACCTCGATGTTCGTCAGCCACTTCGGGTTCTTCATGCCGTACGTGCCCACGCCGAGCACCCGCGCGGGGAACCCGTGCGCCCGGGGAAGGACGAAGCCGTTCATGCCGAACGCGATCAGCGTGGTCTCGTCGAGCGCTTTGGCCACGGCCATGCTGTCGGAGTAGCCGCCGGCCGAGCCGAATGCCACCTCGACCGCGCCCGAGCCGATCCCGGCCCGGTCGAGGATCTCGGCCACGGGCACGCCGATCCACACGGCGTTCGACATGTAGTGGCCGCCGAGCTGGTTGCTGATGCACTCCAGCGTCTGGTACCGCTCCACCACCGGAAGGGACTTCAGGTCCTCGTAGGTCAGGGTGACCGGGTGGTCCACCAGGCCGCCGACGGACAGCTGCCACTCGGCCGGGTCGATGTCCGGTTGGATCAGGTCCTCGTTCACCACGTAGAACTCGTCGTTCGAGGTGACCTCGGGCGTGAGCCCGGCCACCCGCGCGAACTGCGCGTCCTGTGGCGACAGATGGACCGGGGACGGCGTCGCCGACACGCCGAGCAGCCGCTGTCGTCCCGGGTCCGGCCGCCGGAAGATCAGGCCGCCGAGCGGGGACGCACCGAGCAGCATCCCGGCTGCACCGAGCCAGGCCGCCCGGATGAAGTAGCGGCGGGTGAGGCCGGCATCGGCGGGCTGCTCGGCCGCCTGCGCGGTGAGTCGGTCCAGGGCCCACCCGGCGACGGCACCGCCGGCCATGTACAGCGGAAGCATGATGAACGCAAAGGCGAACCGACCCACCCACTGCGGGTTGGAGGGAGACAGGACCACCGAGGCGACCCACAAGGGGAGGAAGGCGACCGGGCCGGCAGCGGCTCGGGCCACCGCGCCGAAGGGCAGGAGCCCGCGCCTCACCCACGGGATGGCGACGCCGAGTGCCGCCCCGAGGAGCAGGAAGACGATGCACGTGCCGACGATGGCGAGCTGTTGGGCCCCGTGGCCCAGGCGATCGATGAAGAAGCTGTCGAAGCGCCCCGGCGTCGTCCGGACCAGCACCTGCGCGATGGCGAGCGGCGGGAACGGCACAGCGGAGACCAGGGTGTGCAGGATCGCGCCCGCAACCGTGACGGCCGCCCCACCGGCCAGGCCGCCCACGGCGCTCGGCCACCAATTCCGGCTCCGCTTCATCCGTTCGATTGTGCCTCACCCAGCGCTATTCGGGGCCTCAAGGGAAGGTAGTCCCTGCCCGATAGGCCACCCATGAACGTCGTCTCCGCCGCTCGTCGTGCCGTCCCCGGGGAGGAGGTGCTGGCTGCCGGGATCTTCCAGGCAGCGGGCACCCTCGCAGCCCGCTACTCGGACTTCGGGGAGATCTCGGCAAGGAGGCGCGCCCGGGAGGAGCGAGAGGCGAGCGGCCTTGCGTTCCGCCGGTACCTCATGCTCGTGGTCACGCCGACCCGACTGCATGTGTTCGACGCCCGCTCGGGGTTCGGCTGGAAGGCGAAGCGGCAGCTCGCCGTGTGGCCCCTGGCCGGGCTCCGCGTCAGCACGGAACTGAAGGCGGTGACCGTCCGGCTCACGATCGAGGTCCCGTCCGAGAACCGGCGTGTCGAGCTCGAGGTGTCCAAGTCCAAGCGAGTGGCGGCCGCAGAAGTCGTGCGCGTGCTGACGGTCGGCGCGCTGCCTCCCACACCCGACGTGCTGCGCGCGCCGCCGCCCAGCGCGCCCACGCTCGATCCCGTCGAGGCCGATCGCTTGGAGGCGAATCGGACCACGATCGGCGTGCTCGCGGCGGTTGGCGGCCTCGTCCGGGCGTTTGGCTTCTTCCTCCCCTGGATCGTGGTCACGGGAGCCCGGACCTACAACCTCACGGGGGCCCACGGCGGCGCACCGATCCTCAGCATCGGGTTCTCGATCGCCATCGTCGTGGTGGCGTTGCTGTATGTGTATGGCCGGCGCGAAACGAGCCCCCAGCTGCTCCGCAGCCTGGGGCTCGGATCGGTCATCGCCTCGGCCTTCACCTTCGTCTACCTCTCGGACCAGGTCAGTCAGCTGAGGTCGGTGCTGCGCGCCCGCGGGGTGCTCGTGACGGTTTCGATGGGGATCGGGCCGTGGGTGCAGCTGGTTGGAGCTGGGATTGTCTTCGCCGTCGGGATCTGGGCGGTGAGGTTGGAGAGACGCAGACGCCCTTCACGCCCCCCGGTCTACACGCCACCGCCACCGGGCCGCGCGGCCACCTGATCGTCGTTCATCGCTCACACTGGTGGAATGCGGTTGTCCCTCGTCGTGGCGGGGATCGCGCTCATCGCGGTTGGCGGAGTGTGGATCGTGCAGGGGATCGGCGTGCTGAAGGGGAGCTTCATGACCGGCGACGCTTCGTGGAGCTGGATCGGCGCCGCGTGCGTGCTGGTCGGTCTGGCGATCCTGGCCCGCGGCCTGCGCCGGTCCGGCCCGTAGGCGACTGGGGGCGTCGTTCGGAGCAGGATCAGGCATCCAGGCCGGCCACAACCTCTCCGAGCGCTCGGATGGAGCCTTCGGTGATCGGGCTGGCCACCAGGATGGCCTCGTCCGCCCCTGCCTCCGCCAGCTCCCTGAGGCCCGCCTCGATACGTTCGGGCGAACCCTCGAGTGGCGTGACGCCACCCTCGACCGGGCGATCGCCGGTCGCCCCGTCGAGCACCACCAGGACACACGCGCTTCGTGTGATCTCCTCCGGCCGCCGCCCGGCCCGGGCCGCCGCGTCGCTGACCTTGGCGTTCAGCGCGGCGAACCCTTCCGGCGTGTTGCCGTAGTTGTCGTACCAGGTGTTCCAGGCGTCGACGTGGGGGAGGGCGATCGACAAGACCCGGTTGCCTGTGCTCCCAACCATGATCGGAGGGCGCCGTGCTGGCTTCGGCAGCATCACGGCGTCCTCCGCCCGCCAGAACCGGCCCTCGAGCGTGACCCGCCCGCCGGAGAACAGCCGGCGGATGATGTCGAAGGACTCCTCGAACCTGGAGACCCGATGATCGAAGGGGATCCCGAACGCGCGGAACTCGGGCTCGTTCCACCCCGCGCCGACGCCGAGGATCAAGCGGCCGCCACTGACCTCATCCACGGTCGCGGCCATCTTGGCGATCAGCCCCGGGGGGTGGAACGCCAGGCAGGCCACGAGCGGGCCGAGGTCGATCCGCTCGGTGACCGCGGCCAGCGCGGAGAGCAGGGACCAGACCTCCCACGGCCCGCGCTCGGGACGCCCGTTCCCCCGGTACAGCAGGTGGTCGCCAAGCCACATGGAGTCGAACCGGGCGGCCTCGGCCGCTCGAGCCATGGCCACGTACTCGGGCCACCGGACGTCGCGCTCGACCTCGGGGAGTTGGATCCCAACCCGGATCGGGCGCGCCAAGGCAGCGAGTCTACGGAACGCTCTCGCGGGCTTCTAACCGCGGGG
>WNFZ01002633.1_pt1 | contig 26205 bp, 20 predicted proteins | sample 5400081 | NCBI WGS metagenome assembly WNFZ01 (sample SAMN13153365, study PRJNA577476) | soil metagenome | isolation source: 80 cm soil or saprolite under grassland replicate 1 | place: USA:California | collected 2016-06-15 | reverse complement strand
CCTGGCGTTGCGCCAGGCCTTGGAACAGCTCCCCAGGCTGCGCGTCGTCCTCGACGCCATCCAGCGGCGCTCGACCGCCTCTGCCGATCCATCGGTTGATCTCGGGATCAGCGGCCTGGCCCGGTCACCCGGCGAACTTCGCGACGGGATGAAGCCCGGCCCGAACTTGATTGGAGATCTGCTGGTCCAGGTCACCGAACTCCCCGCCCTGGTGGAACTGATCGCGCGCGCCATCGTGGCCGAAGCGCCCCTGGCGCTCAAGGAGGGCGGCCTCATTCGCGATGGCTTCAGCGCCGAGCTCGATGAACTTCGCCAGGCCCAGCGCGGGGGCAAGGATTGGCTGGCCAAACTGCAGCAGGACGAAATCAGCCGCACGGGCATTGCCTCGCTCAAAGTGCGTTTCAACTCCGTTTTCGGCTACTTCATCGAAGTCACCAAGTCGAACCTGGACAAAGTCCCGCCGCATTACATCCGCAAACAAACCATCGCCAACGGGGAACGTTTCATCACGCCCGAGTTGAAGGAGATGGAGGGGAAAATCCTGGGCGCCGAAGAGCGCAGCGTGAAGCTCGAATACGAGCTCTTCCTGAAAGTGCGCGAAGAAGTGCTCCAGTGGCTTCAGCCGATCCAACGCACCGCCGATGCCCTGGCCCAATTGGACGTGCTCGGTGCCTTCGCCGAGAGCGCCCGCCTGCACGGCTATGCTCGCCCGCGCGTGGGCGACGAGGGCCGGCTCATCATCCGCGACGGACGCCACCCGGTGCTCGAACAAACCCTGGTAGAAAGCCGCTTTGTCCCGAACGACACTCAGCTGGACGCCGCCGCGCAAATCGCGCTGATCACCGGCCCGAACATGGCAGGCAAGAGCACTTACATCCGCCAGGTCGCGCTCCTGACCTTGCTCGCGCACACCGGATCGTTTATTCCGGCGGTCGAAGCCCAGATCGACCTGGTGGACCGCATTTTCACCCGCATTGGGGCGAGCGACGACCTGGCGCGTGGGCAGAGCACCTTCATGGTCGAGATGAGCGAGACGGCGAACATCCTGAACAACGCCACGCCGCGCAGCCTGGTCATCCTCGACGAAATCGGCCGTGGCACCAGCACGTTTGACGGCCTGAGCCTGGCCTGGTCCATCGTCGAACATCTCCACAATCAGGTTGGGGCCAAGACCTTGTTCGCGACGCACTACCACGAACTGACCGAACTGGCCGGACGCCTGCCGCGCTTAAAGAACTTCAACGTGGCCGTGCGGGAATGGAACGACCAGGTGGTTTTCCTCCACAAAATCGTCGCCGGCGGCGCGGACAAGAGCTACGGCATCCAGGTCGCGCGCCTGGCCGGCGTGCCCAAGCCCGTGATCGACCGCGCCAAAGTCATCCTGCGCAACTTGGAAGAGAGCGAGTTGACGCCCGAAGGCACCGTCCGCCAGCAGGCGCGGCACAAAGCCGAGCGCGAGAAATTGAAACAGCTCGCCCCTGCGCCACAAATGGACCTGTTCGCCGGGTGACAGGGGATTTGGGATTGCGGAATGCGGATTGCGGATTGCGGATTGCGGATTGCGGATTGCGGAGGGTCGTCTCAACGCGCTTCATTCAAATCGCAAATCGCAAATCTAAAATCGCAAATCATGACTTCTCCTCGGGGACGCGACTGTTGAGTTTGACGACGGGCCGTCGGCTTCGGCTGGTGACCTTGCCGTAACTGCGGCGGCGGCGGCGGCGCGTGCGCGCGGCTGGAGACACCTGATGGAGCGCGAAGTGACCGACGAGGCCGGCGACCACCAGCCCGACAATCCACCACGCCAGATTATCGGAGACGTTCATGGCTCGTGGGTAGCCTGGAATGATTTCCGAGTAAAGCCCAATCGTTCCCTCGCACTCGGCTCTTGTTCGAGACCAAGGCGCGGACTAACCTGTTCCGATCTCAACCCGGTTCAGGAAGAGCGCATGAGCAATCCGCATTGCCCGCGTTGCGGCGGGTTGCTGCGGCCGGACGTGGTTTGGTTTACGGAAATGCTGCCGGAAGCCGCCTTTGTCCAAGCCGAAGCGGCAAGCCGCGGATGCGACTTGTTCTTCTCCATCGGCACTTCGGCGCTGGTGCATCCGGCGGCGGCGCTGCCGCTGACGGCGGTGGAGCATGGTGCGGTGCTCGTGGAGATCAACCCGCAAGCCACCCCTCTGACGGCGCGCGCCGATCATGTTCTTCAAGGCTCCTCCGGCCAGGTCCTGCCCGCCCTGCTGTGGGTGGCGTGGCCCTGAGGCCGGGCCGAATGGCGCGAAGATTCAAGGCCGCTTCAAGCGAAAGAATTTCTGCTGCTCGGAAGGAGTGAGGATCAACGGGCTGCGAGTCGAGGCGCTCGTCCACGGGCCAGTCAATGCGGTGGCCTCTTCCAGCACAAACGTCTGGTCACCCCAGGCGAGGGTGAGCTGGCCATCAAAGTCAGCCAGGTAAGCCGGCTGCGGCGGTGGCGGAGGCGGGACCGGGACCGCGGTCAGTTCCAAGTCGAAACTAATGTCGGAACTGTTGAGGGCTTGTTGATGGATTTCGACTGCGGCGATGTTGGCCCCCGCCGTCAGGCGAGTGGGGCTGAGAGTGGGGGTGTCGATGGCGTTCTCGACGGCCGCGCCCAGGGCCAGCGTGTTAAAATTGATGGCGGTGGGTGGCGCCGGCATGTTGGACGTGCGGAACACTTCCACGCCATTCAAGTAGACCACGCCGCCGTCGTCCCGTTTCAGCCACAGGTTGAGGCTGGTGAACGCGGTGGGGTCGCTCACATTGAAGGCGTGGCGGAAATAGGTGGTGATGTATTTATTGTTGGGATCGGGGCCGAAGCTGACCGGGGTACGTTCATCGTTATCGCCGTAACCCAGTTCCGCCGGCCCGCTCCTCCACGGACCGTCGTCGTAGCCCGGGTCACGCCAGGCGGTGCCTGCGTTCGTGCCGGTGTCCAGATATTTCCAGGTCGAACCCTTGGCAATCAAAGTGGTATTGGGCAGGACGGGCGCCGTTGTGGTCCGGATGAAATACACGGTGCTGGGGTTGCCCAGCGGAGCTGACACCGCGTCGCTCAAGCTCAGCCGAATGATGTCGTAGTCCTGGGGGCGCACCTTGGGGGCGTAAGCCCAGGCCAGGGTCTGTCCGGGTTGAAACGTCAGCGTGCCGCTGTCCAAAACCCCTGCGCTCGCCTCGAACTGGTAATGGACGGTGACCGGCAGGGCCGATTTCGCGCTTAAGGCCACCGGCACGCCTTCGCTGACTCGCGCCAGATCCACCTGGTCTGCCTTCACCCAGCAATAGATCTGCGCGGCGGGAAAGTTGCCTTGGAACAGGACATTTGTTGCGCCGGTCAATTCGCCGCCGTCCGGACTGCTCAAGATCACCTGGACCGAAGGGTGGCTCGGCAGGTCGAAGGCGCGCGGGTAAATCGGCTTGACCGTTTCCCCGGGCACAAACGTCAACGTGCCGGTGGCCAGGGTCGCGCCGTTGCCGTCCTGGAAAGCGTAGTTGACCCCGACCGGATGGGTGGTGAACGAACTCAAGCCGACCGGCACGCCATCGAAGATCGAGCTCATGGCGAAGCGGTTTGTCCAGGTGGCGAAGCCAATGCCGACGGGCGCGTCGGGCGGGGTGCTCATGAAGGCCGCCAGGCGCGAGTTATCGCTGGCTGGGTTCCAGACCTGGTTGTTGGGATGATTGGTGTTGGGCACGGTCAGCCAGTTACCCTGGATGTCCATGGCGCTGGTCCGATAGGCCCAGTCCTGCCAGTTATAGCCCCAAACGTCCCGGATATTGTTCAGCAGAATTGAATTGGTCACGCGCAGGAAACCGGAATAGGTGAAGCCTTCCAACGGCGTATAATTGTCGCCAAACCGCGCGCCGATCGAATTGCCCACGGCCAACGAATCGGTCACGAAATCGTTTGGTGTGGGCGTGGCGCTCCCGCTGCTCCAGCCGCATTCGTAACCCTGCCCGCAGTTGATGGCCACGCAATGGATGTTGGTCGTGCGCCGCGCCCCAGGCGAACCACCGCCGCCGGACCAGGCGAACGCTTCGTGGAAAATGGAATCATGCCAGTTGTTGCTGACCGTGACCGAGCTGCCGTCATTGCTTCCTGCATCGATGCCATCGTCCCGCGACCAGCCGATCAGACAATTGCGCACCTCGTACTTTCCCGACGTGAAATAGATCGCGTCTTCGTCCGCGTCATCAAAATTCGGTGTCACGAAAGGCATCTCGATGATGGCCGAATCGAGCAGCTTGAGATCGCAGCCGTTCCACTCGCCGGCGGTCACGCAGTGTTGCACCAGCGAATGAACGATGTTGACCACGGTCCAGTTCGGATCGGCAGCATTCGTGGCAACCCCGGTCGCGTGCCCGAACTGGCCGGCCATGTAAATGGCAGCGCAGTTGGTTAGAGTCAGGCGCGGGCGCCGGTCGAGCATGAACAAGGGTTGTTGTGGCTTATGCCCGGGAAAGCCGGTTTGCTGGGCTCCGCTCGACACGAAAATAGCCCCGGTTGCATCCACTGCCCCCGTGCTCGTGCGCATGAGGAATCCTCCCCACGGTGCAGCCCGGCTCACGGGGGTGAAGACCACCGGCTGCTGCTCGGTGCCATTGATAAAAATATGCCCGTCGTTCGTGATGTTCACACTGGAGTTGAGTTTGACAATCGTTCCTTCGCCGATGGAGAGAGTGGATCCCGCGGGAATACTTAGATTGCCCAGGACGGCGATGCGCGAGTTGGCCGGCCAACTGACGCTGCCGCTGAGCGTGCCCGAAACGTCGGTCCACGTGGTGCTGCTTTCGAGGTTGATGAGTTTGTTGGTCTGGATGCCGGGGATGGCGGCGGGGTAGTTCAGGACTCCCGCGGGGTTCGTGGCGGCCAGGAAACCGGAACCGGCGCCGCGGCGAAGTTGGATGGCAGGGTGGCCCGGCGCGGTGAGGAGCGCATTGGCGCGGACGGCGGTCGCATCCGGTTTTTCGATCCAGGCGACCACCGGAATTTCCAGCCCCAGCGGATAGTTCTGCGGAGTGAGGATGCGCAGTTGGGCGTCGGCCAGTTCGGCGGCCGTGGCGTTGATCGCCGGGTAAGGGATCCAGGCGGGGATGCCCCGCTCCGTCGTGGCGAAAATCGAACCGCGCACGACGAACCCGAACAGGAGGTTCGTGACCGACGACGTGGCCAGGTTGGTGCGGGAAACGAACAACTGGTGATAGTCGACCTTGTTCACCACCACGTTCACGTCGACGGGAATTGGATCGCCGTCGAGCTTGACCGAGTAAACGTAGCCGCTCGTGGTGGGAATGCTCAGGGTGACGCTGTCCGCATAATCGCCTCGGTCGGTCACCCCGAGGACGGTCAGTGGCGCCTGGGCCAGGGTCATCGAAGCTGCTCCAAACAGCGCCGACCACAACAAAGCCAGGACGACGGCAAGTCGGTTTGTCCGGGACATATGCGTTACTGTAGGCCGCTCGCTCGATTTTTTTCAAACCAATTGTCTCATTTTTTCGTGACGATTTGGTCACCGAGCGACCGTCGGGCTCATGCTTCGAAACGGGCTTGCGCCATGAAAACCACGCGCCGAGTCTTTTTGAAGAATGCCGCGCTGAGCGCGGGTGCGACGGGAGTATTGCCGGCCTTGGCGGCGGACGCGCCAGCCCCCGTGCCCGGTCACCGAGTTTCCTCGTCCGGCAGCCGGCGATGAAACTGGGCCTGGTGACTTACCAACTCGGGCAGGACTGGGACTTGGAGACGATCCTCAAGAACTGCGAAGCGGCTCAGTTCCAGGGCGTGAAGGTCCGTCCAAACGGATTGCCCAAGGAAGTGCCGAAGGAACGGACCCTCGATTTGGAGGAATATCCCTTTCGTAAACTCTTCACCCGTCTCAACGAGATCCAATTCCAGGGCTTCTGCCTGGCGGAGATTCCACCGAGCAGCGATCCGGTGCGGGTGACGAATTATTTCCGAGGACTCTGGCTGGCGTATCAGGGATTACTGTAGCGTTTGGAGATTGCACATTGCTCATTGCACATTGCACATTGCTCATTCCGTCCCCTTTCAAGCTCCACAAATGAACAATGAGCAATGTGCAATGAGCAATGTGCAATCTGAAGGGCCCTACGGCATGGAGGTCATGCCGCGGGCGATGGCGTATTTGGTCAAACCGGCGACGGTGTGGATATCCAGCTTGCGCATGATGCGTTCGCGATGGGTCTCGATCGTGCGCACGCCGATCCCCAGGCGATCGGCGATTTGCTTGTTGAGCAGGCCTTCCGCGATGAGGGAGAGCACTTCGCGCTCCCGCTCGGTCAAAGGCGGGGGCATGGGCGAGTTGAGGGCGCGCTTGTTACCGTCGGCCATCTCTTCAATCAGCACCTTGGAAACGGAGGGGCTGAAATAGACTTCGCCGGCGTGGACGGCTTTAATGGCGCCGACCAGTTCGGCGGGTGCGCTGTCTTTGAGCAGGTAGCCTCGGGCGCCCGAGCGGACGACCTGGGCGATGTATTCCTTGCTTTCGTGCATGGTCAGGATGAGGACCTTCGCATTGGGGACCTGTTTGCGCAGGGTTGCCATGGCTTCCAGCCCGTTCATATGCGGCATGCTGATGTCCATGAGGACGACGTCGGGCATGGTCAATTTGGCTTTGCGCAAGGCCTCCTGGCCGTTGCCCGCGTCGCCCACCACATCGAAATCGGGCTGGGCACAAAGATGAGACTTGATGCCATCGAGGACGATCGGATGGTCGTCCACGAGGAGCAGTTTGATTTTTCTAGGCTTGTCCTTTTTCACCGGATTTTGTTTTGGGGTTATCCACGCTTTTGAGAGGCATCTCAACTACAATCTCGGTTCCCGATCCCGGAGCGGAGTGGAGTTGGTAGTGACCCCCGACAAAGGCGGCGCGCTCGCGCATATCCACCAACCCCATGCCGGAAGGTTTGCATTTCTTGCTCGGCGGGCAGTGCGGGTCGAAGCCGCGACCATTGTCGCGGATGGCCGCGCGGAGGTGGGCGGCTTCGCGGCCCAACTGGAGCGACACATGAGTGGCGCGGGAATGTTTTTCGATATTGCCGAGGGCTTCCTGGATAATGCGGTAAAGATTGAGTTCGATATCATTGGGGATGGTCTGCGGCAGCTTGTTGATGGAAAGCTCGACCGCCACGCCCGTCCGTTCCCCGAATTCGCTGCACAAGCTGCGGACGGCGGGGGCCAGGCCGAGGTCGTCCAACTCGCTGGGGCGCAGATTTCGCGAGATCCGCCGGACTTCCTGGATGGCTTTCTCCAAATGCGCTTCGGCCTTGAGGGCGTCGCGCCAGGCGCCCTGATCCTTGTCCAGGAGCTTTTCCTCGACGGCCTGGAGGCGGAATTTGACCGAAGAGAGGATTTGGATGACGCTGTCGTGCAATTCGCGGGCGACGCGGCGGCGTTCAACTTCCTGGGCTTCCCGGATGAGCCGGGGCAGGCCGCGCAAAGCTTCTTCGGCCTCCTTGCGCCGCATGATGTCGCGGGAAAGGATCACGGCGCGTTGCGGTTGGCCGAGTTCATCGAAGATCCAGTTGACGATCGACTCGAACATGCGGTATTCGCCGCTCTGCCGGAGGAAACGCACCTCGGCGACGCGGCTTTCCCTGGATTGCAAAGCCTGCTCCCAGGCCAGGCGCACGGCCTCGTGGTCCTCGGGATGGACCAACTCGAGCAATTCCCGGCCCGTCAATGTCTCCGGCAAATAGCCGAGGCCACTGTGGTGGGAAGGACTGGCGTAAAGGAAGCGGCCGGCGAGGTCGACCAGGCTGATCAAGTCGCGCGTGTTTTCGGCGATCAACCGGTATTGTTCCTCGCTCCGGCGGAGCGCAGCCTCGGCGTTGAGCCGGGCTTGCTCGATGCCTCTTTTCTGGAGCGCGTTGGTGATCGAGGTGGCCAGTCGTTTGAGGCTGGCTTTGAGGATGTAATCATCCGCCCCTTCCCGGATGCATTCCACGGCAACTTCTTCGGATCGCGTGCCGGTGACCAGGATGAAAGGCACATCCAGCTGGAGTTGGCGGAGCAGGTGGAGCGCCTGGAGCGCGTCGAACTCCGGGAGTGTGAAGTCCGATAAAACCACGTCCGGGCGCCCCTGCTGCAGTTCCTGCAGGAGCGCCTCGCGGTTCTGGATGCGCCGGGAGCGGAACGCGAGGCCACCGCTGCGCAATTCCTGCTCGATCAATTCGGCGTCGTGAACGACGTCTTCGATGATCAGTATATCAAGTTCCTTCTTCATACGTCCGACCACCGTGCCCCGCGTGCCCGATCACGACTTCTTGTACCACCGCGCGCGCGACGGGTCTAGGGAAAACAAAAATCGCGGTGCGGCAAAGAAAGAAACTGTAACTGGGCCCGTCCGGCTCTGGTCATATGGGCGAATCCGCGACGGAACGTTGTCATCGCAAATACAGGATCCTGTCCTCATGAGAATCTTTTCGATGTCGGGGTTATGTCTGCTTTGGCTGGTGCTGTCGCCCGCGAGCCGCGGCCAGACTCCGGTCTTCGATCGTCCGCAGTTCCACTCGGCCTCCGAGTTGGCGCTGCAAGGCGACGCCACGGTGACGGGTGGTCGGCTGCGGCTGACGCCCGGTGAAGCCGGCCGCGTGGGCGGCGCCTGGTATTTCCACAAGCGCGTCCTGGCGGCGGGGTTCGAGGGGGGGGGGGGGGGGGAGGGCTTGGCCTTCGTCATTCAGAACAACGCGGTGCCCGCCCTGGGGCCGGCCGGTGGCGCGATCGGGTATGGCGGAATCCTCAACAGCCTGGCGGTCGAGTTCGACACGAGGAACAACGGGACAAACGACGCGCCCGCCAACCACCTCAGCGTGCAAGCCCGGGGAACGCCCGCTTCGCTGCAGACCAACAGCGCCGACCACGCCGCCTCCCTGGGCGCGGTGACGAACGGTTTGCCCGACTTCGCCGACGGCAACACGCACGCGGCCCGAATTGTCTACCAGAGCGGCGCGTTGCAGGTGTTTGTGGATGGAGGCCAGGCGCCGGCCCTGGACCTGGCGTTGGACCTTTCCAGCCGGCTGGCGCTGGACCGCGGCCAAGGCTGGTTCGGGTTTACCGCGGCCAATGGTCCGGGCTATCAAACCCAGGAGATCCTCAGCTGGTCTTTCGCGACGGCGCCGACCCCGGTCAGCGTGACCATCACCAGCCCGATGGAGGAGTCGAGCTTTGTGGCGCCCGCGCTGGTGCCGCTGGCCGCCAGTTGGTGACGGCCACAGCCTTCGACGACCAGGGGCGCACGAACGTGTCCGCGCCGATCGGGGTGACGGTGCTGGCCGCGACGCCATCGATCGGAATCAACTTTGTGCCCAACGCCGCCGGCGCGAACGAAGCGCTGGCCGCGACCGAGCTCGCCGGGACGGTGCCGCAACGGAATTGGAACAACGTGCTGGTCTTCACCAACGGGGCGGTGGCCGGCCCGAACTTAAAGAACGCCATCGGCTTGGGGACAACGGTCGACGTGAGCGCGGATTTTGCCACGCCGGGCGAACAGCTCGCCGTGAATGCGAGCCTTTCGTCCGATCACAAGCTGATGAAAGGTTTTGGGAGCGACCAGGCCGGCACGACCGGTTTCCAGACCAACAGCGTGATCAACGTTTCCCAGGTGCCATTTCCCATCTACGATGTGATTGTCTATTCGGATGGGAACAACAACGGAGGCGACCGGGTGGTGCAATTTCGTCTTGGCACCAACATCGTCTTTTTGCGGGACGCGGCCTGGGCAAGTTTCAGCGGCATTTACGCGCAGGCGTCCGGGCCCGGCGACCAGGGGAAAAACACGTCGGCGGGGAATTATGTCCGGTTTAACGGGCTCACGGCCGCCAACTTCTCCATCTCGGCCACGGCGCGGTCGTCGACCGATGCCACGCCCCGCGGAGCGGTCAATGCCCTGCAGATTATTCCGTCCGTCTACGACACGACCTTCCCGCCGACGATTACGCGCGGGCCCTACCTGCAGAGTGCGACCCCGCACAGCATCATCGTGCGCTGGCGCACCAATCGCCCGGTCAACAGTCGGGTCCGTTACGGCACGGGTGAGGCCAACCTGGACCAGGTGGCGGACGACGCGGTTTCCACCTCCGAACACACCGTAGCGCTGACGAACCTGTTGCCGGACACGCGCTACTCTTACTCGATCGGGACGACGGCGACGAACCTGACGAGCGGACCTGAATATTCCTTCGTTACCTCGCCGACCGCCGGCAAATCGACGCGGATTTGGGTCATCGGCGACTCCGGGACAGCCGATGAGCGGCCGGCGGCGGTGCGCGACGCCTATTTGGAGCTGACCGGCGACCGCTCCACCGATCTGTGGCTCATGCTGGGGGACAATGCCTACAATTCGGGGCAGGACACGGAATACCAGGCGGCGGTGTTCAATATGTATCCCATGCTGTTGCGGCAGACGCCGCTCTGGTCCTGTGTCGGCAACCACGAGACCTCCCAGTCGCACACCTACAGCGCTAAGATCCCGTATTACCGGATTTTCGATTTCCCGAAAAACGGCGAGGCCGGCGGCGTCGCCTCCGGCACCGAGCAGTATTATTCGTTCGACTACGGAAACATTCATTTCGTTTGTCTGGACGCGATGACTTCGGACCGCTCGAGCAACGGGGTGATGTGCACCTGGCTGCGGCAGGATCTGGAGGCCAACACCAACTTCTGGCTGATCGCCTATTGGCACCATCCACCCTATACCAAAGGCTCACACGATTCAGACAACGACGACGGGGCGGACCCCGAGCTGGTCGAGATGCGGGAAAACGTGCTGCCGATTTTGGAATCCTACAGTGTCGACCTGGTGCTCAGCGGCCACAGCCATAATTACGAACGCTCCTTCCTGATGCACGGCCATTACAGTTACTCGACCAATCTGCTCCCCTCCATGATCGTGGACGGCAGCTCCGGCAACTTCGACCAGGACCTGCCGTACGTGAAAGGGCCGACGACGCCGACGCCGTACCTCGGGACGGTGTACGTGGTGGCGGGCTCCTCCGGGCAGGCCACGTTCGTCCAGCCGGACGGGCCGCACCCGGCCATGTTCATGTCCTTGCTCCAACTCGGCTCGCTCGTGGTGGACGTCAACGGCAACCGGCTGGACGGCCGGTTCCTGCGCGAGACGGGCAACGTGGAGGATTATTTTACCATCTTCAAACTCGCGCCGGCCGCCGCGGCTTCCGGATTCCAAGTGATTGCGGCGAGCCTGGACGGGGGGAAGGTCTCGTTGCGCTGGAACGCTTCGCCGGGCAAGTCCTACGTCGTGCAGCGCACGGTCAGTCTCACCTCGCCGGTGTGGCAGGCGGTGAGCCAACCTTTGGAGGCGACGACCGAGACGATGAGTTGGTCCGCCCCCGCCGCGCCGGGTTCCGTCAGCGCGTTTTATCGGGTGGTCTGTGAGGGCAATTAGCTTGCGATTTCCCATGAGCATGAAAATCCGTCTCCTGGCCGCCGCCGTTTTCACGGCTTCCGCCGTGGCCGGCGTGAGCCAGCCGACTTTCTTGTTTGAGCCATCGAGCACGTCCGTCAGTCTTGGAGCCAACGTTTTCTTCCAATCGATCGCCTTCGGCGACGGGCCGATCACTTACCAATGGTTCAAGAACGGTTTCATGTTGCCGGGCGAAACGGGTGATTTCCTGTTCCTGAGGCAGGCCACGAGGGCCGACGGGGGAGATTATTTCCTGGTGGCCAGCACGGTCTCCGGTTCCACCACGGGTTCCGTGGTCACGCTGAGCATCGACCCGGCCTTCACGAAGATCACCACCGGGCAACTGGTGACGGATCCCGGCAGTTCGCGTCCGGCGGCTTGGGGTGACTATGACGACGACGGGTTCCCGGATGTGTTCGTGCCCAAAGGGGCGAGCGATTTCAATTATCTCTACCATAACAACGGCGATGGCACCTTCACGCGGGTGATGTCGGGCGCCGTGGTCAGTGACTACGCGAATACGCGAAACGCGGTTTGGGCCGACTACGACAACGACGGACGGCTCGACCTGCTGGTGGTCAACAGCGGCCTTGGGGGCGGCGGTGGTTTCGGGGCGCCCGGGACCAACAGCGTGCTTTATCGGAATAACGGCGACGGCACCTTCAGCCGGGCGAGCGCGGGAGGTTTAAATGAGGATACAGGAGCCGGCACGTCGGCGGCCTGGGCCGATTTTGACCGGGACGGTTTCCTGGACTTGTGCATCGGGATTAATCTGGGCGTGAACTTTCTTTATCACAACAACGGCGACGGCACGTTCGCGCGGGTCAATTCCGGGCCGATCGCCAGCGACAACTTCAAAGTCACGATGTCGCTGACCTGGGGCGACTTCAACCACGACGGGGCGCCGGACCTACTGGTGGCCAACCAGCCGCTGGGCACGTTCCTGCCCGGCGGCGCGGTGCTTTACGCCAACAAGGGCGATGGCACATTCGCGCGCACGACCAACGCGATCACGGCGGCCCGGGGCAACTCGCCCTCCAGTGTCTGGGTGGACTACAACAACGACGGCGCCCTGGATCTCTTCGTGGTGAACACCGCCGGGATCAACAGCGCGCTTTACCGCAACAACGGCGATGGCAGCTTTACCGCCATCACCGCCGGTGAAATCGTCAATGAGGGCGCCGAAGGCGCTAACTCGACCAGTTGCGCCTGGGGCGACTATGACAACGATGGCTGGATCGATGCGTTCGTGACCAACGACGGCGCCTTTGGCAATTTCCTATACCACAACAACGGCGATGGCTCCTTTACGACCATCGAAACCGGCAGCCCGGCCAGTGACCGCGCCAATTCCTTCGGGAGCGCCTGGGTCGACATCGACCACGACGGCTTTCTCGACTTGTTCGTTTCGAACGTGACCGGCGAGAATTTCCTCTACCGCAACAACGGCAACGGCAACGCGTGGATTAACGTCCGGCTGCGCGGGGACGTGTCGAATCGCTCGGGCGTCGGCGCCAAGGTGCAGGTCCTGGCCACGATCGGCGGGGTGCCGCGCTGGCAATACCGGGAGATCACCGCGCGGGATGGCTCCGGCAGCCCCAATACGCTCGACGCGCACTTCGGCCTGGGCGACGCCAGCGTCGTCGATTCCCTGCGCATCGAGTGGCCCTCGGGCCTGGTCCAGGAATTGCCCGACGTGGCGACCAACCAATTCCTCACGGTGCAGGAGCCGCCCAGTCTCCGGGTGGTGAACGCCGCCCGTTTCGAAGGAGACGCCGGGGAGCGCGACCTGTTGTTCACGGTGAGGTTGACCGGGGCCACCAACACGACCGTCACCGTCGATTATTACACCGTCGACCTGACCGCACTTGCCGGCATGGACTATGTCGCCACCAACGGGACGGTGACCTTCGGCCCGAATCAGACCACCCAGACCTTCGCGGTCACTATCCTGGGTGACTTGCTGGACGAGACCAACGAGACGTTCCTGGTGGTGCTGACCAATTCCACCGTGCTCCCCATCACGGCGAAGCAAGCCGTCGGCACGATCCTCGACGACGATCCGTTGACCATGTCAATCAGCGATGCTTCGGTGACCGAAGGGGGCGCGCCGACCAACGCCGCTCTCTTCACCGTCAGCCTGCTCAAACCCGTGGACTATGAAGTCACGGTCGATTTTGCCACCGCCAGCAGCGCGAGTGGAGCCATCGCCACCAGTGGGGTGGACTTTCTCGCGACCAACGGCACGTTGCATTTCAGTCCTGGCCAAACGACCCAGTTCGTCGTCGTCCCCATCGTCGACGACGCCCTCGATGAATTGAATGAAACGTTTACCGTGATCCTGACGAACGTGACCAACGCCATCCTGGTCAATTCGCAGGCGGTGGGCACGATCCTCGATGATGATCCGTTTCCCACGCTGAACGTGAGCAACGCGTCGATCATGGAAGGCGATGACGGCAACCGCGAGTTGGTGTTCAACGTGACCCTTTCCGCGCCCAGCAGCACGCTGGTCACCGCTCAGTATGCCACTTCGAATCTCACCGCGACGACCGGGCTCGATTTCATGTTCGCCGGCGGCACGCTCACGTTTGCTCCCGGCACCACCAACCGAACGGTCACGGTGAACGTGATCGGCGATACGATCGTCGAGCCCAATGAGACGTTTCTCCTCAACCCGTTCAACCCGGTCCGGGCCATCCTTGGCCCGCCTGGCATCGGGACGATCCTGGACGACGACTTCAAAGTGGCGGGCGCGAGGATGAGTGATGCCGGGTTTGCCCTGAGCTTCCCGACGCTGGCCGGTCGCAGTTACCGGGTGGATTGGGCCGGCGCACTCGCGAGCCCGACAGTATGGACGCCCCTGGCGGGCTTCGAGAGCATCCTCGGCAACGGGGCCCTCTTCCCGGTCACCGATCCCGCCGCCCGGGGCGTTTCGCAACGGTTTTACCGCATCGTGCTGCTCTCCCCGTGAACCTCCTGATTGCGGATTGCGGATTGCGGATTGCGGATTGCGTGCTCCGCCACGGTTGATGGTCCCAACTCACGTCCCGATCTTGGAGGTGTTCCCTCCCCATGAACCGACTAGTCACTGGTAACTTGTCACTTGTAACTGGCGATTTGGAGAAGCTCATCCCGAGCGTGACCCTGTTTTCAATTTCCAATTTCCAGTTACCAGTTACCAGTTACAAGTCTAAGCGGTTCATGGTCCCAAGGCGCGGTCATTAAACCGTGGAGGCTCGCCCTGAGCCGGAAGCGCTTTCAGGTAGGCGTAGAGGTCGGCGAAGTCCTGCGCCTTCAGGCCAACCAGCAGACCGCTTGGCATGAATGAAACCGTGCTCGGCTCCCGGCTCGTGATGTCTGACTCGGCCAGGCGCACCGTGGCAGCGGCCGCCGTTTGCACGATCACTCCGTCGGCGGACTCGAAAGCGACCAACCCGGTGAACCTGCTCCCATCGCGCAGATGGAAGGTGGTCATGCGATAAGGCGCAGCGATGTCGCGGCTGGGAAAGAGGATCGCGTTGAAAAGGTCGACGACGGACAAGCGCCGGGCGACGCCGCCGAGATCCGGGCCGATGGGCCGCGCCCCGCTGTGGCAACCCTGGCAGCCGCGCTCGACAAAAAGCGTTTCTCCCCGGCTCGTGTCGCCGCGTGTCCAGGGGACGGTCTTGTAAAACGCCTCCCATTGCGCCGGATTTTCCTGATCGTCGGCGTCAAGTTGGCGAAGGATCCCGGGATACTTCAGTGCGAACCAGTCGAAGACCGGCTGATAAATCCGGGTCAGGTCGCCCTCTTTTTCCTGGATGTCGAATTTTTGACCCGAAAGGCGGCTGAGCAGGAGGAGTGTTTGAGCGCGAGTGGTTGAATCGCCGGGATTATGCAAAAGGCGGCGCAGCAGGCGCAACGTGGCGACGTGGGCCCGGGTGGTCGTGTCATTGGGCAGTTGCAGCAGAGCGGTCAGGCTGGCCCGCACCACTTCGGGGCGCGCCGACTCGAGGCCGGCGACGAATTTGTCGCGATCCTCCAACTGGGGTTTGGGGGCCAACTCGATGAGCAGGCGATCGCGCAAGACGACGTTGGCCAGTTGCTTTCGCAAAAGTGGATGAACTTCCTCCGGCGGAAGCGCGGAGAGCAACTCGACCAGTGGCTCGGTCCAGGGGAAGCCGGGCGTGGAGCGCACCGCGTTCAAGTAAAGCCGGGCACAAGCCAGGTAGCGGGTGGAGCCCAGCAGCGGAACCAGGGGAAGATGGGCGGGCCGGGCAAAGTCCGGATGGCGCATCATCGCGTCGGCCAGGTTCGAATCGTGTTTGATCAGCGCCCCCACCAATTCGGCCAGGCGGCTCGGCCAGTTCTGTTGGGGGCGTTGTTGCAATCCGTCGAGCTTGCGGTCCAGCCTGAGGACGGCTTGGGCGATCCAGGCGGTGAAATTGGTGACCGCCGCCGTTTTCAGCTTCGAGAACACCGTGAGATAATGGAAGTCATCCGACGGTGATCCGAAGTCATTGAAGCGGGCGACCACCTTCCCCGGCAGGCCGGGATCGCTCGCTTCGATCATGGCGAGGAGTCGGGCGGTTTCGAAATCGACGATGCGATCCCCGGAGGGAAAGAGGGTCGCCAGGGCTTTTTGCAGGCGGCTGATGAGGACCGGATGCGCCGCCAGGGAAAACCCCGGCTCATAAGCGGTGTAAACCTCGAGAGAGGGTTTTTCGAGTTGGAAATCGCCGAGGCCGATGAGGATCAGGCGCAGGGCCTGGGCCCTCAGGTCGGGAAGCCGGGTTTGATTGAGCAGCGTCAGGGCGGTTTCGACGGCGGTGGTATTGACTTCCGAGGAGTGGCTGCGCCAGAGCAGCGCCAGCGTCGCGCTCAGGCGCGCCTGTGGTGGCCCCGCGGATTGCTGGGCCCAGAGGGCTTTCCAGGCCGGGTCAGGCAGTGTGGTGGCCAGGAGCGCGGCGGCCTGGCGAACTCGCTTGTCCGGGTGGGCGAGGTTGGCGGCCAGGGCCTGGTGAATGGTGGCGATGGCCAGGTTGCCTGCCTCCCGACGCAACGCCTCCAAGGCATGGACGCGGACGGATGGCGCCAAATCGCGCGCCAGGCCGAGCAGGATCGGCTCGAAGTTTTGCGCCGGAACGACGCCCAAGGACCAGGCAACTCGCGCGCGGACTGGCGGTGCGCCGGCCTGGGCACAACCGGCCGCGACGTCTGGCGCCAGGCCGCCGTGGACTTCCGTGAGGATCTCGATCGCGCGGATCCGTTGCTCAGCCGGGGCGCGGTTGTCCACGACCAGGATCTCGAAGGGCCGGGGCCCGGCCCGTTTGGCCAACGGCATCCACCAGGCGCGCGACCACGCCTCCAGCGGTTGCGGCGCGGAGACGGCGGCCTGGGCTTCAGTGCTGGAGATCTGCAGCCAGTTGGTGGCCCGGATGCTGGATAATGGATCGGCGATATACTGGATGCGGTAGACCGCTCCACGGCTCTTCCTTCCCCCGGCGCAAAGGAAAAGCGAACCGTCCTGCCCGACGGCGATGTCCGTCGGCGCGAACCCGTGCGTGCCGATGGATTCGAGAAATACTTCCGGGCTGGTCTGGTAGCTGGAGCCACTCGGTTGCAACGGCAGAAACAGGACGCGACCAAACGTCCAGTCCAGCACGAACAATCCATCGCGGTAGTAAGGGGGAAATTGCAGGTGATCGTAGCAGGCGATCCCGGTGGGAGACCCGCGCCCGAGTTCCTCGAGAATGCTCACCGTGTCCACGTAGTAGTCAGGCCGCGCCCAACTGCGCTTGTAACCCTCCAGTCGCCAGCCGTGATGACCCTCCGGCGCGATGTGGTAAAGGCGGGTCGGCGTATACCAGGGCAGGAAATAGTCGCCCTCCACGTCGCTGTCGTAGGTGAACAGCTCACCCTCACGATTAAAATCAAAGTCGTAGGGGTTCCGAAAACCGTGGGCCACGACCTCGGCGCCGTGGCCGTCCGCCCGGAGACGGAGCAGGGCGCCGCCTTCGATTTTTTGGGCGGGCAGAGACGAGAGGTTGATCTCCGCCGGGCTGAACTTGGTGTCATTGCCGCCGATCACATACCACCCTCCATCAGGTCCCTTGCGGATCGCATGGCCGCCGTGTTCACCCCCGTTGAGCGAGAGCAAACGCTCCGGCGGACCATCCGCCTGGCCGTCGTCGTTGGCATCCCGGAAGCGCCAGAGCGCGTCGTCGCCGACAAAAAGCAAATCGGTCCCGTCGAAACAAAGGCCCATTCCTCCGCTGGGGGTGCGGGCGAATTCGACGGAGGCATCGGCCACTCCGTCCAGGTTCTGATCCAGCAGCGTCCGAATGTAACCCTGGCCGGAGACGACGACGTTGCCGCGCGAATCGAGGGTCATGGCGTAGATGTCGTTGGCCAGCTTTTCGTCGGCAAGGAGCGTGACCTGGAAGCCGCGGGCCACGCGCAAACCGAGCGCAGGCACCGGCACGAGCTGGGCGGCGGGCAGGGAGAGCTGGAGGAGCCCCCAGGCGCACAGCCACGGGACCAGGCGACGCTGGCGGAAAAGTCGGGGCGGCTGCGAGCTGGCCGGTTGCATGGCTGAATCACCGCACCTTAGCAGGCCCGCCGGCGCTCGAGCAATCGTTTCTACCCCCAATGGGCTTACCTGGATGGGAAAGAATGAGTGGGAGGTTGGACAAACTTAAGCTCGACCAGGGCCACGAGGAGCAAAGTGTAAAGGAGCGAGATCGCGAAATCCCGGAACAAGTCGCGGCGGGAATAGCTGGTCAACTTCCCCTCTTTGCTCAGCATCTTCTGCGCTCCTTTGTGCAGGAGGACGAACCCGAGGAGGTTGGTCAGCCAATAGCCGATGATCACGGCGGTCTCGAAAGCGGGCCGGTAAACCAGGGCCACGAGCCATCCGAAAGCCACCGCCAGCGGCAGATTGACGAAGAGATCGTTCCACCAGGAAAGCGGCGAAAGCATGAAGCCGATCCAGCCAAGGAGGCCGCCCTGCATTTTGCGCTTCCAACCCATGCGAGCGGCCGGGAGTGTCGAAGGGCCACCGCCGCCGTGGCAAGCATTTTCGTTTGGCGCTCAATTGGATTTTTTTCCAAACCAGTCCAACTTCTGGCGCTTGGCGTAATACATCAGGCCGAGCAGTCGCATCAGGACGGTGAGAAAATAAAGCCCGAAGAACATCCCCACCAGGCTGGGAACCACGATCAGCGGGATGATTTTTGGCAGCAGCACTGCACCCAGCAAACGCGCCACGACGGTCAAACCGCCCACGATCAACACGACCAGGTATTCCAGCGGGACCTTAAACATGGCCGGGACCACGACCAAAGGGCTCACCGCCAGCACGCTGTCGTACATGGCCACTGCCAGCACCGCCATCGGGAAATAGACCATGCCGAACAAGGCGACGGGAATGATCAGCAACGCCATTTCCGGGCTCGGCCCATTGCCACTGACCGCCTTGACGGTGACCCAAATGGCCAGGGCGACCGCCGGCCCGAAACAGACCACGATCGTGCCGAGCAGTTGGAGCCCCGGCACGAGAAGATCCTGCACAAACTCGGTAATGTCCGGCCAGCCCGGCGGATCATCTTCCCCTTGAGCCGCCGCATGAATGATCTTCTGCATGTAAGCAAACGTGTAGCCGAGGATAAATACTTTCAGATACCAGCCTCGGATCGTCGAAAAACCGAGGACAATCTCGAACACGCTGAAGACCATGGTGCCGAACACCAGGAACAGGATCCCGGTGGCATTCTTGAACGGATAAACGAACGCCGCGGGCACCGCCGCGAAGAAGTTCGCCTTCGGGTCGGCCGCGGGAACGAGCTGAACATTCATCGCCACGCATTCGTTGCTGCAGCGCCGGCAGTACTTTCCCGTGCGCGCGCCACCCGGCCGGCTCGCCACACACAATTCGCAAAAGTGGACCTGGCAGTGCGGACAGAAAAACCGGGCGAGCGATCGGGGATGGTATTTGCACTTGGCCGGGCCGCTCGGCTCGACCGAGTATTCGTCCGGCACATAGGCGGCAGGGACCGAAGGCGGGACCGGCAGCGTTTCGTGCGCGGCGAGCTTGAGTGCGGCGCGGGGCGGGGAGGGCGATGGTGGGGCAGGCTCAGCGGGCGGTGCGGCCGCCGCCAGGCGCACCACGACGGGCCCCGCCACCCGCGGCGGGTCAGCCACGAATTCCATGTCCACGCCGCCCAGTTGCAGGTGCTGGCCGGCCGTCAGCCTGGCCTCCTGCACCGGCGCGCGGTCGAGGAACGTCCCGTTGGTCGAGCCCAGATCTTTGATCGTGACGGACTCGCCGCTCACGACGATATCGCAGTGGGTGCCGGAGACCGAGTCGTGGTCGATCTGGACATCGCTGGCCGGACTGCGGCCCAGCTTGTTGCTGCCCGGCTTGAGGTGGATTTCCCACTGTTGAGGCGTTCCCGGGTTGACGAGCAGGCGCGGCATGGTTGAGTCAGGGCTTCTCGCTGGAGTGACCTTGAACTTTTAGGAAGTCGCCCGAGTTTTGTCGATCGGAAATGAACCGGGGTTGCGCGTGTGTTTGCGTGTGAAGGTTGAGAGGGGACGGAAGGGACGGAAGGGACGGAAGGTGGAATGCGCCAGACCCATGCCGCGTTACGGAGCCGTCTTTTGGCTTTCCAGGCTTGATCCGACGCCGCTCGCTGCGCATCCTCCCCGCGTGCTCACGCTCATTGTTGGAACCAATCGTCCGGCCAGCAACACCCGCCGAGTGGCCAGGCAAATCGAGAACGTCTATACCGCGCTCGGGGTGCCGTTGCACGTGCTCGACCTGGCGAAGTTGCCTCCCGAGATCTTCTTCCCGTCAGCTTATGGGGAAAAGCCCAAATCGTTCGCGCCGTTTGCCGAGGCCATCCTCCAGGCGGAAGGGCTCGTCGTGGTCACGCCCGAGTACAATGGCGGCCTGCCCGGGGTGCTGAAATATTTCATCGACATGCTCAAGTTCCCGGAGAGTTTTGAAGGACGGCCGGTGTGCTTCATCGGACTGGGAGCGGGCAAGTGGGGTGCGTTGCGACCGGTCGAGCAACTCCAGATGATCTTCGGTTATCGCAACGCTTACCTTTATCCGGAGCGGGTTTTTCTGCCGAACATCAATGACCTGCTGGACGAGCACGGCGTCTTCACCGATCCGGACATTTCCGGGCGCCTGAAGGCCCAGGCGGAGGGGTTCCTTGATTTCGTCGAACGGCAGAAAGCAGTGAAGCTTCGGCCGATGAAGAAGTAGAAGTAATGATGGGAAGGGCGGCGCCGGGGCGCGGAACCCGGCGACCCGGCCAATGCCTCGTGACGGCGCTTATGACCAAACCATGGAAAGATCGCCTGGCGGTCTGCAGCTGGTCTCTCCAGCCTGCCAGTCCACAACAACTCGTCGACCAATTGCGCCAGCTCGGCATCGACCGGGTGCAATTGGCGCTGGACCCTCTGCGCGAAACTCCCGAAGTCTGGGGCCGCACCGCCGAGGTGTTCCGGGATCACGGCGTCAGCATTGTCTCCGGCATGTTCGGCACCGTCGGCGAAGATTACACCTCGCTGGAGTCGATCCGGCGAACCGGCGGCCTGGTGCCGGACTCGACCTGGGACGAAAACTGGGAAAATGCCCAGGCCAACGTCATCATCGCCCATCAGCTTGGCTTGAAGCTGGTCACTTTTCACGCCGGTTTCCTGCCGCACGACGAAAGCGAACCGGAATTCGACGAACTCCTGCATCGCATCCGGCTGGTGGCGGATCTGTTTGCCGCCAAAGGCATCGACCTGGCCTTCGAGACCGGACAGGAAACCGCTGACACGCTGAAAGTCTTCCTGGAGAAACTCGGCCGGGTGAATGTGGGGGCCAATTTCGACCCGGCGAACTTGATCCTCTACGAGAAGGGCGATCCCATCGACGCGCTGCGCACGCTCGCCTTGTGGGTCAAGCAATGCCACCTCAAGGACGCCAATCGCACGCAGCATCCCGGCACCTGGGGCGAGGAAGTGCCCGTCGGAACGGGGCAGGTGGATTGGAAGGAATTTTTCGCCGTGCTGGAGGCGATCGGGTTTGACGGGTATTGCTGCATCGAGCGTGAAGCCGGCCAGCAACGCGTGGCGGATATTCGGACCGCGCGGGAATTTGTTGAAGGGTTAAACCGGTAAATTGTTAAAAGGTTAAAAGGTTAAAAGGTTAAATGGTTAAATGGTTAGATCGTTGAAGTGTTGAACCCATGAAACGCTCATGGATGCGGTCTTGCTTGCGTGACGCGCAAAACTTCCGAGGGCTTGAACGATTTAACGAATTGCAGATGCAACGCCCATGATCAACATCGGCCTCGTCGGACTCGGCTTCATGGCCGCGACCCATCTGCGCGCCTATCGCCAGGTGGAAGGAGTGCGCATCGCCGCCCTCTGCAATCCGAGCGGCCGCCACCTGGACGGGGACTTCAGCGGCGTCGCCGGCAACGTCGGGGCGACCGACGCGGTCAAGCTCGACCTGACCGGCGTGCGGACGACCAAGGATTTTGCCGAGCTGCTGGGCGACCCTGACCTGCAGGCCATCGATATCTGCGCGCCGACCCGGGCGCACGCGGAGTTGGCGATCGCCGCGCTTCGGGCCGGCAAACATGTCCTGTGCGAAAAGCCGCTGGCGCGCACCGCCGCCTGCGCCCGCGAGATGGTCGACGTCGCCGCCCGGGCCCGGGGCTTTTTCATGCCGGCCATGTGCCTGCGGTTCTGGCCGGAATGGGCCTGGCTGAAGGACGCGATCGCAACCGACCAGTATGGCAAGGTGCTGTCCGCGCGCTTTCGTCGCGTCGCCGAGCCGCCCGGCTGGGGGCAGAAGAACTTCTTCAATGGCGCCGAATCCGGTGGCGCGCTCTTCGACTTGCACGTGCACGACACTGATTTCGTGCAGCACTGCTTCGGCCGCCCGCAGAGCGTCTTCTCGACCGGCTACGTCAAGTTCAGCGGCGCCGTCGATCACGTCGTGACCCAGTATCAAGTCGCCTGCGGGGCCCTGGTCCACGCCGAAGGCGGCTGGGCCATGACTCCCGGGTTTGGTTTCCACATGAGCTACACGGTCAACTTCGAGCGCGCCACGGCCGACTACGACCTGGGCCGCGGCAAGGAGGCGTTGCGCCTGTGTGAGGAAGGGGTGCCCGCGCGCGTCATCGGTTGCGAAGGGCCCGATGGCTATGTCGGTGAATTGAAACACTTCGTCGAGTGCGTCCGCGCGGGTCTGCCCCCAACCGTGGTCACGGCGAAGGACGGTTTGCTCTCCGTGGAAATTTGTGAAGCTGAAGAACGCTCGGTGAAGGAACGTCAGATTGTTTCGCTGACTTGAACCATACCACTCCTATGAAAACGTTGCTCTGTTCGATCGCTCTGCTCTTGTGCGTCCGCCTCGGGGCCGGTGCGGCTGAAGGCGGTCAAACTCCCAAAGTCGGTGACCGTGCGCCGCTCATCACCGGCACCGACCAGGATGGCAAGGCCTGGAAGATGGCCGACCACGTTGGGAAACACCCTTTGCTGCTCTATTTCTATCCCAAAGACGATACGCCCGGATGCACCAAGCAGGCCTGCGGCTTGCGCGATCGCATGGGCGAGCTGAAAAAGGACAAAGTGGAGGTCATCGGCGTCAGCTTCGACACCGCCGCCAGCCACCAGAAGTTCCGTGAGAAATACAACCTGAACTTTCCCTTGCTCGCCGACACCGACGGATCCATTGCCGACGCCTACGGCGTGCGGCGCGAAGCGGGCAAGAACATGGCCCGCCGCGCGAGCTTTCTCATCGGCCGCGACGGAAAAATCGCGCATGTCACCGACGTGCCTTCGGCCGACGTGCACCTGGCGGAGATGAAGGAAGCGGTGGCGAAATTGGAGCAAAAATAGGGTCGCGTTGGCGCGGCGGAGAGAGAACCCCCGCCCCAATGACCAATGACCAATGACCAATGACCAATGAGCAATGAGCAATGAGCAATGAGCAATGTGCAATGCCCGATTCGGTTGCGTGAGTCCCATTCATTGCTCACTGCTCATTGCTCATTGCTCATTAACGGCCTTGCCTGGCCGGCACAAAAGCCTTGGTCGATCGTCTCCCGAGCCTATACTGGCGGCCATGAATCATGTCGGTATCGGCTACGACGTCCATCAACTGGTTGAAGGTCGAAAGCTGGTCCTGGGAGGCGTGGAATTCCCGCACGGCAAAGGACTGGAGGGCCATTCGGACGCCGATGTCCTGATGCACGCCATTTGCGATGCGGTGCTGGGAGCGGTGGGCGAAGCGGACATCGGCCATTTTTTTCCCAATAACGATCCGCGCTGGAAAAGCGCGCCGAGTAAAGTTTTTCTGGAGGAAGCGGCCCGGCAGGTTGCCTCCCGGGAAGGGAGGATCGTCAACATCGACGCGACGCTGATTGCGCAACAGCCGAGAATCGCTCCGCACCTCCCGGCCATGAAAGCAAACATTGCCGGCGCCCTCGGTTTGAACATCAACCGTGTGGGTGTCAAGGCCACGACGAACGAGCATCTCGGCTTCGTCGGGCGCGAGGAAGGCATTGCCGCGATGGCCGTGGCGAGTGTGGAATTGCCAGATGAGTAATCGGTGAGGCAGGAGGCGGGGTGCGGGATGCGGGATGCAGGAGGCCGGATGCAGGAGGCGGGAGGCGGGATGCGGGATGCAGGAGGCCGGATGCAGGATGCGGGAGGCGGGATGCAGGAGGCGGGATGCAGGAGGCGGGATGCAGGAGGCGATATGCAGGATGGGCGATACAGGATCAGGTGCAAACATTTGCTCTCGCAAGCCACCTCTCGCATCACATGTGCCGCATCCTGTATCCTGCATCCTGTATCCTGCATCTCGCATCCTGTATCCTCCACCCTCACCCCCCACCCCTACTATGGGCAAAGGCGAAATCAGTTGGGTCCGCGCAACCGACGAGGGCGAGAAGGTCCAGGTCTATGCCCATCACGTCGGCAAGCGGTGGAATTTCTACATCCGCCAGCGTCGTTTCGAGCGCTGGGAGGAACTTGAGGAACCGCCCTTGGCGGACTGGCTCGAGTTGCTGGATGGGGTTCGTCGCCGCGTGCAGCGGCGCCTGTTGCGGCCAGAGGAAGTGCAGCGGGTCGAGAAGTCCATCCGCGAACGGTTTCCGGAGGCGAAGTTCTGAGGAGCGATGGGTGAGTTGAATGGGTTAAATGGGCTAGATGAGTTAGATGGGTTAGATGCCAACGAGCAGACCGCCAGTGATCCTGATGTCCGGCTGCACCGATGATCGAGGTGCCGAGTTTGTCGACTACTCGATCAGCCTGTCCATGAATTATCCCCGGGCGATCCAGGCCGGGGGTGGTCTGCCCTGGTTGCTGCCGTGCCAACCCGACCGGGCCCTGGTGGCCGCCGGGGTCAGCCGGTGCCAGGGGGTGCTGTTGACCGGAGGCGACGACGTTGACCCAAAACTGTACAGCAGGCGCCTGCCGGCCCGGGTCGCGCGGGCCGTGCACCGCGCTCACCCAGAGCGGGATGTGTTTGAACTGATGTTGATCGGCGAGGTGTTGCGCCAGCGTAAACCGCTGCTCTGTATCTGCCGTGGACATCAGATTTTAAATGTCGCTTTAGGAGGCACTTTGTTTGCCGATATACCTCTCCAGATACCGCGGGCATTGAACCACAGCCGCACGGACAGAAAGGACCAGGTGGTCCACGAGGTGAAATGTGAGACTGGTTCAATGCTGGCGAGGATTGCGGGCAAAACGCGGCTGGGTGTGAACAGTTCACATCACCAGGCCGTCGCGCAATTGGCCAGGCCTTTGTGGGCAACGGCCGTCAGCCGAGACGGAATCGTTGAAGGCATGGAATTAGCACCGGATGCGAGAGGCCTGTTGCCGTTTTTGTTGGCCGTGCAGTTCCATCCGGAAAGGTTGTTCGCGCGGCATGCCGAGCACCTGGAATTGTTCAAGACTTTTGTTCGTGCGTGCCGCGGTGAGCAGTGAAGTAACAATGTCATGAAGCACAAAATCTTATTGGTCGACGATCAGCAGGAGCTGCGCACGCTCCTGGCCGACAGTTTCAAAGCCCGCGGCTACGACGTCCTGGAAGCCTGTGACGGCGCCAGCCTCAAGACGGCCTTCGCCGGCCAGCAGCCTGACGTGGCCCTGATTGACTTGAAACTGCCCGACGCCGACGGCCTGGAACTGCTCACCTCGCTCAAGTCGCAGTGGCCCGACACCGAAGCGATTGTGCTCACCGGTTACGGCACCCTCGATTTTGCGGTCGAAGCCACCAAGCGCGGCGCCTTCCACTTCCAGACCAAGCCGCACAACGACGGAATTTTCAACCTGGTCGAGCGGGCCCTGGAGCGAAAGCAGCAATCCCAGGAAAACAGCAAACTGATCGACGCCCTCAAGCGCATGAGCGGGGACGGTTCGCCCATCTTCCATTCGCCCCAGATGAAATCGGTGATGAAAACCATCGAGCGCATCGCGCCCAGCGACGTCTCCGTGCTCATCACCGGCGAGAGCGGCACCGGCAAGGAAGTCGTGGCCGATATGATCCACACCCTGAGCAAGCGGGACAAAGGGGCGTTCATCAAAATCAATTGCGCGGCCTTGCCGCGCGAACTGATCGAAAGCGAACTCTTTGGGTCGGTCAAAGGCTCATTCACCGGTGCGACCGAAGACCGCAAGGGTCTCTTCCGGCAGGCCGAGGGCGGCACCCTCTTGCTCGATGAACTGTCGGAAATGCCCATCGATA
>WNFZ01001085.1_pt1 | contig 26210 bp, 18 predicted proteins | sample 5400081 | NCBI WGS metagenome assembly WNFZ01 (sample SAMN13153365, study PRJNA577476) | soil metagenome | isolation source: 80 cm soil or saprolite under grassland replicate 1 | place: USA:California | collected 2016-06-15 | reverse complement strand
GCCGACCGGGCCTTTTACACCAAGGGCTTCGAGCCTTTCATTGCTTCAAGGCCCGCCTCGGCTGCTACCGGCTGGAGCGAAAGTTGCCGGGTGGGTTTGCTCTCCCACTGGAGTTCTGCGCCTTTCCACGGCGCACTCAAACAGGCTCTAATACCGCGACGCTTCTCTATAGCGAAGAAAACGCCCGAGGCAACCTTGGCCGGCCCCGCTCCGTGACCAGTGCCACGGAACGCGAGTTGACAGCAGACGTTACGCTTGAGCCCGTCACATCGGCCGTATTACGCATTCCCAAGGCCGGATGAATCGGCCCTGAAGCCTCTTGGACTCCGTTTGAATAGTGCTCGACCCGTACGTCCCCCCGTTGCCGATGCACCTTCGGATTCGGGACACCGCCGACCGCTGAACCCTTTGCAGTCTTTGCATTTTCAATATTCATTCTCCGATTCACCCGAAGTAATTCATCGACAATGCCAAGAGCAGGTTTATCCTTCTATGCTGCCGTCTTTAAAGGCGGCTATTGGTCAGTCTAAACAATGTTAGCCCAACTCGAACATCATGCGCATACTAATTTGCATCCTCTGCGTGGTTGCCGTCATGGCCTGTGCCGTCTGCTATTCTCTCGGCTACCGCTCAGGCATCAAACGGTCGCTCTTGGAAGAGGATCGGCGGGGACTTCTTGTTCTCACGCTCGGAGGTTACAAGGCGGCAGAGGCTACGAATTGGACGAAGGTGAAGAGCCTGTTGACCGTTGAGTTACTTGGCTTCACGCGAGATTACGAGCGTCATTTCGGCATCCCTAACGGCACGAACTTTTTTGTTGCACGCTTTGCAGAGGCGAAGGGTATCGCGGATCAGGTGGAGAAGCAGATGGTTCCCGTGGCTAGTTCCATTCAGTCGGCGCTCGGTTCCAACGTCACTATAGAGATAGCGAAGTAGTTTTATGATCGTTGGGCTAACAAATCGCTGGAGCCAACGCCGGTTGGCGCCTTGAGTTCCATTCTCACGCTTTGGCCCGGCGTGGCTCAGCTCTGACGTTAGGTCATATCCCATGGATGCACAGCACATACAGTTTCAGCTTCCTTGGGTGCGAGTCACCGTCGAGGAAAAACCGCGCTTGGAGGCAGAGCTGATTGCCGAACGGTGCTTGCTGCATAATCTGGCCGCTGTCGATTGTTGCGCTGTCGCCCGACGAGTCGATTCTGGCGATGTCTTGTTCGCGCTGAGCCCAAATCTTTGCGAGTGTGCCGTAATTCACCTGACGTGGTCGGGGCGGGTGGAGATGGATCCTCGCTATCCGGCATATGAGCTTCATGCCACGTTTGATGACTGGGTTCAGGAGCGGATGGTTCCAGATCACAAGGAATATTCCGCGGATCATCAGGCCTAACGACAAATCACTGCAGGCAACAGGCGGTGGCCCTGTCCGTTCAGGCGGTTTGCGTTGTTTCACGTTTCCTTTGCGCTCAAACGTTGCCTGCGCGGCTGTGCCTGAGCTTCGGCGTTCGGCCGCGAGTAGAAGTCGGTTTGATGGGTTGCGACTCGGCGTCTTTGCGCCTTTGCGTGTAGATGGCGCCGGTTTCAACGCAGAGGCGCGGAGACGCAGAGAGGATTTGGCACGGAAGCGGGGGAATGGCCAGTTTCCACCGCGGAGCGGAGGAGAGCTTGACGGCTGGTTTTTTGAGTGATGATCCTTGGATCGCCGATCCAGATCGCTACACCGTACCGCCGTGTGCGCTTGGGACTGGTGCCTTGGTATTTTGAAGCTTTGGCAAGTCAGGGCTCGGCGGTCGGTGAACTCAGGCGCTCGCCGATGGAATTCGCGCGTCGTTCCGCGGGATTTGGCGCTCGAATTGTCGATTGCCGCCGTCCCGCTCTTCGAGCTATCTTTGGCCGCATGATTGGTGATATTCGGCAGCATCTGGAAGCCGCGCCGTTCGAGCCTTTTAAGATCGTGACGAGCAGCGGCAAACGCTATCCCGTGCAGAGCGCGGATCACGCCGGCCTCAATCCAGGTGGGACTCGCGTCGTTGTCTGGTTCAACGATGACGCGAGCGTCACCATCGCTGGACTGCACCTTGTTGCCATCGAGAAAGGTTTGCCGCCGAGCAACGGCGAACCAAGCGATTGGCAAGCAAAGTCTGCCCTGACATCCAGCTTCTCGGTTTTCGAGAGCAAGTCGGTGAAGGTGACACCAGCGCTGCACGGCGGCGGCAGCTGATCCGGGGCGTTAGGCGTCCGAGCACCTTATTGCCATGAGCACTTCACGATTTACGGATTCGGTCGCCGAGCAGTTGGCGGAATTTTTTCGCCGCAATGGATACGTCCGGCCACCGGCAAAGAAGCGTTTGGCCGGGCAGGGATCGGGGCGGTTTCGACGAGGCTACGAGTTTCGCCTCACTGCGGAGAGTCGGAGCGAGTTGCAGCTCATCCGCGGGTTGCTTCGCCGAGCCGGATTCAAACCGGGGCGCCCTTTCGTTAAAGCACGGCAGTTCCGTCAGCCGGTCTATGGTCGGCAGGAGTTGGAGCGTTTTCTTGTTTTGATTGATGAGCAGGACGCCTAATGACACTGCGCTGGCCACGCCGTAGGCACGGACTTTGACCGATCCGCGTGGCAAGACGTGTTGGAGGAATCGGCCGATCCGCTGCTCAGCGGACCAACGAAGATGGGCAATCTGCTGGCTGGCAATCTTACTTGAGCCGGGCAAGCTTCTGCGTTCATAGTAGCGCGAGTCGAACAACCAGTGACCTGAGCGGTCGAGCATGAAAATTTTAGTCGCCGACGATGACGCACTGACCCGACGCCTTTTGCTCGCGTTGTTGGGAAAGCTCGGCCACGAAGTCGAAGCGGTCGAGGACGGTGAGGCGGCCTGGAAAGTCCTGGAAAGGGCTGCCCCGCCGGCTTTGGCCATTCTTGATTGGGTAATGCCGGGCCTCAACGGTCTGGAGGTGTGCCAGAAATTGCGGGCGCAGCCTGCCAAATCCCGCACTTATGTCCTGCTGCTCAGCGCCCGGTCCGAAAGGCACGACGTGATCGCCGGTCTGGATGCGGGCGCCGATGATTACCTGGTCAAGCCGTTCGATCCGATGTCCTTGTTGGCCCGGCTCCGGGTCGCCCTGCGGATTATCGCCTACCAGCAGGATTTGCAGAGGCACATCGGCGAAATGGAGAGGCTGTTGCAGCGTCACAATATCCTCGGTGAAATGTTCGGCAAACAAAACCGGGCGGCCGATCTGCCTCCGGCGTCGAAGTCGGCGGACCGACCGGAGGCGCCTTTGCCCGCCCGGGGTTCCCCTTCCGCGGTGGTGGCGGCGCCTTCGTGGCTGATGCCGGAGCGACTCAACGAGCTGTTCCTGCGCGGCCTGGCGGAGGTTGGCGTGGGTTACGCGCAAGGGCAAGTATTGGCCCAGGCGAGCCGCGGGGACTGGGCCAAGTTTACCGCCTGGGTTCCCCTGGTACTGGTCAAGGAAGGGTTGTGGGTCGATATGCTGCTCGAAACCGACGAGGCCTCGGCCGTCGCCATGTTCCGATCGATGTTAGGACGCGTCCCGGCTTCGGAGAGGGAACTGCTGGATTTCCTGGCGGAGACGTTCAACCTGCTGCGCACGGCCATGCGAACCTCCCTGGTGGAACAAGGCCGCAGCGTGATGATGCCGCTGATCTCACGGTCCATTCGCACGGCGACCCTGACCTTGCATCCTCCGGCCAATGCTCATCTTACTGGTTACCGATTCACTCTGACCAACATCATCCTCAACCTCACCGTCCTGAGGCAGGCCGCGCCCGTCATCCGGAAAACCGTCGGGCAACTGCGCGAGTTGGACATGCTGGCGGAGAACCTGCCTTCATCGAGCAGCAAGGAGGTCTTCCTGCTCAACGAAGGGGTGGCGTTGAACCTCCGTTACATCGAGAGACTGGCCGCGCGGGCCAAGAATGAGAACCTGGATTTTGCCGTGCCGGTCGTCGAGCCGTCGCGGTTGGCGGAATTTTTCTGTCGCAATCCCCTGCCGGGCGGTTGAGCCGCACCGGGCCGTTAAACTCGTCAGCCCAGTCTATGAATAAACGCATCGCTTCACTGCTGCTGAGCCTGCCAGTTGGTTGCTTGATGGCGGCCGGCGGCCAAGCCCTCTCGCTCACGGACGGAAAGACATTTGCAGGTTGGGAGGGCGACACGGAGAAAACCTGGCGGATTGAGGGTGGCGCATTCGTCGGCGGCTCGCTGCAGGAGAAAGTGCCGCGCAACGAATTCCTGCGCACGAAGCGCAGCTACACGAACTTCGTCCTGCGGGTGAAATTCAAGCTGGTGGGCACGGCCGCCGGGGGCTTCATCAACGGCGGCGTGCAATTGCGCAGCGAGCGGGCCAAGAATCCTCCCAACGAAATGGTCGGTTACCAATGCGACATGGGCGATGGCTGGTGGGGGGCGCTCTATGACGAGTCGCGCCGGAACAAGGTGCTGGTCAAACCGGATCCCAAGTCGGTGGAGAAAGCGCTCAAAAAAGGTGATTGGAACGAATACCTCATCCGCTGCGAAGGGAAGCGGATCCGATCTTCGATCAACGGCGTCGAGATGATCGATTACACCGAACCGGACGACGCCATCCCGCAGTTCGGCCTGATTGGCCTGCAGATCCACGGGGGCGGTCCGTCCGAGGCGTCTTACAAGGACATCACGATCGAAGAGCTGCCGTAGGGATTACTCGGCGCTGCTCCTTACCGAACCAGCTGGATGCGGTAGAAACGTTGCGTGCCGCTGAGGAGATCGCGCTTCATCGCGGTGGTGCCGGTGGCATCGACGTCGTCAGGGAGGTCGAGCCACCTGACTTCGTTCAGCTCGTCCTTGTACTGAACGCGGTAAGTTTCGCCAGGCTGGGCCGTCCAGGCCAGGGTGACGATATTGCTGGCACCGATCGTGATAGAGCGGATGATCGGACCGACCGAAGGGAGGACGTTCGGGGCGCGAGGCGTCGGGGTGGACATGGAGTAGAAGGGCGGAGGGCCGCCGTCGGGCCAGCGGCCCTGGCTGAGGTTATTGGTCTGCGGTCCGAAGACGACCACGTCGAGCTGGAGGCCCGCGGGATCGTAGAGGGCGATCTGTTCACCGTCCTGGCTCAATTTGAAATTCACGTGCAGATCCCCGTTGGTGCGTGTCTCGTTGCTCTGCTCGTCGGCCCAGACCAGGAGGAAATTGTGCGGGGCAACGCTGATGCCATCCGGGATGGTGAACTTTTCCGGCCGGGCCAGGTCGTCGGTCAAGGTGAACCCACCCAGGTCCACGCGATTGGTCGTCGGGTTGTAGATTTCAAACCAGTCGTCGAAATTTTGATCGGCCGGGTCGCGCAGAAAATCAACGTTCGCCGCCATCCATTCGTTGATGAAGAGGTCGACCGGCGGGGCGGCTGGATTGTTGGCCTGGCCTGGCGTCGGGAAGGAGAAGAGCTGCCGGAAGGAGGATTGACCTGATGGGAAAGAGCCGTAAGAGCGGTTACGGCCGACATTGCGGTAGTTGAGGTAATCGACAATTTGCGGCGCGCCATCCAGGCTTCGTGAGAGTATGACCGCGCCGTTGGTGGGGTTTAGTTGGAAACTGGTGTGCAGGTTCGTGCCGGCGGTTTCCTCCGGTTCGCCGTCGGCCCAGATGAGCAGATATTGGCCCGGATTGATCAGGGTCCCGGCGGGGAAAGGCCACTGCACGAGGTTGGAATACGTGCTGGCCAGATAGAAGTCATCCAGGCTCAGCACGCTGACGCCGCCGTTATAGATTTCGATCCACGGATCGTTGTCGCCAAAGTTATCCGCCACGCTGTCCACGTTGTCAGGCTCGACTTCGCTCAGCCAGAGCGGGGGGTAATGCGGCAGCGAGGCCAGCGTCGCGTTCGGTGCGCCCGGGGTGAAGCGGGTGGCGCTGGGATTGAGGCTGGGCCGAAAAACACTGTTGAGGCGGAAGTTCAGGTTTGTGCCGCTGCCGCCGGGGAGATACCAACAGCTCAGGGTGTAATTGGTGCTCGCGATCAACGCCGGAAAATCCTGGTAAAACGTCGTGAGGCTCTGCGCCCCGGGATTGATGACCAGGTGCAGGCTCCCGTTGCCGGAGTGAGCCACCGCGGTGCTGACGGAGGAATTGGTGGCCAGGGGGCCCACCACCCACGGCCCAAGTCCTGTCTCAAAACCGGCGTTGACGAGCACGTTGGGGTCGGTGGCCGGCGTGTTCCCCAGGCCCAGCCACAAATCATCCAGATACAGCTCGCCGCCCGCGACTTCGAAAAAGATCGAAAGCCGCGTCAGGCCCGCACTGCCGACGCTTCCCGTGTAGGCGAAGAATTTCCAACCCGAGCCATCGGACCAGTTGCTCACTCGATTGTTGTCCTGGTCAGCATCGATCAATTGCAAGGAGGCACCCTGGCCGTCGGCCGCCACCGGCCAGGGCGGATCGTCATCATAGGTCACACGGTCCACGACCAGATCCTGGGCCGGCGTCAGGCCTGGTTTGATCAGGCTGAGGGTCTCCCCGCCGCGGTCGAGTTGGCCCTCGAACTGGCCGACGAGCGGGATGCCCCAGCCGTAGGCCGCCCCGAACGACGGGCGATCCTGGCCGATGACCAGAAAACCGCGGTTGGAAATGATCGTGCCGGGCGGGAACGTGAAATCGACCCCGTTCAACCGCCAGCCGGAGAGATCGAAGGAGTAGTTCGTGGAGCGGTTGAACAACTCCACGTAGCTCGCTCCCGGGATAAGCGGGTGATACATGATCTCGTTGATGACCACGTTCTCCTCGGCCAATTCGTCCGCGCCGGTGTAGTGGACGGTGACGGTGCCGGTCGCATTGCTGACGACCTGGCCGGAGCGATCCAATCCCGTGATTTCCAGCACCGTCGTGCCGGCGGGGACCGGGAGGAGCAGACGCCACGCGTTGACCGAAGTCCAGGTCGGCTGATAACGCAGGCCGTTGACCAGGATGGTGTGGACGGTGACAGGGGCGGTGCCGGTGAGAGAAACCAGGTTGCGGTTCGTGGTCAAGCTGTTCGCGCCGGTGACGTTGAAGGCGGCGGAGACGCTGCCGAGCTGAGTCAGCAAGAAGGCGCGGCGCTGGCTGATCCAGTTCTTGATCCCGGACGGGTTGTTGAGCGCGATCCCGCTGGCCTGGAACGCGGCAAATTTCGCGTCCAGCAGGGCGTCGATGGGCCGGCCCGGGCCGGTTTGAAAAAAGCCGTTGACTCCTTCGGAGAGGGCGCACCAGTAGAGGCGCACCCAGGCCGGGTTGGCGTAAACCCGGTTCATCGCCGTGTCATTGAGCGTGGGGAACAGCGGGTCGTTGACCGGGTCGTTGAACACGCCCAGGCCGACATCCATGTCCCAACACATCAGCTTCCAGGTGCCCTTCGTCGGTTTGTAGAGGAAAGTGTTCTTGGCATTCGGATTGCCGAAGGCATCCCAATAGGACGCCAGGTCGTTCATCGCGAAGGTACGCATCCAGTGCTCCAGGTCCGCCAGCTCTTCCATGGCGGACGAATAGCCGCTGGCCGGCGCATTCGCGGCGTCGACCAGGTTGAACAAATCGGTGTAATTGTTGGCCGTGCCGTGCAGGGCGCGCGGTCTCCAAATCCAGCGATAGCGGGCGACTTTCTTCACTCCGCCGGTCGTGGTGTAAAGTTCGAGCGCGTTGAGATCGATGCAGCTCGTCTCACGGTCGGCGTTCTCGGAGAACTCATCCCAGCAATCGGGCTTGAGGAGTGTCCCTTCGCTGTCTTCGCTGAACCATTCTTCCACCGTCTCGCCGTTGGGCTGCTGCACGTCGTCGTAAATGGTTCCACGCCGGGCCCCGTTGACGAACATGATGACATACCGGCGGTACATGTTCGGCAGGCCGTATTGTTCCAAAAACCAGAACATGAGTTGCTCGCGTTGATCGGTGTCGTCGCGGATCGGCCAGTCGAGCACCATGTGAGCGCTCCCGAGAAACGAGTCATCTTCCGGAAAGATGATGTCGTAGCCACAAAGCGCGCCCACCGGAGAGGTGTAAGTCGGCGTCGTGTAAGGGCTGCCGCTGTAGTGCGCCCCGACGTTATAGATCACGCGATGGTTGCCGGCGACAAATGTGCCGTCCAGGTTCTCGTTGCTCAGTTTTTCCCGTCCGGTCCAGGTCGCGACGGTCGCCGCGGTGAGCCAGAGCCGGTAGGCGCCAAACGCCCCGGCTGGCTCGGTTTCACCCACGCGCACCAGGCATGCCCGGACCGGGGCGTCGCTCGGGAACCGGGCGGTCGCCCCGGGCACGAAACCGTCGATTGCTTCGAGGTGGAAGGCGACCAGCTTCCCGCTGGGCTGGCCGGGAATGATGCCGGTGAAAATGCCGTCGCCCGCCAGGGCGTCGCCCCCAGTGCCGTCGTCCACCATGGGCGCACTCAAGAGGGTCGTATCGGGATCCAGGCGATATTTCAGGATTACGGACTGCACGCCGTCCGGATCGGAGACGCGCGCGGTGACGCGGATCGATTGGTTGGGCTGAGGCAGGACGGGGCGATGGGAAACCTCGCGGAAGACCGGTCCGGTGTTGGCGCGCGCCTGGCTGTTCGGCGCGCCGGGCGAGCCGAGGTTTGGCGGAACGGAGAGGCGCCCGAAAGCTTCCAGCCAATTGCCTTTGAGGCGGAACAATATCTCCGGGTGCCCGCGCAACCAGCGTACTTTGGCGCGGATCGTGGCGGTGGATCCGGGGGCGACGGCGGCACTGAGCAAGGCCGAGACGCGGTTGGCCGCATTGTCGCCGCGATCGCTGGCGCGCAAATGCAGCGAATGGGCGCTGTTGTAGCCACTATTGGTTTCCCAACCCGATTTGCTGTGCGTGCCGCCGAAGATCCAACCGGTGGTGCCGCTCTCGAATCCCGGGTTCGGGACCCGGTTGACCCCGGAGACGAGCACTTCCACGTCGTCGACGAGCGCTTCGCCCTGGCCAAGCAACAGCACTTGCAATCGGTCCGCGGTGCCGCTGCCGAGATCAAGCACGCCAGTGGTCTCGACGACGGTCCACGCGGCCTTGGCGGTCTCGTCGCTATCGGCCCAATTTGCCCCCGCGCGATTGTCGCTGTGCGCGTCGATCAGCTCGAGGCTGCTGCCGCCGCCGTCCGACCAGTTTCCCCAGTGTCCGCCGTCCACGTAACTGACCTCGTCCACGACGACGTAGAACAGGTTCGTCGTCACGGTCAGGGTGGTGGCGTTGGTGGACAGAATCGTCTCGGGCGCCGCCAGGGCGAGGTGTTCGCCGCCGTGGGCCAATTGTCCGACGAAGGCACCCAGGACGTTGGCCGTGGTCAGGCCAGGGTAATTGGTCAGCAACCGCGACGCGTTTTTCGCCACGACCAGGTAACCGCCGGCCGGGATGGTCGATTCGGGCGGAAAAGTGAAAGTAATGCCGTCGCTGAAGCGCCAGCCGCCGAGATTCACGGGGTTCGCACCGCGGTTGTAAAGTTCAACATATTGATCGTCGCCGTCGCCGGAGATCGGGTTGTACATGATTTCGTTGATGACGATGTCCTGAACGAACGGAGGGGCATTGGTCGTGCCGGGAGTCCGGGCGCGCAACGGTTGAAAGTCCGGCGCCCCGTCGGGATATCGCCCGAAGGCCGCGCCCTTGCCCTGGCCGCCGAAGCGCACGGCGTCGAGCACGCGCGACTGATTCGAGTTGACGAGGTAAAGAGTTTCGCCATCGGCCTGCAGCGCGAAGCCGAGCTGGGTCTCCTGGAACGCCGTGAATTCGCGCGCGCCGAGCACCGTGCCGTCTGGAATGCGGAATTTATTCGTGGTCGGGTCATCGCTCAGCCAACAACCGGAGAGGTCGACCGATAACGGGCTATTGTTGAACAATTCGATGAAATCCACCAACGGCAGGTCCGTGTGCGCGAGAATTTCGTTGATGACGATATTCTCAAGAGGGCCGGCGGGCACCGGGTCGGGTCCGCCAGGAGAACCCCCTCTGCGGGCACTGGCGGCCCAGGCCTGCGGGTTCCCTTCGCCGTAGCTGGGCCGGGCCAGCACCAGCGACTGCCCGGTGCCGTCCGCCGCGACCGGCCAGGGAGGCTGGTCGGAGTAATGGACTTCCAGCACAATGGCCCCGGAACGTTTGCGCAAGCGAATGGTGCCGGAATCGTTCGGCAAATTGCTCTGGAACCCGCCCAACACGCCGGTGATGCCATAGACGGTCTGCACGTCGGCCGGCGCCGGCGCCACGACAAGAAAGCTGTTGCCCTGGATGACGGTGTTGCTTGGGAAAGTGTAATCGATGTCCCCGGTGAGCCGCCAGCCGCTGATGTCTTCGAAGAATGGGTTGGAATTGTTGAGTTCGATGAACTCGGTCCGAAGCCCGTCGGCATTCGGCGCCGGGTGATACATGATTTCAGAAAACGTCAGGCCGGTGCGCCGACTCGACGGCCCGAGTGGCTCGTAGGTTAGTTGCGCCGGGCTGAGGAACACGACGGTCAAAGTCGCCACGCGGCTGGTGACAGTGCCGGAAAGGTTCGTGACGATGACATCGTAACCGCCGGCGTCGGCGGCACGGGCATTGGCGATGGTAAAGCTCGAACTGCCGGCACCAGGGATGGGTGCGCCGTTCATCCGCCACTGGTAACTGAACGGCCGGCTCCCGGACACACCGACGCTGAAAGTTGCCGGATCCAGCAGCCCCACCGTCACCGAAGCCGGTTGCGTGACAATGGCAGGCGGGGTGCCCGGGGGCGGTTGCAGGTCCGCCGTGCCGCTGAGCTCCACGCGCAGGCCGGTCGGATTGATCCCGGGCGCGCCGTTGTTCACCACGAAGTCGAGCGTGTTGGTGCCGTCGATAAAACCGCTGCCAATCGTGAATGGATTGCCCAATACGGAGAAATTGCCGTCGCTCGTCGCGCCAGTGCTGACGCCGTTCAGCAGCACATCGGGGCCCCCGTTGTCTGAAGTCCAGCGCCCGCGGATGACCGCGCTGGACGGTTCGAGCCCGGTGAGATCGAAGGCAAGACGGTACTGATAGTCTCCGGCCTGATTGCCGCTGCTCTGGTTGGCCTGGGGCGCGATCCACTTGGAGTTTGGTCCGCTGGCCAGCCACGGCCCGCTCACGATCGGAAACAACGTATCGGTGACCGCGAATGTATTGGGCCCCGGCGCGCTCGTGTCCGCGCTCTGCACGAGACGGTAGTGTGGGTCCACCGCGCCGTTCACCAGCAGGACACCATTGGTGCCAACACCGGTGTTGAACAGCCCGGGAATCGGAGCGGCCCACAGGGAAAGACCGGCCAGGACCGGCAGGCAGACAAAAAAGCACCGGAGCAAACAAAACAACGATTCCAGAGCGGTCCCTCTTTTTAAAAGTGGATGCGGATCGGCGTGTCTCGAAGGGAACGAATCGCCAGACCGGCGTGGTGGGGCACAATACATCGCGCGGGCAGATGGTGAATTTCAGTTACTATATCCGAAACGACCTGCTTTGGCAGCACAATTGTTTGAGCGCGTGTTTTGACTCGAAGCCCCGGGGGCATTTTTGCGTTTGACCGGCCGCGGCAAGGGTGGGTAGGGTGCGCCCTCTTCGGGCTAATGTCCAAGAAGTAGAAAAATATGATTGGCACCTTACGCAAACATCAAACCTGGCTTTGGGCGTTCGTGATTGCGGCCATGAGCATCGGCTTGGTGTCCTATTTTACGCCCACCTCTTCGGTGGGTGGAGCGGGCGGCAGCAGCCGGCCCAGAAACAAGCCCGACCTCGGCTCCATCAATGGCCAGCCGGTCGGGCAAGAGGAATATGCGGATGCGTGGAAAGAGGTGAGGCTGGCCAGCTTTCTGCACGGCGGCAAGTGGCCGGGTAACGATGAAGCGAGCAATCGGCGCCTGGAATCGGAAACCCTCTCCCGCCTGTTTCTGCTGCAGAAGCTCAAGGAAATGGACATCAAGGCCAGCGACAAGACGGTGGCCCTGATGGTGCATGAGCAACTGCACGATTACCCTTATGCCTCCCTGGAATCGGAGATCCTTCGGCCCAACGGCCTGCAAATCGCAGATTACGAACGCTTCGTGCGCAACGAAGCTGATATCCGGCAATTGGTCGCCGCGGCCTCGGTCAGCGCACGCCTGGTCACCCCCGCGGAGGCCGAGGCGATTTGGCGAAAAGAAAACCAGGAAGTGTCGACTCAACTGGCCGTCTTTTGGGCCACCAACTACCTGGATAAAGTCGTCCTGACCAATGGCGCCGTGGGAAGCTTCTACACCAATCAAATGGCCTACTACCGCCTCCCGGAACGGCTCACCGTCGGCTACGTCGAGTTTGCCTCCTCCAATTACCTGGCCGAGGCCGACAGCAAACTCGCCAAAGTGACCAATCTCAACGAACTGGTTTCCGAGTATTATTTCCGCGCCAAAGGCGGCACCAATGCCTGGACCGACACCAACGGCGCACCGCTCTCCGAAGTCGCCGCCAAGGAAAAAATCAAAGCGGAGATGCGTTCGCAGCAGGCCCTGCTGGAAGCGCGCCGCGCCGCCACCGATTTCGGCAACGAACTGATCAGCCAGCCCGACCCCAACAAAGCCGCCAACCTGGAAAAGCTGGCCGCGGCGAAGGGACTCCAGGTCAAAGTGACCAAACCCTTTGATCGCCTCAGCGGACTGGACGAGTTCGAGCAGGAACAAGACATCCCACTCAACTCGGAGGACGCGCCGCACGCGAATTTTCGCGACACTTTCCGGGAAAAGGCGTTTGCCACCACCGACCAGCAGCCGATCGTGTTCAATCCCATCCTTGGCAAACACGCCGTCTATGTCATCGCCCGCAAGGACAAAATCCCCAGCGAGCTCCAGCCGCTGGACAAAATCCAGGACAAGGTCACCGCGGACTGCAAGAAATTCATGGCCCTCGAACTGGCCCGCAAGACCGGGCAGAGCTTTCAGACCAACCTGACCAATGCGCTGGCCATGAACAAATCCTTCACCGACATTTGCGCCGCGGAAAAAGTGAAGGCGGTCGACTTGCCCCCATTTTCTCCGAGCACCCAGGCATTAACCAACCTGGATGAGCGCATCAACCTGCGTCTCTTGCAAAACCTGGCCTCCAACCTGGAAGTCGGCCACGCCAGCCCTTTCATCGCCCAACCTTCCCCGGAGGGCGGTTTTATCCTCTACGTGAAAGCGCGACCGCCCGTCGACGCGGCGAAAATGAAAGAGCAATTGCCCGAGTTCATGGGTCAACTGCGTGTGTTCCGTCAGAACGAAGCCTTCCAACAGTGGTTCCGCAAGCAGGCCGAGCTGGCCAAGGTCTCCGGGCCGAAACGTGAAACGACCATCGGCTCGCCGCAGTAAGGCAGTCGGGGGGGCCGGGTTCGTTAAATGGGTTAAACAGGTTAATAGGTTAAATGGGTTAAATGGGTTAAATGGGTTAAAAGATTTAAATAAGGCGACGCGTCCAAGCGTTTTCTCTTAACCCGTTTAACCAATTCAACTGATTTAACCCTTTTAACCCATTTAACCCTTTCAATCTTTGTAACCGACTTACCACCGTGCCCCCATTGATCAAGCTTTCCTCGCGCGTGACCGGCGAATTTTGGGAAATTGCGGTGCTTTTCGAAGACGAGCAGTTGCTCGCGCTCAACAAACCCCCTGGCTTGCTCATCTCCCCGGACCGTGATGACCCGACGCGCCCGAACTTGATGAAGCTGCTCCATTCCGCCATCGCGGAGGAGAAAGCCTGGGCCAAAGAGCGCGGGCTGGCTTACCTCGCCAATGCCCACCGGCTCGACTGCGAAACCAGCGGAGTGCTCCTGCTCGCCAAATCCAAGCCGGTGCTCCTGCAAGTGGCCGACCTCTTCCGCGCGGACACGCCCCTGCAAACTTACCTCGCCCTGCTCCCAGGAACGCCGCCGCATCCGCAATGGGAAGTCGACGCCCCGATCGGCCCGGATCCCGCGCACCCTGGTCTCATGCGGGTGAGCACGAAGCACGGCAAGCGGTGCCGGACGCGCTTCGAGGTGCGGGAACAGTTTCGCGGTTTTACGCTGGTGCAGTGCCGGCCGGTCGGCGCACGCACCCACCAGATCCGGGTTCACCTCAAACATTGGGGTCTTGCGACCTGCGGCGACCAGCTTTACGGCGGGGGGCCCCTCCTGTTGTCACAACTGAAACCCGATTACCGCCTGAAGCCAGGACACACCGAGCGTCCGCTCATTGCTACTTTGGCGCTGCACGCCGAACGCATGGAATTCCTCCATCCGGTGACCGCTCAGCCGGTGGTGATCGCGGCCGACTGGCCAAAAGACCTGGCCGTCGCCGTAAAATACCTGCGCCGCTACTCTCCGGTGTGATTGGCTCAGTCGAAAGCGTGGCCCGCGCAGCAAAGCACGTCCTTCACCTTGTGCCGGACTAACTCCTTGACCTTGACGCGAGCCGGGCCGAGATACTTGCGGGGATCGAATTCCCTGGGGTTTTCCGAGAAAACTTTGCGAATGGCCGCCGTCATGGCCAGGCGCAGGTCGGTGTCGATGTTCACTTTGGTGCAGCCGGTGCGGCGAGCCACTTCGATATCGGCTTCGGGGACTCCGGCCGTATCGGCGCCGAGCTTGCCGCCGTAGCGATTGATCTCCTCGGCCAGCTCGCGGGGGACGCTGGACGCGCCGTGGAGCACCAGGGGATAATCCCCCAGACCCGCGTCCAGGAGCGCCTTCTTGATGGCTTTGAGGCGTTCGAGGTCCAGGTGCTGTTCGCCTTTGAATTTGTAGGCACCGTGGGAATTGCCGATGGCCACCGCCAGGGAATCCACGCCGGATTGTTTGACGAATTCGACGGCTTCCTCCGGATGGGTATAACAACCCCCTTTGGAATAACCGCCGCCGGCTTCGCCGTCGTCATGTTGCGCTCCGACCAGCATGCCCAGTTCGCCTTCGACGACGCAGTTGTGTTTGTGAGCGTAGTCGACGACTTTGCGGCAAATTTCAACGTTCTTCTCGAAAGGCTCGTGGCTGGCGTCGATCATCACGCTGGTGAATCCTTCGTCGATGCATTCCTTGCACAACTCGAAGCTGTCGCCGTGATCGAGGTGAACGGCGATGGGGATATTGGTCAGGCTGACCGCGGCCTCGATGAGCTTTTTGAGATAGACGGGATTGGCATACTGGCGGGCGCCTTTGGAGATCTGGAGCATGACGGGCGCTTTTTCCTCCTCGCAGGCTTCGACGATGGCCTGGAGCAGTTCCATGTTGTTCACGTTAAAGGCGCCGAGCGCGTATTTGCCCTTGAGTGCTTTGGCGAACAAGTCTCTGGTATGTGTCAGTGGCATAGTATCGTGTTCTTCTGCGTCTGGTGCCGGCAGTGAAACGGCAGGCAGGGGCCGATATTAGGTAGCAAGGGCCAAAAGGAAACAAAAATTCCGAACCAAAACGGCGCCGATCCGCCGCTTCAGCCGCCAGTTTCTCCGGCCAGCTTGCGATAGAGAGTGGCCAGGCTGATGCCGAGCAACTCGGCGGCCTTTTCCTTGTTGCCGCCGGTGTAGGCCAGGGTGCGGTTGAGGTGGTTCAGCTCCTGCTCGCGCAGGAAATCCTTCAATGGCTCCAGAGAGAGAGCACTGGCGCCTCCGGGTTTGGATCCTGCCTGGGCGTCGGCGTCAGTGGTGAGCGGGAACGGGGCACCACCGGCGATGTTGGCCGCCGCGACGAAGGTGGTTTCGTCCGAGCCGCCGGGCGGGACCCGGCTGGTTTCGGGCGCGCTGGCCTGCACCGAGGGAGGCAGATCGGCCACGCGGATGAGATCCACTTCGCACAAAGTGCAGGCGCGCTCGATGGCGTTTTCCAACTCGCGCACGTTGCCCGGCCACGAGTAGGCGTTCAACGCCTCCATGGCCCGACGGGTGATCTGAAAAGGATGCCCGGTGCGCAGGCTGACGCGGTTGCGCAACGCGTGCGCCACGAGCAGAAGGATGTCCTCGGCCCGCTCGCGCAGGGCCGGCAGCTCGATCGGGATCACGTTCAACCGGTAGTAAAGGTCTTCCCGGAATTTGCCCTCCTTGATCTTCTTCTCCAACGGCTCGTTCGTGGCGGCCAGCACACGGACATTGACGTAAACCGGCAGGTTGTCGCCCACGCGCCGGACCTCGCGATCCTGCAACACGCGCAGCAACCGGCTCTGTAACGGCGCCGGCATCGAGCCGATCTCATCCAAAAAAATCGTCCCGCCGTCGGCTTCCTGGAAAAGGCCCTTCTTGTCGGTGACGGCCCCGGTGAACGCGCCCTTGCGATGGCCGAAGAGTTCCGATTCCAGAAGATTCTCCGGCAACGCGGCGCAATTGACCGGAATGAACGGCGCGAACTGGCGGCGGCTGTTGAAATGCAGGGCGCGCGCGACCAGTTCCTTGCCGGTCCCGCTTTCGCCGAGGATCAGCACCGTGCTCTCCGTCGCGGCCACGCGCTCGATCAGGCGAAACACCGTCTGCATCTTGGGAGAGGTGCCGATGATCTGGTTGAAATGATACTTCTCCCGCAGCTGCCTTTTCAGGTAGTGATTCTCGGCCACGGCATGGTTGTAGGAGAGTGCGCGTTGGGCGCAGAGTTTGAAGTCGTCCAGTTTGAAGGGCTTTTCCAGGTAGTCATAGGCCCCTTGCTTCATGGCCTCGACGGCCGTTCCCACCGATCCGAACGCGGTCACGACGATCACCTCGGCGGGCGGATTGAGGGATCGGGCCTTGCGCAGGATGTCCAGGCCCTGCGTGCGGGACTTCTCCAGGTTGAGATCGGTGATGACCAGTTCGGGCTGCTGCTCCTCCATCGCGTCGAACGCGGCGTTGCCATTGTTGAACGGGAGCACCTCGTGGTTCTCCGTCCGGAGCAACTCGGTGATCATCTGCACCATCGTTATTTCATCGTCGACCACCAGCACTTTGGCCATGCCGCCGATTTAATTCCAATCGCTGGCGTCGAGCAAGGCGGAGTTTGAGGTTTAGTCACCTCAGGCAGGGACAATCTGCGGGATGCAGGATGCGGGATGCGGGATACAGGATGCAGGATGCGGGATGCGGGATACAGGATGCAGCGAGTCCGCTGCTTCGCGGCGAACTTGGATCGCGCGTCGCGCCTCACGTGTCGCGTCTCCCGCATTCCGCGTCTCCAACCTTGCATCCTGTATCCTGTATCCTAAATCCTGAATCCTGTATCCTGTATCCTGAACCCTGCATCCCAAATCCAAAATCCATAATCCAAAATCGCAAATCCATCTTTACACTTCGTCCAGGCCTCCTTAACTTTTTCGCCAGAATCTTGCGGTCAGCCCTCTGGAACATTATGCGGCACTGCACCGTGGTCATGGCGCTCCTGTGGACGCTCCTCCAGTCCCTGCCCGCGCAGACCGTCCGCGTCGCCACTTGGGATCTCGAGGGCGTCGAGGCCACTTCACCCGACGCGTCGCCTTCGGCGCCCGAAGTGAAGCGGCTTTGGCAAATCGCCGCCAACCTCAGAAGCAGGGACGCCGACATTCTTGTCCTGCACGGCATCCCCGATGCGCAAACCGCACGACGTCTCGCCGGGTTCCTCAAACCGTCCAATTACATCGTCGCACTCCATTGCGCTTTCAAAAAAAGCGGGGCGAACAACCTCGCCCTGGGGCCGCCCCTGGCCATCCTGGCGAAAAAGCAGCCGTTCGTGGCTCGGGCGACGGAGTGGCGTGCCACGGGTCAACTGGATGCGCCGGGAGGATTTGCCTTCGCCGGGTTCAATTCGGGTCCCGGCACCATCTGCCTCTACGTGGCTCATCTGCCGATCGACGAGCCCGTGGCCTGGCCTCGCGGAGACAACCCGCTGCCGACACGCAAACGCGAACAGGCCGCCCAATACCTCGTGCAACACGCCAACTGGGTGGTCAGCACCCGCACCAACCAGGTCGCCACCTTCCTGATCGCAGGAAATTTCCTCGGTGACCCGAGAGGAGGGCGCGCGGGAAGCGCCCTGCGATTCCTTCAGCAAGCCGGGTTCAAAGGGACCCTCCCGAATCTGCCGATCAACGAACGCGCCGGCCAACCGGGTGACGAAATGCGTGCCCCACCGATTCTCTCCACCTTCCTCATCCGAAACGCGGATTTTGTCTCCACGCCTCAAGTCCTGACTCGAACGGCTTTCACTCCCGCAATGGTGACATACGAACTGGCGCTCGCCGGGCCGGTTCCTGCCCCGGTCCCGGTCGCCAGCCCGGTTCCGGCCACCCGCGCCTGGTGGGAGCAAGACCTCGTCCGGCTCTGGGCGGGAGCGAGTGCCGGATTGATCGTGCTCATTGGGTTCTCGGCCTGGTTGATTCGCCGTGCCACGCCGTCAGCCGGAGTTTTCGGAAAGCGGACGTACCCGTCGAGCCTGAACGACCACACCCGTTGGGCCGGAGGGGCAGAGCATTCGGCATTTGGCGACAGACCTGGACAGGGCCCCTCCAACTCTGCCGCCGCGGCAGATGCGGCCCAGGCCGCCGTGTGGCAGGAGCGAGCGGCGCAGGCGGAGAAAAGGGCCAATCAGGCCGTCGCCGTCATGGGCGGGGGGCTCATGCCTCAGCTGAGCCGTCTGATGCGCGAACGGCTCTTTTCCTGGCTGACGTCGCAACGCAGCCAGTTGCTCATTTCCCATGAGATCGGGACGCAACGGGTGCTCGAGTTGGAACAACGCCTGCAAAAACTACACGAACAGTTTCAGGACAGTTTGCAGACCCGCGAGGAACGAATCACCGAGTTGGAGCAGGAGATTCTGGCCAAGGAAAGGGTCATTCGCGAACTGCTCCGAGCCCAGGTGAGGGTGGCAAACGGAACACCGAACCGTTCGTAGGTTGTATGTAGTCCCGCCTTTAGGCGGCCAAGGCATGAAGAACATCCGGCCGCCCCCGAGCCGCATACAAGGCGGAACTACATACAAGGCGGGACTACCTACACTCGGGGCTCAGGAAGCGCGGCTCTTTTTCTCCGTTTGCAGGGCCTGTTCGTAACTCTCCAGCGCCTCACGGTATCGCTGGAGCCGGTTGCAAACGCCGCCGCGGTAAAGGTAAGCGACGGTCAACGAACCATCGGCGGCGATGGCGCGATTGTAACTCTCGAGGGCCTGTTCCCAATCCTGCAGCTTTTCCAGGGCCATGCCTTTCTTGACCAGCGCTTCGGAATTGGTCGGTTCCAGCGAAAGGACCTCTTCAAAGCAGCGCAAGGCCTGCTCGGCCGCGTCGAGATTTAACAGGGCCTGACCTTTGCCCAAGAGCAGGGTGGCGCGCGAAGCCCCGGACGCAGCCTCGACCGGGGCGCCAGCGGCGGGTTGCGGGCCCGCCAGCAGCGGCTGGATGTTGAGCGTGGTTGGCAGCGGCTCGACGCTGGATCTGGCCGCCACGCTGCGCGGCGGCGCGCTGGAATGAGACCCGCTGTGCTCCGTCGCGGCCGAGTGGACGCTCTGCTCCAATTCTCGAATCCGCGTTTGCAGTTGATCGATCGCGCCTTGGAACCGGCCGCTGGCTTGATCGGCGGCGCCCGGTCTGGCCGCGGCCATCTCACCCGGCCCCAGGACGGCCAGCGATTGTCCCGGCCCCAGCATTTGCCCGCGCGGCCCCACCATCATGGCCAGCTCGGAAAAGCGCCCGATCGCCCGCACCAGGATGAGCAGGATGAAGATCAGCCCGACAAAACCCACCGCCGCGAAGATCCCGGCGACCAGGAGAAGAGTTCGATTTGAACTTTGCACAGCCTCCATCTGACGCTCGTGCATTCGTTGCAGGGTGGGTTCGATCAGGCTCAATCCGGCGGTGATCGCCTCGGCATTGCGAGCGGCGCTCTGATCGATCTCACGACGAAGCCGGTCAATCGCTTCCTGGTCGAGATGAATTTCCCCCGGCTCATTCGTGGCAACCTGCGCCTCCGCCCCCGTCGCATTGCCTGGTTTGGCCGCCTTGGGCAAGTCTTCGGCGGCGCTGGACAAATTGGTCCATGACGAAAACAGCAGGAAAATCAGCGCAAATATCCCCGTTAAACAAGAAGTAGGGCCCACAGGCAGTTTCATGAATCGAAGTAGCTGCCCGTGACCTTAGAAAACCCGCGCACGGTTGCAAGGCGAAAAGCAGATCGTGCAACGATTGTTGCCCAGAGCGCGACTCGGACAGTGCGCAGGAACTCAATAATCGTACAGATTGCTGTCCCGCGTATAACTGCTCCCGGGTCCGCCCATGCCCCCTTCCCCAGGACCGTCCATCAATTCGCCGAAGACGTCGCCCATGTCCTGCTCGATTTTCTCCGGATCCTCTCCTGCTTCGAGGCGCTTGATGGCCACGTCCATTTCTTTGGGCATCGTGCCTGGAGGCATAATCTCCTTCATTTTCTTCATCACGTGGGCCATGTGCTTCGGATTGGACTCATCGACGTGCTCCATATCGCGCTCGAGTTCGGCCATGGCACGCATCATCCTCGGATCATCCAGGTCCGGCGCCGGCTCTTCTCCTGCGCCCTCTGCGACCGGCTCTTTGCCTCCACGTGGCATGGCGAAGTTGCTCACTTGCTTCACCATTCTTCGATTCCCGCACTTGGGGCAGACCGGAAGCCGCTCCGGATCCACTCGTTTGGAAAGGAAATTGAAAATCACCCGGCACGTCGGGCAGGCAAATTCGTAGATCGGCATAGGCAACCAGGCTGAACGTGATTTGCGATTTTAGATTTGCGATTTTGGATTTGGGATGCGGGATGCAAGATGCAAGATGCGGGATGCGGGATGCAAGATGCGGGATGCGGGATGCAAGATGCGGGATACAGGATGCAGGATGCGGGATACAGGATACAGGATGCAGGATGCAGCGAGTCCGCTGCTTCGCGGCGAACTTGGATCGCGCGTCGCACCTCACACGTCGCGTCTCCCGCATTCCGCGTCTCCAATCTTGCATCCTGTATCCTGCATCTTGCATCCTGTATCCCTCATCCCAAATCCAAAATCGCAAATCTAAAATCGCAAATCGCAAATCGCAAATCTAAAATTTAAAATCCCACCTACTTCAACCGATCGAAGTTTTGCTTCAGGATTTCCCAAGGTTTCAACCCTTTGACCTTTTCCATCGCCACCCGGTTGATCTCGGCTTCCTTCGCGTTCTTGGTGGGTTTGGTGACTTTATAGAACAGGCCGAAGTGGCCCGGGAACGGTGCGTCGGCCAGTTTGTAGGCTGCCATCTCATCGGTCACGTCGTGCTCGGGAGGGACCTGGTTAAAGACCCCGCCTTTGCGAGGGTTGCTGGCGTCGAAGGCCCCTTCGTAAAACTCGACACATTCGCTCAAGCACTCAATGAAACCAAACCCGTCGTGGTCCATGGCTGCTTCCATCATCTGGAGCACATGGTTCGGGTTGGTATGGGTGGTGCGAGCGACAAAGGTGGCGCCGGCGGCGATGGCCTGCTTCATCGGGTTGATGGGGTAGTCCACCGCCCCCCAAGTATCCGTTTTGCTCTTGAAGCCAAGGGGCGAAGTCGGCGAGGTCTGCTTTTTGGTCAAGCCATAGACCCAATTGTCCATGACGACGTAAGTCATCTTGATGTTTTTGCGAGCGGTATGGTTGAAATGATTTCCGCCGATGGAAAAGGCGTCGCCGTCGCCGCCGAAGACAAACACGTGCAGGTCGGGCCGGCTCAGCGAGATGCCGCTGGCGAAGGGCAACGCGCGGCCGTGGATGTAGTGCGCGCCGTGGGCCTGGACGAAGTAGGGAAAGCGGCTCGAACAACCGATGCCGGCCACCGTGGTGATGTTCTCGTGCCAGAGTTTGCGTTTCTCGATGAGCTTGAAGTAGAGGGCCAGCACGGAGAAATCACCGCAGCCGGGACACCAGGTCGGATGATCGGCGGCGATTTCCTTTTTGGTGAGCCCCTTGCGGTCTTCCCCTGTCGGCACAACCGGTGGGTTCACCTGGGTGATGTTGCCGCTGCGCGAGAGGATGTCGGTGGCTGGGTTACTCATAAGCAAAACCGGCGCTGGGTCGGATAAATGAATCTCCTGAGTTCATCAGTCAAAGCTTTTTCATGCCCGAGGAAACCGCCTCACGGGCGCGGCCGAGAATATCGCGGACTTTCCAGGTGAGGCCGTCCACTTTGTTAATGGCCCGAATCTTGGGGTCGCAGTAGCGGGCTCGGAGCAACTGGCCAAGCTGGCCGAAACCGTAAAGCCCCTCGTCGTTCATCTCGACGACGAACACATGATTGAACCCGGCGAAGATATTGTCGAGTCCTTGCGGCAGCGGGTTGAGGTATTTGATATGGAGTGAGGAGACGCTGTCCCCGGCGGCGCGAGCGCGGTCCACCGCTTCCTTGATCGGTCCCTGGGTTGACCCCCATCCGACCAGCAACACGTTGCCTTCGGGCGGGCCATAAACCTTGGGAACGGGCAACTCGGCGCCGAGTTTCTGCAATTTCTTCCGGCGCTTGGCCGACATGTCCATGTGGAGTTTTGGGGCGCCAGTCGGGTGACCGAGCTCATCATGTTCCAGCCCCGTCACGATGGGATAACGGCCGCTCTGAATCCGGGTGCCCGGCGCCAGGTGGTGGGTCACGCCCCCGGGCGCGCTCAGGTCATACGGCTTGTGATCCGCCACCGGCGAGAGGTCCGGAGAAATGTCCTGACAAACCTTTTCCAGGTCAGGCTCGGCGAACGCTTCGATGCGCGTGGCGATGCCCTGATCCGTCAGGATGATGACCGGCACGCTGTAATTCCGGGCAATATTCACCGCTTCGATGGCCGTGAAGAAGCAGTCTTCCACATCCGCCGGCGCCAGGACCACCCGCGGCGAATCCCCGTGGCCTCCGAAGCAGGCGATGTTCAGATCGGACTGCTCGACGTTGGTGGGCATGCCGGTGGACGGTCCGCCCCGTTGCACATCAACGATGACCAGTGGCATCTCCGCCATGACCGCCCAACCGAGGGCTTCGGTCTTGAGAGACAACCCCGGGCCGCTGGAACCGGTGACCGCCACGCGGCCGGCGTAGCTGGCGCCAATGGCCATCGACACGGAGGCGATCTCGTCCTCGCACTGGACAAAAGTGCCGCCGTATTTCGGCAGTTCGCGGCGGAGCAACTCCATGATATCCGACCACGGCGTGATGGGGTAGCCGGCGCCAAAACGGACACCGGCGGCAATCAAGCCATAGGCCAGCGCCTCGTTCCCGTTCATCACGATTTGCGCGCGATCTTTTGCCTTTTGCGATTCGACGAACTGGAACGTTTCGATGATCCCACCCAGCGAGTAGTTGTACCCGGCGTGAAAGGCGGCCAGCGCGTTCTGCGCGATGCTCGGGTCCTTGCTCGTGAAACGTTCGGTGATTAATTTCTCCAGCTTCGGCACGTTCAGGTTGAACATCTTGGCGATCAAACCGAGGGCAAAAATGTTCTTCCCCTTGTCTTTGGCCGTCCCGCCGATGGCTTCAACCGTTAACCCGGAAATCGGGACACCGATGTGGTGATACTCCTTGAGGGACTCCGGCTGGATCTCGGTGACGTGGTCCGAGTCGTAGAGCACGATCCCGCCCTTCTTCAGCGAGTCGAGGTGATCGTCGTAGGAATGCTGGTAGAAGGCGAGCAACACGTCCGCCTCGTCTCCCGAACTGAGCACCTCACCGGAGCCGACCCGCACCTGGAAAATGGAAGGGCCGCCAGAAATGGTTGAGGGGATGGTCATGAACGTCATGACTTCCTGCTCGCTGCGCCCGGCCAACCGGGCCAGAAAACCGCCGATCGCCTGGATACCGTCCTGTGAGTTACCCGCGATGCGGATGACTGCCTCGGGTATCTTGGAGACCTTCGGAGTGCCGGCGGCGGAGGAGGCGGTCACGGTTGAATCACTCATGAAAATTCTTAATTAAATGTCCTGATAAAACTCAGCAATACATCGGCCAAAGACCAACCCAGGCAATCTCCGAAGCCCTTGCCAAGGTTGAGACTAACACTGAGCAAGGGGCTGTCAAATGATTATACCAAATGTATCCAATTGATAAAAAGAGCGTTACGGGCTTTATTCCCGCCCAAGATCGACCCCGGCCCGCCCCCTTCAAATCATGGATAAGCAGCCGTTATTCTGCCAGTCCGGAGGATTACTCCAATCGCTTTTCCTCGCGCTGCTCGAGGAAAAACTCCAGGCCCCGCGCCACCCCATGGCCCCATGGTTGCAGACTGACGTAACCGTTTTGGCGGCGGACCGCCTCTTTGACCAGTGGCACCGCGTTCCCGGGCGCGGCCAGGCAGCGCGCAAACTCTCCCGAAAGCATCGGCAAATCGTTCAAATGATCGCCTGCGGCGAAAACGTGCTCGCGGGAAATCCCCAATCGCCGGGCTATTTCGGCCAGGGCCGTTCCTTTGTTGTAAGCCACGTGGCTGAAACGGGCGTAGACGTCATTGCGAACCAGGGTCAGGTTCGGCACGTTCACGCAGTAATCCTCCAGGAAAGACTGGATGCAATCGGCGTCCTCGTTGTTCTCCGCGATCAAGCAGAATGGGGAGAAGTCATCCTCGTAGAGTGTGGCTTGAAAACGATGGCTCACCCACTCCGCCAGGCGGGGCACGTCGGTGCGGACCAGCGCGAATAGCGCCTCATGGGCGCTCTTGCAACCGTCGTTCCACTCGGCACAGGCCTCATATTGCGCCCCTTCGTGCAGATAGATTTCCCGTTCCACGACCACGAGGAAGTCCGGCTTGATGCTGAGCCGGGCCCGGGCCAGGCCCTCCATCACGCTGGACAGATCGCGGCCGGTATTGATGACCCATTTGGCCCCCTGCCGCTGCAAGTCGCCAATCAGCAACTGCAAATCGTGCGGCACCGGCGGATTCTCGAACTCCGCGTGCAGCGTTCCGTCGAAATCCGTCGAGACGAGTTGAATGGGCAATGACATGCTTCGCAGCCTGCGGGCCTACCCGTGAACCTGCCGTTAGTAGTCCCGCCTTCAGGCGGCTAAGGCGTGAAGAATATCCGGCCGCCCCGAGCCGCCTGAAGGCGGGACTGCCAACGGCCTTCCACGCAACGCTTGCGCGCAGACAAGAATCCTGTCATACCGGCGATTGTCAAAATGATTATCCTTATGCCGACGGCTCAGGAACAATACGACGACGCCATGTTCGAGTTCAGCCGGGGCGATTACGATTCGGCGATCACCCGCCTGCAAGCCTTGCTGGCCGGGGATCCTTCCCATTTCGAGGCCCAGCTTGCCCTGGGCATGGCGTATTATCGCAAGGGAGACTACGCCACGGCCATCGCCCAAGGGCACAAGGCGGAGACGCTTCGGCCCAAGGAACAGCTCGTCCACACCAACCTGTCCCTCTTCTACCAGAAAGCCGGCGACAAGCAGAAGGCCGAGCATCACGGCTTGCAGGCCCGCATCGCGGGTTGGCGCGAAAACATGGCGCCCGCTTCCGCCAGCCCATCCGCCCCCGACCCGGACCTGCAAATGGCCAAACCGAAGCCACCGCCACCAAAACTTCCCGACATGCCGTGGAAGAAAAAATGACGCGGAAGCATCAGAAAAACTTTGTCCCATTCCGGCCGCTCTCCCGCTAGCCTGCTGCCATGAAAACTGCCTACGAACTCGCGATGGAACGGCTGAACAAGACCTCGCCCGCCATCAAACTCACCCCCGAACAAAAGAAAAAACTCGCCGAGCTCGACGCCAAGTACGCCGCCAAAGCCGCGGAGCGGGAAATTTTCCTGAAAGACGAAATGACCAAAGCCGCCGCCAAAGGGGAGTGGGAGGCAGTCGAGCAATTGGAAAAGCAGATCGTCAGCGAAAAGAAATCAATTGCGGCCGAGCTGGAAGAAAAGAAGAACGAGTTGCGCCGGGCGCAGACGCCGTGAAGACCACCGGGTCGAGGAAAGTTCTTCGGCGACACGGTTCAGCCGCCTGGCCGTGAGGGACAGATGTAGAAATCGAGAGAGTGGCGCTTCGTCAGGAACGCGGCGTGCCGCCCTGGAGCTCGCGCTTTCGAGATCGGCAGAGCCCGCATGAATTCTTCGCTTTACCTCCTGCTCGGCCTGGTCATCGGGGGCGGCCTGGGCGGCGCCATCGGCTGGTTGCTGGGCTTGCGCCGCGCCGGCGCCGCGCCGCCGGACGATCGCCTGGAGCAGGAGTTGCGTCAGCAACTCGCCCAACGCGATTCGGAGCTAATCCACCTGCGCGAACAAGGTGTCGCCGCCAACACGGCCCGCGCCGCCGCGGAGGCGGGTCGGGAAGCGGCGCAGAAACTTCTGGCCGAACA
>WNFZ01008496.1_pt1 | contig 26229 bp, 20 predicted proteins | sample 5400081 | NCBI WGS metagenome assembly WNFZ01 (sample SAMN13153365, study PRJNA577476) | soil metagenome | isolation source: 80 cm soil or saprolite under grassland replicate 1 | place: USA:California | collected 2016-06-15 | reverse complement strand
ATCATCGTGATTTGAGCCACCGGACCGCCAACGTTTACAAATCCCAGCATCAGGAAATAGAGAAACACTTCACGCCACGAAGGCTCGTGATCTGATTGATCGGCCGCCTTGGTATTAGTTTTATGGTTCACTGAAATTACTGAATAAGATTGGGCCGAAGCCCGACTATTGAGGACGTCCTGGTCCGTATCTTCCTAAGGGCAGGCTCCCCGATAAGATTTCCTACTGGGCCGACGGTCTGCTATATCCCTCTTTTGAAAGAAGCTCCTGCCCCTCGTCGCTTAACAGGAAATCTACAAACTGACGCGCCGCAGCCTGTTTCATCGAGTCCTTAACTACTCCCAGAGCCTGATCGATCGGCTGGTGCAATTCATCGTCAACTTCCAGGTAGTTTCCTTCGCCTGGTTTCACCAACGCCAGCGGAATGAATGCAACCTCGGCGTTACCGGTGGCAGCGTACTGCTTAGTCTGAGAAACGTTCTGGGCGTAAATGACTTTTCCTGTGATCTCATTCCAGATTCCCAGCTTCTGAAGACTCTCGACGGCGGCTTGCCCGTAAGGCGCAACGTCGGGCTTGGCGATTGCTATTCGCTCAAACGCTTTCGCTTTTATGTCTTGAATGTGCTCAACCTTCAGTTCGCTGCCCGGAGGCAACCACATCACCAACCGGCCGCGGGCATAAAGCGCTCGCGTTCCAGGCGTAAGCAAGCCTTTGCGTTCGAGTTGCTCGATATGTTCAGTGTCAGCCGCTGCGAAAACATCGAAAGGAGCGCCATTCTCAATCTGCCGTGCAAGGTCTGCCGTGGCGCCGAAACTGAAGACCACGCGAATACCAGTTCTATGGGTAAACCGCGAGCCGGCCTCCGCAAAGGCATCCGTCAGGTTGGAGGCCGCGGCCACAGTGAGTTCCTCGTAGCCGGCCTGACCCTGTTTTGGAGCATGAGATTGGCAACCGCTCATGACAAGCAGAGCGCAACCGAACAGAAGCTGTTTCACCTATGACCCCCGGCGTGTAGCACGTTTAGTACAAAAGTTGGCGTTCGCCCGCCATCATAGTTGGAGCTGTTGCATCTTTCCAGAACAGGCGAAGGTATGGTATAGACCTCTAAACCCCCGCAACCTGGATCGCCCGGATACTGTTCGAGCCGGAACGAATGAGAAAGGGCTAAGCTCTTGAGGAAACCTACATTCAACAGAGCGTTCGCCATCTACTTGCCACTGTTGGTTCTTATTCTGTTCATCAGCAGCTGCCTGCCGAAACCTCCTGCGGAAACAGGCGGTATCAATATCACGCTTTATGGCTTCTCGATCATGAAAGAGTCGATGGAGAAAGCGATCTTTCCAGGATTTGCTGCCAAGTGGAAGCTGGAGCATGGACATGACGTCCGCTTTACAGCGTCGTACGCCGGTTCGGAAACGATCACTAACCAGATCCTCCAGGGCGTGCCGGCCGAGATCGCGATTCTCTCCATCGATCGCGATGCGCAGCGATTAAAGGACAAAGGGTTCGTCACTTCAGACTGGCACGCCCTGCCCTATAAAGGAATTATCAACAAAACGCCTTTTGTCATTCTTGTAAAGGGTGGAAATCCGAAAGGCATTCACGACTTTCCGGATCTCGCCAAACCGGGCGTGAAGCTGATTCACCCCGACCCAGTTAGTTCAGGAGGAGCCCAATGGTCGATCCTGGCAATCTATGGATCGGAATTGGTCAAGTCTGAGAAGCAGAGTGGCGAGCCTGACCAGGCGCGCGCGCTGCAAACACTTCAGGCGATCTGGAAAAACGTTTTCGTCACGCCGGCATCTGCACGCGAAGCCCGCACAACATTCGAGCTGGGCAACGGTGATGCACTCATTACTTATGAACTCGATGGCCTGCTCATGAAGGAAAGCGGCAAGCCCGTAGAAATAATTATTCCGCAAGCGTCTATTTTTAGTGAGCACCCCGCGGTTGTCATAGATCGCAACGTCTCAGCGGAAGTACGTCCGGTCATTAATGCCTTCATGCAATATCTCTGGAGCGATGACGCTCAAAAAGCTTTCGTCAAATATCATTTCTATTCAGTTACGAATGACGCGTTCAATGAAGCGAACAAAGAGTTCGGACATATTGAGATGCCGTTTACCATCGATTACTTCGGCGGCTGGGAAAAGGCCTACCCGGAAATAATCGAACAAATATTCAAGAGTAAAGTGCAGCACAGAAAGTAGTGATTAGTGAATGGTGAATATTAAATAGTTTCAGATTGCGAGCCCTTCGGCTTCATCGGGTGACTATTTTCGTTTTACATTCACCATTTACCTGGGCCCAATGAGCACGGTGACACCGACAATGCGTCATGTGCGCGGCTTCGACGTCGCGCGACCCTTAAGCATCGGCATGCTTGTATTCATGATGCTGCCGCTGGTCTTCCTGCCGCTCATCTCGATTTTCATTTTTGGTACCAGCACAGGATTGGCTAGTTTCTGGGCCGCACTGACAGCGGCGGACGCCGTCTTTGCGCTCAAGCTTTCGATGGTTACCAGCTTTTGGGCCACGGTCTTCAATGTCCTTTTCGGTCTTTTCGCAGCTTACGTGCTTTCGCGCTACAACTTTTGGGGCCGCAACGCGCTTATCGTCACCATTTCTCTACCCACGGCGATTCCGACGGCTGTTGCCGGCGTGGCGTTGTTAATGCTATGGGGACCTTATGGGATGCTGGGGCGTCTGCTCCGGCCGCATGGAATCGAGGTCATGTTTACTGCCAGCGCTATTGTGCTGGCAAATATTTTTGTCACGTTCCCATTGGCATTCGGCGTGATCAAACCGGTGTTTGACACGATGAGCCGTTCGCTTGAAGAGGCCTCGGCAACGATAGGGGCGACGCGATGGCAAACATTTTGGCATGTCACGCTGCCTTCGCTACGTGGCGCGATCGTTTCGGGCGCATTGTTAACCTTTGCACGCGCGGTTGGTGAGTTTGGATCGACCATAATGGTTTCGGGCAATTTAGCGGGACGCACGCAGACGGCGCCACTCTATATTTTCGCCAAATTCAATGAGGGCCAGATCGAAGCTGCCAACGCAATCGCAATTGTGCTGGCACTATTTTCGTTTCTTATTTTCAGCGTGCTATTTTTTGCCAGGGATTGGCTTGATGTCGATTGAGTTTGATGCTGGTTGAGGTATTTCGATGATGGCTCAAGTAGCCAGGGTTAGAGGAAACAAGGCGAGCCCTGATTCCGGGGAGCGCGCGGTGCCCTATGCGGCGAGCGTCGTCGGCGTGAGCAAGTTTTTCGGCAAGACTAGTGTGCTCGAAGACATCACGTTTCATGTCGCCGAGGGAGAGGCGCTGGTTTTGCTCGGGGCGTCGGGAAGCGGAAAGACTACGATACTGCGCATCATTGCCGGCCTGGAACAACCCTATACGGGAAAAGTCATACTGCACAACAAAGACGTTACAGAACTTCCGGCCCGCGAACGGGGCGTCGGAGTCATCTTTCAATCGTATGCGCTGTTTCCGAAGATGACGGTGGAGAAAAATATCGGCTACGGCCTGCGTATCAGACACCGTAGGCGTAAGGAGGTTAGAAAAACCGTTGATGAACTGCTCGAGTTAGTGCAACTCCAGGAACATCGCAAGAAATATCCGTCGCAGCTTTCCGGTGGACAACAACAGCGAGTGGCGATCGCGCGCACGCTTGCCTACAACCCCGAGGTGCTGCTTTTCGACGAACCCTTCGGCGCTCTTGACGCTCAAACGAGGAGTCATTTGCGGCGCGAGATACGCACGCTGTTGAAGAAGGTAAACGTGCCTGCCATCTTCATCACTCACGATCAGGAAGAGGCCCTGGAACTGGGTGATCGCATCGCCGTGATCAACGTGGGCCACATCGAACAGATTGGTACCCCTTATCAGGTCTACAACAATCCCGCCAGCGAGTATGTCGCTACGTTCCTTGGCGCTGCTAATATTCTCGAAGGCGTTGTCCGCCGAGATCATGTTGAGATAGGATCTGCGCAAATTCCTGCGCGTATGGATGAGAAGAAATTCAGTGACGGCCAAGCGGTGAAACTGATCTTTCGACCTGAAGACGTTTCCCTAAGCAAGACTCAGTCTTTTCCAGCGGGCCAGGTGTGCCTTTCCAGCGGCATAGTCGGGGAGACAAGCTTTGTAGGGGCTTATGAGCGCTTGCGTATCAGGCTTGATCCGACTGGAAGCGGCGCCTGTGAAACGGGCGAAACGCCTTATTACCTAACCACTGAAACTCCGGAAAGCCAAACCGCGAAACCACTCATCGTAACCAGACCCAAACCCGAAGCGATGGCCGTCAAACTCAGGCGAGGAGATCGCGTGTTTATCGGTCTGAATTATTTTACGGTGCTTCCCAAAGACCCCCGTGCTACTCGAATGCCAACGGGTAAATGAGAAAACGTCCTTCCAGCGACCGGGTGGAAGACTCACAGTTGCGATGCTCTGCTTCTCTGTTTTCTTCTTTGCGCTTGAACTACGGGGAATTAGCGAGCGCGGCAACCGCCAGACTATGAAACTTGCGCCGTACGCTATTGATATTAGCGAACGGAAGTGCGCGTGCGTGGGTGCGATTAGTCAGTAAGATAAAGGCTCGCTCGCGGTGCGGATCGTTCCAGCAACTCGTTCCGGTGAAGCCGGAATGTCCAAAACTATCTGACGGAAGATCGGCGCCTGCGGCTGAATCTTTTGTTTCAGCCAACTGCCAGCCGAAGGATCTTGCTTCTTCCAGTCCTGCTGTCAGGTTCTTACAAAATAATTCGCATGTCTCGGGTTTCAGTAGTTTAGTTTGACGACCTATAAACTGATTTGCGAGCGCCAGAGTTTCATGAGCTGTTGAGAATAGTCCTGCGTGACCAGCAGCCCCTCCCAAAAAATGCGCGTTGCCGTCATGCACCTGCCCCCAGATCAATTCCCGACGCCAATGCTTGTAATCACTAGCGTCACTATCTCGATACGTCTCCCGTTCGTAAACGTTACCGGTTTCGCAGGCGGCAATTCCGGTTTGCATCGCAATCTCAGGGTTGAAAAACGTGCGCTTTAAGTCGAGCGGCGGGAAGATTTCGTTTCGTGCCAGGTCCGCCAGGGGTTTGCCTGTCATCTTTTCCAACAGCAGCCCAAGCACGATGAATCCTAAGTCACTATAAACTACGCGCGTCCCGGGTTTGTATTCCAAATCAATATTCGCGATCGCCGAAAGAGTCCGTTCAGTTTCGCCACCGGCAAGAATGTAGAGTGGACGCCAGGCGGGCAGGCCCGAACTATGCGTTAGGAGTTCGCGGACTGTGATTGCTTGCTTATCTGTTCGATCAAAGTCTGGCAGGTAACGCGAGATTGAACTGTCGAGCGTGAGTTCCGCGGCTTCTATTCTGCGGGCACAGAGAAGAGCGGTCACGAGTGGCTTCGAGAGCGACGCGAGATCGTAGATCGTGTCGAGAGTGGCGGCGATTCGGTGCGGTTCAACTACCGCGTAACCCAGAGCATCAGAAAAAATCTCGCGGCCTCGTTCGGCAACGAGATAAACGGCGGAAGGGAAGTCACCGGCGGCGATGCGCTCGGCGAGGAAGGCCGAGATGGAATTAGCTGGTTTAGACATCCGCCAAGGCTAACGATGAAGAGCGGGGGCAAGCCCGCCGTCCTAAGCTGAGAGACTTTCCGCGTTCACTGTTTCACTTCCGTTGAAAGTCTCTCAAGTGTCATTGCGCACTCAACAGACTGAAGCTCCAGGTCAGGAAGGCGGGCTCGCCCCCGCTTCTGGTTAAGGAAAGCTCTTGCCAACAGGCTCAACTTGCACCTTCGTCGCGTGCTCATCAATTCGTTCCAGCGCTCGGAGCGCCAGGGCAAGCGCGTTTCTTCCTTCTAATCCCGACACCGGCGCGGGCAGTCCGTCGCGCGCTGCTTCTACGAACGCAAGAATCTCTGCGCGCAATGGTTCGATGTCCATTACATCCAGATTTTTGACATGCACACCAGGCCAGGCGCCATCAGCACTTGGCGGCGCCAGACTGCTAATCGATGCTCGTTTCGTCGTGTAGTCGACCGCCACGTAGTCATGTGGTTGAAAAAAGCGCATCTTTCTGATCTTTTCGGTGCCTACTCGCGAGGCGGTAATGTTTGCGACTGCGCCGGAGGAGAACTCAAGGCGCGCATTTGCAGCATCGACCTTGTTAGTCAGTATCGGTATACCAACAGCATGCAGCTCGGTCACTTCAACGTCCTCGCCCACCAGCCACTGCACGATATCCAAATCATGAATCATCAGGTCCAACACCACATCGATGTCCAGCGAACGCGCAGTAAACTCGCCGACCCGATGGATCTCGAAATAAACAGGCTTGCGCACGTGAGGGCGGAGAGCGATGAGCGCGGGATTGAAGCGTTCCAAATGTCCAACCTGCAATAGCGCCCCACTCTTAGCTGCCGCGCTTATCATTCCGTCAGCTTCAGCGAGAGTTCGTGCGATAGGCTTCTCCACCAGCACGTGAATGCCGGCTTCAAGGAGCTCACAGCCAATCTTGCGATGCGACTCTGTAGGAACGGCCAGGCTAACGGCGTCAACGCGGCCAATCAGTTCGCGCCAGTCCTTCGTCCAGTCGACGTTTCTTTCTAACGCGACCTCGCGTGCGGTCTTTTCGTCGAGGTCGCAGATGTAGGCAAATTCGGTCAAGCCTTCCTCGGCCAGATCAGAATGAATACGCGCGTGTTGCCGGCCCAGATGGCCCACGCCGATAACTGCGGTACGAAAAGGCACAGTTTACTGATTTCTCTTTTTGGTTTAGCTTAATCTTGAAGAAAGCAGTAGGCAGAAGCAGAAGGCAGCAAACAAGGTATGCTCTCTGCCTTCTGCTTACTGCTTTCTGCCTACTTCACGCGGAGTTGACTATACTTGCATCCTTCAATCCTTGCCAAGCGTGGCACCGTTCTCCTTTTTCTCGTCATTGCCGCGTTCTACTTTTACGGCCTTGGTCATCTTCCTTTCGTTGGCCCAGATGAACCTCGCTATGCACAAGTCGCCCGTGAAATGTTTCAGCGTCATGATCTAATCACTCCAACTCTCGGCGGACATACCTGGTTTGAAAAGCCCGCGCTGCTCTACTGGATGATGATAGCCAGCTTCAAATTGTTTGGAGTGTCGGAATGGGCGGCGCGTCTCCCGGCGGCACTTTCCGGCCTCTTTACCATTGCTGCTGTTTACTGTATCGGCACTCGAATCGAACACGTCGCAGTTGAAAGACCTCAAGGATACAGCTTCTGGTTAACAGTCGCGTCAGCTACGACAGTCGGCACGGTTGTCTTCTCGCGCGCCGCCAGCTTCGACATCATACTGACAATGACGACGACATGGGCGCTGGCTTTCTATCTTCTTCATGAGGTGGATGTGGGCGCAAAGCGGCGGCTTGCATTTCTATTTGGCTTCTATACCTTCGTGGGTCTGTCACTCTTGGCAAAGGGACTGGTCGGAATCGTGATTCCATTCGGCGTTGTCACCCTCTACCATCTTTTCCGCAGAAGATTACCGGAGCACCGTACATTCACTAGCCTGGTTTGGGGAATACCGTTAACACTGGTCGTGGCCTCGACCTGGTATGCACCGATTATCTCACGTCACGGTTGGTCATTTATTGATCAGTTCTTTATTCAACATCACTTCGCCCGCTACGTCTCAAACAAATATCATCATTGGAGACCTGTTTACTTCTATCTGTTCGTTATCCCGTTGCTTGCCTTACCCTGGACAGCCTTCCTGGTTGACGGAATTTTGCACGCCAGAGAGTGGCTCAACCGGGCCGGAATTCCCATGCGCGATCGCTCGCTCAACATGTTGAATAGGCTCCTGATGTTTGCCCTCGCATGGTTTCTGTTCCCGCTACTTTTCTTTAGTTTCGGAAACTCAAAGCTTCCTGGTTACATACTTCCCGTGTTACCCGCAGCCGCCCTAATAATCGGGGAACGACTCTGGCGACTGAACTCCGAGCATACAAACAGCCATTGGACAGTCAGAATTACTGCCAGTCTTTGCCTTTTATTCGCGATTGGTGCGCCTGTGTATGCCTGGCTCACAAAGGATTTGTCGATCGGCTGCGCGTTCCTGATTGCCGCGCCTCTCTTGGTTGCGGGAGCCTTCGCGTTGCTCTCGCGCCACAAGCTGGTGGCATCAGTGCTGGCGATTGGCGGCGCGACCTTCACCGTCTTAATCGTGGTCTTGCGTTGTGCAGCACCCGGAGCGGCGGAACTCGAATCTTCAAAACGTCTCCTTCAGCTGGCGGATGCGCGGGGCTATTCACGGTCGGTCGTCTATGGTATGCAGCGCAGCGATCGGACTCCGGAGTTTTATGCGGCCGGCCGCGTTATTTACAGCGCAGACGGAGAGCCAATGATGTACGAAGGACCATTACAGGTAGTCGCCGAGAGCCAGCGGCGCACGGAGGCTGTTCTGGTTTTTGTGCCACTCGAAGAGTTGAGCCGGCTAACTGGAATGGCTTCGGCGCAAGCTGATGTGATCGGAAGCAATGGCCGGTACGCGATTGTTGCCGTGCGCTATGAGAAGCAGGTGCGGTAGCTCTCCGGACATATCAACAGTCAGCCCGTGGTGGTCGTGTTTTGGCCGTGAGCTCGTTTCCCTTTTATGCGAAATCGAGGATAGTTCTCACACAGCATTTTCGACAACGTTTAGCGCCCAACACCATTGTGTAATCACTCAAGTATGAAAGTCTCGAGGTTGGGAAGGGTGGCTTGCCCCCGCCGCGACCGGGGTTAGAATGCGGCTGCGTTTTCACACAGTCGCTATCGCTCCCGGTTCTGTATTTGTCGACCCACGATGCCAGAGTCTTGCTCACGCAAGCCTGGCTCAAGTCAACGTCGCCTGTACAACTCAATTCATAACTGCAGCGGTAGGTCAAAGCAGGCGTCACCCGGTCGCTACCGCTTCAGGTTCCGATTGAGTGGTGCTGGCGCCGGATCGGATCAACTCAGGTTCTTCACGAAGAAGTCGATCACCGGACGATCGTAGCCTTCACCTTGTTCTCCAGTTGCAGAGGGTAGGGTAAAGCCAGTCAGGGGCAACTCAGTTTTTGTTTCGAGATTCGCAGGATTTGGAAAACAGGGACGGAGAGATTTCGTGGATTCGTGCAAATAACCATCGTCGGCGCCAGCCAGCAAAAGCACTCGACGAGTGCCGAGTCCTGCCGCCAGCTCGCAAGAACTCTTGTTATCATATTTCCCCAGCAAATAGAACCGGGTTGCCAGACGAGCCGGACCTAATATCGCGCCAAGGCTCATCCCGATATCGCCGCGCACTGCCGCAGTAACCAGCTCATCAGGATTGCGCGGAACCGAATCGAGCACCAGAACCTTAATACTCGTGTCCTGAGTAGCAGCGCGGAGCGCAGCTAAAGCCCCCAGCTCCACTCCGTAAATTCCAATATGTTCTCCGGTAAGCAGGCTCCGGCTCTCACCGTGCAAGGAGCGGAGAAAGTCCAGGGCGGCCAACACGTCGTCTCCTTCGCGGCTGCCAAACCCGGTCCATTTAACCGGCGGGTTCAATCCGTGGCCCCTGAGGTCAGGCCAGAAAATCGTAAAATTAGTCCCCTCATTTACTTTCATCCCCAGGTTGAACAGCAGGGAGCGGTCGCCTCCATACCGGTGCAAAAAGATTACCACCGGCGCTCCTTCGGCGCCTCGGAGAAGCCAACCGCGAGCGGGCGTGCCGTCGCGGTTTCGCCAGTTTTCTTCGGTCACTTTCAGGGCCCTGGCCGTGCCGCTTATTTGGGCGAATGTCTGGGGAGTGACGAGATAAGAGCGTTGTGGCGGGCGGGAAATACCGTAGACAATTGAAGTCAGCGCAATAAGCAGCGCGACTAAGAGGATAAGAAGGATTGGCGCCAGCGACCTAAAGAGCTTCTTGCCGAATCGTCGACGGGTGGCCATGAGATAAGGATGAAAGATGGGGGTGAAGAATGAACACGCGAGAGAGATCTTTCGCTCAGTCCTACTCCACACTTATCGCCACATCGTTGGTGCTAAGTCCTTTCCTGCTAGCGCGAGCGTAATCTTCCGGAGTGTTGACGTTGTCGAAAAAATGGTCCGCACCCTGCAGACTCGAAAGTTCAGCAAACGACACCCAGTGCGTTTGCACAGATTGTAACAGAGCAACAGGTTTTCGCTCGCCAGATTTAATCAGGTCGTCGGCACGGCCCAGACATGGTTCAACGCAATAAATGGCGCAAAGAGGCTGCGGGATTCCATCGCTTTGGATCGGCGCGACGGCCTCGGCACCTTCTCGGAAACTCGCCAGGCGAGCAAATAGTTCACCGGTCACGAAGGGAAAATCGCAGGCAATAATTAGCGCCCATACGGCCGCACACGCAGCAAGGGCGGCGTGAACACCGCCCAGCGCTCCCCAGCGCGGATATACGTCTTGAACGGCCGGAATCTGGAGTTGACGTGCTGCGGTATCGTTTCCGACCACGGTTACGCAGGATGTAACAAGGGAGAGCTCCCCGGCAATGTGCTCCAGAAAGCTCCGACCTCCAAGCATTAGACGCGACTTGTCGGTACCCATGCGCCGCGACTGTCCGCCGGTGAGGATGAAACCTGCGATTGAATCCATGGAAAGGAATCTTAGTATGTTACGACGAAACTGTCAGTACCATCCTGCGGTAGCGCGTGGGTCACAGAGGGTCAACCAGGGAGTCACGCTCATCCATCTGCCATGGCAAGTGGCAGGAATCAGCGACCAAATGGCGATGGCGTCTCTCTCCTGAAGCAACCCTGCGGGTAAAAAAGAACTCTGATTTGCTACGAGCCTGGCTCACCTACCGATCTTGGGTTAAGTTGACGATTCGTTTCGTTCGACAACTGCCTTGACCGGTTTCGGGACGAAAGCTATAGTCCACGTTGCAGACTGTCAGCCGGAGCGCTGGCCGGGTCGAGTGTAGTAAATAGTAAGAGGTTATCCTTAATGAAAAGTTTGACAAAAGTTCTTCTCCTCACGATTGTCATGGCGGCTGCCAGTGTCATTTCCGTCGCGCAAAAGCCGGTAGTTAACGCGACTATCAGGGATCCTCGCTTGTTTCCGCTCGAGGATTTGCGGCCGGGGATGAAGGGAACTGCTCGGACCGTTTTCGCCGGCACGGAGGCGCAGGAGTTTGGAGTTGAAATTCTCGGCGTATTGCCTGGTTTTCCCGGACCGCGTCAGTCGTCAATCATCGCTAAACTAAGCGGCTCAAACGTTGAGAAGACCGGCGTCTTCGCCGGTATGTCGGGCTCGCCAGTCTACATCGACAATCGCCTGGTCGGCGCCATCGCTTTCAGTTTCCCGTTTTCCAAAGAACCGATCGCCGGCATAACTCCCATCCAGCAGATGATTGATATCTTTGAGAAAGGTTCGACAATTCAGACGCAACGTCCGAAAGAACCGCGCGCCGTTTCGTTTGCTCAGCTTGCTTCAACAGAATGGAAAGCAACCCTGCCCAAACCAGCTGTCGCTTCCACTTCACTTATTGCTCCGGTTTCTGAAGGCTCTCGTCTGATGCCACTGATGGGACAACAGATGACGCCCATTGCCACTCCGGTAGTTTTTGGCGGAATCAGTCAGGAATCGCTGGCGATGTTTGCGCCGCAGCTGATGGCCAACGGACTGCTACCCGTTTCAGGCGCCGGGGGTTCGGCGGCGATCACTCCGCTCGAAAAAGCCACTGAGAAGACACTAACTCCCGGAACTTCGGTCAGCGTGCAGTTGGTTCGTGGCGACTACTCTATCGCCGCAGCCGGCACGGTTACCTTTCGGGATGGCGATCGTATTTACGCTTTTGGCCATCCGTTTCTTAGTCTCGGCGCTTCCGATATGCCGATGAGCGAGACCGCAGTCGTTACTGTAGTTGCGAATGTAAACAATTCTTTCAAGTTGTCGATCCCTGGCGCGATGATGGGCTCTATCTCTCAGGACCGCGCCTCCGGAGTCTTTGGTCAATTGGGCCAGGCGCCTAAGATGATTCCGGTAAAGATCAACTTGCACACGAGTCGGGATCGCAGCGAAACCTATTCTTACGAAATCGCGAACGACTCGTTCTTAACACCGTTGCTGCTGAACATCACCGTCTTCAACACCATTACTTCCAGCGAGCGCGCGCTCGGCGATTCCACGATTACAATAAAGGGCGCGATTAACGTTAAGGGTCAGGAACCAATCGAGGTGGATCGTCGTTTTTCGGCCAGCAATTCTCCCATCCTTGCCGCCGGTTCAGTTGCCGGGCCGATTAGCTCGCTGCTTGGCAGTGGCTTCGATGATGTTCAGATCGAAGGCGTGACCCTCGACATTTCTTCTGCCGATACCAAATATGCGGGCACGCTGGAACGAATCGCGCTCAGCAAAACGGAGGCACGACGCGGCGAAAAGATCGAGATCCAGGCCTATGTCCGTACGGAATCTGGCAAGCAATTTGTTCAGCGCATCCCGGTGCAGATTCCTGAAGATGCCACTCCCGGCCAGTTGCTCGTTTTCGTAGGCGACGGCGGAGCGCTTCAGGAAGGTTCTGCCGCTAAAGCTTTTGTGCCTCAGGATCTGGGCCAACTGGTGAAGGCAATAAACAAGGTGAAAAAGAGCGATCGACTATATGTGAAACTCTTTCGCATCACGCCGGGCGCCGTCATCGGCACTAACGAACTCCCAAACCTGCCTCCATCTGTAGTGGCTACGCTCAATAGCGACAGAAACTCAGGGGGCTACACACCTACTGTATTGTCCCCTGTCTATGAGATGGAATTGCCGCCCGCGGAGTTCGTTATCTCAGGACAACAATTGATTGGTCTCGACGTAGTGCCTTAAGGAGTCGGCCTTTTTGACTCTGTTGTAGGGCGTCGCAGCAGGCCACTTCGATGCTTGCTGTCGTAGTGTCTTGGTTTGAGAACCTCTCTGTGCAACCCTGAGGTCACACAGGGAAAGAGAATTTAAAACCTCACGCGGTTTTTGCCGTGGTAGCTTTGCTACTCGGCAGCGACATAATCTCCAGACAACCCCGTCCGGGCCTGTCCCTCCAAGACCAAACTCAACCTTGCGATAGCTGGCAACGAAGTTTTAATCCTTCTTAACGACGAAGAGAAACCGCCCTTTTGACTGTGGTATTAGCTCCGCTGTGCTGCTACAGCCCAGTATTTCGATCCGTGGCGCCAATCGTTTTCCGCCAAAAAGTAGCAGCGTCGCGTTCGCCGGCGCCCATTCCAAAAGACGTGGAAGCATTTGTTCAAAGCGCTCCAGGGCGCGGCAGGTAACAAAACCGACTGCAGGTGGGTTGATGTCCTCAAACCGCGAAGCGATCACCGAAGCCTGCTTGGAGGTTGCGGTTCTTGTCAATGCTTCGCGAAGGAACACTCCTTTCTTTTGAGATGCCTCGACCAGAACGGCGCGAAGATCAGGTCTGACAATTAAGCAGGGAACTCCGGGAAGCCCGGCACCGGTTCCGATGTCAGCAAGGGTGGCATCACGCGGAAGGTACTTGAGCAGCATTAGTGATTCGAGCACATGACGTGTGGCAAACTCTCGGGGCGAACATGGCCCGACCAGATGTAAGCGCGAGTTCCAGGCGTTGAGCAGATCGTAATATTTTGACAACGCTTCGAGTGCTGCGGTCGAAATGGTTATGCCGTAAGCAGTCGCTTCGCTTTCCAGGGTTTCTCTAAATTGTCTTGTTGCAAGCATTGGATTCATTGAAGTCAGCCGCCTGGCGGGGGAATTGATATAGCCATGAAGGGCAGAACCATCCAAAGCGGATTTACCGCACATTGTTCTAATAGATTTTGGCGCGTGCGGCTTTCTAATGCCCGACCTGGCGAGATGGCTCAGCACATGGCCCGGTCAGTCGCCGCGGCTTTGTCCGTTTTGACTGCGCGTGCGATGCTAAGACTTCCGTGCGTTCAATTCCATTCTTCGTGAGTTTATATGATTGACGACCAGGCGGGGCAATTAACTGAACAACTCGTTGAACAACATGAGCGTCTGGGGCGCGCTGTAACGGCGATCATCACCGAATACGCTGCCAGTCTCGACTCGAGAAAAGTGACTTCCACAGCCACGCCCCAGGAGCTTGAGAAACTTTTTGACGAGCCTTTGCCCGAGCAGGGAATAACAACCGAAGAAATCCTGGAGCGATTTACGCAGGATGTGGTAATCCACGCCATGCACGTTCCCAGCCCGCGTTACTACGGTCAGTTTAATCCGACGCCGCTGCCAATCGGAGTTTGGGCAGACGCGCTAGCGTCAGCCCTGAATCAAAATGCCGGTGCGTGGCGCAATGGTCCAACGTCCGCAATGATCGAGGCGCGGGTGCTTCGCTGGTTATCGGAGTTAATTGGCTATGGGCAGCAGAGCTTTGGCGTGTTGGCGAGTGGCGGCACCGAAGCCAACCTGATTGCACTCAAGTGTGCTCGCGACCGTGCGCAACAAACTGCCGTGCTACACGGACTAAGATCGGCGCCGGGCGACCTGACGGTTTATGCCTCCGAGCAGTGTCACTTTTCAATCGAGCGGAGCGTTGACATTCTTGGTCTTGGACGCAACAGCTTGCGCAAGATTCCCACCGACGAACGATTTCACCTCCGCACCGACGCGCTGCAAAAGCAGATCGAGGCGGACCATAAAGCGGGTTGCACGCCTTGCTGTTTGATCGGAATAGCAGGCGCCACTTCCACCGGCGTGATTGATCCGCTTCGGGAATTGGAGGCGATAGCCCGAGAACATAACTGTTGGTATCACGTCGATGCTGCCTACGGAGGTGCGTTGGCATTTTCAGAAAAACATCGCGCCAAACTACGTGGCATCGAGCTGGCTGATTCAGTCACCTTCGATCCGCACAAATGGTTGTTTCTGCCGTTCGCGTGTGGTGCCGTCCTGGTGCGCGATGGCGGCCGCGTATTGCGCGATTCGTTTGACATCACGCCTGAGTATTTGAACGAAGACCGCGGTGGCGCGGACGTCGAGTTTGATTTTTTTCGCTACGGTCAGATGGGCACGCGCCGTTTCAGTGCGTTGAAACTCTGGATGGCGCTGAAGTTTATGGGCAGACGGGGTTACGCAAACGAGATAGAGCGGCAGATAGAATTAACGCAATATCTGGCAAGCCGCCTCGACGCATTAACTGAATTCCAGCGTGTCGGCGAGGTCGAGACGGGGGTTTGCTGTTTCAAATTTCGACCATCGGGTTTAGACAATATCGAATGCGTCGAACAGGATCGTTTACAACAGAAACTACAACAGAAGATTGAGCGCAGCGGTGAAGCGTGGATTACGACGACAGTGCTCAACTCGCGACGGGCCCTGCGTGTGAACATAAATAGCTTTCTGACCGAGCGGCGGCACATTGACGATTTGGTAGAATTGCTCCAGCGCATGAGTAAAGATCTTGCTTGAGTGGACGTTGAAGCTTAACGATTGGGCAAAGGCCGGTAGATCAGAGTTCAAGCTTTAGCTTGTATTCCCGTCGCAACAGCAACCTAAAGGGTTGAACTCAGAACTGCTTGAAGTTGGCGCATGAGTGAAGGAATTGAGCGAATGCATTGCAGAAATTATTTACCGGTCGTTTGGCTGCTTCTGATTCTCGCTTCAGCGGCAGCTACAGTCACCGCACAAACGGAATCACCGCGTTCGCTCCCGACAATCCGTTCCCAGGCTGAATTTGACTCGCTGGCGGTAACCTACGATCCTAACACTCCATATGCGTTGCCACACCTGCTCTTCGTCATCGATCGCAAGGATCAGAACAAGATTTATTACGTCAACACGAAGCGTTACGCGTTTCATAAGGATTTCGTAAATGGCACCTATCTGTCGCTCGAGCGCGGTCGCGAATTTTTTGAGAACAATTATCTGAAACCGAATCGCCGTTTCATTCTTGGAACCATCGCTTATCAGTCGCCGCTGAAACGCTGGACGTTTGAATTCTGGGAGGGCGATCTGATTCCTGCCGATCAGATCGAGCTCACTGCTGGCGTGATTAGGCCGAGCTTCTTCGTTCCCGTCGCCTTTAAGCCAAATTCAATTCGCCAGGACGACGAATCCCGCAACATCGCAGGACTCGAACGCGTTTTGCAAAGCGACATCGCGAAGGAACAGGAGTATCAGCCGCTAAACGTGGCCAGGGGGCTGGGCCGGGTTCACGTCATTCCCAAACTCGACGAGCACGTCGAAATTGGCTTCAACGAAATACTCGTGCTCGATGAAGTACCGGTCCAACTGCCGCCGGTCGCCGGTGTGATCACGTCGCATCCTTCAACTCCGCTTTCGCACATCAACCTGTTGGCAAAAGGCTGGGGCATCCCTAACGCCTATATCAAAAACGCGCAGACGTTATTGAAGCAATACGATGGTTGGTGGGTAACGTTTGAGACAAAGCGCGATGGCTACACAATCAAACGTGCGGATGTGGATCAGTTGCGTGAATATCAACGCCGGCTGGCGCAACGGCCGGACGTGATGAAGCCGCGCTTCAACCTTTCTGAGAAGCGCCTGCTCGGGCTTGCTCAGCAGCGATCGCAATCGGCGACAGCATATGGTGGCAAGTCGGCAAATCTCGGCGAGGTGATGAACGCCCGTTTGCCCGGCATCGTAGTTCCCAATGGCTTCACGATTCCTTTTTACTACTACGACCAATTTCTCCAGGCAAACGAGCTTGACGATGCGATCTACGCGCTGCTGAATGATCAGAAATTTGTGCACGATCCGGCCTACCGGCGGGGGCAGCTCGTCGGTTTACGAGAGCGCATCAAGCAGGGAAAATTTGACGAGACCTTGCGTGCGCAGATTCTCGGCCGGGTACATCGACAGTTTCCCGGCAAGGGTTTGTTTGTCCGCAGCTCTTCCAACTCCGAAGACTTGCCAAACTTTAGCGGCGCCGGGTTGTACACAACGGTTCCGAATGTGCGAGACGATCAGCAGCTTATCGATGCGATCAAGACTGTTTGGGCATCGTTGTGGAATTCGGAAGCTTACGAAGCGCGCGAGCGCGCTGTTATCGATCATTCGAAAATCTTCATGGCCGTGCTGATTCAGGAAGGCATAAATTCGGAAAGCTCCGGCGTAATGATCACCACGGATCCGTTTGACAAAGACAACAAGGGCGCGATTTACATCAGCGCCAAGCGTGGGTTAGGCATCAAGGTCGTTGAGGGCAAGAAGGTTGCCGAACAGATAATTTTTCGTCAGCGCGCGAATGCGGTGCAGGTGCTGACGCGCTCGGACGAAGATAGCTTACTGACCTTTGATGAGAGGGGTGGTGTCAAGGAAGTCGCAATAACCGGCGAACGAGTTGTTTTAACTGACGACGTGATTCGGCGATTGGTGACTGCTGCGGCGGCGATCAAGCGCGTGTTTGGAACGCGCGATCAGGATATTGAGTGGGCTTACATGAAGGGCCAGATTTACATCGTTCAGTCGCGGCCGTTTATTTCCGGGGGCTAAATGAAGCGCAAGCTGTTAGCTTGCGCCTCTGAAGCGAAAAGAAATCTAGGCAGGCAAACTAACAGTTTGCGTTACAAATATGACTGACTCAATCTTCGTCGACGGAATTCTCAAATATGACTGACTCAATCTTCGTCGACGGAATTCTCAAAGGTCGCGTCGCATTCGTAACTGGTGGCGGCACCGGCATCACTGGCGGCGTTGCGCGGGCATTGGCCGAAGCGGGCGCTTCGGTCGCGTTAGTTAGTCGCAGCCTTGAGCATCTCGAGCCCGCGGCCAAAGCTATCAACGATGCGCATGCTTTTAATTCTAACCTCGGTGAAGCGTTTGCCGTCGCTGCCGATGTTCGCCGTTTTGAAGAGATTGAAGAAGCAATTCTGGCGACGCTGGTGCGTTTCGGCAAGATCGATACGGTCATTAACGGCGCGGCCGGAAATTTTTTGTCGCCCGCCGAAGCGTTATCGCCAAACGGTTTTGGGACGGTCGTGGACATTGATCTTAAAGGAACCTTTAATGTTTGCCGCGCCGCTTTCACGCAACTCAAAGAACATCGCGGCCGGATTCTAAACATCAGCGCCACGCTTCATTACGTCGGCACGCCGATGCAGTTGCACGTTTCGGCAGCAAAAGCCGGCGTCGATGCACTCACTCGCAACCTCGCGGTTGAATGGGGAAGGTATGGCATTCGTGTGAACGGCATCGCGCCCGGACCCATTGAGGACACGGAAGGCATGAAGCGTCTGGTGCCGGAACCTGTCAAGGAAAAACTACTCAAAAATATTCCGCTCGGCCGCTTCGGACGTATCAGTGATATCGAAAAGGCTGCCTTGTTTCTTTGTTCAGACGCCGCCAGCTTCATCAACGGCACGATTTTAGTGGTAGACGGCGGTCAGTGGCTACTTGGAAGCAGACTCGGTTAGCCTTCTGCCACGAATCAGCGCCCTCATCTCAACGGTGCGTGAAGGTTGGGACATTGTATTTCTCCTTTCAAGGTGGTGATGAGTCTTGAATCAACGGAAATTAGAGATCATTACAGCGTCGCTTTGCGTGGTGCCCCGCACAATCGCCACGTGACGGCCATCGCGTGACCATTCGCGCCACAGGATGCCTTGTCCCTTGAAATCGGTTAACTGTTTGGCTGGACCGCCCTTGAGTGGTTGCGACCAAAGATTCGTGACGCTGCCGCGTTTGTCAACATACGTCAAGGCGCGCCCATCCGGCGTCCAGCGCACGCCCATGTTCCAGTGAACAGTTTGCGGGAGGTCGAATGTTTTGATCGGATCGCCGCCGGCGAAATTGAAGACGATTAGCCGAGCCATATTTTGAGAATCGTTATGAAAGCAGGCGATCAATTTGCCGTCGGGAGAAATATCCGGCTCGGTGGAGTATACATTGGTCAGTTGCGTGACCGAACCGCCGTTAATTGAAGCCTTCCAGAGCACAAGCTTTCCCGAACTATACGATGAATAGACTACCCACTGGCCATCGGGTGAAATCCGCGGCTTAGTATCGTAATTTCCATTTGTCAGTTGCGTCGGGTTGCTGCCATCCATGTTGATGCGCCACAGATGCACTCCGCCATGCTCGGAGACGTAGACCACGTAACGGCCATCAGGCGAAGCAGCCGGTGCAAACTTGGTGTACGTGTCGTTTGTCAGTTGTTGCTGTCCGGCGCCGTCAGATTTCATCGCCCAGATTTCCGTGTTACCGCTGGCGCTCGACATGTAAACAATGCGGCCGTCAGGGCTCCAAGTGACGCCCGCAGCCCCATCGTCGCGGCCGCTGGTTATCTGGGGGGCTCGGGTAATGTCAGTACCGGCGCAGATGCTTGACGTGACGTCTGTTTGCGTTGCGACTAAAGCATTGGAGTCTGCGGTAAGAGAAACATCTACATACGAATTGAGATCATGGGTGATCCGGTGTGCTTCGCCGCTGGGATAGGATATCTGCCATATTTGCCGCGTCGCCGTAGTGCCGCTATCGCTCGCCGAAAACACGATAGCACTGCCGTCGCTTAACCACGCCGATCGGCCGATGCTGTCCCAGCGCTGCGCAGTTAGGTCTTTAGCACTGCCGTCTTTCACGTTAACAACTACCATAGTCATTTGCGGGTTTTTGCGATCATCGCCGGCGCCACAGGCGATGAAGCTCGAATCGGGAGACCACGCCACGCCACGTGATGCAAACCATTCGTGGCCGGTGCGTGTTGTAAGCTTGCGCTCATTCGAGCCGTCGGCGCCAGCAACCACTAAAGTGGCTGACGAAGAATTTGCGTCATACCGTTGAAAGGCGATCTGACGGCCGTCCGGCGAGAAGGCGATGCCTTCGCTGACCTTACCCAAAACTTTTACCGGGGTGGCCCCAAGCGTGGGGATACGAAATACCGATCCGGTCTCATCGTTCGAATCTCTGGCGACGTAGTAAACGTAATTGCCGTCAGGACTGAAGGTGAGATTTGCATAAGTACGAGGAGCGACCGCGACGAGCGGCACAGTGCTGTTGGTTGCGATCTGTTTGGTCCAAAGACTCTGTTGGTCGCCCTCGTTTTGCGAGTAAGCCAAAAACTTGCCATCCGGTGAAATCGCTGCCGACTGGACCCGGTTCGTCGCAGTCAATCTACTTACTTTCATATCCATTGTCGGGCGAGCTATCGGGGTTGGTACTGTAGATGTCCGCAGTCGAGTTACGAAAAAGACGACCGCCGTCATTAACAAAATCAAAGCCACTACAACTAATCCAATCAGGTTTTTGTGACCGCCGCTGCCCGTGGCTAGACTGACCGTCGGCGCGGTTGATGAACCGTGTGACCGCGTTTGGGACGCTGCTGAGGCGGGCAAGCTTTGTAGCGAAGGGACGGATGCAACCGGCCTGAGGCCACCGTTGGAAAATGAATAACCAGACGACTCCGAGTCGATCACGCGCAGATCATGTTGCAGCTCATCGAGCTCAATGGCCACGTCCTTGATATTTTGATAGCGTCGTTCACGGTCCTTCGCCAAACAACGGCGAACGATCTTTTGTAATTCCTCGGGCGCCAGCGGATTTAACTCTCTTACCAGCGGAGTCGGCCCGTGCACGATCTTATGAAGAGAATCGATGGCATCCTTCCCCTGGAAAGCGCGGTGACCAGTCACGGCTTCGAACAGTATGCAGCCGAACGAGAAGATGTCTGAACGGTGGTCGACATCATGCACTTTGCCCTGCGCCTGTTCGGGTGACATGTAGCCAACGGTACCCATCACGGTGCCTGGCAGCGAGTGCTGGGGAATGATTGCCGTTTCCAGTTCGCTAAAAGTCTCGCCCGAGGTGAGGGCACTCTGTGGCTCCAACAATTTCGAAAGACCGAAGTCAAGTATCTTCGCGTAGCCATCGTGCGCAACCATTATGTTCTCGGGTTTGAGGTCGCGGTGAACAATGCCCGCTGCGTGCGCTTTGGCCAAACCTTCAGCAACTTGCTGAAGGTATTTCAACCTCATTCTGAGGTCGGCGCGATCGGTGCGAAACAGATCCCGCAGCGTCAGTCCTTCGACAAATTCCATGGCGATGAACTTCACCTCGCCGGCCTCGCCGATTTCGTAGATGTGGGCCACGCTCGGGTGGTTTAACGCCGCCGCCGCCTGGGCTTCCTGGGCGAACCTGCGCATCCGTTCGCTGTTAGTGGCAAGCGGTGCCGGCAGAATTTTAAGGGCGACCTTGCGATGAAGCTGGGTATCCTCGGCCAGATAAACCTCACCCATCCCACCGGCGCCTATTTGGGAGCGGATCTGGTAACGGCCAAGACTTGTGCCTGGGGCAAGCGACATCTGAACAAAGACTTGCGTTTCTAGAAGGTAGCTGCCGGCGGAATGTTGGCGTCATTCTAGATGAGTTCTCCGGGGTGCGCCAGAAAATTCGCGAGGACGTTCTCTGATTTATCCGCCCCAGGTTCATCGAAACCGTAGCAACCTTCGTCGGCTCTGAAATTTGTTAAATGACCAGTCAATTGTTTCCACAACGGCTGTGGATTAGTTCGCCCCAGTTGCGCTAGAGTGCTATCTATGACGGTTGGGAAAGTCACGAGCGCATTCTTTGCCTGCCTCTGCCTGGCTGGTTTGACGAGCCTCTTGTTCGCTCAGGAGCTGCCAAAGAGTTCTGACGCCACCTCCAACATCCCAAAAAAATCCAACGTGCGACCGGCGGAGATTATCGCCAACACTCCAGAACCGTTTGAGAAAGAATCTGTAGAGAAGATGGCTGCGCAATGCGTCAGCCTTGAAACGGAGTTGGGTGTGATTGAGATTGAAATGATTCCCGAGGCCGCGCCGGAAAGTGTGCGCGGCTTTCTCAATCTCGCCGCTACCGGCGCACTTGACACAACAACCTTCAGCCGAGTGGTTAAAGACTTCATAATCCAGGGCGGCAATCTCTCGACCAGTGAAAAGTGGGGATACGACCTCGCAAAGAGAATGACACGCAAGCTTCCTGACGAGCCGGGTCTGGTCAAGCATGTTCGTGGCACCGTCTCGATGGCACGTCCCGAACAGGCAAATAGCGCCACGACGCATTTCTTCATACTCGTTGGTGAGGGCCATCATCTGGATGGAAAGTTTGCTGCCTTTGGCAGAGTAACTAATGGGATCGAGGTCGCCGATACCATCAATAAAGCACCCGCTGAAGGCGAGAAACCGACCAAGCCTGTGCGCATCAACCGCGCTCTTGTAGCGCCCTGCAAGAAATGAAACGGGGGCCTGAAACTTTGGGTCTGGCAAAAACCAGCGGCACCGGGATTCTACTCCTTTGTGTCTTGCTGGGCTTCTCGGGTTGCGGGCAGCCCGCCAGCCGAAAGCCCACGCCAGAGGCAGCCAAACAGATTCTAAAGTTGCGCGGTTATGAGTTTAATGAAAAGTCATTTCTGTCAGCAGCCGCAGCGAATGACGTGATCGCCGTCAATGGATTTCTAACGGCAGGCATGGACGCAAATGTTAAAGACGAAGACGGGGTGACGGCATTAATTACGGCTGCTTCGCATGGCAATCCAGAAATCGTCAACGTGCTGATAAAGGGCGGCGCCGATGTCAACGCGAAAGACAATTTCGGCTACACAGCTATCCTGCTCGCGATCCAAAACGAGCACGACGAGATCGCAGACGCGTTGCTCGCCCAGCCGAAGCTTGATGTGAATGCCCAGGGCGTGAATAGTCCGACGGTGTTGATGAGCTACGTCTGGCGCGAACGCGAAGATGCCGTCAGAAATCTTCTTGAACGAGGCGCCGAACCTAATCTTCATGACCAGGACGGCGATACCGCCTTGCATGGCGCGGCACTACGCGGCAACGTAGAGATCTTGAAGCTGCTTCTTGATGCCGGCGCAAACCCTAATGCCAAAAATAAAGTCGGCGGAACGGCGCTAATGTGGGCGGGTACTTATGGCCGGGAACAGGCGGCCCGCCTGCTCATGGAACGAGGGGCCGATCCGGCTTTGAAAGATAATGATGGCATGACGGCGTCAGCCTGGGCGGCCAAAAATAACAGAGATAACTTGGCGCAGTTGTTACGCGATGCAGAAAAGAAACGATAGCAGTTGGTGAGCAGCGTTCCAGTTTGGCGTCTTTTTTGTGGCAACTCTGTGTTCTCTGTGCCTCTGTGGTGAATGAACCAACCCAACACTCACCACGGAGACACAGAGGACACGGAGGTTGCACAGAGAAATGCAATGCGCCTGCTCTCGTAAGTGATCGCTCTAAGCCGAGCACAAAAAGATTTCCAATGGTCAGCAACGTCCTGTGCAATTACCTGAGCCGTCTAATAGACCGCGAGAGTCTCAATCGCCGGGAAGCGGGAGAACTGCTGGAGGCGATGCTCCGGGAGGATGCCAGCGATTCGCAGATTGCTGCGACGCTCGTCGTTTTGTCTGCAAAAGGTGAAACAGTCGAGGAGCTTGCAGGAATGGCGAGCGTGCTGCGTGAGCGCGCGGTTAGGATTAATTCTTGTCACGCACTATTCATTGATACGGCTGGGACCGGCTCGAGCCCCGCGAAAACTTTCAACGTTTCAACTGCGGCGGCATTTGTAATTGCGGGAGCTGGTTTGCCGGTCGCAAAGCACGGCAATCGCGCCGCCAGCAGCAAGTCGGGAAGCGCGGATGTGTTGACCGCGCTTGGTGTCAACGTCTCAGCTCTAACAAAAGTTACGGAAGCCTGCCTGAATGAAATCGGGATCTGTTTCATGTTTGCGCCGCTCTACCACGGTGCCACGGCTCGCGTCGCGGGCATTCGGCGCGAACTGGGGATTCATACGACGTTCAACCTGCTTGGGCCCTTGAGCAATCCTGCCGGCGCGCCGATGCAAATCATCGGCGTGTGGCGACGGGATCTGGTTGAGTTGCTTGCGAATGTGCTGGCGGCACTGGGAACAGAGCGTGCCTGGGTGGTACACGGTCAGGACGGTCTCGATGAAATCACGCTCGCGGGAAAGACATTCGTCGCTGAAGCGCATCAGGGGAAAGTTACCTCATTCGAAATTGCGCCGCAGGACTTTGGATTGTTTGTTGGTGTGCTCGATCATCTTCGTGGCGGCGATGCGGAAGCAAACGCGCGCATCGTTCGCGAGGTGCTTTCAGGCGAGCGGCGTGACGAGGCACGCGCCCTGGTTGTCGCAAATGCCGCAGCGGCATTGTATGTAGGCGGTAAAGCGCAGACGTTGAAAGAAGCAGCGGAATTGGCAGAACACAGCCTCGACAGCGGCGCGGCGTGGAGGAAATTGGAAGAGTTGATTAGGGCCACCAATTCTTAGTACAGGCGCCTTTGCCGATGCCTTGATGGATATACTTTTATCAGATCATCGTGCAACGATCCGCGTAGCCCCGAAATGTTTATAAAAGGTTTAGTTAACATTAGATCTCAAGCTCCGGCAGGAGCAAAATGTTTCACCCATAAATGGGCTATGATTATTTTTCTGGGTCAAGTATATAAACGTCTCGTCCCTCCGGGACTTCCTTAGGCTCCTGAAGGTGGCTGAATCAAGTGCGGGTTGTTTGCACTGTCAATGTCTGCTGATTTTCTAACCAAAATCATGGTTGCCAAGCGCTCGCGCGTGGAGGTGTCGAAACGTGTAATTTCCAAAGCGGCGTTGCGCGAAGAGGCTATTCGGATGCGAAGGTCCGCCCAGCATCACGCGCTTCTTAAGGCACTCGATACGGAGAACAACGATGGCCGGGCCAACATTATCGCCGAGTTCAAGCGGCGCTCACCTTCGAAAGGTATCATCCGCGCGAATGCCGATGCAGCGACAATGGCGCGGGGCTACGTGTCAGCCGGTGCGGCGGCGATCTCCGTCTTGACTGAAGAGAACTTTTTCGGCGGCTCGCTCGATGATTTACGTGTTGTTCGAGAGGCAGTTTCAATTCCAATCCTGCGCAAAGATTTCATCGTCGACGAGTTTCAAGTGTACGAATCGGCAGCAGCCGGAGCTGACGCGCTACTGCTAATTGTGGCGGTGCTCGATGATGAAACACTCGCGCGATTGCGACTGATAACCGAAGATGAATTGGGCATGGACGCGCTGGTTGAAGTGCACACGGAGAAAGACCTGGCCAGAGCCAGTGGGGCAAAGTTAATCGGAGTTAACAATCGCGATTTGCGGACGTTCAATGTTTCAACTAAAACTTCCGTACAGCTGGCGCGCTTCGCGCCGGCGGATGCGGTTTTGGTCAGCGAGAGCGGACTTACTCCTGCTGAGGTAAGCAAGCTACGAGCTTTGGGCTACAAAGGATTTTTGGTGGGCGAGGCGTTAATGTGCGCTGAAGATCCCGAGCAGCAACTGCGAACCTTTAATGGCAAGAACAATAGCTAGCGCTGACAAGGCTGAGAGACATGACTTTAGTTAAAATCTGCGGCATTACTAACCTCGACGATGCTATGGCTGCGGTTGATGCCGGCGCTGACACCCTGGGCTTCAATTTTTATCCGCGCAGCCCGCGGTACATCGAGCCAGAGAACGCGCGGGTGATTATCGATCGCCTGCCGGAAAGCGTGATGAGGGTCGGCGTCTTTGTAAATGAGGATTTGGAAAATATCCAGAGAATTGCCGCGACCTCGGGCATTTCATCGTTGCAGTTGCACGGTGACGAATCGCCGGAATACTGTAAAGAGCTCAAGCTCAAGCGTCTTTATGTAACTAAAGTTTTCAGCACGGGCGAGGATTTTACTCTGGAGCGAGTGAAGGAATACGACGTGCCGGAGATCATGTTGGATGCCCCTGGTACCGCAGCGCGAGGCGGAACAGGCAACCTCAGCGATTGGTCAAAAGCGCGGCAGACAGTGAAACTCTTTCCGACGATGTTTCTTGCCGGTGGCTTGTCGCCGGAGAACGTCGCGGCGGCCATTGAAGCGGTGGATCCGTTCGGCGTAGACGCGTGCAGCTCGCTGGAAAGGCAGCCGGGCCAAAAAGATCATGCGAGGGTTCGTGCTTTTGTCGTCGCCGTGCATAATGCTCGTCTGCGCCAGCCGCATCATTTGGAAAACGACGATGAGTGGATCTCCTAAGCGCACAAGCGTGACGAGAGTAGGATGACTGAGCTTAAGACACAACCGGATGAACGAGGCCATTGGGGAACCTATGGCGGACGTTACGTTCCGGAGACGTTGATGGCGCCGCTGGAAGAGTTGACCGCTGCCTACCTTAGTGCCCGCGAAGATCCCGCGTTTGAGTCGGAGTTGGCAACGCTGTTGCGAGATTACGCCGGCAGGCCGACACCTTTGTTCTACGCCGCGCGCTTAACCGAACACGCCG
>WNFZ01001075.1_pt1 | contig 26287 bp, 23 predicted proteins | sample 5400081 | NCBI WGS metagenome assembly WNFZ01 (sample SAMN13153365, study PRJNA577476) | soil metagenome | isolation source: 80 cm soil or saprolite under grassland replicate 1 | place: USA:California | collected 2016-06-15 | reverse complement strand
ACACCGTCGAGGCAGAACGCGAGCGTGGGCACACGGGGCGAGCCAGTCACATCGTAAACCTCGAGCCTCCCCCCGACGATCTTCACAAGCGACCGGTAGCGGCGGCCGCGCACATCCAGCGCGACCTCGTTCCAGTCGATCGGGGCGAACGGATGCCGGCCGTCAACGACCTCGGTAAGCGTCATGCGTCGGCACTGGCCGACAAGCCCGTTTCGCACCGCCTCCTCCCAGTCATATCCCGCGGCGGCGCCGGGCGGCGGCGCATAGCTTGACCGGACGCCGCGCAGGGCCGGAAAGACCACCGCCGCGGCAAGTGCGTGCGGCAGCTCATCGGCCAGGCCATGGCCCCACACGAATCCGTTCCACCCCCCGGCCAGCAGGGCAGCCAAGTCTTCCTCGGGATCGCCCGTGAGGCCAGCGGCGTCCGCGCCAACGTGCAGCCGCCGGGGATCGACCATGAGCGACCCGTACACCGCGAGCCCACGCAGGACGGCGGCGTGCCGGGCCTCGGTGAACGACAGGCCCGCGCCGATGACGGCCGGAAGCGGCACGCCGGGATCGAGCAGGAGAACGGGATCCGACACGTGGACCTGCGAGACCGCGAGCGGAATCTGCGCGAAGTCTCGTTCGGTCACCTCGCCGAGCACGCCGAGCCGCCGCTGCAGGCAGGCGGCCACTCGCTGAGAGAACTCCTCGGTGCCCACCGGCTCACCTGCGCGGAGCCGACCAACGGTGGCCAGCAGATCGGCCTGGTCCGGGCGCGAGGCGGCCAGCGAGAACGGGTGCGGCAAGAAGGTGTGGCTCTGCGTGCGCAGGCTCCGGAGGTCGATCTGCACCATTCGGGCTCGCCCGGTCTGTTCCACCGTGGCGCTGAGCCGCCGCACCACCTCCCGGATGAGCTGGTTCGCCACCACCGTGAGTGCCGCTCCCGTCCACAGATCGCCAGGCGGCATGGCGGGACCGTCCTGACCGGCGGCGGGACCGTCCTGACCGGTGCCGGTACGCCGGAATCGCCGGACATCGGCACAGTCCAGCGCGAGCAGCCGGCGCCACGCGCTCATCCAGCCGGGCCATCGGTCAGTGGCCGGCCCGAACGGTCCCAGCCAGGCATGATCGCCGACCAGGATGGCCGACACGAAAGGGACGCCGGCGCGTGCGCACACCCGGTCGAGCGTGCGTGCCTGATCGAAGGTGGCACAGTCGGAGGCGTAGATAACGATGTCGGCACCATCCACGACATCGGATAGCTGCTCCTCATCGGCCAGAGCCGCGGCGGTGTGGGTGATCCGCTGACGCGGATCGCGCTGCTTCCCGCGCCGCTCACACTCGGCCAGGAGGGTCATCTCGGTCGGGGACTCGCCAGTGACCGCGACGCGCAACCGGCGTGCCCCCGAACGCAGCGCTGCCTCCACGGTCTCCACGAGCATCCGGTCGGCCCCGACGAGCACGGCGACCTTGTCGCGATAAGCCCGGAAGCTTCGTTCGGCGGATGGACCGAAATAACCGAGGACGTCGATTTCGCGGCGGTAGAGGCGCCGCTCGCTGTCGGTCAGCGGATGCCTCGGGTCCTTGTCTTCCGCCGCCTCGACGACCACACCCCGCTCGCGCAGCGCGTTGACGACTCGCTCCGTCATGTTCCTGCGATCGGCGGGCATCGCCGCAATTAGCTCCGCGAGCGTGTGCCGGCCGTCGAGATAGGGAGCGAGCCGATCGACCCACTGGAAGATCGACGGACCGGTCATCACGACCTCACCATGATTGGTGAGGATGTAGATGCCGTCGCCGGTGGGCGCATAATAGGCGTCGTCGCGTAGTTTCAGCCTGGTCACGTCGCGACCCGCTGGTCCGGATCACCGGTCCCGACCGCCGGTCGGCTGCCCAGAATGAACTCGCCGACGGTTCCTTCGATGAGTGGATCGAGCCCGGTCGCCTGGGCGAAGACGCCCGGGTCGCCGGCGCCGAGTGCGCACGGTGCCAACCCCATGGCGGTGGCGACGCAGTACATCGTCTGGTATGTCACGCCGACGTGCTTGAGGATGAGCGCGTAGGCCAACGTTTCGTAGCTCCAGCCGACCCGGCCGAACCGTGCCGCGAGGAGAATGACCAGCTGCGGCGGGTACGTCTCCGGTGACCCTTGTGATCCACCAGTCGCGTGTTGCGCGCTGTCGATCAGCCGACGCACCGCCCGGGTCGGTCCGCAGACGGGCTCGAGCCGGTGACCGAACCTGTCGTAGCGGTAAAGGCCGGGCTCCAGGCCTTCGGCGAGTCGTACCGCTAGGTAGAACTCGAGCTCGTCGAGGGCGCCACCGGACGGATTCGGCCCGGTCATGAGTTCGATACCGCTGTAAACCACCGTGTCTCGCACCGCGGCGGTCCGGTACAGGAACTCACCGATCTGGGTAAGGGTTATCGGACACTCGTCGTCGTGCCAGCGGATCGAGCGCCGTTCCTCCAGCACATCGGTCACAGTGGCGTCGATGCGACGCAGTGCATCGAGATCGGGGCGAAGAAGATCGATGCCCTGTCCGGCGAACGAAGCACGGCGCGCGGGCAACGGCTCGAACAGGCCGGCCGCCCAGCGGGTGCGGCCGAAACGGCCATCCGGCACGCCTTCGCCGCGACTGCGCATGTGGAACCACAGCTCGTGCGGGCTCCATTGGCGCAGCTCGAACGCGGTTTCCTCGTCTCCTGACGCTTCTACCAGCATCGTGGCCCAGGTCAAGTCGGACAGCAGTCGCTCGGCAAGCGGCGCCGGCAACGACTCGCGTTTGGCCGTGGCGCGCGGTCCAATGAACGTCGCCAGTGCGGCCGCCACGTCGGGATCATGCACCCGGATGGCGCACCAGGAGCGCGGCGACTCGATGACCAGATCGGCACCGCTGCGGCGCATGATTGCGAAGCGTGACAATACGAGGCCGGCTCCGCGGTCATCGGACCGCAAACTCGCCGGGCGCCGATGCGGCTCGATCGTATACGCAGGGCGATCGTCGCGAACCACGGTAATGACCAGCCAGCCTCCCGCGCGGAGCCGGCGCAGCAGCGAGTCGAGTTCTTCGATGCCGGAGTCTCGGCCGCGGCCGTGCTGAACCACCTGGAGCGACTCACCGGAGTATTCGCACTCGGCGAGTTGGCGAAGGACGCTGCGCTGTGTCTCGGTCAGCCTGCCAAGCTGCTGGCTGGAGGACCGGTGCAGCAGATACTCCTGGCCGCTTCGATCAACCGCCCGGTACACGCCTGGGCGCAGCCGCAGCACCTCGTGGCAGCCGGAGGTCACGGTGCGGATTGTCATCCGGGCGCTCCCGACGGCGCGGCGGCAGGCGCCAAATTTTGCTGGTGAGAAGATCTATCGCCGAGAGCCAGCGGCTGTCCTCCACCGCGTTCGGCACGAGACGAGGCAGCAGGAAGAGCCCGACGGGCCGCGGGCCGATGGGTGTGAGGCACAGTACGTGTGGTTAAGGCTTGGACCGGGAGCCGACCGGGCGCTCGCCGCCCAGGCGGCGCATGTCAGCGGGACGTACAAGTGCAAGGGCAGGCGCAGAAATGACAGGCGCAGGAATCGCCGCACATGGTCATGCCGCGGCCGGCGGTCAGCGACTCGACGGTGAGCTCTTGATCGGCGACCTCGAAGTCGTCTATCGGCAGCGCGGACAGGTCGAGATCTAATTGAGTCGAGTAGTCCATGGGCCAGTCTCCTTCGTGATCGTGCCGCGCCATCACGACGCCATCGCGGCGTGTCGTAGTGACGCCAGCCCTGTGCTCGATACCTGGGCGGAAACGGCGCCGCGGTGCTCGTCGGCGGTTACAAGTACATATACACCGGCGGGGCGGGCAGGTCGAGATCCAATGAGCTACCCGGACAGGTCTGGGCGGCGGGCAGTCAATGCGGCCGATGTGGGCGTTTGCGGTGTTGCGCCCTGGCGGATGCGGTGCGCTGTTGGGCGTTGCGGGCACGGTAGGCGGCGACTGTGGTGCGGCTGGCGCAGGCGGGTGAGCAGTATTTGCGGGAGGAGTTCTTCGACTCGTCGGCGTGCCACCTGCCGCAGTCGGCCGCCGCGCAGCGGCGCAGCCGGGACCTTCCATATCGGCACACATATAGCGCCAGGCCGGTGACGGCCATGGTTGCTATCCAGGTGGGCAGCGGTGCGCCATCACGCGCAAAGTGCAGGTGGGGCGCTGTGCCGTCGTGCAGGGTGAGCTGTGGGTGGCAGTCCTGTGCGTCCAGGAGCGTGGCCAGGGCGGCGATGAAGGACTCGTCGCCGGGGGTAGTGAGCACCGTGGCCAGCTGGCGGCCGAGCGCGGCCAGGCGGGTGAGGTCCTGCGCGGGGATCTCGGCAAGGGTGGCGGGATAGCTGTGGTCGGTGAGCATGTGTCGCTGCCTGTCCAGCAGCTCGCTCATGCTTAGCGCGCCTGCGCTGAGCGAGGCCAGGTCGAGCGCCAGCCGGGCCGGATTCAGATCGTAGTCTTCGTAACTCACTTGACCGCCTACAACCACGTGTGTTTTGGTAGGCGGTGTCTTCGTCTAAGCCGCCTACCAAACGGAGCCTATCGTGGTAGAAGCCGACGGTGACCTTGTGCTCGCTGCGGCCAGGGCATTGATCCTGGCTGGTCAGTGGGAACTCGCGGACCGGCGCTGGCGTCCACCCAGACCGGCGACCCAGCCGAGCGGGCAGCGCTGGCCCTGGTCCGGGCCCAGGTTGCCGTGGAGGTCAGGCAGTGGCGCGGCACCGGCGATCCGGCCGCTGCCGTCGGCACCGCCGCGGCGCTGATTGCCGCTTCAGCCGACGAGGAGTCCGCGTTCGACCTCGAACTGCTCCGGCTGTTCGGAAGCTACTGGGCGGAACTGATGCCCGGTGACGGCACCGCGCCGCGCTTTGGCCCGGATGGGCGCGATGCTGGCGTGTTGGCCGAACTCCGCGAACGGGCAGGGCGCCTGGCCGCCACCGCGCCCGATCGCAGGCGCGCCGCCAGGGCAGCGTTCTATGCAGGGCTGATCGCCGACAACCTGTGCGGCGAACCGGGCAGCGGAGAGGCGCTGTTCAATCAGGCGCTCAGCGCGTGCCGGCCACGAGCCGACGACGATATCGCTTCCGAAGCCCTCCGCCACCTGGGCGGCTCAGCCCAGGCTGCCGGTGATTTGCACCTAGCACGGCAGCGGTGGGAACGTTCGGCCACGTTGGCGCAGCAGGTTGGCTGGCTGCCACTTGCGCTCGCCCAGCAAACACTGCTCGCTGAACTGGCGGCCGACCAGGGCGACACAGCCGGAGCCAGCATGCTGGCCCGCGAAATCCGCCGCTGGGCCGCAGCGCTCGGCTTGCGCAGGTTGGCGGCCCAGGCGGCATCCGTCGGCTCGAACCAGTAAATTCACTCGCCGACCGCGGACGACAGATACGCGCCATGAACGGTGACCGGGCCGTCCGCAAGTAAGTTACGAAGCGACCGCCCGAGGAAATCAACGCGGCGTCCTCGAAACGACGGTGGTCGTGTGTGGGTAGCGGCTCGGCTCGAGGGAGGTGCTCGCCAGTGACGGGCGAGCCGTTCCGCACGATCATTGAGGCCGACCATTGGGCTGGCATCCAGCGGGGCAACGAAGCCTACGCGGGCGCCCCTCGTTCTACCGGTTCCGTGAGGCGGTGACCGGCCTGTTCCCGTTCCGGCACGTCTTGCCGACCCATCAGGGCCGGGCTGCCGAGAAAATCTTGTTCACCGTGGTCGGTGGGCCGGGCCGGGTCGTTCCGAACAACACCCACTTCGACACCAGTTCCTGGATGCATGCCGGTTTGCGGAGAACGCCTGATTCATCAAGACCAGGGAGCCCGGCTGCGGCGACATCGCGGTCGAGGTCATGTGGTCTTCATCGATGCGCGCGCCATGCTGGCGGGGAGTCGATGTGATCACTGTAAAAGACGGCCAGGTGACCGAGAAGCTGTCCTACGTAAAGAGCTGATCGCCACGCCCGGGTGCTGCCGCGCCCGGAGCGACCCCCGCCGCGAGCTGACCTGCGGGCCGCATGCGGAGGCAGCGTGCGGCCGAGCAACTCGGCGCGTGTCCGCACGGAGTCCTCTTGGATTTCGGTGAAATGCGATCGACGAGACGGCGTGCCAGTGCAATCGGCTCAGCATCCGCACGATCATGGCGTAAGCAAAGCGTGCCGCCTTGGCTACCTGCGCGAGGCGCCCGGGCTTACTCCCGGCAGCTCCTGGCGGCTATGAGTGAGTTATGCCGGGCCGGGGTGTTCGGTCATGTGTTGAGTCCCGATGACGGCCAGCAGCTTGAGCCTATCGGCGGCGTCGCTGCCGGGTGCGGCGGTGTAGGCGACGACGCGCAGGTCGTGGCCGTGGACGGTGAGCACGTCGCAGTCCAGGGTGAGCGGCCCGATGTCTGGGTGGTGGATGGTCTTGCGGTCCGCTTCGTGCGTTCCGACGGCACGGGCGTCCCACCGCCGCGCGAACTGGGTGCTGACGGCGCGCAGGTCGGCGACCAGCCGCCGCAGGTTCGCGTCTTTGGGGTAGCGGGCGGTCGCCGACCTCAGGTCGGCAACCGCCGATGCCTCGAACGCGGCTTCCTGCTCCGGGGTGTGGGTGACTCGGCCAGGCTGGCCGGTGAAGTGCCGCCACAGCATGTTGCGGTCGCGTCCACGCAGCGCCGATGGGTCACCCATAAGGGCCGCCCACAACGGGTTCCACCCGATCAGCGTCCATGCCGCGTCATAGACGCTGACGGCGGTGCCGTCGAGCTGGTCAAGCAGCCGCTGGACGCCGGGAGTGAGGCCGGATCTGATGTGCCCGGTGGCCGGTAGCGGCTGCCCGGCGAGGGTGAACAGATGCTGGCGTTCTGTCTCCGACAGCCGCAGCGCCCGCGCCAGGGCCGCCAGCACCTGCGCCGACGGGCTAGCGGCCCGGCCCTGCTCGAGGCGGGTGATGTAGTCGGCCGACACGCCAGCAAGCAGCGCCAGCTCCTCGCGCCGCAGGCCCGCCGCCCGGCGCTGCCTGCCCGCCGGAAGCCCCACCGAGGCCGGCGCTATGCGGTCACGCCAGCCGCGCAACGCGAGGCCGAGCTCGCTGGCATTGCTCACTCCTCCAGTATGCGTGCGGAATGCCCAACCGCCCCCGTGCTGACTGGTACTGCTGATCCCAGGAAGATCAGGCCACTACCTGGGACCGGCGCCGTCAACGATGCTGGATCTCATGACGACAACATTGATCACCGGAGCGAACAAGGGCCTGGGGTTCGAGACCGCACGCCGCCTGATCGCCGCAGGGCACACCGTCTACCTTGGGGCGCGTGACGAACAGCGCGGCAGGCAGGCGGCCAGCAAGCTGGGCGCCCGCCCAGTGCTGATCGACGTCACAAGCGACGACTCCGTCCATGCCGCCGCAGCGCTGATCCGCGAGCAGGCCGGCCACCTCGACGTCCTGGTTAACAATGCCGGCATCAGCGGGGGAATGAAGAACCCCGGCGAGGTCACCGCCGCCGACCTGCAGGCCGTATACGACACCAACGTCTTCGGCGTGGTCCGCGTCATGCACGCCTTCCTGCCGCTGCTGCAGGCCAGCAGCGGCCCCATCGTCGTCAACGTCAGCAGCGGCATGGGCTCGCTGGCCGTCACCACCGACCCCGGCCGGTTCGAGTCAACTCTGGTTGGCCTGGCCTACCCCTCCTCCAAGACCGCGCTGAACATGCTCACCTCGCAGTACGCCAAGGCCTTCCCGGCAGTCAAGATAAACGCCGTTGACCCCGGGTACACAGCCACCGACTTCAACGGCCACCGCGGCACGCAGACCGTCGAGCAGGGCGCTGAGATCATCGTGCGCATGGCCACCATCACAGCCGACGGCGCCACCGGCGGTTACTTCGACGCCGCCGGCCCCGTTCCTTGGTAGTACGCATAGCGCCGGCCCCGGCGTCTGACCGTCACGCCTGCCGAGCGGCTTGCCGCGCGCAGATCATCCTCAGACATGCCGACGGGCCGCGGCTAGCTGCCCTATGGGATGAGCACCATCTTGCCAGTGGTGTGACCAGTCATGATCGCACGGTGGGCCTCAGCGGCGTCACCCAGCGGGAAGGTCCGCGTCACGAAGATCCGCAGCGTCCCATTCTGCGCGAGCTTTACGAGTTCCAGCCGCGCGGCATCGCGGGTCTGGGTTCCCGGGTCCGCGCCCGGCGCGCCACCGAGCACCTTGATGCCGGCTTGCCGCCCTCGGGCGACGGCCACGATGGTAGCGATCCGGGCCCGGTCGGCGACAAGATCAAGTGAGACGTCGATCGCCTCGTCAGTGCCGACCAGGTCGAGCGCGGCACCGAGACCCTGTGGGGCGGCGGTGCGGACCCGGTCAGCAAGACCCGGGCCATACCCCACCGGCGAGGCCCCGAGGCTGCGCAGAAATTCGTGCCGTGGCGGGCTCGCCGTGGCTACCACCTTCGCTCCGCCGGCACTGGCCAGCTGCACCGCCATGACGCCCACCCCACCTGCCGCGCCGTGGATCAGCACCGTATCGCCCTTATGCACGCCGGTTACGGTCAGCGCGTGCCACGCCGTCACGCCGGTGAGCATCAGCGCCGCCGCCTGGGCCCAGTCCAGTTCGGCCGGCTTGGGAACCAAGGCCTGCGCGGGCGTGACCAGCTCCGCAGCATAGGCGCCGGGCACGCGGAACGCGACCACCTCATCCCCCACCGCCACCGGCCCGGCCGGGCCAACCGCCGCGGGCCCGACCGATGTCACCACACCCGCAGCCTCGTAACCGGGCCGGATCGGCAGCCGGGCAGAATCGGCGCCAAACATCCCACTGTAGACCTTGCAGTCGACCGGATTAACGCCCACCGCCCGGACCGCGATCCGGGCCTCGCCAGGCCCAGGCTCTGGAGTCGGCTCGTCGGCAATGGACAGCACCTCGGGGCCGCCGAAGGCGGAAGCGATCACCACAGCTGACATGCTCGCCGAAACATCCACCGCACCGCCGCGCATTCCCAGCCGGGCGATGCCGTCATCTCGGCATGTGGGCTCGAGCCCAACTCCCGTACGGGAAACGCTAAGACCGACAGCCACCCGCCGGGCATCTGCTTGATTGAGCCGCATCACCGGTCGGCACTAGCGTCGGGACGTGCTCGCCTTGACGACGACCTCTGCCGCCCCGCACGTCGCGCTGACCGAGGTTCCCGACCCCACGCCTCTGCCCGACCAGGTGCTGGTCCGGGTCCGCGCGTTTTCGCTCAATCGCGGGGAGGTTACTGACCTGCCGGGCAGGCCGCACGGGTCCGCCGCCGGCTGGGATATTGTCGGGGTTGTCGAACGCGCAGCTGGTGATGGCAGCGGGCCGCCCGCCGGCACGCGCGTGGTCGGCCTGGTCCGCAGCGGCGCCTGGGCTCAGTTCACCCCGGTTCCTGTCAGCCGCCTGGCCCCAATCCCCGACCCGGTTTCCGACGCGCAGGCCGCCACGCTTCCCACCGCCGGCCTGACAGCACTGCGGGCGCTGGAGATCGGAGGCTTGGTGCTCGGCAAGCGCGTGCTGATCACCGGCGCGACCGGCGGAGTCGGGCGCATCGCGATCCAGCTCGCCCGCGCAAGCGGTGCGCACGTCACCGCGCTGGTGCGTGATGCTGCGGCATGCCGGGAGCTGCTGGGCCGACTCGGCGCTACGGTCGTCGTCGAGCAACTCGGCGGTGACTTCGATGTCATCGTCGACGGTGTCGGCGGGGCCACGTTCGGCCTCGCTGTCGAGCACGTGGCCCCGCGTGGCGTCGTGGTGAACATCGCGACACCGGCCGGCGAGGAAACCGTCACTTTCCGTGCGAAGTGCTTCGACCGGGCGCGCGGCGCGACGATCTACACGTTGAACCTTCCCGACGAGCTCACCTCACATGCCAGCGCGGCGAGCGACCTCACGCGCCTGTGCACGCTGGTCGCCGATGGGCGGCTGGACGGCCAGGTGGAGCTTGAGTGCTCATGGCGTCAGCCCGGCCTTGCGATCGACGCCCTGCTAAACCGCCGCATCGGCGGCAAGGCCGTTCTCCACGTTGACTGACCGCGTCAGCCCGATCGGTCCGGCCGTTCCTATGGCTCAGGCCGCCGGTACCTGCAGGTTGGCGGGGCCGACGCTATCGCTGTTGCGGCGTCGGTGAACTCCTGCTCGAATTGCAGGAGGGTGCGCCAGCGCGCGGGGATGGCAACTGCGCCGTCGCGGGCACCTAGCAGGCCGCCCGCGATGGCCGCGTTGGTGTCGGTGTCGTTGCCGATCCGGACGATGTCGATCAGCACGTCTGGCAGTGGGCGCGGGTCGAGGACGGCCGCCACGGCGAGGCTCAGGGAGTCGAGAACAAGGCCAGATGCTTCGTCGTCAAGTGGGATCGTCCCGGTGGCGGCCATGACCGCGGGCTGTAGGTGCTGGCCGCGAGAGATAGCGTCGGCGACTGGGGAGCTGCCGAGTTCCCCCGCGGCAGCTAGCCCGCTGGCCACCGCCTCTCGTGGCCGCGCATCATTGAGCAGGGCGGAGGCGATCTCGTTATAGGCGGCGCAGGCGAGCGTGGCGCGCGGGTCGTCGTGCGTGATCGCGGAGATCTGGATCGACTCGCGGATCCGCCGCTCAGGGCCGCCCACCGCCAGGGCGGTGGGGATGCAGCGCATGAGGGAGCCGTTTCCGGCCTGCCCCTCGCCTGCCCCGGCGGCCCGCGGGTCACCGGAGCGACGGTAGCGCTCTAGGCCCCGCACCGTGGCCCGGCCAACGTCGCGAGGCCGGGAGCCGGGCTCACGGCCGGGCCAGTACCCGTCCAACCAGGCCAGCATCTTGTCGGCCGCCGACCGCACGACGTCGCCATCTCCCGGGCCAAGGTAGGCGAGCAGGACAGCGCGGGTCAGGTCGGTGTCGTCGGTGGCGTGCCCGGCCGGCCAGCCGAACGGTCCGCCGCCGACGATGTCGCGAAGGCCCGCGGGGTAGCGGGCCCGGATTGCCGACCATGGCGAGAACTCCAGCGTCGCGCCGAGCGCGTCGCCGACGTGCACTCCAAGCAGCGCCCCGGCGACCCGGCCGACCCGCCCAGGGAGGTCTGCTGGGCAGCTCATAGCTGGTCCGGGACGTTCATCGGGGCGAATCCGAGCAGGTTGAGGCCATTCTCCCTCGTGCCGCGGGCGGCACCAGTTGCGCAGCGATCGCTGTCGCAGTTGACGCTCGACATCTCATTCCCACATGTTAATCTCACCCTGAGATATTCTCAACATGACAAAAACAGGAAGATCACCACCACCCAAGGGGTCACAATGCACCACCCAGGCCACCAGACGGGCCACAGCGGGCCACAGCGGGGCCACAGCGGGCCACCAGTCCATCACACCGGGCCACGATGGCCCACCCGACCCCGTAGGTGTCCGAGCCGGGCAGCGAGGAGGAGTTCCTCGGCAGCTACGAACCCGAGAGCTGGGCCGTCGCTGGCGGAGGCGCCCGCTACCTGGTGGGTGTGGCCGTGGCTCGGTTAGCCACCAGAGGCCGCACGGCCGACGGTGGGCTGTGGACGTCGCATGTGGCCTGAACCGCCCGGTAGACCATGCGCGCGTAGACCTTGGTGCCGGGCAATTCGGGATGGATCTCGTCCGGCCAGAGCAGGTTGGTTCGATTCTTGATCGTGTCGAACCAATCGGCGAGCACGACACTCGGGTGTCGGCGGATGAAGGCCGCGATCGTGGCATTGACGTCCTTGCTCCACTGGTCGGGCACATGGGTGTTGATGAGCACCAATTTGCGGTGCGGTCCGAGCAGCTGCATCAATTGGTTCAGCTCGCCGGTGGTGACGATGTAGTTGGTGCCAAGGCCTATCACCACGACCGGACGCAGCCGACCGCTGTCCGCGAGGCTGCGTACCACATGAATGCCGGCCGGCATCTGCCGGCTGGCCCTGGCGTCGATGTAGATGCCCGGCAGCACGGAATCGAGTGCCATGGCCCCCGCCAGCATGACCGAATCGCCGATCGCGGTGACCTGCCTGCCCAGGATCTTGCACTGGTTGAGTGAAGGTGATGGCTTGGCCGTAGGCCCAGATACCGGCCGCGGGACATGGGCTCTGGTGGCCGCGCTGACCCGCTCACCCCTGGTGATCTGCTTTTCCATGCCGGACGCCCCGGACGGTGAGTGGAAGACGCCGTACCCGGCAGTGCAGGTGAGGGCCAGGGCGGCTGCCCCACACAACACGGGCACGGGTCGCGCGGGCGAGCGCCAGGCGGCCCGGAAGCCGTTCCGCAGGACGGGCTCTTCCAGCCACTTCCAGGAGGCAGCCGCCAGCGTGATGGCGATGGCTGCCTCGACGGCCCAAAGCCATGGGGCCGCCGGCCCCGGCCCGGTGATCGTGGCTGCGATCGCGATGACCGGCCAGTGCCACAGGTAGATCCCGTAGGACCGGATGCCCAGCCAGCGCAACGGTGGCAGCCTCAGCAGTGCGCTCACCGTACCAGGGGCGGCTGCGGCGGCGGTTAGGCCGGCCGCTGCCAGCGCCGCGACGGCCAGCCCGAGCGGGTAGACCGCCAGGTCGGCGCCGGAGAAGTGCACCACCGCCCACGCCAGGACCACGAGCCCGGCCCCGCCGAGGTAGTCCAGGCGGCGGGCGAACTTCCGAGACGCGTTGGTGAGCGTGGCCATCGGCCAGGTCAGGGCGAGCGCCGCGCCCACCAGGAGTCCGGTGGCATGGGTGTCGGTCCCGTAGTAAACGCGGGAGGGATCGCCGCCGGGCAGGTATATGAGCGCCACGGCCGCCGCCGAGGCGAGCGCTCCCAGCCAGGCAGTTAGCACCCGGGCCCACCGTCCCCGCAGGCGGGTGAGCACCAGCAGCAGCAAGAGCGGCCAGGCCAGATAGAACTGCTCTTCGATGGCCAGGGACCATAGGTGCTGAAGTGGCGGTGGTGGTCCGAACGCGGCGAAATACGAGACGTGGTGAAGAGCCTGGTACCAGTTGCTTGAGTAGCTGACCGCAGCGGCCAGCGTCGGCCCGAGCGCGGGCAGCTGATCAGGTTCGAAAAGGGCCACCGTCGCGGTGACAGCGACCAAGAGCATGGCTAGGGCGGGCAGCAGCCGGCGCGCCCGGCGCACCCAGAATCCGCGCAGATCCAGACGGCCGCACCGAGCATGCTGGGCGACCAGCAGATCCGTGATCAAGTAGCCGCTGAGCGCGAAAAAGATGTCAACCCCGAGAAAGCCGCCCGGCGTCATTCGCATCCCAACGTGGAAAGCGATAACGGCGAGCACCGCAAGCGCCCGGACGCCGTCGAGACCGGGAACCCGACCGCTCATGTGCTTGACCGGGCCATCGGTATCGACCGGGATCGCTGTTTCCTTCCCAGCCTCCTTAAGTTGCCTGGTCTCGTTAGCGGACCTGGCCGCACGTTTCTTTACCAATTCCTTGGTCCCCCCGCTCACTGCAGTTCTTCGCCACCTGGAAGCTAGCTCAAACGCCGTTTTAGTGAATACGGGAAAGGTGTGGTTAGGGCGTTCTCTACCATATTGTCCGTGCCCGCCCCCGGCCGTTACCGCGAGCACACCCTCGGTAAACGTGACGGGCAGTCTTTCTGCTGGGCGACGTCCGCGCCTCAGCAAGCGCGATCACGTGTCCCTGCTGCCAGTCGATCTCCATCACCGGGGGCGGCCACAGCCGGTCACGAACGCATCCCCGCTATTTTTCGACATACCGGACAGAGCGCTACAGGATCTTTTCGTGCGTGAGCCAGTTCGTTTGACTTGGAAGATCGCCGGGTATCAGGCCAGGCGGGAAGATGGCATCGAATAAGGTTGGATGTTGTGACCGGCTCCTTCGTTCAGGTGTGTTCTGGGCTTTCTCGGAGTTCCGCCGGGAGGACATTCATTGCGGCTCGGCGCTGCGAAGGTCGGCGACGGGGCGGCATTGGGTCTATCTCGTCGGGATCTCGCCTTTATTGGCGGTTTCCTTCGGGGCAGGCTTGCGTCTCTCGGGCCAAGCAGGTGACAAGTGTTTCGCAGCCGAGCTTGCCGGATGAGGGGCATCCGCTCGGTTAGGGAGATTAATGTGAAAGCGCCAGGTAGAGGAACCGATCGTATTTATAGCCAGTATGACGATACGAATGTTAACTACATGGGCTACTGGACGGCGCGCCGGTATGAGCATCGCGCCGAGGTAATGGCGCTGTCGCGCTTGCTGCGAGGGCGGAAGTTTGACCACGCCGTGGATGTGGGAGGGGGATACGGGCGGCTTACTGTAGTTCTGAATGATTATTCCGACCGTGTGACACTCGCCGACCCCAGCCACCGTCAGCTACAGGCCGCCAAGCGTTATCTGAAACCCTACCCAGCTGTGGATAAGCGGCTGATGGATGGCGCACACTTGGATTTCGACGATGCGAGCGTCGATCTGGTTGTAATGGTCCGAGTGCTGCATCATCTGCCGCATCCAGTCCATGAGCTGTCTGAGATTTCCCGGATCCTGAAGGTCGGCGGATACGCTATCGTTGAGGCCGCTAACGTCTTGCATGCGGTGAACCGTATACGCTACTGGCGAAGCGGTCAGGAAATTCCGATGATGCCGGTAGACATACGGTCGGAGGTGAACCGGCGTCCGGGCGTCATCCCGTTTGTTAACCATCATCCTGTCACGCTTACACGTCAGTTTGCGGCTTGCGGCTTGCGCGTTCAACGGGTGCTCTCCGTGTCGAATTTGCGTCATCCGACCCTCAAACTGGTCATACCGGAGCGTCTCATGCTAGCCGCCGAATACGCCTTGCAAGTGCCGCTGGCGCCACTGTGTTTCGGGCCGAGCCTTTTCTTCATGACCCGGAAATCCACACCAGGCCAGGCCTTGTTGGCATGAACGGCCGCAGCGATGATGGCGGCTTTTCCGCTAAGCCTGGTTGGGATGATCGCGCAGTCAGCCCAGCTCATGGCGAGCCGCGGCGAACGCGTCCACCGCCGCCTGGAGATCCTCGCGTGTGTGGGCGGCGGACACCTGCGTCCTGATCCGGGCTTTGCCCACCGGGACCACCGGATAGCTGAAGCCGATCACGTAGACGCCCTTCTCGAGGAGAAGGTCTGCCATCCGGGTCGCGCGCGCCGCGTCTCCGATCATTACGGGGACGATCGGGTGGTCCCCCGGCAGGATGTCGAAGTCGAGCGCCGTCATTCGCTGGCGGAACCAAGCGGTGTTCTCGCGCAGCCGAGCCCGCAGGTCGTCGTCGCCCTCGAGCAGATCGAGGACTTTGAGTGAGGCGCCCACCACTGCGGGCGATACGGAGTTCGAGAAGAGGTAGGGTCTCGAACGCTGGCGGAGCAGGTCGATGATCTCCTTGCGGCCACTGGTGTAGCCGCCACTTGCGCCGCCGAGGGCCTTGCCGAGCGTTCCGGTCACCAGATTGACGCGATCGGTGACGCCGTGCAGTTCAGGTGTCCCGCGGCCACGGGCGCCGACAAACCCCACGGCATGCGAGTCGTCGACCATGACCATCGCGTCGTAGCGTTCAGCCAAGGCGCAGATCTCGGCGAGTGGCGCCACGTAGCCGTCCATGGAGAACACGCCGTCGGTAGCGATGAGTCGGCGCCTCGCGTCAGTGCTGGCCTGAAGCTGGACTTCGAGGTCGGTCATGTCACGGTTGCGGTACCGCAGCCGCCGGGCCTTGCTTAGCCTGATGCCATCGATGATGGATGCGTGGTTCAACTCGTCGCTGATGACGGCGTCCTGCTCGCCGAGAATTGTCTCAAACAGGCCTCCATTGGCATCGAAGCACGAGGAGTACAAGATCGTGTCCTCGGTGCCGAGGAAGCTTGAGATGCGCTGCTCGAGTTGCTTGTGCACGTCCTGGGTGCCACAGATAAACCGAACGCTGGCCAGGCCATACCCCCAGCGGTCCAGGGCCTGTTTGGCGGCCGCGACGATCCGTGGGTCGTCGGCCAGGCCCAGATAGTTGTTCGCGCAGAGGTTCAGGACCTCCGCCGCGCCGTCCCCGACGCGGATACTCGACCCTTGCGGGCTGACGATGACGCGCTCGGCCTTGAACAGGCCGTCCGCGCGGATCTTGTCAAGCTCCGCGCCGATCTCCTGCTTGACGCTCGCAAACACTGGCCGACCCTCTCGCGATCGTCGTCTCACCTGCGGGCCCAGGTGAGGACCACTTTGCCGCACTGGGCGCTGCGCACTGTGGCGAAGGCCTGCTCGAAATCGGCGGCGTCAAACCTGTGCGTGATGACGGGGGAGATGTCGAGGCCCGACTGGATCAGCACCGACATCTCGTACCACGTCTCAAACATCTGGCGCCCGTAGATCCCCTTCATTGTGATCATGTTGGTCACCAAATGAGCCCAGTCGATCCCGAATTCCTCCGTCGGGAGACCCAGGAGGGCAATCTTGCCGCCGTGGGTCATACACGCCAGCATGTCCCGCAGCGCGGCTGGCTTACCTGACATCTCAAGCCCGACATCGAAGCCTTCCCGCAAGCCAAGCTCGCACATGGCATCCACCAGCGCGGTGTCGGTGACGTGCGCGGCAAGGGTGACGCCGATCCTCCTGGCGAGATCTAGCCGGTACTCCGACACGTCGGTGATGACCACGTAACGGGCTGCTGCGTGCCTCGCCACGATCGCCGCCATGAGACCGATCGGGCCAGCACCGGTGATGAGAACGTCCTCGCCGAGGACCGGGAATGTCAGCGCCGTGTGCACAGCGTTGCCGAAAGGGTCAAAGATGGCCGCAACATCGAGGTCGATGTCCGGCGCGTGCTGCCACACGTTCGTCGCGGGCAGAGCGATGTACTCGGCGAACGCGCCGGGATGGTTGACGCCCACCCCTTTCGTATGCGCGCACTGGACCCGCCGCCCGGCCATGCAGTTGCGGCAGCGACCGCACACCAGATGACCCTCACCACTTACGAGATCGCCCTGCCGCAGGTCGCGCACGTCCGATCCGGCATCCACCACCTCGCCAACGAACTCGTGGCCGATGACGAGTGGCATAGTCACGTTCGCCTGCGCCCAGTTGTCCCAGTCGTAAATGTGCAGGTCCGTGCCGCAGACGCCGGTTCTGAGCACCCGGATGAGCACGGCGTCCCTGGCGACCGGGGGGATTGGTAGGTCCTCGACCACCAGTCCAGGCTTAGCGTGAGTCTTGACCAGAGCCTTCATCCGCCGCCTGCTCCCGGGTACGTCTGACCGGAACCGTGGCCGTCGGCACAGATCTGCCATGGCGCAACCGCTGTGTCGAGCCAGCATGACTTTACCGCAGCACCGCCAGCAGGCGGCTTCTTCATGGGCGCTCGTCCGCTGCGACGGACGCGACGAATATGGGCGCGCCCTTGGCCCGCGTTATGTTCCTTGGCGGCAGGTACGCGGTCAGTGGCGCCGGTTTTTCAGCGGAGAGACTGGGTGAGTGACGCGCAGCCCGAGCCGAACTGGAGACGCCCGAGGGCGCCATTGACAATCGGCAGATAGGGCGGGACATGCCCGCACCCGACCTCGGCGATAATCGGCACGCCGAGTCGGCCGAGCGCGTCGAGCACGGCTTCCTTCTGGGTTAGGGTGTCGCTGTCGGGTGCGATCGTGCGGGCGACAAGGACAGCCCGCGCGTCGGCGAAAAAGCCGGCCAGGCGCATCCCGTGCAGGCTCCGGCAGACCGCGAAGGCATCGTCACCGGCCGCCTCGACATAAACGATGAGCCCCTCCGGGGCGTGCTCACTCCCGAAACGGGCAACGTCGCCGTACGGCGTGCCGACGAGGTGGCGCACAGTCTCGATGCAACCACCGATCATGCGGCCCGTGATATCCACTGCGCTGTCACCATCGAGCCGAACCCACTCCCCCTCGTCGGCTTTCAATCCGGTGGTCTGCGGGTTCGCGCGGTGGTCCGGCCATGCCGCGGCGCGATGCATGGCCGGAGACGACTGGGTGAACGAGGCACGCGCCGGGAGGGCGACCACGTCGAGCCAGGTCAAGAGTGGCCCGCGCACGCGGTACGGGGTGTTCATGAGGTTGTTGGTGTGGAGGGTCGCGATGCCGGTACGTAGCGTCACCGGCATGAGCAACGTCGAGATATCGGAGAACCCGACGAACCAGGTCGGCGCGGCTGCGGCGATAGCGTCCCAGTCCAGCAGCGGCAGCAGGTCGATCGCAGTCTCCCCGCCACGCGGCGGAACCACGGCCCGGATGGACGGGTCAGTGAGCATAGTCATCAGTTCTGCCGCCCGGTCCGCGGCCGGCGCGCTGACGTGCGACGCCCCGTCCATGCAGGCGCCAATGACAACCTCGTGCCCGCGGCCGCGGACGGCAGCCACCGCGTGCTCGAGCCGCGCACGCTCCCGCTGCCCCACGCCCATCGACGGAGATGTCACGCCCACCCGGTCACCGGGCCTTAGCGGGACAGGGAACCGGATTGCCATACCCTTATCCTGCCGATCCCAGTGACCCAAAGCGCGCATAACGTCGCTGGTCGCGCGGCGAACGTTCTTCACGATTCCGCACTTCGACGGATATTCTGCTGTTCTCATTCAGTTGCGGAGAGTCTCCGGAAAGGTGCTGCGAGACGCGATTACCGACGGTTGGCTGGCATGCGCACCGCCGAACCTCGCGGACCAATACCTCAAAGGCTAGGTGTTATTTCCTCGCCCAGGGCGGCGCGCATCGCGTCCGCAGGCGGTGAGGGTGGCGGCGCAGGTGATGAACCCGCCCGCGACCGCGAGGGTGATAGGCGTGCCGAGGTGGCTGATCGTGAGCGCGGCTGCGGGCAGGCCGGCCGCCCCAGCGGCTGCGACTAGGAAGCGCTGGGTGGCGTAGGTGCGGGCCAGCATCGCCTGATCCACGGTGCGGGCGATGTAGGCATCGATGGTGACGTTGGCCAGCGGGGTGCAGATTCCAGTGCCAGCGCAGGCGAGAACGAAAAGATGGTAGCCGGGGGCGGCCGCCATCGCGATAAAGCCGGATCCTGAGACAGCCCAGGCGGCGCAGCACCAGCGCAGCGGCCGGGCCTCCCCGATCCGGCCGGCGAATGCGCTGCCGACCAGGTTTCCGGCCCCGAACGCGCCGAGGACCAGGCCGTACGCACCGACGCCGCGGTGGTAGTGGCCGACGACCAGGAACGGGGCGCCGATGGTGAACGCCGGCCACGCGAGGTTGCACGCGCCGCGCAGCACGGCTGCGTAGCGCAGGGCGCCGTGTCGCCAGATGACCTGCCAGCCCGCTGCGGGCCGCGCGGCCCGCGACTGGGCGGCTCGCGGGGTGCCCAGGGGTGCAGGGGGGCGAGCGTAGCGGGCCACGCGGCCGAGGCAAAAGGCCGACACAACGAAGCTGGCGGCATCGATGGTGAACAGGTGAATCTCGGGCATGACAACGACGAGCAGGCCGATGGCACCTGGGCCGATGATGCGGGCGAGCCGGTCTGTGGTGTCCAGCAGTGAGATCATCGGGGTCAGCCACTCTGGCTCGACCAGGCGGGGCAGGCTCGCTTGGAGTGAGGGCAGGCAGAATGCCTCCAGCGCGCTGAGCCCGCCCGCCACGGCCGCCAGGGCAGGCAGGCCGAGATGACCAGGCAGGTAGGCGGCGGGGATCACGGCGACCATGAGGGCTTGGGTGATGTTGGCCGCTCGTGCCAGGCGCAGCCCGTCGTGGCGGTCAGCGAGCGCACCGGAAAACACGCTGGCGGCCAGGAACGGCAGCGTGCCGGCCAAGGTGACCAGGCTGACCGCGGCCGGGGAGCCAGTGAGGCGCAGGGTCAGCCAGGTCAGCGCCACCGCGTAAAGCCGGTCGCCGGTCGCGGAGGTGACCTGCCCGGCCCACATCAGCCGGGGCGCTGCCTGCCGGAAAAGTGCAGTGAGCTTCATCAGCGCGCCTCCTTGCCCCAGCCTGAGCGAGGATCCAAGCCATTACCAGAGGTGATCTAGCAATAGCTAGTAATAGGCTAAGCCTATGGATGTGGACGACTTGAGGCTGCTGGAGGCTGTGGCCGCGGAGGGAAGCTTCAGCCGTGCCGCCGCCCGCCTGCGCTTTTCCCAGCCATCGGTGAGCGCGCGCATCGCGGCGGTCGAGCGCGCGATCGGTGCTGAACTATTCGCCCGCGATTCCCGCGGCGCCAGGCTGACCACGGCCGGCGAACGCTACCTGCGCTATGTGCGGCGATGCCTGCACCTGCTCGAGCAAGGCCGGCACGCCGCCGCCCAGCGAGCGGAGCAGGCGATCCGGGTGGGCGTTCCCGCCTCCTACGCCCCCGCGCTCGCGCCGCTGCTGGCCGACGCTGCCACCACCTGGCAACTTGACTTGTCGATTCGCGCCGGACACAGCGCCGACCTGCGCGAGGAACTGCTCGACGGCCTGCTCGACCTTGCCTTCGCCACTCCCGGCCCAGTTCCGCCCGGAATCACCAGCCAGCCAGCCGCTGAAAGCGCAATAGCCCCCCTCGCCAGCCCGCCCGGCGGCCCGGCAGCACACCACAGCCAGGCAGCCAGCCAGCGCTTCGCGATCCACAGCTGGAGCCAGGACGCCGACGAGATTATCTCCGAGATGCTGGCCGCCGACACTCCCGGCCGCCACATCATCATCGTGTCTCCCGCCGCCACCGCCATCGCCCTAGCCCTCTACCGCGGATACATCGCAATCGTGCCGCGCGTCACCGCCGCGCAAGAGCTAAAGGCAGGCTCGCTCCGGCCCATACCAATCCCCCTGCCCAAATTCGCGGCACGACTCGACTACCTTTACCTGACCCGTCACCCGCACAGTGAACAGCTCGACGCCATCGGGCGCGCAACACGGCGGGCCATCCGCTCACCCGCGCCAGGCACGCACGCCCACCAGGCAACCCCGACATAAGGGAGCCCTCACCAGAACGCGGGCAACCACGCCCAGCCGCAACGCCGCTGGCGCCCCCGACTGACCCATGGCTCGTTCCGGCAAACTGGGCGGCCCCGGGAGCGCAGACGTGACACCCATCGTCCGGAGACATAGGGCAGAGGCGTGCCAGGCAGCGTGAGCCGTTCGGTACCTTTGGCGCCGAGCCTGGTAAGAGCGGGACGATCAGGCAGCCTTTGAACCAGCGCCGGGTCGAGGATCGCTGATCCCCGTTCGTTCCGAAGATCACCGATACGGGCGGCAGGAGATGGGCACGTGGGTTGTGGCACGCGGTGGCGTTAGCGCGGGCCGGTAGCAGTGGGCCACTGGGTGCCCAGGTGAGGGGAGACAGCGTTCATGACCACGCAGGACTACGGGCTGCCACGGCGGATGTGGCACCAGCTAGAGCCGATACATGCGGTGTTCTACTACGCGCCGGAGGTGTTCGCCGAGGCGGCCGCTCTTGGCTACGAGGTGGCGACCCGCTGGCCGAGTTACTTCGCCTGGCGGTCGGCCCCGCTGGGCGCGGCAGGCCCGCGGCTGGTGGCCTCGGCCTGCTACAGCTTCAGCCCGCACATGGTGGCCAAGCACGTGCCCGCCGCCTGGGCAGTGGCCTCGCCGCAGCAGATCCTCGCAGCTCGGGTGCGAGCGGTCGACCGGATGTACCGGGCGATCCTCGGCGACCGGATCGGCTCGCCCGGCCTGGCGGAAGCGGCGCGGCTAGCCCGCGCCGCGGCGCTGGCGGCCGACACCGCGGGACGCCCGCTCGCCGCCGCCACCGCGGACCTGCCCTGGCCCGATGAGCCGCACCAGGTGCTCTGGCACGCCATCACCTTGCTGCGCGAGCACCGGGGGGACGGGCACATCTCCGCACTACTGTCAGCCGGCCTGGACCCGTGCGAGGCGCTGGTATCGTTCGCCGCCATCGGTGCCGCACCTGAGGAAAGATTCGCCAGCCGCGGCTGGACGGCCCAGGAGTGGTCGGCGGCCCGGGACCGGCTGGCGTCGCGAGGATGGGTCGATTCCACGGGCCAGGCCACCGAGCGGGGCCGGGACGGACGCGACGAGATCGAATGGCGCACCGACCGCCTGGCCGACGCTCCGTGGCGCGCACTCGGCCCCGACCGCACCCAGCGGCTCGCCGAACTGACCGGCCCCATCCTCGGCGCCGCCTTCGAGTCCGGCCTGCTTCCTCTTCAGTCGACGCTGGGCATCGCGGCCGTGCCATTGCCCACCCCCCGCCCCTGAAAAAATGATCATTCATGCCCAGCCTCGCCGCCACGCCACTGATGCGCACGCTGAGCAGCACAACGTGGCCGTCGCCGGGGCACGACGGCCCACCCACTCCCCCACCGGCCCTGCCCATCGCCGGCGCGCACGGTCAGGAAGCGGACCGGCGGCGAGCACCGTGCAGCAGCCAGACGATGCCCCTGCCCCGGCCGGCGCACGCGCTCGCTGATGTCCGTGCCGGGACATTTCCTCGATGGCGGTGGCTGCGTAGGGTCGAGGGCATGATCAACGTGTGTTTCGCGGGTATCACCGGCTGGACGGCACCGCCGATCGTCGCCGCGATCGAAGCAGCCGATGACCTGGCGTTGACGTCGGGTGTGTCCCGTTCGGCGGCCGGGCGGAGCCTAGCCGCGGTAACCGATTTGGCGGGCACCGGAGACGTCTACGCCACTGTGGCTGAGGCGTTGCTGTCCGCACCGGTCGATGTGCTCGTGGATTACACGAGCGCAGCCGCGGTCAAGGGCAACGTGTGGGCCGCAGTCAAGGCGGGGGTACACGCGGTGATCGGCTCGAGTGGGTTGACCGCGGGTGACTACGAGGAACTGAACCGCCTCGCCCGTGACCGGGGCGTCGGCGTGATCGCCGCCGGCAACTTCTCGGTCATGGCCGCCGTGCTGCGCCGGGCCGCGACAATGGCCGCGCGGCACCTGGACCGCTGGGAGGTCATCGACTATGCCAGCGACGGTAAACCCGACGTGCCCAGTGGTACTTCTCGTGAGCTCGCCGAGACGTTGGCCCGGATCCGTAGGCCCGAGACCGCGGTGGCGCTTTCGGACCTCGAGGGTCCTGTCGAGGCACGAGGCACCGAGGTAGCGGGCACCCGCATCCACTCGGTGCGCCTGCCCAGCTTCGTGGTCACCACGGAGATCGTGTTCGGTGGACCAGGCGAACGGCTGATCATGCGCCACGACCCGGGCCTAAACCCGGACCCGTACGTGGCCGGTACGCTGCTCGCGGTGCGCAAAGCGGCCGACGTCGCAGGCGTGCGCAGAGGACTGGACTCTCTGCTGTTCGCCGAACCGACCCCTGGGCCGTAGGCAGCGACCTCGGCTGTCCCGCACCCTGCACACCCTCGACTGGGCCAACTCGATCCTGGTCACCCTCAGCTCGGGCCTACCTCCAGCGAGATATCGGTGCCGGCCAGAGCCTTGCTGACCGGGCAGCCGTTCTTGGCATCCTGTGCGATCTTGGCGAACTGCTCCGCAGTGACGCCGTGGGCAGAGCCGCGGACCGTCAGCGTGATGCCGCTGATCCGGAAGCCGCCCGCCGGGTCTGGGCCGAGGGTGACGTCTGCGCTGACGTCGAGGGATTGCTCACTGCCGCCCGCCTCGCCCAGCAGAGCAGAAAATTGCATCGCAAAGCATGCCGTGTGGGCTGCGGCAATAAGCTCCTCCGGGCTAGTCGTGCCACCGGCCTCGTCCGCCGCCCGCTTAGGGAAGCTAACCTCGTAGCTGCCGGCGCCGGAACTTACCAGCGCCACCATGCCACTTCCGTCCTGAAGTCCGCCAGTCCATGTCGTACGGGCGCTGCGGGTGGGCATTGCTCTTCCTCCTTGCCTCACGCGGGCCCGCCGGGCCCGCTTGACTTAGCTTGCCACCATCGGCGGCCGGCGCCGTGCTCGTTGTTACCAGCTCCGGTCGCGATCTTCTTTGCGGGTCGTCTCTACCCCACCTGGCCCTTTCGGTATTGGCGGCCGAATCCAACCATTCCGGCGCCCGTCGGCGACCCGGACTGCGGAAGTACGTGCGAGCCGACCGGGGGTTTGCCATGGTGTGTTGGGGGAGGAGAGACCGATTGCACACTGTGGATACCGCAGACCGCGGCGGCATCGCTGGCCGGCCCTGGTACCTGGCTGCTCGTCGGAATCATGCCGACCGGGACCGGACGCCGCGCTGCGCGCGGCAGGACGTCGCCTAGGTTCTTGGCATTAGCGTCCCGGGCGGTCAGCGGCTGCAGCCCGAAGGTGGACTCGATCAGCTTGAGTGTGGAGGTGTGCTCGAACGGGCCATGATGGACGACCCGGGCGTGGGCAAGGTTGGACACCACGATGGCCGGCACCCGGAACCCGAGCTGCTTGTAGTTGGGCACCAGCTGACCGTCGGTGGGCGTCGTGCCATCCCCGGTGTGGTCGACGTCCGCCGGGTTGGTGTCGTCGATAACCTGCGGTGGCGGCACATGGTCGAAGAATCCGCCCCACTCGTCGAACGTGACGACGAGCACCGTATTGTCCAGGTATCCCGCGCTGGCGAGGGCATGGTAAGTGTCGGCGATGAACCGTTCCCCGAGCCGGATGTCGGCCAGGGGATGGTCGTCGGCCGAGGTCCCGTTGCCCTCGGTGTTGAAAGCCGGGTCCACGAAGCTGACGTTGGGCAGCAGCCCCTGCGCCACGGTATCGATGAACGACAGCGTGTTGACCGGGATCCCCAAAGCGTCGGTGTCGCCTTCGGCGAAGGGGTGCCAGAACGGGAAGTACTTCGTGCCCCACAGGGCCAGGAAGGGCAGGTCCCGGAAGAAGTATCCGCCGGTGGGAACTCCCTGGCCGTTCGGGATGGGTGACAGCTGGTCCCAGATGGCCGGCAGCGCCGAGAGGGTCAACGTGTTGTGGTCCCGGTCCGTACGGCCCGCGTGCTGGTAGAAGCGGTTCGGAAAGGTCTCACCGGCAAACGAACAGAAGTAGCGGTCCAAAACGGTGTAGTGCTCAGCCAGGGCCCCAATGACCGGGAGGTCGGGGACAGCCTTGCGCCGGTGATGGTGGTCGTAGTTGGTGTAGTAACCAATCGGGAAGGTGTTGGCCGCGGCTAACGTCATCCCGGGATTGGCAGCCGGGGCGGTGGGCCGCTGGAGGAACCCGTCCAGCTTGCCGTAGTTGTACTGGACCAAAAGCCCTCCCAGCTATGGTCGGGGTCGCTATACCCGCAGCCCTGGAAGTCAGGTGCCAGCGGATAGTTGGGATAGACATTCCCGTCCGTCGACAGGTAGGCCATGTCGTGGCGGCCGTCGGCACCCGGCAGCCAGCTGAGGAAGTGGTCGAACGACCGGTTCTCCATCATGAGCACCACCACGTGCTCGACGCCGTTCGAGCCGTGCGGGAACTGCGCCGGCGAGGCGCTGGCGGCAGTCTGGGACAGAAACTCAGAGCCGGTGATTACCACCGGCGGATGCGCCCATGAGCTGGAGAAATGTTCGACGTGCAGCATAGCCTGATCCTAAACAACGGCCATGAACTCCAGACTGGCACCTGATGGCGGCGCGGTGACATCGAGCTTATTCAGCAAGCTACTTCAACACTCGACCAATAACAGTTATGAGCGCGGCCAACCCAGGCGTTTGGCGGCGAGCTTGGCGGCCGCGGGGTGACCGGACCGGGCCGCCCGCTCGAACGCAGCCCGTCCGCCAGCGACGTCCCCCAGCTTAATCAGCACGTCGCCAAGGCCGATCAGCGCCAATGGCGCTGCCTGGCGGTGACCGGAGTCCGCAGCGAACCGGTACGCGTTCCGGGCGCCGGTCAGGTCACCCTGGTCCTCCAGGAGCCCTCCGAGGTTGAACTCGGCCGCCGGCGCGGCATCGGGGTGACCGGAGTCGACCGCCCGCTGGTACGCCGACCGCGCGCCAGCCGGGTCTCCCTGCTTCCGCAGCAGCACGCCGAGGGCGACCTCCGCCCGTGGCGCGGCGTCCGAGTGGCCGGAGCGCACGGCCAGCAGGTAGGCGGACTCGGCGCCGGCAAGGTTCCCGGCGTCCATCAGCAGCGTGCCCAGACTGAACGCGGCCCGCGGCGCGACATCCGGCCGCCCGGAGGAGGCGGCTCGCCGGTAGGCGGCCAGCGCGCCGGTGGAATCCCCCTGCCGCTCGAGCAGGGAGCCCAGACTCGATGCGGCCAGCGCGGCGGCGACCGGATGGCCTGAGTCGACCGCCCGCTGGTACGCCGTCCGCGCGCCGGGGATGTCGCCGCGGGTCTCCAGCAGCATGCCGAGGGCTAACATCGCTAGCGGCGAGACGCCCGGCGCACCGGCGGCGGCGACCTGCCGGTACGCGGCTTCCGCCCCCGCCGGGTCGTCCTCTTCCCGCCACGTCAGCACAAGCCCGGTTGCGGCGATCGAGCCGTTGGCGGCGTAGAGGCCGATCGACAGCCAGCGGCCAAGCCGTAACAGATCCGAGGACAGCAGCTGGGCCAGCAGCGTCAGGCCCAGCCCGGCGACCCC
>WNFZ01001067.1_pt1 | contig 26369 bp, 21 predicted proteins | sample 5400081 | NCBI WGS metagenome assembly WNFZ01 (sample SAMN13153365, study PRJNA577476) | soil metagenome | isolation source: 80 cm soil or saprolite under grassland replicate 1 | place: USA:California | collected 2016-06-15 | reverse complement strand
AAACTGAAGAAACATGGCTATCCGCCTAAGAGCATCTTCCGCCGTGGACTCAATATCTTGTGCCGTTTAGTGACCAACTTCGAGCGCTTCGATGTTGCTGTCTGGCATAAGGTTATTAAACTTTTGTCCTGTAGTTAGGGGCCGGACTTAACCTTACCGTTGATGACCTGCCAAAGGGGCCACATGACCATACCGGGAAGGAGCGCGGGCCTTGTTACCCGCTGGAAATGGCGCGGGCCCTAGCTCTGGTCTGGCTCTTCGCAGGGCTTCGGTCGGATGAAATTCGGCGGCTGCGCGTAGGCTGTATCCGCATGCAAAGTGAAGAGGTAAAGGTGGCCGACACCGATGCCGTGCTGCCCGCAGACACTATCTGCTGGCTGGAAGTGCCGGCAAATAAGACCGGCGCAGATTTCGTTAAACCAGTTGATCGAGCAGTGGGCGAGGCGATCCTCGCCTGGGAGAAGGTCCGCCCCGAGCAGCCACCGTCAATTGACCACACGACGGGTGAAGCATTCGACTGCCTGTTCTCCTACCGTGGGCAAGCTATTGGGGCGGCTCATCTCAATACGCGGCTGATCCCGATGTTGTGTCGTAAGGCTGGTGTGCCGGAAACTGATGCGCAAGGGCCGATCACGAGCCACCGCGCCCGATCGACTATCACCACGCAGCTCTATAACGCCAGGGAACCTATGTCGATCTGGGATTTGAAGGAGTGGCTCGGACATCGCCATCTCTCCTCGACCGAACACTACGTCAAACCGACACCGACGAAGTTGGCGAAATCGTATTCGGATGCGGAATACTTCAAGCGAAACTTGCGCCACATTGCAGTTCTCGTTGATCAGGAGGCCATCAAGAGCGGAGCGGCGGCTTCTGGAGAGGCGTGGAAGTTCTACGATCTCGGACATGGTTACTGCGCCTATGACTTTTTTGAGCAATGCCCACATCGGATGGCATGTGCGAAGTGTTCATTCTACGTCCCTAAAGAATCAAGCCGCGCACAGTTGCTGGAAGCCAAAACCAATCTACTGCGCATGATGCAGGAAATACCGCTGCAAGAGGAAGAACGTGCGGCGGTTGAAGACGGGATAAATGCGGTTGAGAAACTTTATGCCCAACTTATGGACGTGCCGACTCCGGCCGGTCCGACGCCGCGCGAGTTGAAGAACGGCATCCGGCGAGAGTTGCCCATTCTCCGCTGACGCCGTGGTTCAGACGGTGAGACTGGCTTCAATCTTCACTTGGAATATCCTTCTCAATCCTGATAAAGTCGCATTCGCCTGCTCGGAGGATAAGGCAACGCTGGAGAGCGACCTGAGCGCCGCAGCAGGTGGTAGACCGATGTGCCGCAGCTACTCAGGCTGCGGCCTTCTCTTTTCTGCACATCGGGATACCCCTAAAGCGATAAACTCAGGAGATAAAAGTGGCGAAGCCTTCCTATTAGCGTTACATTTTTCCCCTACTATACCGAAACACCGTAAGCGCCTGCCTGTTTAAGCAGCCGGGCCGCCTGTTTCTTGATGTCCAAAATGCTTTGTGGGGGCAGACTATAGCCCAAACCCACGAGTAAGGAGGCGAAAATGCAGTTTATTTCGTGTTCTCTATTTTCTTCCGAACCAGTTTCAGTCTTCCGCTTATGCCGCTGATTGAACCCTGATATGAGCCTTCGAATTGATCGTTCTTCAATTTCAGGGTTGCCGCCAAAAGCTCTTCTCCGTTGTCCACTTTGAAGATAAAAGTTTCGCCGTCGAATTTCGGTTCGATCAACACCCATTCTTTTTTCTCGCCATCGTTATTGAGCATAACTTTGCCAGTGAGCCGATCTCCATCGGCTTTGACGATCAGCGGCGAGCGCCCGCCTTCGGGCTCAGTTCCATCACTCGTAGTCACTATCACCACCCATTCACCAACGACCTTTTCGAGCGACGTATTTCCGCTCTGCTCGCGAGCCGTTCTGACGCCACCACCGGCGCCGATGCTCGAATTTCCGTCCTGAGCAATATTGATCGAGAAGGTTGTGGCGACTGCGGTTGAGGCGGCGACCAGCGATAAAACCAATGCCAGAATGACGGTTCTTGCTCTCTCGCTCAGGCGAGGTTTCCGTTCGATCAGTTTCATAATACGTTCCTCCAGTATGTCGGCTTCAAATACGCCGAGTGAATAGGTGGGCCGGCGCCAAACCATGGCGGAATCAGCCAGGCGCAACAATGCGCGGGCATAGTCCGGCGCATCGAGCCATCGCTCCGTCACCATTTCGTCACAGGCCAGTTCGCGAGTCTCATTGATTCGTCGCTTGATGAAAACCACCGCCGGGTGGAATGCCAGCGGCATGCTCAGCAATTGATAGCACAGGTTGAAAGCAAAATCGCGGCGTTTGATATGCGCCATTTCATGCCCCATCGCGGCTGATAGTAAGTCGGACGCGGTGGAATCGAGGAGCGCCTCAGGCAGGACGACAGATCGTCTTCCCACTGTGATCGGCGCGGTAATCTGAGAAGAGAAGAGAAGCTTGACGCCTTTCAATCCTAACGCTCTTTGACATTGTCGCTTAATCAATGCGAGCCGTTCGGGAATCTCCCGCCGGTACGATCCTGCCAGCAGCGTTTTCGTCTCTGTCCCGGCGCGCCACAACTTGGCGCAGTGAAGTAGAAGGGAGACTAAAAAGCAGACTAGCGTGATAATGGCGAGCCCCGGAGACGGGAAGAACGTTTGAGAGCGTGGGCGAAAAAATCCTCCCAACGCGGACGGCGCCGGCGAAGGAGTCGAATCGTCGGTTTTCGCCTGAATTAAGATCACGCTCCCGGGAGTGGATGGCTGCGCTTCTTTGTGGAGAAGGCTGGAGGCGCTGAGAAGAGGGAGCAGCACACAAAGCGTCATCGCCGCTACCCATAAGTAGTGCCGTTGTCGCGCCGGAAAATTCCGCATCAAGCGGTCACAGGCGAGCGCCGAGCTTGTGATCACCAACGGCTGCCACAAGGCATTGCTCAGAAATGTGAGAACCCATTGGCTACTCATCGCGCTCCTCCCTGGCTTTGAGCATTCGCTGGAGACGCTCCAGTTTTTCCGGCGTCAATTGACGCGACTCCACCAGGCTCATCACCAGACTCTCGGCCGATCCGCCAAACAAGCGGTCGATCAGATCTTTGACCGCGCTCCCGGCCACCTGAGAGCGTTTCACCGCCGGACGGTAGTAATAGGCTCGGTCCTTGAGTGTCCGTCTGGCCTTCTTCTTCCGCACCAACACGTTGAGCATCGTTTGCACCGTGGTGTAGGCCAACTCCCGCGGCAGCCGCTGCTGCACGGTCTGCACCGTCGCCGGGCTAATTTCCCAAAGGACGTTCATGATCTCGGTTTCGAGCGGCGTGAGCTGCTCGCTCTTTTTCTTGGGCGACATAGTTTCATAGCTCCTATACTTTTAGGAGATTATCAGCATGGCCGAGAAGTGTCAACTAACACTTTAGGAGACTGTGAGCCGATTCCTTTTCTTAACCGTAGGCGTTACGTACATTGTTTACAGTCATACGAAGCAACTGCAAGCGACTCGACGACTTAACGTGTGCCGCCTAAGATATGTCTGGGCGAGAAGATGCAGGTATCAGCATTGACTTTTAATTCCACATAATCCAAATGGAACTTGGCGCGCAACGTTTTCTCTTGTTCAGGAGATATCTTCCTGACCAATTGCTGGATGGTGATTGTCTCCCACTGCTTGCTCTTCGGGTGCTCGGCTTGCAACTTCCGCATCGCAGTGACGCGGCGATTGCCTTCCAATACGCGACCATCCTCGGTCACAAGCGGCGGTTGGTGACAGCCTTGATTGCGCATCAGAGAATCGAGCAGTGGTTGGAACTCCGGCAATTGCTCCAGCACTTGAGCGATCTGCTTCTCACTCGGCCGGGACGACAATTCGTGAGTCAGATAGGCGCTGTGCAAACGTGGATTGTCCGGATCGAGTCGTAATTTCGACAACTCGACTTCAATCAGGCGGATATTCAGACGGGTACCGTTCAATGGAATTGCGGTGGGCACGGGCAGACCTCCATAGTCTTTGAGATTGAGATGAAGACAAGGACGGCGGAAGAAGAGTCGGTCGTAGACTATTCAACGGTAAGAGGATTGTATCAGGTGATCGAGGTACTGGCCGCGCGAATTTTCTCCTCGCACTCGCTCCAGCAACGCGAAGGTCTCCGGGGCGACTGTCAGGCTCAACCTGACGCGCTTGGCCTCCGCCCTTTTTGGTTTTCGCCCCGCATTCTGTCGGCGACCGCCATGCTTGCCAGTTATGGCGCCGCCAGCGCTGAAAGAGAACTCCTGGTGTCGCGCGCAACATGCGGTCTGCGCCAAACTCGACAATTCACCGCGAGAGAGCGCAATCAATTCTCCGAACGAACGCGAACCGATTGCTCCAAGGTATTGGCTGTCCAGCCAGAGATCCCATCCCTCGCAGAGACGGCGGCCAGACCGAACGGGCGCGTGATTATGTCGCACGACGAGCGCGCCTGCGGGATAGTCTATCGCCCAGGCGGAAAAAGCAGGGTTGCCCCAGGACCAGTTAATCCGGCGTTTCTTCATGCCATCAGCATTATTATCTTGATTGTTTCGGAGAGATGTCTTTGGGAGTAAACCGGCCCATCCTGCATCAGTTGATTGCGATAGTCAAGAATCAAATCGGCGTTGATTTCGATATTACCTCAATCAAGCTTGTGGGGCTTCAAGTTGATTTCAGCAATCAAAAAATCAAGTCGCGATGCGAGGAAGCAACGGGCGGATTTTCCGCATCTGTGAAACCACTTACGGCTCTCAAAATGCAAAATTGAGCGATATGTAGAGACTTTAGCCAGACAGTTTGCGCTACGGCTGCCACCGCAACAGATGATCTATCACGCGCTCACAAGCTTTCAGTTCGATTTCGTTCTTCGCGGCTGCGGCTTCACGGCGGAGTTTCGCGCGTTCGACCGCGTTCCAGGCGAGGGGGCGAGCCTGATCATTATTCACTTCTGTTTCCGCAGCCCGCCGGATATGCAACAGATATTTGCCCGGCGCGACGTGTCTGAACTCGAAGCCGCCGCCGGCGCTAACCATCGTCTCGGCGTAGCGTAAAACATCGTCCGCCGCCGAAACCTCGGCCGGAATCAAGTGAACGCGCAGCCGCGAGGGCAAATTGGATCCCTCATTCGCCGGAACGACGCGCCCATTCAAACTGGCCGCGCCTTCAGCGATGACCACTTCAATGCCTGACAACTCTTCGCCTGCCTTTACGGCAATGCCGTTGCGAGAAGCGTCGACCGGCTTTTCCGCCGCGCCTGAGGCCGGTTGCGTAATGGCGCGGATATACCAGCCATCGTCTGGCAAATCCGCTTTGATCCGAAATCGTCCCGCAGCCAACCCCCTCAGAGTGAAGTTGCCTTTTTCATCGGGCGCGGCGTCCATTGCGTCGAAGAAGTAACGAAACTGAAACGCGATTGATTCTATTGATTGTCTTGATGACGTCAGCTCATTATCAGGCGTCGCGCCCAACAGAACCTCTTCAATCGACGACCGATTCTTCGTCTGCGCTCCGTCTTCACAAGGACTGTTTCTCCCGCCGCCCACGGTGGAGGCCTCGATCTTAACCTGCCCGGAGATGGAAGCAGGCCACACCACACTCAGCTCGACACCCGATACGTCGGCGCCCTTCACGACCACACGGCAGGGCGTCGAGCTTGAAAAATAGCTTTTCAGGCCCATCATCCAGAAAGCGATCATCTCGTACTCGCCGTCAGGCACGCCAAACATCTCGAAGCCCTTCGTTGCGTATGGGCTTGTCATTCCTATCAATTGTCTGCCGGCGCCGCTCACTAGCATGATGTTTGTGCGTTCGGACGCAGTGTCGCCGATGATTATTCCGCTGATCGTGTGGCCTCGTTCTTCGCGGTGGCGGATGTCGGCGCCGGTGACCTGTTCGCCGCTCCGCACAACGATCTCCGTGGCCGTCGCGCGCGGAGAGGACGGATGCCACGTCATAGCCTCGCGCCCGGAGTAAAAACCGCTGTACAAGCCCGATTGGTCGCTTGAAGCGCCGACGACGTAAACCCCGGGCGCCAGGCCGTAGAGACGATAGACGCCGCGGTCATCGGTCAATCTTGTATTCCAATCCGCACCGTCGCCAGGATATTTCTGCCCGCCTTCCAGATCGCGGACTTTAACGGCCTTCACGCAAACGCCGACCATCGGCTCGCCATATGCGTCAGTGACGCGGCCGGTGATCACTCCGCCCTTGACCAGATTGATCGTGACGTTCTCGCCCGGATGATGGTGATTGCGCTCGGAATCGGCCAAGGCGACGACATATCCCGGAACGATCGTGGAAATCGTGTAAGAGCCCGGACCAAGCCCGTCCACCTTGAACTCGCCCTCGTCATCGGCGATCCCTATTCGCAATCCGGCCAACCCCCTATAGCCAACTTTTTCGACGAGGATTGGCGCGCCCGCGATGGGCCGCCCTATGTCATTGACGACGCGCACGGTGATTACTCCATCGCGCCGCGCCTGATTCGCCGCCTTCATATTCTCCTTCGCCGTGGTCTGGGCGGTCGCGATCCGAAACATCGTCGCGCAGATAAGAATCAGCGACAATACTTTTAACGCCTTCATTGACGCTCCTTCTGTTGTTGACGCCTATTTATGGGGGTCGGGCCAATAGTGATCGTGACCGAGGTCTCCTCATTTTCTCTGACGGTGACACGCTGATTCGATCCCGGCGAATTGACCGGCCGCTGGCTTACATCCGCGATCCAATTTGCGGAAGTAGACAAATCATATTCGCCGGCCGGCAATCCCTCGATCGCGAAGCGCCCATTCTTATGAACGAAGGCGCTGCCTGTCAGCTCAAGCGACGGGAGCCACAGGGCGCCCGACTTCGATTCGTCAGCGGACACCAGTCGCTTGACGTTAACCTCCAATAGCAACCCATTGGGCAGCGCGCCTCCGGCGATCTGAACCTTTCCGCGAATTCGCCCCTGCGGTTGATAGGCCACGATGCGAACGCCAGCGATCTTTTCCTCCGCTTTCACCTCGATCGCATCTTTGACTTCAACGCCGTCGCGCTCGATTCGCTTGATTCGCAGTTCGCTATGCAGTAGCGCGAAACTGACTCTACCTGCCCGAAGACCTTTGATGACAAAGCTGCCGTCGTCGTCAACGCTCGCACGCCTGGTGGATCCCAGGATCGAGTAGAGGTCCGCATCTCCTGTCGCATCGCTCAGCGGCGTGACGTCGGAAAGGACCCTCAATAATGGGAATTGGGCGAAGGCCGCGGGACCGGCGCCATCGATGACCACGAAGCCGCTGACGCTCGCGCCCGGAAAGGCCTTCACTTCGACGCCGCTCACATTGTCGTTCGTGATTTCAAACTCCGCTGCCTCGCTCGTGTAAACCTCGCGGAGATCGTCAACCGCGGCCTGGTAACGTCCCGGCGGTATTCTTGGGAGCTTGAAATTGCCCTGCTCGTCAGCGATAACGGTCATCGAATAACCTGAGTTAGGCGCGTCCTTCTCGAATTTCGGCATGCAGTAAACGTAGATTCCGGGAACCGGCTTGCCTGTCTCTTTGTCGACCACGCGGCCCGCGGCTTCATAGTTCTTCCTAGCCCTCCCGAATCTGACGTCGACGTCTGTGACCTCGCTCCCTTCTTTGATTTCGATGACCCCGGCCTGTTTCTCGTCGCTCGTGTTGGGATGATATGTGCGCGTGAATTTTCCGCTCCCGAAGCGAAACGGGCTACTTCCGTCTTCGCCGCCCGCGCTGATGAGGTAGCGCCCCGGCGGCAGCCCATAGATACGATAAACGCCTCGATCGTCCGTTACGAACATCTCATCATACGTAAAATGACCTCGATATTCGCGCTTCTGCCCCTGTTCATCTACTGTGTAAAGCTGTACAAGTTGCGCGATGAGCGGCGCGCCGTCGTCGTCCATGACTCTTCCGGTCATGACGCCGCCTCGGATCAGCGCGAAATCTACCTTCTTCTGCGCCTCGCCTTCATCGAGGATTACCATCCGTCTCGGCGCGGGATCTCCGGAACTGTCGGCGACAACGAAGGCATTCAGCAGTGCTCTGACGAGGTAGCTCCCCTTGGCCAGGCCGCTGAACAGATAACGACCGTCGCCGTCAGTCGTCGTTTGGGACTGGTAGAGAATGGGCGCATCGGATCCGTCAGCCGCATCAGGTTTCAACTCGATCTCCGCGAGGGTGATCACCGCATTCACAGCCGGTTTTCCGGCAATGGTCACACGCCCACCAATCGAAGCCGCGCGCGGGCGGTTGTCGCGTTGTGGAGTCTGAGCGCTCGATTGGCTGAGCGCGGCCAGAAGCCATATTGACAAGATCGAAAGAAAATTGAACAGACAGGGTTTCATCTGACGCCTCCTTTGCGACCGTTACGCAAGCGGATATTACAGAGAAGGCTGTCTAGCGAGGAGGGGAATGTTTCAGTTTCTGAAGCGTCACATTATCAAGGCCACGAAAGACTTTATTTCATCAACTCCACGACTTTGCCCCACGGCGCTGCCGCTTTTTTGCCTTCGGCAACAGCCCACAAAACTGGAAACGCCGGTTCATCGCCGGTACCGCCTTCCAGGTCAGTCAAGTAGATCAGCGGAAATTACATTCCAGGTACAAAATAGCGGCGACATTTGATTTCGGTATTCCCGAAATCAAATGGTCGGGGTGAGCAGAAATTGCCGATTTGTGAACCCATTTCCGGCTCTCAAAATGCAAAATTGAGCGATGCCCCGAGGGACAAGCTCGACCTCTAACGCGCGAGCGTGGCAGGGTTGAGTAGGTGACCGCAGCGTATCTCAACGACTTTTTCCACGCGATCGAGGAGTAAGAAATCCCGTTCGAGTTCAAGGACGGCAAGACCCAGGCGCAAATCAACGTCCATACGGCGAACCAGGACCGCTGTGTGGCGATCGTGATGCCGCTTTTATTGAGCTAAAGCGATGAAATTTCGCGTATGACTCAAGGAGGACGTTATGGCGATACCTGATCCGATCAAAACCAACTTCCTTACTTTGGGTAAGGCATTCGAGAGAGGGGATATAGCGCTACTTGAGTGCCGGGACCGCAATACTGGCGAACCTGCATATGCCATCTGCGCGATCAATATCCTCCGGCAGGCTGACCGAGAACCGGAGATTGAGATGGTTCCATTCGGGCTTATGTTCAACAGCGACCCTTATGAGATGCTCATTCCCGCCAGTGACTCTGAATTCGATGCTCTCGTGAAGAAAGAGAAAATGAAGGCTGCCGGCACTAAGCGGAGTCGGAAGCGTGGGAGCCGCCCGCAGGATTGAGCTTGAGTCTCATGACTCGAGCTGGGGGGATGGCGGTCTCGCGCTCCGCTCCTTCAACATGCCTGGCGAGGCGGAGATGGTCCAGCCTTCATTCGCTTCGGCCGTCGCTTCAAATACCCAAGTCGGTGGCAAGCCATGCGGAAGCGACGATAGATTGCAACGATCATTACGATTGTCGCCGCCTCTGTTCGTCCAAGAATCCTTCCACGATTGACACCAAGGGAGAACATTTATGTCCACTTTACAGATCAACGATCTGATCAATCCGGCGCGCCTACGGCTTGGCATCAAACGCGCTTTCACAGGCGACGTTCATGAAATTCTCTGTGAGCTCATCCAAAATTCAGCCAGGGCAGGCGCGCGAAATATCTGCATCACCACTGACGACAGGGGATTCACCTATCAGGACGACGGGCGCGGCTTGCGCGATGAGTCCGACTTCCAGGCCCTTTTGAAACTAGGTGATTCCGGATGGAATCAGCGCGTCCAAGAAGCGGAACAGCCTCTTGGGCTCGGTGTATACAGCCTTTTTGCACACGACGAAATCGAGTCGGTGACCTTCAGCTCGAACCTGCTTTCTCTGACTATCGATGCGCATCTTTGGTGGGACTGGCAATACGCCGCTGGATGGAGAGAGAACTTAAGGACCATCTGCTTTCCTGCTCCGGGAATGAATATCGGCGTAATGTGTTCCAAGGCGCTGACCGACCAACTCGTCAAGGCGCTGACCGATGCCTGGCTAATCTATCGCTCTCCGGCGAGGGGCTATATTGGTTTACTCAACGTTATGATCAACGACACGGTCGTCAATACGAGTGTCCCGGAGGATGCGATGCCGAGCGTTCCGTTGATCGAAACCGCCTATCAGAACAATCGACTGGTCATCGGACTTTACGGGAAGGAGGGATACACGACCCAGAATGGAATCTGGATCAATTTCCATGGACAGATGATCCCAGTCGACCAATATAGCCGCTTTCAGGCGTACCTCGAAGTCAGGCAGGGAAAACCCGTCAATCCGATGTCTCCTTCACGCCGCGGCATTATCAAAGATGAGGCGTTAACCAGATTGTGCGATTTCATTCGCGATTCCCTCTTCGAGTATTTCTGCCGGACGCCGGTTGAAGAGATAGAACCGCTGGCGCTCAGTCAGTTCTATCACGATTATCCGGCGCAGGCGTCGAAGCTCCCTTGCTTCGTGGCCGCCCGGCGCAAACGTTACGAGTCCGGAGACGACGTAAGCAAAATGACCTCGTTGTCCGCGCCGCAGGTCCTGAGTTACGAGAATCCGCCGCTGTTGCTCACAGACAAGGCGCGAGTCATTCGGGAAGACGGAACAGTGGATTCTGTCGAATATGGCCTGCACACGTTTCTCGAATTGACCGGCGCGGCGTACAAGGTAGTGGATGCGGATGACTCGCGACTCGACATTCGGCGTCTCTGGTGGAAACCTGGGGAGCAAATTCAGATCGCGAGTGGCTGTCCTCAGATTTTCTATAAGGTCGGGCAATGGGGATTGGGTACGGAACAGGAGCCTCCGGCTGAGTGGCGCGAGATCAATAATCACGTGGTCTTCGCATTCAACGATCCGAACAACTGGGACATCGACAACGTCGATTTCACGGTCGGCGGCGCCGATCCGCAGGATTTCTTTCAGACCGACGCCTGGGCTGGCTTTGATCCGCAAAATGACCAGGGGCGCAGTCATGAGGAGATGTCTGAGAGCTATCAGGAGTCGTGTGAGCGGGAGATCAGAAATCTGATCGGCAATGCTGTCCCGAAGAACTTCTCGTGGGATGACTTGCTGAGGTTTGTCCCTGAGGGTGAACAGATCATCGCGGTCACGCCGGAGTATAAAAGCCGGCGGAAGCACAGGCCTATGGGCGTAATTCTCCTCCTGAGCAATGATGAGATGGTCAGGCTCAGCCTCTTTTGATTTAGAAGCGGGCGGCGCATGCCGTGTAGGAGGCAGGATCTCGAAAGTAATCTACTCGGCACGCAGCGCTATTATCGGATCCACCTTCGCTGCCCGGCGCGCCGGATTGTAGCAGGCCACGAACGCTAGGCTGGTCAGTAACAATACAATGAGACTGAAAGTGAGCGGGTCGGTCGCGCTCACGCCGTACAACAGGCTCGTCATCAAGCGTGTCAACGCCACGGCTGCAACCAATCCGAGCGCCAGCCCGATCAGTGTGACCTTCATTCCACGCCCGATAACGAGCTTCAGCAAATCTGTACGTTGCGCGCCGAGCGCAATGCGAATCCCGATCTCTCGCGTCCGCTGAACCGCCGAATAACTGACTACGCCGTAGAGCCCTATGGAGGCCAGCAGCGTGCCTAAAATGGCCAGAACTGTCGCAAGTGTAGTGATCAGGCGCTCCTGGCTGAGCGCATCATCCACGCGCGCAGACATAGTTTGCACTTGGAACACAGGAACGCCAGCGTCTAAAGCCCGTACTTCCCGCTGAACAATTGGAATGACTGTTCGTGGATCCCCGATGGTTTTAATATGCATCGTCATCGGGCTGCTCGGTGACTGATGAAAAGGCAGGTAGACAGTTCTGACGGCTTTCTCCCTGACGTCGACGTATTTGGCGTCTTTGACCACTCCCACTATCTCGATGTCGGATGCCCCGGTCGCACTTCTACCGATATGCTTTCCGATTGGGTCTTCACCTTTAAACCAGTGGCGGGCGGCCGCTTCGTTGACGATTGCGACCTTGGCGCTTCCCTGGCGGTCATGTTGGTCGAAGTTGCGTCCACGCAATAGCTGAATTCCTACTGCCGGGAAATAGCCCGGAGTCACGAAATTATTATAGAAGTTCATTTCCTCGCCGGATGTCGCCCCATAACCTTCGGCATGCATCGTGGTGTTTAAGAAACGCATGCCGGACGGCAGAACTCCACTGAGAGAGCCATGGCTGGCAAGCCCGACTTCAATGATCCCGGGTTGCTGGCGGACTCTTTCTGTGAGTTGGTCAAAAAACAGTGGCAACTTTTGACGATCGTAGCCACTCCTGGCCGGGTCGAGGGATGCAAGCAACACGTTTTCGTCCCGGAATCCCATATCCATCGACTTCAGGTTGTACAAGGTTCGCAGAAAGAGACCCGCTCCGATGACCAGGAGCAAAGAGATTGCGACCTGGAGCGCGCTCAGCGCCTCCCGGAGTCCCAGCCTGCGGCCTGCGCGGTCCATATATCCGCTATCGCTCTTGAGCGCGCTAATCACATCCGTCCTCGTCGCCACCAGGGCCGGAGCTAATCCGAACAGCACACCGGTCAGCACAGAAATTACTATAGTGAACAAAAAGATCCTGGCATTCGGGGCGAACTGTCCAGGTTCGGAGGCGCCAGGTATGAACAATAAAATCGCATGCCCCAGGTAGATTGACAGCAACCAACCGAGGCCGCCTCCCAGCCCTCCCAACAGCAGGCTCTCGGTCATCAACTGTCGAACGAGACGCATCCGGCCTGCGCCAACCGACAGCCTGATGGCTATCTCCTTTACTCTCGCCGTCGCCCGCGCGAGCGCCAGCATCGAGACATTCGCACAGGTGAGCAGCAGAAGAAGTCCGACAAATATCATAAGGATAATGATCGGCTGAGAGTACTCCCCACGGAGGCGTGAGATACCTCCGGGCGCCGGTGTGAGTTCCAGGGTGGGCCTCGCTCCAGGCCAAAGCATGCCTTCGGACTCCAGCCAGGATTGGTAGATCGCTGAGGCTGTAACCCCCGCCTCCTGTAGATTCACGTCCGACTCAATTCTCGCCAGTAGTTCCAGATAGTTCTGGTCGCGCGTATTCGGCGAAGTTTCTCCGCCTGAAACTTGCTTTACCATCATAATGGGGGCCCACAGATCGGGACCGAAGCCGGGCCGAACTCCAAAGAATTCGCGAGAAGCGACACCGATGACGGTGAACGGGTGTCCGTTCAATGACACTGCGCGTCCGACGATTTCCGGCGAGCCGTTGAAACGGCGCTGCCAGAAGTCGTGACTGAGCACAATTACCGGGTGCGCGCCGGGCGTCTTATCATCATTTTCACCGATAGTTCGGCCCACCGTTGTCGTCGCTCCGAGTACATTGAAGTAGTTCCCGGAAATCAGTTCCGCTCTCACGCGGTCTGTCGAGTCGCCCGCGCGCAAGTTTATTCCTGAGGAGACCGCGACGCTGGTTGCGACCAGGTTAGTGAAAATCGGGTTAGAGCGGCGCAGATGCTGGTAAAAGGCGTGCGAGAGGTATCTCGGCTTCAGATTGGGGTTGCCGCCGGGCGCGCTGATCACAACCAACTGCTCTGGAGATCGCGCCGGAAGCTTGCGAAGGAGAAGAGCATCGACAAAAGTGAAGACTGCGGTCGTGCAGCCAATCCCCAGAGCAAATGTGAGAGTGACCGCGGCAGTAAAGCCCAGGTTCTTCTTTAATATCCGAACGGCATAGTGCAGGTCTTGTAATAGCGTTTGCATAAGCCTCCTATCGCGAACTGATGACGCGAATAAAATCCCGAGATGTGAAGGAAAGTAGGCAAACCCATTTGTGTATGTTCGCCGGCATTGTAGTAGGTGACGTTTCGGGCCTAACCGTTTCAGTTTTTCTGTCAAGAGCTGGAAATTCGGCATGTGAGTTCTTCCAGAGTTCGCAAAGCCGCTCCCCGTCCATCCTCCCATAACACTCGGTGATCTCAAGCGCCAGCCTAGTTAGACACCAAATCAACGTTCCAAATGTGCTCTTTCAACCGCCTCAAGAACAATTCAGTCAACGCAGTAGTCCCTCCGATAGAAAGAGAAAAAGAGAGTGGACGGCAAATTGCGCATTGGCGCACGAGTGCCGTACGCCGTGATGGTCACACTTCGCTGGAATATGAGCGGTCCTCAACCGTCAATCAAGGAGGCTAAATGAGCCGCATTATTATCACTCTTAGTCAAACGATCTTTTTTCGTCTTCTCGCCTATGCGCCGGAAGAGTTGCAGCGAGAGGCAAAGGAAGTCGCCCGGAGAGCGATCCCCTCGTTCTGCTTAACGGAAGACGATATTCGGGAAAAGTTTGCGCAGGAGGAGCAATGGGAGGAAATGTCTGAAGATATTCAAAAAGCAGCCGTCCAATCGCTGATGGACGCGAGCGAGTACGACAATACGGCCAAACTCGCCGATGAAGCGATCGCCGAAGCCGTCGCGCGCTACCTTCACGACGCCATGATCGAAAAAGAACAGCGGCAGGAAGGGAACGATTCCATATGACAGAAGGGGGGCAGTCTCTTATTCGAGAGATCGCTGACCCTGAACGGCGCCGCGCCAATGATCGCTGTGCGCATGTGTTACTGATTATGCAACTGAAGAGAAGGTGATATGGCGGACGAACGAACCGAATTCGGATTCAAGCGGATTGTCTGCGATTGCTCTGCTTGCGGCCGATTCTGTGTCGCAATGCCGGGGAACCTGGTCCCGAGTGATATCAAGCGTATAGCAGAACGTTTGAATGAACTCGATATAACGCGATTCGCATTCGACAATCTCCTCGCAAGTCCCGGCGCGATCGTGATTGCAAATGGAGATTATAAGACTATCCCGACACTTGTGCCGGCGAGAAAGCCGGATGGCTCCTGCCGCTTTCTGAAAAGCGGAAGATGCGAAATCCATGCTGAGGCTCCTTATGGCTGCTCGTTTTTTTCAGCGGAGCAAACCAAAGAAGAAGCCGATGCGATCAGCGCGCGTGGATTACAGGAGATTGCGAAAGCGTGGCGGTGTGGCGACCTGTATGCGCAATTGTGGCTGATGCTCTATCAGGCTGGCCACGTCGCGCCTTCGCCGATTGAATCTCGCGCGAGGATGCGGGCTGCACTCGCTGCGGAAGAACACGCCGGAGAGGATCGTTCTGCCGGTGATCGTCAGTGAATAGTAATCCGTTCGGTTAGTGGTGATAGCCGATTCACCTCTTGCCCAGTTACCTGGCGAAACCTTTTCGAGGATATTCGAAGATGAAGCCGCTACACCACGCTCGTATCACTGCTCACCGCTATGGCGGCGAGTGGCAGAATTGGATCGCTATCCACGACTGGATTGATCGCAGCAAGGCTATCTTTCCCAGCGTGCAGCACCGTATGTTCCATCATTCGGACTTCGGAGAGTGCCTGGCAGTCAGGATTCACGGCGAAACTATCGAAGCCGGGGACGGGACTGTCATTCCGACTCGCGATCTGTTCCGCGATCATCAGGTGGGAGACTTGGGGCGAGTCGTCACGCTAGCAGCGAGTGAGTCGTCCACTTATTCCGCTCGAAGCGCGGCCATCGGATCAACCTTCGTCGCCCGCCGCGCCGGAATCCAGCAAGCCAGCAGCGCCACGGCGATCAGCAACAGCACAATCACAGCGAATGTCATCGGATCGGTCGCGCTCACTCCGTAGAGCAGGCCAGTCATCAAGCGGGTCAATGCGAATGAAGCCGCCAACCCGATCGCCAGGCCGATCGCCGTCAGGAGCATTCCCTGTCTGACGATCAGCCTCAACACATCGCCTCGCGTAGCTCCCAGAGCGACGCGGATCCCTACCTCGCGCGTGCGTTGCGTGACCGAATACGACAACACGCCGTAAATACCTACGCCGGCCAGGATGAGCGCCACGGCGGCGAAAATTCCCAGCAGGATCGTATTGAAACGTGGTTGTGATGTGACTTTCGCTAGAATCTGCTCCATCGTTTGCGTTTCGGTAATTGGGACGCTGCGGTCAATCGCCCAGACCTCTTGCCGTATGGCGTTCGTCAGATTCATCGGCTCGACCGATGTGCGGACGGCCAGCGACATCTGGCGAGAGAGCCCCATTCTGCCGACAGCGACCGTGCGCTGGCGCATCGGCACATACGCTTCCTTCGCCGCCGCTCCCGTCAGACTGTCGTTCTTCGCGTCGGCCACGACGCCGACCACTGTCAGAAAAACAGTCCTGGCTCTTTCCGGCCCCGCGTCGAGCAACCGGAAGCGTCGTCCGAGCGGGTCTTCATTGGGCCAATAAGAGCGGGCCAGTGTTTCGTTGATTACGGCGACGGGCTGCGCCTTCTCCTGATCCGAATCCCCCAGAAAACGCCCGCGCACTAACCTGATGCCCAGCGTGCGGAAGTAGCCGGGCGATACGACGCGAAATTGGGTGACTCTGCGCAGGTCCTCTTTTCCCGCTTCAGACGATGCGCCTTCGATCTGTGGCGCCGTGGCGGAGTTACCGCCGCCGATGGGCACGCTGGTGGCGACCGCCGCGTCCTTGACGCCGGGCAGCGACCGCACGCGCTGAAGCGCATCTTCATAGAAAGCCGCGACACGCAGGTCATCGGGATAATTCGACTCCGGCGGAAAGAGCCGCATGGTCAGCAACCGTTCAGTCGCAAAGCCGGTGTCCACCTGTTGCAGCCGCCAGAAGCTTTTGATGAGCAGCCCGGCGCCGGCGAGCAGCGCGAGCGAGAGCGCCACTTCAATCACGACCAGCGCATCGCGCAAACGGCGCCGGCCTTTCGGCGAAGCCGACGCGCGCCCGCCCTCTTTAAGCGACGCGCTCAGATCGAATTTGACGGCCTGAAACGCCGGCGCCAATCCGAAGATCACTCCCGTCAGCAACGACGTCGCCAGCGTGAAGCCTAGCGCGCGAGCATCCAGCGTGATCTCCCGCATGCGCGGAATCTTTTCGACGCCGAGCCTGGGGAGCATTTCCAATCCCCACGAAGCCAGCAGCAGCCCCAATCCGCCGCCGATAACGGCCAGCAGGAAACTCTCTACCAGCAGTTGCCTGATGATGCGCCCGCGCCCGGCGCCTAGCGCCGTGCGAATGGCGATTTCCGGGACGCGCGTTTCGCCACGACCGAGTTGCAGATTGGCCACGTTGGCGCAGGCGATCAGCAAGACGAATACGACCGCGGCCAGCAGCGCCCAAAGCGCCTGGCGCAAGTCGCCGACGATCTCCGTCGTGAGAGGTTTAAGAAGGATCTGTTTCGATCCGTCCTTTGGATAAGCCCCTGGATAATCCTTTGCGGCGCCGGCGATGATCCCTCTGGTTTCGGACTGAGCCTGTTCAAGCGTCCGCCCTTCGCGCAAACGGCCGATGACACTCAGATCATGGCTGCAGCAAGGGTTGGCCGGGTTATAGCCGGGCGGCGTCCACAATTCGACCGCTCTGTCGGACTGCAATTCGAGCGGAGATTTGAAGCCCTGCGGCAGCACGCCGACGATGGTATAACTGAGCCCGTCTAGCGTGAGCGATTGGCCTATGACGCCGGGATTGACCGCGAACTTCCGATGCCAGAAGCCATGACTGAGAATCACCACATTGCCCTGCCCATTCGGCTCTTCTTCGCGCTTGAACGTTCGACCGAGCGCCATCGGCGCGCCGAGCGCCGCGAAGAAATCGCCCGAAGCCGTCCCGGATGAGACTCGCTCCATCTCTCCCAGCCCCGTCAGCGTATACGTGGTCAAGGTGTAGAGCGACACGCCTTCGAGCGACCGCGCCTGATCGCGCAGGCGCAGGTATTCGCCTTCCATCAAACCAATCTTCGGATAAAGTCCCGACCAGGAGTTATAGATAAAGACCAGCCGGTCAGCTTCGGGATAAGGCAGCGGTCTGAGCAGCACGGCGTTAACGACGCTGAAAATGGCGGTGTTCGCGCCGATGCCGAGAGCCAGCGTGATGACTGCGGTCAGCGCAAAACCCGGATGCTTCAGCAGCATTCGCGCGCCGTACCGCAGGTCCTGCCAAATATCCTCAAGCCAGCGCATGCCCCGCGCGTCGCGGCTCCGCTCCTTCGCCTGCTCCACGCCGCCGAAAGCCTTGCGAGCCGCGCGGCACGCTTCCTCCGGATTCATACCCAGGCGCATGTTCTGCTCGGTCTGTTGATCGATGTGGCAGCGCAGTTCATCGTCCAATTCACGCTCCATCTCCGACTTGCGCAACAGGGCGCGTAGCTTTGTCTTCAGTGTAGTTAGCATTTCGATCTCCCCGGAAAAAATGCGCCGTTAAGCGAAGCCATTGGCCATTGGGTATTGGCCAATGGGCATTGTTTGCAGGAGAGAAAACAAGGTTCTCTGCAAAACAATGACCAATGGCCAATGGCCAACTGTCCAAACTTAATGTCTTAGTCGCATCGGAGCGCGACAAGCGGATCGACCTTCATCGCTCGACGCGCAGGCAGATAACAGGCCAGCATCGCTGCGAACGAGAGCAAGAAGACGACAACGGCGATGGTCGCCGGATCGCTGGCCGTCACGCCATACAACAAACTCGATAGCGCGCGGCTGAGAGCCAGCGACGCGATCAGCCCTATGACGGCGCCGATGATCACGGGTTTCAATCCTTGGGCCAGTATCAATCGCAGCACGTCACGGCCTTGCGCTCCGAGCGCGATCCGAACGCCGATCTCCGGCGTTCGATGCGCGACCATATAAGAGACCACGCCGTAAACTCCCATCATTGCGAGAATCAGTGCCAGCGCGCTGAATCCAGCAAGCAGCGACATAGTGAAACGCCGCGTGGAAACGGAGTCAGCGAGCAATTCATCCATTGGGATGATGAGCTGGATCGCTTGATTTTTATCTACCGCCGCGACCGCCTGACGAATGCTGCGGGCGATTTCCGCCTTCGTCAGGGACGAGCGCACGAAAAGTATGGTCTGCGGAAACGGCTCCTGTTCGACTGGAATATAAACTTCAGGCTCAGGCGCTCGATCAAGTCCCAGATGACGCGTGCTTTTGACGACACCGACGACTTGCCGCCACACGCCCAGGCCATAACTCAGGCCGAGGCGTTTGTCGATGGGGTCGGCGCCGTTCCAGAATCGTTGCGCTGCCGTTTCGTTGATTACCGCCACAGGGATTGAGGCGCCTGTGTCATTTGCGCTGAGAAGCCGGCCCCGCAACAGGGGCACGCCGAAAGCGCGCAGATAATCCGCGCTGACTACATGCACTCTGGTGAACGTCGACAGATCATCGGGCGCAGTTTGTGGCCGGCCTTCAATCCTGAGGTGGAAATCGACGTTGCCATGCTCCGTCAGCGGCAGTCCGTTGCTCGATCCGGCGGCTTCGACGCCCGGCGTCGCCTCTAGGCGTTCAATTACCTGGCGAAGGAATGCTGCGCCGGCTGGAATGACCGCCGCCGTCACGCCGTTTGTGCGCAGCCCCTGATCGACCCTCATCAGGCGCGCAAAGCTATTGAACAGCAGGCCGGCTCCGAGAGTCAGCATGAGAGCGAGCGCGATTTCAAAAGTCACGAGCAGATTGCCGGGCGCGCTGAAACTTCTGCGCCACGATCCGGCGCGGCCTGCCGTCTGTTTCAAGGTCTCATTCAAATCGACGCGCGCCGAGCGCCACGCCGGCAGAGCGCCGAAGAGCAGTCCGGAAATCACAGTCACCGTCAGCGTAAACAGGAGCGTTCCAGCGTCTATCCGCGATTCGCCCAGCCGTGGAATGTAGTGCGGGCCTAGCTTCAAAAAGAGCCTGAGCGACCAGACCGCGAGCAAAGCTCCAGCAGCCCCTCCGGCCAAAGCGAGCAGCAAGCTTTCAGTCAGCGCCTGCCGCACGAGCCTGAAGCGACTAGCGCCGAGCGATTGCCGAATCGCCATCTCTTTGCGCCTGCCATCCGCGCGCGCCAGCAGCAGGTTGGCAATGTTGGCGCAGACTATCAACACGACCAGGCCCACGGCGCCGAGCAGGATCGGCAGCGCTGTGGCCGCCCCGCCGACGGTTTGATCTTTCAGTGAAATCAGTCTGACGCCGATCATGGTTTTGCCGCGCCCTTGCGGATTATCTTGCGCGCTTTGCGCAAAAAGCGTTTTCAGTTCCGCCTGCGCCTGCTCCGCGCTGACGCCGGGCTTGAGTCGCAGAATCGCGTTATATTGTCTGTCGCGGCCCTCTTTGCTCAGATCGTCGTCCGACAGCGTCCAGAAGCCCATCTGCAACGGGAACCGCACAACTTCTCTTTGCTGTCTGAGCGGAAAATTGAAGCCCGGCGGCATCACTCCAACAACAACGCAAACACCGTTGATCGCTCGAATCGTTTGTCCAATGATCCGGGGATCGGCTCCGAAGCGGCGCCGCCACAGTTCATCGCTCAAAATGATCAATCGCTCGCCGCCCGGCTTGTCTTCCTCCGGCAGGAAATATCGCCCGAGCGCGGGTTGTACGCCGAGCATAGGTAACAGATCTTGTGTGACGCTGGCCCCACGAATGAACTCCGGCGTTCCCTCCTCGGGCAGGACGAGGCTGTCATACCAGTAGCCTCCGATGCGCTCGAAACTGCGGCTGCGCGCCCGCCAATCAACCAGATCACGGCGGGCGATCCAACTGAGATGATCACCTTCCGGGATGCCCGGCTGTTCCAGATAACGCGCCTGCATCAAGCGATCAGGATCCGCAAAAGGCAAAGGCCGGATCAGAACTGACTTGACGATACTGAAGATAGCCGTGTTCGCGCCGATGCCGAGCGCCAGTGTGATGACTGCGATCAACGTGAAGCCGAGATTCTTCACTAGCACCCGTGCGCCATAGCGCAGGTTTTGCCAAAGCTCTCCAATCCACCGCACGCCGCGAGCGTCGCGGCTTCGCTCCTTTGCCTGCTCTACTCCGCCGAAAGCCTTGCGAGCAGCAGCGCGCGCCTCTTCCGGATTCATCCCGAGCCGGATGTTCTGCTCGGTCTGTCGCTCAATGTGGTAGCGCAACTCCTCGTCCAACTCCCGCTCCACCTCTGATCTTCGCAACAGCGCTCGCAACCGCCTCTTAAACTCGCTCAGCATCTCGGACTCCTTTCTCTGGTAACTTCGGACTCATTCAAATCGAAGCGCGATCATCGGGTCTACCTTCATGGCCTGCCGCGCCGGGAGGTAACAGGCCAGCAACGCGACGAACAAGAACAGCCCGGCGACCAGGATGAATGTGAGTGGATCGGTGGCGCTTACGCCGAACAGCAAATTCTGTATCAACCGCGTCAACGCGAACGCCGCGATCAAACCAATCACAACGCCCATCAACGCCAGCTTCATCCCTTGACCGACGACCAGTTTCAACACTGCGCCTGCCTGCGCGCCCAGGGCCATTCGAATGCCGATCTCATGCATGCGTTGCGCCACTGCATAAGCCAGCACGCCGTAAAGACCGATCGCGGCCAGCGCCAGCGCCACTGCCGCGAAGGCGCTGAGTAGTGTCAGGTTCAGCCGTTGGGAGGCGATTGACTCTGCCCGAAGTTCCGACAATGTGCTGACTTGATGGATGGGCTGTTCAGGATCGAGCGCGAGCATCTCCCTGCGCGCGAGCGCGATCAGCGCATCAGGCGCGAGTGACGTTTTCAGGACCACTGTCATGCCTCTCCTGGGCGTTTGCAGGAACGGCAGGTAAGCCTGCACGTTTCCCCCTTGCTCGCTTAGTTGCTCCAACTTTACGCGCCCGACGACGCCGATGACGGTCAACACCGGGTTTTCTTCCCTCGGCCCCCACGGCAAGCGGACGCGCTGGCCGACAGGGTCTTCGTTCGGCCAATAACGACGCGCAAACTCTTCGTCCACAACGATGGCGTTCAACCCGGCGCGCGTCGCGTAGGATAGGTCCTGCGGGTCGCGTCCCGCGACGCGTCCGCGCAGATGCGCACGATTGTCTTGCTCCGTGAAGCCTCGGCCGCGCAGGACCGGAATACCCAACGCGCGGAAATAGTCCGGCGCTACGACCTGCACCTCCATGTTGAGACTCTCACCCGGCGCCGGCTCTGGCCGGCCCTCGATCAGAAACGACGTCTCGTTGTCGCTGCCATCGAGCGGGATCCGGTTGGCAACGGTCGCGGCCTGGACGCCTGGCAACGCCCGCATTTTCTCCAATAACTCCTGGAAGAAGCCGATTTGACGCTCCACCGTGGGATATTTCCGCGCGAGCAAATCCACGCGAAAGCTCAGTACTCGCTCCGAAACGAATCCGGTGTGGACATGTTGCAATTGATAAAAGCTCCGCAACAGAAGTCCCGCGCCCACAAGCAGGATCAGCGTAAGCGCGACTTCTGCCACGACCAATCCGTGGCGCAATCGCCCGCGCCCGCTCGTCACGCCTCGCGCAGCATCTTTCAGCGTCTCCTGCAAATCTACTCGGCTCGCCTGCCACGCAGGTGCCAGTCCGAATAGCAGACCGGTGAGCAGAGCCATCCCGGCGGAGAAGAACAATACTGTACCGTCCAGACTGATGCCGCTGACGCGCGGGACGGTGCTTTGAGCCATCGTCGCAATGACATGGAACGTCCCTTGAGCCAGAAGCAAACCCGCCGCAGAGCCAAGAACCGACAACAACACACTCTCAGCGAGCAATTGCCGAACGATCCGCAGCCGGCTTGCGCCGAGCGCGGCCCGGACAGCCATTTCTCTCTGTCGGGCCGCCGCCCGCGCCAGCAGCAGGTTGGCCACGTTCGCGCAGGCGATCAGCAACACCAAGCCCACCGCGCCAAATAGCGTCCACAAGTTACGGCGGACGCCACCCACCACGATATCGAGCAGGCGATCCACTTGGACGCGTCGGTTTTTGTTCGAGCCGGGGTATTGTTGTTCGAGCCGGGCGGCGATCGTGTCCAGGTCGGCCCGAGCTTGGTCCAAAGTGACGCCTGGTTTGAGCCGGGCGACGCCGAACAGGTCAAGATGGTTGTTCCGGTTTTGCCAATTTGGATTTGCCGCACGCGGCCCAACCGGCGCCCAAAGACTCACCTCGCTCGGAAATGAAAAGTCGGCAGGCATTACGCCAAGGACGGTGTAAGCGCGTCCATCCAGCGTGATCGCTTGATTCACGATGTCCGGATCGCCGCCATACCTGCTCTGCCACAGCCCATAGCTGATCACGACCACCGGCGCTGCGCCGGCCTTGTCCTCATCTGCGCTGAAGACGCGCCCCAGCGCCGGTTGCGCTCGCAGTGTGAGAAACATGTCGGCGGACATCACCACGCCTTCCAGTTGAGCAGGATCGCCATGGCCGGTGATGATGAAATCATTCAGCTTGTAGACCCCAAAGCTCTCGAAGACAGTTTGCTGCGACCGCCAGTCGGCGAAGTTCGGATAAGCGACCGAAAGCCCGGTATGATTAGGCAGGCGCTCCGACAGCCACACGAGCCGCTCAGATTCGGGATAGGGCAACGGCCGCAACAATACCGCGTTAATCACGCTGAAGATGGCTGTATTTGCTCCGATGCCTAGCGCCAGCGTGATCACGGCAATTAAAGTGAAGCCAGGGTTCTTCGCTAACATTCGCGCGCCGAAGCGCAGGTCTTGCCACAGATCTTCAAGCCACCTCACACCGTGAGAGTCACGGCTCCGCTCCTTCGCCTGTTCCACGCCGCCAAAAGCCTTGCGAGCGGCAGTGCGCGCCTCTTCCGGATTCATCCCGAGACGAATGTTCTGTTCGGTCTGTTGCTCAATGTGATAGCGCAGTTCTTCATCCAGTTCGCGTTCGGCTTGCGCCCTGCGCAGCAGCGCCCGGAGCGCGGTCTTCATTCTGCTCAGCATTTCAGGTTCCTTTCGTTGGCTCGTAAGTGATCAGGCGTCTCGCAGAATCATCTCAACCGCGCCGGAGAAGCGCCTCCAGGTCTCCCACTCCTCGTCAAGCTGTTTCTTCCCGGCAGCGGTCAGTTTGTAGAACTTCGCGCGCCGGTTGTTATCCGAAGCCCCCCATTCGGCTTTGACCAGCCCGCCGGCCTCCAGCCGGTGGAGCGCCGGATAAAGTGAACCGGGAATGACGCGAAACACCTCGCCCGAGACGATCTGGATGCGATTCATAATGTCAGGAGCCGTTCAATGAGCCACCTCGCAGCGATCGCAGGATCAGCAGGTCGAGCATGCCCTGCAACATGTCCGTCTTCTTCTTTTTCATGATTGCCCTCTCGTTTTTCGATAGGGCGAAAGGTAAGGGCTTACCAATCGGATGTCAATAGGTAGAGGCGCCGCCAAGGGAGAATCCTTATGGGACTTCCTCTAATGCGCCTGACGCCTTCTCGCCGTCTCCTTCTTTCGGTAACTGAAAACAAGGCGGGCGGCATCGGCGCGTACAAACTGATCATTCGTCAGTTGCGACGGCCGCCAAGCGCATCAGCGGCTCAGGCGGCTTTCTTCAACTGGCGCCAAGGAGGCGGCTATGTCGGATATGGACGAGAAACTGATCGTCAAGCTCGGACAAAGAATCAGCGAGCAAAATGAGATACTCCGGATGATTGCGGCGAGCCTTGAAGGCGTCGAATCGCATCTACGCCAGATTGCTGTCTCATCAAACACTGCTCCCAATTACCAGCGACCTTTGAGCGACTATCCCACGTTTGACTGGTCCTCAATTGGCGCAACGGTTCTCAGTAGGGATGATGACGGCGCTACGGCTGTCGAATGGAACGACCAAGTCTTCACGCGCCGCTCGCCTTCGAATCGATTTCAGAGCGCGATCTGGTACTCCCGTCATCTCGGGCAGGATGCTGATGGCAATAAGCGGTATGCGCGGCTAATTTCATTCAGGGACTTGAACGACGCGGAGCCAATCGCCGCCAAGGCAAAGAAGGCGATCCGGACGTAAGGAAATGCGGCCTTTGATGAATCGCCACAAACTGCCCGTGAACGTGATATATTGAAACTTACGGTCAGCTTCAATTAAAATTAGGGCATGAGTAATCTTACTTTAAAAGCCGGACAGGTGGCTGCGGCCTTGAACATTTCCACCAAGCGATTGCAGAACACGGTGGATGCCGGATACCTGCGTCCAGCGAAGGCCGGACGTGGACGTGGCAGTGAGCGGCGGTACAGTTTTGAAGACGTTGTGCGAATGCAGGCGCTGGAAATCCTGGTCAATTCTTACGGATTATCCGCGCCCCGCGCCGCCCAGATGCTCTCGGATGTTTGGCCGAGGCGCTTTAGCCGCAGGACTCGCGTGCTTGTGATTAAACCCGAACCTGCTGTGGGCGGGGTCAAACTGGAGCCGATCAAGTTGCCGCTCAGCAAAATTGCGGCGGCTACCGAGGCGCGCATTCAGCAGGTTTTGGCGGACTATGTGGAGAAGAAGCGTGGGCGGCCCGCCGGATGGTCGGCGAAATTCACCAAGGCTCTATCGCGGGTCTCCGATGCATTGCAGGGCGTAAGCGACGAACAAATTGAGCAAGAGATTGCTGAATATCGCCGGAAGCGCCGCGCGAGGAAAAAGTAGACGATCCTTTTTATCATTGCGCCATCGGCGGCGACGCCGACTATATCATCACGGACAACATCCGAGACTTCCCTCCGGTCCGAAACAGAAAACGCCCCCGTATAATCACACTTGCCGATGCGGTTGCGAAACTCTGGCCTTGAAAACCGTCGGAATATAAAGGAGATGTGATAATATGCGTTCGGAAGGGAGGCCAACCAATCATGTCCAACTACGATCAAGATCAAGTCCTGTTTGATGACGACGACGAACACTTTTATGAGGAAACCGTCTACAACGAACAGTACTACATAGAGCAGGAACGGGAGTTGATCAGGCAGTCGAACCTCGATCTGGAGCTTGAGGAGGTAGAGGAAAAGCATCTCCAGGAGATGCGCGAGGAAGGTCTGCTGCGGCCCGTTCTCATCAAGCCTGGAGAGAGCCGGCCTGTAGCCGAAAAGGAATCGCCGATCGATCAGCCGGAGGTCGAACTTCCTTTCTAACCGCGACCTGAAATCTTCGAGCGCATGAAAATCTTACGCCGACGCGCGAGATGCTCGCATTACTTCGTCACAATCAGCCACACCAATAAATTTTCCCTGCCTTTGTTGTAAGAGCCGCGTCCCGCGCCGAATCCATCTCAAATACAAAACGCCGATTCTTCAATCCTTCCATCACGACGCAAGCCCCCCCTAAAGAACGAAGCGGACGGCAATCCCTGCATCTTGACTATGCAGTGAGATCAAAGGGGGTTCCAAATGCTTCGTGTCCCTTCGGCAATCGTCCGTTGACGGCGTGAACGATTCGTGCTCCGGAATCCCCTGATTCGGCAATGGCGCCTGATTTATGATCGCCGTCTCGTCTATTGTTTCCATCGATGCCCGATCTTATTTTGGAGGTA
>WNFZ01001433.1_pt1 | contig 26375 bp, 25 predicted proteins | sample 5400081 | NCBI WGS metagenome assembly WNFZ01 (sample SAMN13153365, study PRJNA577476) | soil metagenome | isolation source: 80 cm soil or saprolite under grassland replicate 1 | place: USA:California | collected 2016-06-15 | reverse complement strand
TCTGGCGGCCGTTGCTGAACACGGCGACTGCATGCATCGCCTGAGCGTCAGTAGCGTCCAACATGCAGGGAGCGTTGGACACCCGCGCTAAACTCGCCAGTCCGGCCAGAAAGGAGGACGAAGAGCGGGACGAAAAAAGGCTCTCAAAAGCTGATCGGACGGCTCGACCGACCTCATCAGCAACTTTTTCAACAGCATCGACCCGGAGCGGACATAGGGCCGAAATTCCGCGATGCCGTGGAGTTCGGCTTCAGACCAGTGCGACGTCATTGACAATGCTTGACCCTTCCGGCGCCCGGCTCTAGCGTCGAATCGACAAACCCTTGCGTGGAGGGTTGCGATGGCGTTGACAATCACGCCCCTGACGCCTCACACCGGCGTCGAAGTCACTGGCCTCGATTTCAGACAGCCGATTGACCCCGATAACCACGCCTTGCTGCGCCGCGCGTTCGTCGGGCATCACGTGCTGGTGATGCGCGACCAACACTTTACACCAGACCAGTTCGAGACCGCTGTGCAGCTCTTCGGCGAGATTCAGCTGCACGACAAGAAGGAGCGCCACGTGCCGGGCCATCCCGGCGTGGACTACGTTTCCAACGATCAGATCGAGAACGGCAGGCGCATCATTCCCGGCGAGACGTTCCATACTGACCATTCCAATCACCCGCGCCCGCCCAAGGCCACGACGCTGTTTGCCGTCGAGCTCCCCTCGAGCGGCGGTGACACACAATACGTCAACATGCACGACGCCTATGACGACCTGCCCCACGAGACCAAGCAACGAATCGACGGGCTCAAGGCCGTACATGTCTATCAGAGCAAATACAGTCCGCGCCCCCTTGGCCAAATCAGTGAAGAGAGTCGCCGCAAGCTGCCGCCGCCCGGCATTCATCCGCTGGTGCGCACCCACCCCGAGAACGGCCGCAAGGCGTTGTTTCTTAATCCGGTTCGCATGGAATCCATCATCGGCATGGATGACAAAGAGGCGTTGGTGCTGATCGAGGAACTGATGCGGCGCGCCACGCAGAAGAAATACGAGTATCGGCATAAGTGGCGCCATGGCGACTGGGTGTTGTGGGACAACCGCAGCGTCATGCATCAGGCCAATCCTGACTATGACATGTGCGAGCGCCGTTACCTCTATCGCCTCATGTTGAAGGGCGAAACGCCGGTCTAACGACGTCACTCCGTCTTGACGCCCGCGAACTTCACCACCTTGGCCCACTTCTCGACGTCGTCGGCAATAAATTTGCCGAACGCGGCAGGCGAGCTCGCAGACACCGAGCCGCCCAGATCGATAAGTGTATGATTACGAGGACTGCGTGGATCAGAGCTTGCGTTAGACAGGCGCTCGAACCATCTCGACGACAGGAGGCGTGATGTTTGATCTCATCATTCGGGGCGGCGACGTGGTGACGCCCCGGGGTGTCGTCCGCTGCGATGTCGCGGTTGTCGGCGAGACAATCGCTGCGATCGCGGCTGTCGGCGCGCTCTCGGCTGAGTCCGCCAAACGAGCTATCGACGCGAAGGGACATGTCGTCATGCCGGGCGGCATCGACCCGCACGTGCACCTGCATCATGTGTGGATAAAGCCGGACGGCACGCCGCTCGTCACCGCCGGACCCGAGCACGTCGGACGCGCTGCGCTGTTTGGTGGCACGACCACATTTATCGATTTTGCCTATTGGCGCGACGGCCTATCCGCGATGCAAGCCGTGGAAGCGCGCGACAAGGATTTTGTCGGCAAGAGTCCGTGCGATTGGGCCTATCACATCATGCTGCACTCGGAGCCGCCGCCCGAGTTCTCCGGCCAGCTCGCGGAAGCGATCCAGGCCGGCTATCCGACGCTCAAGATATTCACGACGAACATCCTGCCGTCACGCAGCGGCCGCATGGTCGATTTTGGCGACATCTGGGAGGCATTCCAGGTGCTGGCGAAGGAGGGTGGGCTCGGCGTCATCCACGCGGAGGACAACGATATCGTCATGCACATGTACGCCAAGCTCATCCGCGAAGGCCGTGTGGGTTTCGAGCATCTTGCCGAAGCGCACAATCAGCTTTCCGAGGATCTGAGCTTCCGGCGCATCTTGCGACTGGCGGAGAACGTGCCCGGTGCCACGCTCTATATGATGCACGTTTCGGCGGCCACCGGCGTTGCCGCCATCGCCGAGGCGCGCCGCAAGGGTCTGCCTGTCTACGGCGAGACGCTGCACCAGTATCTCAATTACTCGGCGAACGACTACAAACGGCCCAATGGGCAGATTTATCACACCTATCCTTCGCTGAAGTCGGAGGACGATCAGAAGGCGCTGTGGCACGGCACCGCGAACGACTTCATCCACTGCATCGCCACTGATGAACTGTGCTGCACGCTCAGGGACAAGACCCTGGGCAACCGAATCGATGACACCACCGGCGGCAATTCGGGTGTCGAGCCCCGTCTCGGTGTCATGTACACGGAGATGGTCGCGCGCCGCGGCTATTCGCTCTCACAATACGCCGATCTGGTCTCCTCCAACGCCGCCAAGATCATGGGGCTCTATCCGAGGAAAGGCGCAATCGCGGTCGGAAGCGACGCCGACATCGCGATCCTCGATCCCACCCGGCGTGGCAAAGTTCGCGCCGCAGACCTGCACGAGACCGACTACACGCCGTGGGAAGGTCACGACATCTTTGCCTGGCCAGCGGTGACGATCCTGCGCGGCAAGGTGATGGTGGAGAAGGGCCGGTACTTCGGGGGTCCGAACGATGGCCGCTATCTCAAACGCAAGATTTCGCCGGAGACCTTGCGCGGAGGTACCCTTTGAGCGACACGCTGGGCAATCTTGCCTGTGAACTGCTGACGGAGAGCCTCGCCGCGTGGCGCGTGGCTGGCACCGTCGAGCGTTCAAGCGACAGGGGCATCGTCATTGGCGGAAATCGCAAGACCATCCAGATCAATCCAGCGCCGCCGGCGTCGGTGTTCCGGTGGATGGTTACGATCGACGGCCGCAAGCGCGGGGCGATCTCGCTGATCGGCGTCATGCGTCAGGTGCGGGAGGCGACCGATCCAGGCTATGCGGCAAGCCGTGTGCGTGTCACGGTTGCCCCGCTGGTGCCGTTGTGATGGGTCGCGACGTGATCCCGGTTTCGGTTCTCACAGGCTTTCTCGGCAGCGGCAAGACGACCATTCTCGGCCACCTGCTGCGCCAGCCGGAATTCTCGCGCACTGCGGTCATCATCAACGAGTTTGGCGAGATCGGACTCGACCACGAACTCATCGAAGCGAGCGAAGACAGCTTCATTGAGCTCACAACCGGTTGCCTGTGCTGCAAGGTTCGCACCGACTTGGCACAAACGCTTCAGGATCTGCTGCGGCGGCGTGACGAGGGCACCTGCCCGTCGTTCGATCGCATCGTGATCGAGACGAGCGGTCTTGCCGACCCTGCGCCGATCCTACAAACGCTGATGACCGATATGGGGCTGGCCGATCGCCTCGTGTTAGGCGGTGTAGTGACGACCGTAGATGCCGTGAATGGTGCTGGCACGCTTGAACGCGAAGGAGTTTCACAAAAGCAGGTCGCAGTCGCCGACCGGATTGTGCTCACCAAATTGGATCTCGCCCGAGCGGCCGAGCCCACGCTGCTTCGGCGGCTCGCGTCACTCAATTCCGGCGCGCCGCTGCTCAGCGCCGATCGCGGCCGGGTCGATTCGCGATGCCTCTTTGAGACCGGCTTTTACGATCCGGCCACCAAGTCGATCGACGTCAACGGCTGGCTTGCTGAGAAGGCTCATGGACATTCTCACTCCCTGCATCACGGCGACATCGAAGCCTGCGCGATCGTGCGTGCGCAACCGATCCGGGCTGTCGCGCTGACGCTCTTTCTCGAAACGCTGGCCGAGCATTGTGGGGCCGATCTTCTGCGCCTCAAGGGCATTGTGAATATTGCGGAGAGCCCCGGCCGGCCGGCGGTGATCCACGGTGTGCAGCATGTCTTTCACGCGCCTGCCTGGCTGGAGCGCTGGCCGTCCGATGATCGCCGCAGCCGGATCGTTCTTATTGCGCGCCGCGTTCCGCAGCGTTGGGTCGAGCTGCTGCTTGACGCGATCGGTGCAGAGGTCGACGGCCTGTCGGGTGGAGGCTAGTTGCCGTGGGTCAATGCATGCGATCGCCGTGCTTGCCCGACTCCGCTGACCCGGTTGCCGGATCGAACCCGATGGTCGCGACAGGCGCCGGAGCGCCCGGTAGCGCGATGCCCATTTCCTCGAGACGCCGGTCGGCCGTGGCCGCTCTGCTCCCGTTTCAGTTTCGAAAGCTCTATCGCATTCCATGCACCGCATAGAACGGTTCGGGCTTCGGCAGAGCCCAATCGACGTAGAAATCCCGGATATGCGGAAAGATCGCCTGAACGAAGCGCCGACGCGCGAGCTCCTCAGGCTCCAGCGGCACGTCGAGGCTGCGCGCAATCCGGTCCAACGTTTCGCTCCGGTCGATGCGGGTCGTCTGGCCGTCCTGGAACACGATCTTGCCGTCGATCATGACCATATCGACGTCAGTGCTGCGGGCTCGGTAAATGATGGCGTCAATCGGCGAAATGGCAGGATCCAAATACGGCGCGGCGATACGGTCGTAATCGAGCAGCACGAGATCCGCCCGTTTGCCGGGCTCGATCGAGCCGATCTCGTCGCCGAATCCGATCGACCTGGCTCCATTCTCCGTCGCCATCCGAAAGATTTGCGCGGCGGTCAGCGGCTCGTCGTAGAGGCCGGGCGCGCAATGCAGGTGCTTGACGAGGCGCAATTCCTGCAACATGTCGCGGTCGTCGTTGAGTCCGGCCTCGTCGATCCCGAGGGCGACGGGGATGCCGCGCTCGACGAAGCGCCGGACGGGCGCGATCCCGCTTCTCAGGCGGAGATTGGAGCTTGCATTGTGGCAGACGCGGGCGCCGCTGGCAGCAATCAGATCGATATCGTCGTCGGTTGTCCAGACCGCGTGGCCGAGCGTCAGGTCGGGACCGAGGAAGCCGATATCATGCAAATGGCGGATCGCGGTCTTGCCGAAGCGGCGCTCGGCATAGAGCTTCTGGTAATGCGTCTCGGAGAAATGGAGGTGAATCCCGATCTTGTAGCGGGCGGCCCATTGCTTCGTCAGCAGGAGCAACTCGTCCGAGCAACGTTCCAGATTGATCGGCGCCAACCAAATGCGGGCCAGATTCTCGCCGCCGCCACTGTAGGCCCCGATCATCGGTTCAAGGAAATCGGTTTCGTAGTCCTCCAACCGGAAGTGGGTCTTGTTCAGCCAATCCGCCGTCTCTCGCGCGAGCGCCGGCGGCAGAGTTGCAATGAATTGCTCGTCGGGGGCATAGACGAGGCGGTTCTGGTCTCGAATACAAAGAGCGTAGCTCACCCGCATGCCGATATCGAGATAGGCCTTGATCACGGCATGCCCGCGCTCGGGCCAGGCGCTCACCGGGGCGGGACGCATGGTGTCGAGATGCTGAACCGCGGTGACGCCTGACCCGATCAGTTCGAACGCGGAGTAAAGCGTATCGAGATATCCGTCCACGTGGCGGGCGTAAAGTCGCGCCGAGAGCCACAGCTCAAGCGGCATGTCGGTAGTGCCGAGCTGAACCGGCGTAAGTCCCACGTGGTGATGGGTGTTGACGAGCCCGGGGATCACCACGTGCCGCGGACAACCGATCGTATCAAGTCCGGGATAGCGACGCGCCAGGTCGTCGTATGCCCCGACCGCCTCGATCCGTCCGTCCGCCTGCAGCACGGCGCCGTCTTGGACAACGGCCAGTTCCCGGTCGTTGCGCGCCTTGCACAAGACATACCGCCCGCGAACCAGCGACGCATTCGCCCCGCTCGGACCCTTGCCGCCGCCGGTCCCGGCCAAACCGCTACGCTCGGTCACTGCTCGGCGGCTCCGGCTTGATGGTCTCGGGCAAGGCGATGTAAGCCGCAGCAGCTGAGCGGGCTGGTTGCCCCACCGCAAGGACGAATCGATCGTGCTTTAGGTGACGACTCGCTATGGCCTGTACTCCATGGCCTGCTTGCGGACCGGCTCGATATCGAACTTGTTGAACTCCTCCACGAGCTCATTGGTCACCAACTGGTTGACGTCCACCTTGGTCCGGAGGCCCGTGGGCTGGCCCTCCACCGACGCAGCCATAAAATCTTGTAGCCGCTCCCAGCCGCCGATATCCTGCAGGCCGTATTTTCCAGCTTGGCGTGGCTTCATGACGGCGAGCGCGGCCGCGAAGAATGCCTTGGTGAACGCGGTGTCGGTGTGCTCCTGCGGCGCCACCTTCTTCATGATGGCGAGAGCGGCGTCGGGATTCGTCTCGGCAAAGAGCGTCGCCTTCGCCAAGGCCCGACCGAAGCCGATGATATAGCGGCGATCCTGCTGAAAGATGCCGTCGGGTGCAACGGTGGTCTCGGACGCGAGTTGAAATTCCTCGTCGCACGTTATGCACTTTAGCTTAACCCCGACCGCCTCCACGCTGACGGTGTTGTTCCAGGAGATATTGAGAGCATCTACCCGGCCGTCCGTGAGGGCTTGGGCATGCAGTGCCATGTTAAAGCCGAGGGCCACGACCTGGACGTCCCGCTGCGGGTTGAGTCCGGCCCGCTGGAGCTCCGCGCGAAGCAGCGGCAAGTCGCCCCGAGTCAAGTCAATGGTGCCGATCCTCTTGCCCTTCAGGTCGGCTGGCCTGCTGATCGGGCTGCTCTCGATGACTTTGACGTCGAAGGTGTTCTTCGTCAAAAAGTCGTAGAAGGCCTTGTACTTCACGCCCTCCGAGAAGCCCAGCAGAGTGTTGGGCGCGAGGATCACGCCGATCTCGGCGTTGCCGGCGGCGACCTGCTGCACGACGGCGCTGCTGCCGTTCGCCACCTGGAGATCGAGATCGATGCCTTCGTCCTTTAAGTACCCGAGCTCGTTCGCCACGCTGATCGGGAAAAACGTGATACCCACCTTGAACGGCAGCAGGACTCTGAATTTCTTAAGTGGAGGCGGGCCCCCTACCGACTGCGCCTGGGCCACCCTGATCGCGGGTTTCTTCGGTGCCTCCATTACGGCTCGCGCCGTCGGCGCGGCCTGCATGATCCCGAGCGTGGTGAGGGCTTGGGCCGGCTTCGGTGCCTCTTTGGATGCGGCTGGCGCGGATGCCTTGTAGGCCGTGAAGGCGATGGCGAGCGCGAAGGTCGCGGACGTAATCGAAAGTCTACGATGCATGGTTCGTCCTTTCGCCTTGACTTTAGCTTCGTCTTCCCCGACGTGCCACAGTCAGAAATCTCGATGCGTGGTTCCTTCCCGAAGGCTTATTCCTCACGCTCGGGCAACCCAAAATCGAAGCGAAAACGATAAGCCTTTGCTCTTGTTAACCAGTGAAGTGGCTGTGACGCCAGAACACCACTTTCCGGTCGACGTACTCCATGATGCCGTACAGCGCTAACCCCAGCACGGACACAACGATGATCACGGCGAAGACGAGATAGATCTTGAGCTCGAAGCTGAAGGTAATGATGAGGGTGCCTAAGCCGTCCTTGGCGGTCACGAACTCGGCGACCAGTGCGCCAATCAACGCCAACGTCAGCGAGGTCTTCAGACCGGCGAAGATGCTGGGCAGCGCCGTGGGCCAGGCCAGCTTCCAGAAGATCTGACGCCGCGACGCCACTAGTGAGCGCATGAGGAGCATGGCGTTCTCCTCCACCGACTCCAGCCCGACGACCGTGTTGATCACGACCGGGAAGAACGAGATAGCGATCGCCATGACGATTTTGGATTCGATGCCTAAGCCGAACCACGTGATGAAGATCGGAGCCAGGACAACCTTCGGCATGACCTGGAAGGCGACCACATATGGATAGACGACCTCTTTGAAGAGCGGCATGTTGACCATGGCGATTCCGAGGAGAATCGCGCCGACTCCCCCGACCGCGAACCCGATCAGCGTCTCGGCCGTCGTCAACCAGACGTGCTGCGGAAACCACGGCGCAGTGAAGAGGATGACCAGTCCGTCCCATACTCGAGTGGGCGGCGGGAGGATAATCGGTGCCACGAGCCCGGCTCGACTGACGAACTCCCACAGGACGAGCAAGAGGCCGAAACTGAGCGGCGACAGGATGATCCCGGGGCGATTCTGGAGGAGCCCATAGAGTCGCCGGCTCGCCGAGACCCTCGAAACGCCCGGAGTGCCCTCCAACGAATGGCGCTTTCCCCCTGCAACTGCAAGATGCGTGCTCATCGAGCCACCCCCAGATACTCACGGACCCCGAAGACGACGCCCGCGAAATCCGGCGACTTCATGAGCTCGATCGAGCGCGGACGGGGCAGCGGCACGTCGATCACGGACAACACGCATCCCGGGGCGGTGCCCATGACTACGACCCGGTCGGCGAGGAAGACCGCCTCGACGATGCTATGCGTCACGAAGATGATGGTCTGGCCACGCTCCTCCCAGATGCGCAGCAGCTCAAGGTTCAACCGCTCGCGCGTGAACTCGTCGATCGCCCCAAACGGCTCATCCATCAAGATAATCTGTGGATCGACAACCAGCACTCGGCTGAGCGCGGCGCGCTGTTGCATGCCGCCCGACAGCTCGGAGGGATAGGCACGCTCGCGGTCCTCGAGCCCGACCAGTCGGAGAATGTCCCGGGCTCTGTCCATGGCGCTCCGTCGGTCGAGCCCGAAGACCTCGATCGGGAGTAGAACATTCTCAAGAACAGTCCGCCAGGGAAAAAGAACGGGCGTTTGAAACATCATGCCAATGTCGCGCCGCGGTCCCTTAACCTCGAGCCCACCGACGGTGATCCGTCCGGAGGTAGGCTCGATGAGTCCTCCGATCAACTTCAATAAGGTCGACTTACCGCAGCCGCTCGGTCCCACGAAGGACACGAACTGCCCCGGGGAGATGGCGAAACTCACGTCGCGCAACGCTTCGACCGCAACCGTACCCAGGCGCGTCCGAAACACCTTTCCGACATTATCGATCTCGATTGCATCGGTGCGTGCGCCCGCACTGCTCTGCCTCTGTCGAGACTCTGTCCTCGGCATGAGGTCACACGGGTGTCTTTGCGTTGTTGGCGCTGGCATAGCCATAGCGGGCTGCATGCAGACGGCTATTCAGCCGCAACACTGCGCCCCGGGCCGTGGGCTGCCGTCATGGCCTCTTCGTAGGCGTCCAGCCAATCCGTCCCGGCCGGAGTGATCACGTCGCCGCCGCGCACATTGCGACAGAGCGTGGGGTCGTCCAGCACCGCGGGAAGCTTGCCCGTTTCTTGATACTCGCGGACCGCCCGGAGCAGAACGCGACGGGTGAGCATGACCATACGGTCGCTGGAGGCCAGATGCTCCTGCGTGCGGTCGATGATCGGGTCCATGGTCTCCTGGATCGCCTGATCCTGGAGCGGAATGCCGATGATGCCGGAGAAGCTATCGCCTCTCCGCTGCATGTCGCGGTCAAGCCCATGATCGTTGGCCTTGTTGCTGACCGGGCGCCAGCGACCAATCCAATCGTTCGTCCGCGGCAGGTATTCCAGCGGACGTGCGAGGCCCGGGACGACGCTTCCATCGGCGTATCGCATCGACTTGAACTTGCCACTCGCGCGCTGCAGGTCGATGTTGAAGATCATCGTGTGCTCGTCGTTGATCGGTACCCACGCGTTGGCCGACATATTCTTTTCCAGCCGGTCGCTCGGATAGGTCACCCAGAACGGGAAAATGAAACTCGCGAAGCGATGATGATCGTAACCTTCCATGGCAGCGCGCGAGGCGGAGTACATCGTGCCGAACGGCATTTCGCTGACGTTGATGTGGGGGGCCTTGTTCAGCACGGTGTAGGTCGCCGCGTCGTTCGGATCCATTTTCGAGGGGTCGACGCATCCGGCGTGCAGAAAGCCCAAGTGCGAGGTATCGATGTCTCCTTCGAGCGCCTGCAGCCAATTGCACTCACGGTGGGTCAACGCGATATTTCTGTCGTCCGGATTGGTGGTGATGGCAGCCTCGATCTCCGGAAACGGAGGTGCCTCGGCGCGTTCTCCCATATAGACGAAGACCATGCCGCCGCGCTCGGTCGTCTTGTAGGCCTTGGCCTTGACGCCCGCGGGATACTTGTTCTTGTCCGGCAAATTGGGCTGATCGAGGCAATTGCCGTCGACGTCGAACTTCCAGCCGTGATAGGCGCAGCGAAGCCCGTGGTCCTCGTTGCGGCCGAGGAACAGCGACGCCAGGCGATGCGGGCACAAATGATCGAAAATGCCGACGCGGCCGGCCGTGTCACGGAATGCGATCAGCTTCTCGCCCAAGAGCATCAGGCGCATTTGCGGGCCGTCGGCCTGAAGCTCCGACGAAAGGCAGGCCGGGATCCAGAACTGCCGCATGAACTTGCCCATCGGCGCGTTGCGGCCGACGCGCGTCAGAAGTTCGTTTTCGGCTGCGCTGATCATCTGGCTTCTCCTGCTCTTCTTTGCTTTTGAACGACATGTTCGTCGACGATGACGCCGGCCTTCGCCATGTTCCGCAAGGATGCGGCAAGCGCCGGCTTGGCGGAGGCCGCGTCCGACATCGGCGCATGAAGGAAGCTGTTGGGCGGGTAGAACGACGCCATCGCGAAGAACGGCCGGTACATTTCCCAGCGTGCGCGCAACAGGGGATTGGCCGTGCCGGTGTCCTGCTTGCGTGCCTCGCGCAGCGCTTCGATGTCGATCAGCGCGGAGACCGCTATCGTCTCCTCGGCTCCATCCTCGTAGGCCAATGTCCGGCCAAGATAGTCGATGATATGGGAGCGCCCGCCGGGCACGGAGCCGTCCCACGAAAATCCGATGCCTCCGGCCACGTTCGCGCTGACGATGTAGACCATGTTTTCAGCCGCGCGCACGATCTTGGCGGCCTCCTGCGCGGGCCGCCTTGGTGAGTTCGTCGAGTGGAGGATGACCTCGGCCCCTTGCATCATGAGTACACGCGCCACTTCGGGCACGTTGATCTCGCCGCAAGGAATCAGGGCGAGCCGACCGAGTTCCGTGTCCGCGACCGGGAAGATCTCGGCCATGCTGTAGCGAGCCAAATACGCATCCATGAAATCGTGGGGGGAGGGGAAGGCAGCGGTATTGACGCGCCGATAGCGCAGAATGACAGCACCGGTCGGATCGATCAGAAAGCTGGTGTTGAAATAGCGGCCCGGCCATTCCGGATCGCTCTCGAACTGATGGGCGCCGATGTAGATGCGACGTTCGCTGGCAAGCTTCTGCAACGGTTCGGTGATCGGACCGGGGACGGGGCAGCAGGCTTTTTCGATCCATTCCGCGGCGGGCAAGCCGTGCGGCGGCCCCTGCAGCGAAAACTCGGGCAGCACCACGAGATTCGCTGGATTGGGGCGCCGGGTTGCAGCCTCGATCAGGCCGATCACGCGTGCGATATTTTCATTGATGGTCGCCCACGCCCCGGTGCGATCCGTTGCCTTAACAGCGAGCTTGCTTCTGGTTTGGATGCAGGTTGCGCGCCACGGCTGAATGGTCATTGCCCGATGTCCGTTCGGGAGCGGCAGTCGACCACATGATGATCGAATACCAGTTCCTTACAACAGTATACCACCAAGCGAGCCGTGGCGCATCGCCGACGGCGTGCCTAGTCTTTGGTCAAGGTCTGGGATCGCCTCCTGCACACGCTTCATGTTATGGATGTAGCAGCGCTCGGCACGTCAGGGCACCTGGCACAAACCATTCAGGAGAATCCGGTACGCGCGATCTTGGTACTCCTCGCTATGAGCGTCGTATTCTTGGCCGCCCGCATCAAGCAGGACGCCACGCAGCTCGGCGCGATCGTGCAGAAGGCGAACATCAAGCCTGATTGATGGGGAGCGCCTCGCCCGAGTTCGCGGCGAGCAATGAACGAGTGAAATTCGTATCTCGCGATTGTCGCGCGACGAGCAGCTCACCTTCAATGCAACTGGTCGGCTTGCTTTCCCGGCTCAACTGATCCCGTTGCCGGATCGAACGGGATGGTCCGCCGCCCGAGCGGCGCCGTCGCGGGCGAAATATCGCACTTCAAAAACCGGCCCTTGCCGGCGGCGCCGACAAACTCGCCCGCCTCGGCGACGACCTCTCCGCGCACCAGCGTGGTGATGGGCCAGCCTTTGATCGTCTTACCCTCGTAGGGTGTGTAATCCATCGCGTCGTGGATCATCGACTGCCGGATGGTTACTTCCCGGTCGGGGTCCCAGATCGCCAGGTCCGCGTCGCTGCCCACCGCGATCGTGCCCTTGCGCGGGTGCAGGCCGTAGAGCTTGGCGGCGTTGGTCGCTGTCAGCGCGACGAATTTCGGCAGATCGATGCGCCCCTTGCCGACGCCTTCCGAAAACAGGAGCGCGGTCCGCACTTCGAGGCCCGGAACGCCATTCGCCACCTTCTTGAACGGCGCGTTGCGGCCGTGTTTCATCTTCCCTTCCGGATCGTCGTAGCGATAGCCGGCGTGATCGGATGAGAAGACGTCGAACACGCCGGTGGTAAGTCCTTGCCAGACCGCCTCCTGGTTCGCCTTGTCGCGAGGCGGCGGGCTGCACATGTATTTCGCGCCCTCGAAACCCGGCTGGTCGAGATCGTCCGCGGTGAGGAACAGGTATTGCGGGCAGGTCTCGCCGTAGACCTTGAGCCCACGCGCCTTGGCCAGCCGGATTTGCTCCATAGCCTCGCGCGCGGAGACATGCACGATGAGGATCGGCACGTCGACGAGTTCGGCCAGCGAAATCGCCCGCGACGTCGCCTCCCGCTCCGCGATGGGGGCATGTGCCATGCCATGAAAACGAGGGGCGGTGTGCCCCGCCGCGAGCAGCTTTTCGCTCAGCCACGCGATCACGTCCTGGTTCTCGGCGTGGATCATGACCAGCGCGCGCTCGCGCCGCGCTACCGACAGCACGTCGAGAATCTGCCGGTCGTCGAGCTTGAGCGTATCGTAGGTCGTGTAGATCTTGAACGACGTGTAGCCGTCCTTGATCAGCGCCGGCAGCTCCTGGCCGGTGACCTGCTCGGTCGGGTCGGAAATGATCAGGTGGAAGGCGTAGTCGACCGCGGCCTTGGGCTCGGCGCAGGCATGATAGTCCTTCACCACCTGGCGGAGCGACATGCCGCGATATTGTGCGGCAAAGGGAATGACAGTCGTCGTTCCGCCGCAGGCCGCAGAGCGCGTGGCGGTGAAGAAATCGTCCGCCGTCATGACGCCCATGGAGGAGCGCTGCTCGATGTGGCAGTGGCTGTCGACGCCGCCCGGTGCGACGATACGGCCTTCGGCGTTGATCTCGCGGCGGCCGGGCCCAAGTCTTGCGCCGATCGTCGCGATGCGGCCGTCGATGACTCCAAGGTCGGCGCGAAAGACGTCGGACGCGGTCGCTAGCATTCCGTTGCGTACGACCAGATCGTACTCGGCCATGATATCTCCCGGTCGAAATCAGATCGAGCGGATATAGCCCCCCGTCGACGCGCAGCAAGCTTCCAGTCACATACGAAGCGAGGTTGCTGGCCAGGAATGCTGGCACAGTCGTTCGTGCTAGGCGACGGCGAGCCGGCGGCCGTCGGCGCTTTCTTTCAAGCGTGCCTCGAGACGGGAAAGTAGCCGGTCGAGCTCGGCGACGTCGAGGGCGTCGAGCTTGGGACCGGGGGCGCGTACTGCCGCCGACCGAATGGCGCCGCGCCGGCGCAAAATTTCCTTGCGCACGGCAAGCCCAAAACCCGGCTGCTGCTCGTGGCGCACGAGCGGCAAATACACATCGAACAAATCTTCCGCCTCGTCACTGCGGCCGGCCGCAAACAGCACGGATACGGATACCAGCATCTCCGGATAGGCAAAGCCCGTCATAATGCCGTCTGCGCCGCGGGCGAGCTCTTGCGGCACATACAGTCCACCATTGCCGACCAGGATGCTGATATATCGCCGCGTGACGCCATCGCAGGCTTTGCGTATCTGCGTAAGCTTTTTCAAGCCGGGGCAGTCCTCGTGCTTGAACATCACCACGCTCGGATGCGCGTCAACGATCTTAAGGAAGCTTTGGGCGGAGATGTCGGCTTGCGTCGACTGCGGATAGTCCTGGTAGACCACCGGAGTTTTCTCGCCCAGCGCCGCGATCACGTCAGCGAAGTAGGTGACGATCTGCGCTTCCGTCTTTAGGCCCGTGAGCGGCGCGACCATGACGCCGCAGGCGCCGGCATCCATCGCAATTTTGCTGAGCTTGACGAGGTTTGAGTTGCCCGGGTTCGACACACCGACGATGACGGGCACGCGACCGTTGACGCGGCGCAGGAAATGGCGCGTGAACTCGGCCGACTCCTGGTCACTGAGCTTTTGTGCTTCGCCCATCATCCCGAGAACGGTCAACCCCTGCACGCCACATTGCAGATAGAATTCGACCAGGCTATCGACACTCGGCCAATCAATGTCGCCGGCATCGGTGAACGGCGTTGCCGAGATCGTGTACACGCCTTTTGCCGACGCATCGAGCAGTTGGTTCATGGTCTTGACGTTCCTGGAATCGGCAACTTTCAGTTTGTCGAGAATGCCGTCGGAAATAAATGTATACCTCGCACATGCCGCGGGGCAACCGATCCGCCGTCCTCCCAATCGGCATTGCGCACGCATCTCGGCTGATTGCCTACGCATTCGTCTTGTCCGGTTTGATCCGGTTGCTATAGTCCAATGGACGCTCGCTGGGCCGGCTCGAGGGAAACTCCATGATCCGATCTGTGCTTTCGACTACCGGTGCCGCACTGCTTCTAGCCACGTCTGCATACGCTCAGGAGCCGCCGCTCCTTCGCGCGGCGGTCGATGGCACGTTCGCACCTCATGCCTTTCCGAATCTTGCTGGGGGCTATCAGGGCTTCAACGTCGATCTCGCCAACGAGATCGCCAAGCGGCTCAAGCGCAAGATCGTGATCGACGCCGCACAGTTCTCCGGCCTGGTGCCGGCGCTGCAGGCCGGAACCTACGACTTCCTCGCGGCTCCTACGACCGTGACCAAGGAGCGCGCCGAGAGCATGCTGTTCACCGAGGGCTATCTCAACACCGATTTTCAGTTCCTGATCAAGAAAGGATCGCCGAAAGTCGTGAGGCTCGAAGACCTCAAGGGCAAAACTATTTCCGTCAACAAGGGATCGGCCTACGACTCTTGGGCGCGCGATCTTGAGGGTAGGATCGGCTGGACGGTCGAGTCCTTCGGCACGCAGACCGACGCGGTGCAGGCGGTCCTGGTCGGGCGCGCCGACGCGAATGTCGCCGGCAATACCGTCATCGCGTGGGCGGTCAAGAACAACCCACAGCTGGAGCTGTCATATCTGCATTCGACTGGTCTCGTCTGGGCTGCGCCGCTGCGCAAGGACTCCGGCGAGCTGCGCAAGGCGCTCGACGTCGCCGTCGAATGCATGAAACTCGATGGCATGATCGCGAAGATGCACGAAAAGTGGTTCGGCGTTGCGCCGGCGGCGGGTTCCGCCGCGGTGACCGTCTTCCCGGGCTACGGCGTTCCCGACATGCCAGGCTATGATCCGACTGCGCACACCCCGTCGTGCAGCTGAACGGGTGGCGTGATGTCTTGCCGCGGGCGTCACGGACGCGCCGATAGTTGATGACGACCGGCGCTCCGCCCATCCTGGAAATCCGCGGCCTGCGCAAGAGATTCCACGACGTGGAAGTGCTGCGCGGGATAGACCTCGTCGTGCTGTCGCAACAACTGGTCTTTGTCATCGGACCGTCCGGATCGGGCAAGAGCACCTTGCTGCGCTGCTGCAATCGCCTGGAGGAAGCCTCGGCCGGCTCGATCCGCGTCGACGGCGTCGATATCACGGCGCGCTCTACCGATATCAACGCGATGCGGCGCCAGATTGGCATGGTGTTCCAGTCGTTCAACCTCTATCCGCACATGACGGCGCTGCGAAACGTCACGCTCGCGCTCGCCAAGGTGCTGGGCAAGCCACGCGCCGAAGCGGAGCGAATCGGGATGGCGGCGCTCGATCGCGTGGGGCTTGCCGACAAGGCGCGGTCCTATCCCGGCGAGCTTTCGGGCGGCCAGCAGCAGCGGGTGGCGATCGCTCGCGCGCTCGCGCTCGAACCCAAGGTGATGCTGTTCGACGAGCCCACCTCCGCGCTCGATCCGGAGCTCGTGGGCAGCGTGCTCAACGTTATGCGTGAGCTCAAGCGCGGCGGCATGACCATGCTGGTGGTGAGCCACGAGATGCGCTTCGCGCGGGACGCCGCCGACCGCGTAATCTTCATGGATCACGGGGTCATCGTAGAGGAGGGGCCGCCGCAACAGATGTTTTCGGCGCCCAGCGAGCCGCGCACCCGCGCCTTCGTCGCCGAGATCGCGCGCTGAGACCGCCATGGAGGCTTGGTCGCGCTTTCTCGACGCGTTCTTCAATTGGGACGTGATCGAGCGGTATTTCCCCGCCATCATGAAGGGCGTGGTGGTGACGATCGAGATCGCAGCGGCGGTGGTGGTCATCGGCACCCTGCTCGGGCTTGCACTCGCGATCGTACGGACGTTCCGCCTGCTCGCGGTGAATGCGCTGATTGTGGTCTTCGTCGACATGTTTCGAGCGCTGCCGCCGCTCGTTCTGGTTCTTTTGGTCTATTTCGGCCTGCCCAACGTCGGGATCAATCTGCCGTCCTTCGCGGTGCTTTGGCTTGTGCTTGCCCTCGTGTTGGCCGCCTTTGCCGAGGAGATTTTTTGGGCGGGCATCCTGTCGATCCCGAAGGGTCAGTGGGAGGCGGCGCGTTCCACCGGCTTAGGTTTTCTCGGCACGCTCGCCTATATCGTGCTGCCGCAGGCGATCCGCCTGACCGTTCCGCCGCTCACCAACCGCACGATCGCCATTACCAAGAACACGGCGCTCGGCACCGTGATCGGGGTCGGTGAAATCCTCAATCAGGCTACCACCGCGCAATCGTTTTCTGGCAATGCCACGCCGCTCATGATGGGGGCGATCGCCTATGTGATCCTGTTCATCCCCGTCGTCGTGCTAGGCCGCTTCCTCGAGACCCGGTTCGCGTGGCGGAGGGTCTGATGGAAGCGATCGTCCAGCAGTTCTTCAACCTGGCCATTATGGAGCGAGCGCTGCCGCTCATCCTTGCCGGCCTCAAGCAGACGATCATTATTTGTCTCATCGTCATTCCGCTTGGACTGGCCGGGGGCCTCGCATTCGCGATCATCTCGCTTTCGCGCCTGCGCACCGTGCGCTGGGCGGCGATTGCAGGAATTGATTTCTTTCGCGCCATTCCGCCGCTCGTCCTCCTGATCTTTATCTATGCCGGGTTGCCGTTCGCGGGTTTACGGCCGTCGCCCATGACGGCCGTGGCCATCGCCTTTTTTCTCAACACGTCGAGCTATTACGGCGAGATCTACCGTGCCGGCATCGAAAGCGTCGGCCAAGGTCAATGGGATGCTGCGCGCTCGACCGGCCTGCAGGCCTACCAGACGCTGACCTATGTCGTGCTGCCGCAGGCGGTGCGCAACGTGCTCCCCGATCTCGTGTCCAACACTGTCGAGGTGGTGAAGCTGACTTCGATTGCGAGCGTGGTGGCGCTGCCGGAACTGCTCTATTCGGCCGACATGGCGCGGTCGGTGACCTTCAATTCGTCACCAATCGTGCTGGCCGCGGCGATCTACCTTGTTATGCTGTGGCCCATCGTGCGCCTGATTAGCCGGCTGGAGCGCCGGGTTGCCGCATGAGTAGCAGGAGAACTTCGTGAGCCGAGTGCTTCGGATTGGCGGCGCCCAGATGGGCCCGATCCACAAGGTGGACAGCCGGCAGGCGGTCGTGCGGCGGATGCTCGATCTGCTCGATCAGGCCAAAGCTCAAAAGTGCGATCTCGTTGTCTATCCCGAACTTGCGCTCACCACCTTCTTCCCGCGCTGGTACATGACGGAGCCGGCGGAAGTCGACGCCTGGTTCGAACGCGAGATGCCGAGTGCAGCGACGCGTCCGCTGTTCGCGCAGGCCGCAGACTATCGCATCGGTCTATCGTTCGGTTATGCCGAGCTCACTGCCGATGGCCATCATTTCAATACGTCGATCCTGGTCGACCGGGACGGAAAAATCGTCGGCAAGTACCGCAAGGTGCATCTGCCCGGCCATTCCGAGTTCGACCCGGAGCGTGCCTTCCAGCACCTGGAGAAGCGTTATTTCGAGCCGGGCGACCTCGGCTTTCCGGTCTGGCGCACCATGGGGGGCATCGTTGGCATGTGTATCTGCAACGACCGGCGGTGGCCCGAGACCTATCGCGTAATGGGATTGCAAGGGGTGGAGCTGATCGTGCTCGGCTACAACACGCCCTCGGTTAACTCGCAAAAAGCAGACGAGGGGCCGGAGAAGCGCATGTTCCACCACCGCCTGACGCTTCAGGCCGGCGCCTATCAGAACTCGACCTGGGTAGTCGCGGTGGCAAAGGGCGGCGAGGAGGATGGCCACCCGTTGATCGCGGGCAGTCTCATCGTCAATCCGGAGGGCGAGATTATCACCGCGGCCGAGACCGAGGACGACGAGCTGATTGTCGCCGATTGCGATCTTGATGCGACCATCTTCGGAAAGCAGACCATCTTCGACTTCAAACGCCACCGGCGTATCGAGCATTACAGCCGTATCACCAGCCAGACCGGTGTCATCCTGCCGCCGCAGGGGTGAACGCCGCGTGGCATTATTGTTTTGAAGCGTTTTCCGGAGGGCGTCCAGCAAAGCAGGAGCCGGTTTTGCGTCTGCACTCTAGCATTTTAGAGTGCGCTCTTTCCACGCGGCTGACTGGTGTCCACTCAGTCCCAAAGCGTCCGTGCGAGCCGTTTGACGTTTCGTCGGAAAGCGCTACGCGTGGATGAATTCGGCTGGGATCAATGGCGGTTGAGCTGTACTGCTCCGAGCGCCATCGTGACCGCAGCCTGAGTTGGATCGATGACCGGGATACCGAGCGCCTCTTCCAGCGGGCGACGATGGCGCGCCATGCCCGCACAACCCATCACCACCGCTTCGGCGCCATCCTGATCCTTGAGCTGGCGCCCGACCTCGACCATCCGCTGAAACGTCTTGTCCCCGCTTGCCGCCTCGGCCACCGTCATTTCCAACGGACGCTCGCCGGCGAGGCGATCCATTAGCGCCAATTGGCGCAGATAGCGCATATGCCGGGCGATCGAGCGTTGGCCGATGGCAATAACGCCGAAGTGACCGGCCCGCGAGAGCGCGGTCAGCACGCCGCATTCGGCGATGCCGAACACCGGGCGCAGAGTGCTTTCGCGACAGACATGCAGCCCCGGATCGCTGTAGCAGGCGATTACGAAAGCGTCGGACGAATTGTCCGCCTCGACCAGCCTGCGCAGCGGCAGCACAACACTTTCGACATCGGCCTGGGTCTCGATACCGAATGGACCTTCGGCAAGCGTCGAGCACACGATCTCCGGACCGTTCTCAAAACGCAGGGGCTCAAGTGCCGCATCGAGACCCCGGGTCACTGTTTCATTTGAGTTTGGATTAATGACGCGAATACGCGGTTGGGGATCGCTCATGGGTTTGCTCGCCGCGACGGCTCTTGTCCGATAGCGCCATCATCTTCATGTTCGGTCGTGTTGCAAGCCAAAGGAGATCGCCTTCTGAAGACATGATGGGCCCATCCGAACTCATGCCTGCAATTTCGCTTGAAAATTCCCTGTTTCGACAAATCAATTCCCTGATACACGTTTAGAAATTCCCTGTTCCGTTGCGCAGGGAATTCGGCTGGAAGCCATTGAATTCACTCGCTGACTGGACGCCGAAATCCAGCGAGGAACCCGGATTCAGCAAAATTCCCTGTTAATTTCCCTGTTAGCAGGGAATTTGGTTGTGGAGACTGGTTCGAAGCCGACTGCATCGTCAGCCAGCCGCTCCAGTCGCTGCGGGGTACATTTCGCTCGCAAGAATTTGCGCGTGCCATGCTCGAGTTGGTCGCGGGGGCGTACGCCTGCGCTGCGGCAATCGACAGAACCTCGCGAAAGGTGAATACTCCCCCAAACAGAACAAGCGTGCCGCACTGGGGAAGCTGTGGACGCCCGAACCCACCCGACGAGAGCGCCTGCGGGCGACAGCGAAGCCGGTGTCGTCGCCGCGAGCGTTTATGCCGGCGGACGCCGCGTTAAGGATATCGCCATTGAGGAAGCGGGCGAATGGTCGAAGCGGCCGGGGCACGTCGTGTGGATCGGACTGTGGGAGCCGAGCGCCGATCTCTTGCAGCGCGTGCAGGCGCAGCTTGGGCTCCATTATCTGGCGATCGAGGATGCCGGTAAGGCCCATCAACACCCCAAGATCGAGCAGTATGGCGAAGCGCTGTTCGTTGTTGCACGGACAACGCAATTGATCGAGGGGCGAATCGCCTTCGGCGAAACCCATCTATTCGTCGGGCGCGGTTACGTGGTGTCGGTCCGCCACGGCGCTTCGAGCTCCTACGCCGCCGTGCGCGAGCATTGCGAGTCCTGTCCCGCCGTCCTCTCCCAAGGCGAAGACTACATCCTCTATGCCATCCTCGATTTCATCGTCGACAACTATATGCCGGTGCTGGAGACGCTTCACGCGGAAGTGGAAGCCATCGAGGACAGCGTATTCTCGAAATCCGGCGACGAGGTCGACGTCGAGCGGCTCTACATGATCCGCCGCGATCTCTTGCGCATTCGCAATGCGGTCGTGCCTCTGGTCGAAGTGTGCCGCCGGCTCGAACACGCCGAGGTGCTGCCGATCGACCCCGCCATGCAGCCGCTGTTTCGCGACGTCACCGATCACGTGTTGCGCGTGCAGGAGGAAATCGATTCGCTGCGCGAAGTCCTGGCGTTCGCCTTCGAGGCCAGCTTGATGGGGGGCCAGGCGCAGCAGACGGCGATCACCCGAAAGCTCGCGGCTTGGGCCGCCATCCTCGCGGTGCCGACCGCGATCGCCGGCATCTACGGCATGAACTTCGAGTTCATGCCGGAGCTCAAATGGAGCTATGGGTATTTCCTGGTCATCGGCGTGATCGCTGCGATCTGCGCCACGCTCTATTGGCGATTTCGCCGAAACGGCTGGCTTTGAGCCGCCACCCTGGAGGTCGGCTTCATTTCGGAGCATCGCGCCCAAACGGTGGACCCAGACGCGCGATCTGAGGTCACATCATCGCGCTCTGCCAATTACGCTTGGCCATGCTGGGAGCGGCCCTATCTCGTGGCGGGTGTAGCTACGAATCGTATTTAGTTATTGACTACACATTGCATCGATGCTAGAAGATTCGCAGTCTCGCTCATCGAGGGGCGTCTCCGGAGGCGATCCTGAAGGCGGAGCGAGGCGTGGCGTCCTGCGGCGGCGGCTTGTAACCGCCGCCCCGGGAGGTAGGGACCCCGCCCGCCAGGCACTACGACCTGGCTGCGAGGAGCTCGCTGTGACCGATCCGCTGCCGGCCGAAGCGCAAGCCTAGGGCGGTAGCGGGGAGAGAAGCGCGGCCCCGGGAGCCCAAAACCGCCACGGTTTTCACCGCCTCGCAACTTGTGCCGATTCCATCTGACTTTCTGGCCCGGTTAGACAGTTTCGGCCGCAAGGTTAGACAGTTCGCGTACACTGTCTGTCCGCTTTGAGCCGGTCGGTAGTGTCCTAATTCCGAGCATTCTGTCCTAATTTGAATTCGCTAAGTGTCCCAATTAGACGTAGGGTCATCCCCATCACCGACAGCGGCCCTTAGTCAGGCGCCGGTGGCAGAGAGACACGACCGCGCTCCCGCCTGTTACCAAGGGAGCGCGCCCCATGCTCATCACCCCATATTTGGACGGCCACAGCTTCGACCCTGACTACACGAGTTATGGAGTTGCCCTCGAAATGGCACGGGTGGCCCTCCCATTTGAGGACCGAGCCGACCAAATCACCGAAATACTCGCCAAGAGAATCATTGCGCTCGCGAAGGATGGCTTGCGTGATCCGAATCTCCTGTGCGAGTGGGCGCTGGACGATCTGCACAGGCAGCCGTCCCGCGTGTAGGGCGCCCTCAGTTGGCGGCCTCGTCCTTTTTATCGCTCTCGCGAAGCTTCGGCGGATTGTCCTAATTTGTCGGCGCGGGTGTCCTAATTCGGACAGTACCGAGCCGGTCCACCGCGTTCCTGGCCAGCCGCATCCGGTCGGCGGCTGCGGTGTATCTCGCGACCTCGCGCAGGCTGGCGTGGCCGCTGATGGCGGCGATCTCGTTGGCCGAGCACCCCGCTTCCGCCAGTCTCCGACAGGCCGCCTTGCGCAGCCCGTGCGCCGAGAGGCCCTTGTCGAGACCGGCTCGGCGGCACTGCTTCACGAACCATTTCGAAAATGCGTGGGCGGTGAATGCGCGGCCGTGCTCGTTGAGCAGGAAGACGACATGCTCGCTCGGGGCCGCGGCGTTGATGGCCTCGACCACCGCGTTGGTGAGCGGAACCATCACGTGTGCGCCGGTCTTCTGCTGAACCATATGGATGGCGCCATCGCGGACATGGCCGCGGCCGAGCCGGACCACATCGGCGATGCGTGCGGCGGTGCCGAGCAGCAGTGCCAGCGCGAGCCGAGGTTTTGTGCCGAGCGGGTACGCCGCTTCGAAGGCGGCGATGTCCGACTCAGCCCAAGCGCGGAAGCCCGTCGCTCTTGGGCACCCGCACGCGCACGCCCGCGGTCGGATCATCATCGCGCACCCCGATCGAGATGGCATAATTCACGATCAGCTTGAAGAGCGACTGAGTGTGCGAAGCCAAATCGCGCTTTTGGATGAGGCGGCGATTGCTCTCAAGGATGACTGTATTGGCTTCACGCTGGCTCGCGATTTCGATCTGCGCGAAATCGGGCTGCTGTACTACGTCATGGCGTCTTCGCAGAGCCGCGCGTTTCGCCTTTAGCGATACATGCTCCGCTCGCAGTCCAGATAATTGAAGTAGACCCATCCCTGCCCGCGGCCGAGCCGGGCATCGCCGTTCTCTGGAAAAACAAGCGCCCATTTTTTGTCGCTCACCGACACGATCTTCATGACAAACACGGTTGTTTCGTTGTGCAGCGCACCAAGGATGGGGCCATTCGGCGTTTTGCGCACGTTCAGCGGCGTGTCAGTCGGGTCAGCAACGGTACAGTCGGCGTCGCTTGTTCCCGGCACGAAGTCGCGCGCTTTCAGATCGATGTTGCTGCGGCCAAGGATGCGCCCGTCAAACGTGAACTTTTGGCTGTGCTTGGTGGTACTGCTGGGATAGCCCGCTACCTTTCCGCGGACGGCGCAGGTGTAATCTGCCCAACCCTTGAAGAAACTTTTCTGATCGGCCTTGCAGATCATCTCGTGAGCGAAGTTGGACATGACGTAGTCGCCATTCAGCTTCAGGGTCAGGGCGGTGTCCTCGCTATCGGCGCACTTGCCGCGCTTGAAGAACATCCAGCCATCGGCCTCGCTCTGGACTTCGGTGGTCTCGCACCAGGTTCCGACCAGATTGGCCGAAGCACGGTCGGCCGCCTGGGCCTGGGACACAACCGCGGCCAGCATGGCGGCGGCGGAGATGAAAATGCGTTTCACGGTCATTGGTCCTTGGTTATGAGCGCCAACGGGGTCTTCGCTCCTTAGTCGCTTTGCCCCCGCCCGGGGACTTGTTACTCTTCGCCAAACATTTGTTCGTCGCGGCCATGGTGGCAATTGCCGCTGCCGGGGGCTCAAGAATGAGCAATGGCACCGCTTCAGCCCTGAATTCTGAACAGGACCTGGCTTCAATCCCGATGGCGCAAGGGGGCCTTTCCCGCCTGGCTATCGCGCGCCTCAAAAGCGCCGGCGTGCCGGTGGCGCCTCTTCTTAAGCGTGTGGGAGTGACGCCGGAGCTGATCGCCGAACCGGAAGAGCGACTGTTTGTGCGAAGTCAAATCGCGCTCTCAAGGATACGACTCCATCTCGGATTTGCGAGCGTTTTGAGATTTTGCACGATTGCCGCAAGGTGGAACTCATCGCGGGCGCCGGAGAGACCTCTCAGTCGCATGCGCTTGTGGCGCAGATCATATCCGGCCCGTCCATGTTCGCCACCACAGCCTCACCACCAATCGATCCCGGCAACGTCGAAGCGAGGCTGTCATGCTCTAACTCACTTCTTTTTGCTCTCGACGGGCTCGCCATGAACCTCGAGAAGGGATACCGGCCCGCCGGCGACTTCATCATCGAAGACGCCGATTACCAGTCGGCCGGTATACCAAGCTTGTGTATCGAGGTTTGTCCGACCTTCTATCGTGACTGGACCATCCCTGAATTGGTGATGCCCGTGCACGACATGTCGCGTTCCGTGACCGCGCTGATCGGGGCCCTTGTAGATCTTCCACAACAGCTGGTCCGGATCTTGCGCGGCGAGCGGCAGATCAGGATCGACGCCGGCATGCACGTAGACCCGATGCCTGTCGACGTGCATCAGCGAGAGCGCCTCGATCCAGCGGAGGTGCTGTTCGGGCACGACCTTCACGTTGACGATGTCACCATAATTCTGTCCGTAGGAGATCAGGGTGGCCCCGCCACCATTATCCATCCACCATCCAGCCTTGATTGGCTGACGGCAGCACTGCCACATGATGTCTTCGTGATTGCCCTTGAGGCAGACCAGTTTCAGGTCGGGCGATCCCCAGTCCATCAGCCTCTCGATGACTTGGCGACTCTTCGGCCCACGATCGACATAGTCGCCGAGGGTAATGATTGTCGCCGGTCGATCCGACTTCGAGTGCTCAACGATCTTCGTTACCGCCTCCGAAAGGAGGTCGTAGCGCCCATGCAGATCGGCAATTGCGTAGGTAAACGGCATCACTTAACCTCGATTACTGGGTCGCAAAGTCCTGCTCCGAAACCAGAGCCCTTACTGCAAGCCTTACCGGTCGCATCAAGGTGGCGCGTGCCTGCTGACGTGCCATTGACCCGGTGATCCGGGAAATTCAAGCCGGTGCGGAAGTAGACTTGCGAGGTCGCGCGGGAGTGATCCGCAACCAGCACGTAAAGCAGATGTTCAACTGATCAGCGGACAAGCATCGGCTGCGGTGCCTTGGCTTCTTTGAATGCAGGCATAACCTCTTTCGCGAACCGATCGAGCTGCTCCAAGGCAACCTTCTCCGGCACGCCGACCGAGAGGCTTACCGAGATGCGGTCGAGCCCTGGGTATTTCTTCTCGAGCGCCTTGATGTGCTCGATCAGGTCGTCGGCATTACCGCACAGGAAGCCGCCGGCCTTGACCGCATCCTCGATGCGCGGCAGCTTGGCGTTCGGCGCACGCTTGGGATCGCGCATGATTTCTATCTGCTCCTCGGTGATCGCACGCACCAGACGCAGCTCGCCGAACATCTTCATGTTTTCTTCGTAATACTTCGCCGCTTCCTTCATGCCCTGCTCGCGGCTGTTGGCCATGTAAAAGTGGAAGCCGAAGCATAGTCGCTCACCGAGCTCGATCGGCTTTCCGAGCGTGGCATGCGCTGTCTGCCAGTCGAGCACGACCTTATGCATCGCCCCACCCTCGGCGGAGCCACCGCCTACCATGCCCTGGATACCGTGCTTGGCCATGAACTCGAGCGCGCGCATCGAGCCGCCCTGGATCGGCTGCCAGCACTCGACCGGCAGCTTGAAAGGTCGCGGGACGAGGGTGAGCTCTTTGAGGGTGTAGCCGCGATAAGGCACCTCGGGCGGCAGCGTGTAGTACTTGCCCTTATACGAGAAGCGCTCGTTGTTGAAGGCTTTGAAGATGATATCGACCTGCTCCTCAAAGAGCGTCCGGTTGGCCTCCTGGTCGCGCAGTGGGGAGCCGAACGTTTCTACCTCGCGCGTGTGGTAGCCGCGACCGACGCCAAAGACGATGCGGCCACCGGTGAGGATGTCAACGGTGGCGAAGTCCTCCGCCAGCCGCAGCGGGTGCCACATCGGAGTGATATTGAAGCCGCAACCAATCTTGATGTTTTTCGTTCGGTGCGCGAGGTGCAATGCCATAAGGATGGTGTTGGGAATGCATTCAGTGCCTTCGCGCTGGAAGTGATGCTCGGCCATCCAGAAACAGTTGTAGCCAAGGCCATCCATGAGCGTGGCCATGGACTCGGCCTTGCTCAGCGCAGTTGCGAGGTGGGCGTTCGAGTAACGCCGCTCGTTGATGGGCGTTCCGCCATAACCGATGTTGTCGAGGTCGGTATGACCGGCATAGAGGCTGTCAAACTTGGTGATCATCGCGAATTTTCGGTCCCCTACCAGCCAGGGCCGGATTGCAGGATATCGAATTGGCGAGGATCAGTCAGGAGGTAACGGAACGGTTTTGCTTGGCTTGTTGCTAGGACAGTACAGTTGACCCACACATGGATTTAACCGACTTGTAATTGCAAAAACATCAGCTCATGGTCATCCTCAACAATATCCAGGAGGACCTCATGCCGACTTTTATGAT
>WNFZ01001813.1_pt1 | contig 26503 bp, 24 predicted proteins | sample 5400081 | NCBI WGS metagenome assembly WNFZ01 (sample SAMN13153365, study PRJNA577476) | soil metagenome | isolation source: 80 cm soil or saprolite under grassland replicate 1 | place: USA:California | collected 2016-06-15 | reverse complement strand
CACAGTCCCGATGCCGACGACGCGTTCATGTTCTGGGCGATGGCGGAAGGGAAGATCGACACGGCAGGCCGTCGCTACGTGCACGAGCTGGGCGACATCGAAAGCCTGAACCGGCGCGCGCTCGCGGGAGAGTTGGAGGTCACCGCCGTGTCGTTGCACGCGTACGCCTATCTCGCCGACCGCTACGCGCTGCTCGCGCATGGTGCCAGTATCGGCGACCGCTATGGCCCGCGCATCGTCGCCCGAGAGCCGGCACCCGCCGACCCCCGCGCGGGCCTGGCGGGCCGTGTCGTCGCCGTTCCCGGAGAGTTGACGACCGCGTTCCTGACGCTGCGGCTCTATCAGCCGGCCGCGCGGCACGTCGTGGTCCCGTTCGATCAGATCGAGGATTTTGTCGCGGCGGGAAACGCCGATGCGGGCCTGCTCATTCACGAAGGGCAGCTCACCTTTGCCGACCGCGGTCTGCATCTCTGGGCGGACATGGGAGAATGGTGGCATCAAGAGACGACGCTTCCACTGCCCCTCGGCGGAAACGTGGTACGGCGCGATCTGGGTGACGAGCTGATGCGCGCGATCGCGCGCGACCTGAAGGCGAGCATCGAATACGGGCTCGCTCACCGCGCGGAGGCGTTGCGGCACGCGCAGGGATTCAGCCGCGGGCTGGACGCCGCCCGCACCGACCGGTTCGTGGGGATGTACGTGAATGCCTACACGGTCGATTACGGTGCGCTGGGGCGGCGCGCCGTCGCGGAGTTGCTGGCGCGCGCCCATGCGGCACGCCTCATTCCGGCTCCCGTAGACCTAGCGTTCGTCGCAGCCGATTCCTAGTTTGGCCTTGGCTTCACAAGGAGCATCGGGTTGACCGCTCATGCGGGAGTCGTCACCGTCCTCGTGGTCGATGACGAAGAGCCGATCCGGAACGCGCTGCGGAAATACCTGAAGCAGCAACAGTTCGAGGTTTTCGCGGCAAGCTCCGCTGACGAGGCTCTCCAACAGCTGCGCCTCCACAAGGTAGCGCTGATGCTCTCGGATATCCGCATGCCCGGCACCAGCGGCGTCGACCTCGTGCCGCAGGCGCTCGAAATCGAGCCGGATCTCGCCATCCTCATGCTCACGGCGGTCAACGACGCGACCAGCGCGGCACTCTGCATGCAGCGCGGAGCGATGGATTACCTCACCAAGCCGATCGAGCTGGCGGACCTGGGGCGCGCCGTGCACCGTGCCCTCAAGCGCCGCGAGATGCTGCTCGAGAATCGCCACTTGAATCAATGGCTCAAAGAGGAAGTGACCACGCGGACCGCGGAGCTGCAGCGCGAGCGGCACCGGCTGGAGCGGGTCTCGACGGCGACGCTGGAGGCGCTCGTCAACGCGCTCGAAGCCAAGGACCCCTATCTGCGCGGCCATTCCGCCCGCGTCGCCGATTTCTCAGCGAACATCGCCACGGAAATGGGGCTGGATGAGGAAGAGGTGGACCGCATCCGCATGGCGGGCCGGCTCCACGATTTGGGCAAGATCGGCACCCGGGAAGCCGTCATTAATAAGGAAGGGCCGCTCACCGCCGACGAGTTCGAGCACGTGAAGCAGCACGTCATCATCGGCGCGCAGATTCTCGCGCCGCTCGTGCATCTCGGCGACGTCGTCGCGATGGTCAAAAGCCACCACGAGCGGTTCGATGGCAGCGGCTATCCCGATGGGTTGCGCGGCGAGGAAGTCCCCCTCGGCGGGCGAGTGATTGCGGCAGCGGAAGTGTACGACGCCCTCACGACCGCCCGGCCCTACCAGGAGAAGATGACCCCCGAGCAAGCGGTCGAGCGGATGACGGATTTGTCCGGCACGGTACTCGACCCGCGCGTCTACGAGGCGCTGGTGCGGCTGGTGGGACGGCGGCAGACGCTCGTCTTTCTCGACGAGGACGCGGGGCCGGCCCTCTAAGTCGGCATCGCGGTTAGGCTTTCCGCGCCCCCTTGCAGCAACCGTAGTCGCTTCGGAGATGGCGATTCCACCCCGCGCCAAAAGTCATAATAACGCGGACCCTTCCGGAACATTGCGCGTACCAGTCCCACTGTAGGGAATCGCATCACGGCTCATTGGGTGTCTGCCTGGTGTCAGTTCGCTGGGGTTACAGATGGCACGACTCAGCAGACCTGAAAGCGATTCTGCAAACAGCCTCGGCTGCGGTTGCCCCCTCGCCTGGGCCAGGCTCTCCCTGTAGCGCATCGCGTTTGGCAGCCATGCTCCTGGTCGTGCTCCTGGCCGGTGCAACAACGGGCTGCGGTCCGATCATTGATGTCTTTAGGGACCTCTACTGTGTTGTCACCTTAAGTCCATGCGGAGACGACTCCGGCGAGTCACATCCGCCCGCTGACTGCATTTCTTACTTGAATGGTCAATCAGTTGGAACCAAGACTTGTGGGCCACCGTGGGATAGCGATAACGACACCATTAGCACGGCCACCGAGACCAACCCTACAAACAGAGTCGGCAACACACCGATCGCTGGATTCTACACTTTCGACACGCTGCGGTGGGATTTGAATTACAGCCAAGCACGAGGTACAGCAACAGACGGGACGCTATACAGCGGAATAAACCTCAGAGACTCAAGGGTGGGCTATACTCACTACGACGCTTGTGACGGAACTGATGTAGACGACTGGGGAACTGGTCATCTGGTGCGGCTTATCGAAGCCACTGGTCGCGCGTGGGTAACGCAACCTTTTATCGTCGACATGCAGGTCGGGGACATGAGTCGCAAGTTCGGTGGCGAATTCCCGGGGCAACCCGGTGTACCGGGGTGCGAGACTGGTCACGCGTACCATCAACAGGGAGTCGATGTGGATGTGCGGTACGTCCGAAAGGACGGCTTCGCGGGACCACTGGATATCTGCCAAGATCCGGCGAACTACGACACGGTTGCGACCTCCTGGTTGATCCAAAGTTTTCTCGATGCGGAGATCCAAAGTAACGCCAACGCACGCATTGATTCGATCTTCGTGGACATGCCCTGCTGGGGCCTGCCGGACACGACCACGGACGGGGAGCAGTTCATTTTTCACAGTGATGGACACAAAAACCACTTTCACGTGAGGATTCGCGATCCTGATGGACCTTCAAATTAGCAATCACCGTAGGTTAGCAGACTCGTTGAAGTGGGTTTGTTCACTTGAGCTGATCTTGGCGTTCTGTGCGCCGGCGTACGCTGCCCTCGCGCAGGATACGATTCCTCTTCTGGTGCGCGTGGAGGATCGGGCTCGAGTCGGCCCGAGGAACCGCATTGTGGCGCGGGATCCCAAGACTGGTGCTGATCGCGAGGTTTATCGCTCGGAAGGGCATATTCCTTCCGAGCTGACCTTGTCACCTGACGGTCGTTATCTGGCGCTCATTGAGGTGGTAAATCAGGTCGGGGCTGGCAGTCAGCGCCTCACGGTGATTGATCACGCGGGCAACGTAGTTAGTCTGCTCGGCCCCAGTTCATTATACGCCAAACGCGGTATCCGTGAGTACGTCTGGTGCTGTGGTCCGGACACCCTTGCCATCATCACAGGCGGTCTTGCGGATGAGGGAGGCATGGGGGAGTCAACGACGCTACCCTATGGCCTATCCCTGATCGATGTTCGGACGAGCCTCGCCACGCCGATTGAGGGCCTCCGGTTTCCCTTGCAGATCAGTTGGGCACCATTCGACAGTTCGCTATACATAAAGGATTCCCCTCGAACCACACCCGGATCGCGGGGAGGGGTAACATTCCCGGTTTACCGCTACCACGTCCCGACACGCACCTTGTCTGCTACAAAGCACCGAGGCGTCTTCTTCTCTCCCGATGGAAGGTATTACTTCGACAGGGGAGTTGGTGAGGGATCGAGAATCGTGACCTTATACCGAGCAGTAGATGACTCGGACGTCACGCCGCAGCTGGCCCTGCCGCATCTCGGGCCTGAATGCGTGTGGGTAGCCGGAGCCGACCACGCGCTCGCTTTCACAGAGAAGGCCGCCCCGCAACTACCAAAGCCGACCCAACGCACTGAGAGACGGTTCGTGCCCACGAAGAGTCGCACCCCGCAAGTGTATCCGGATCGTTGGAATGTCATTGTGGATGCGGAGACCGGTCGAATCATCGACCGATTTCAAGGTGACATTGGCGTGGGCTGGAAGACGAACGTTCGAGCGCTGCCGGTTGAGCGACGAGGCGGCGTGGAGTTCGTGCCGCCACGCCGGCCGTGAGGGGAAGCATGTGAGTATCTGAGATTCGAAATCAGGTCGCGCTGATGGTCTTGAGTGTTGCTGTGGCGGCCATCCCGAGTCGGATCGCGGCACAGGATTCCCCAGGTGAGGTCACGCCCAGGGCCATGGCGGACTCCACATATGCGGTGCGCATTACTGTCGATGCACTCGCGGACGGCATCCGCCGAGGCCGGCTCGATCCGCGACAGGTCGACGATCCGCAGCTCGCGGCGGCCGTCGGTCGGTTGGCGAGCGCTGGCGCCAAGCGAAGCCGACGGCCGCCCCAAGCGGCGCTTGGGGCGCTCTGGGACTTCCAAATCGATTCGTTGACCTTCCAGCCTCAGGGTCGGGACGTGCTACGGGCGCTGGCGCAAGTCTACCTCGCCACGGTGCCTGAGTCTGCCCGCCCAACTGTAACGCTCACGTTTGGGCGTCGGGGCGATCGCTGGGATCTCACGGCGCACGAAGGACTCCTGGCCCGACTCATCGCCATCGCTACCGTACTCGAGAAGAGACGCCGCACATGAGACCGCTTGCCTGGGCGCTTCTCACCGTCGTCGTCATTAATTCCTCTACCGACAAAGCCTTCGGCCAAACCTTCACAGCCACGCGGGCGATCGATGAGACTAAATGCCAGCGCTTTCTCTTCTCCAACAAGTGCATCACGGTCGAAACAGACCGCATACACTGGACTTTCACGCAAGCGAAACTCGGCTACTACGTGTTTGGTCGCACGTGGGCGACGGCGTCTCATTGCACTCGTGTCGAGGTCACAGAATCAAAGTGTCTGCGCTCGATCTTCATTTCCACGGATCCGGAATGGAACCGGCTGCTCTGGGGCCAGGCAGGAACGTTCCTACGCTCGCTCGGCACGGGTGGAACGCCGGCAGACGGACCTTACCATTTTTTGGGGCCACTCGGCGTCGACATTACGCGCCGTGAGGGTGAATGGCACGTTGGCTACATCGCGGACTCCCGTAACAACAGAATCGTAGTCATCGCATTCGGCTACACGTGCAAATGCGTTCGCTGGCTTGGCACGCTGGACGGATCGGAGTCAGGGACGCGACTGAAGGAGCCGCATGACGTCGCATGGGATCCGGCGGACACGTGGACGCTGGCGGATGACCGAGTGTTTATCGTGGACACGGAAAACAACCGAGTTGTGGTCTATCAGGTGAGCGTCGATCCTGTCGGCGGGACGATGAGCAAAACCTACCTGAGCTCGTTCGGTACCTACGGACAGGGTCCAACTCAGTTCTCGCGACCGCAGGGAATATTCGTGAGATCGACCAATTATTACGCAGGGCTGCTCGGTGCTGAAGTCTATATCTCAGATACAGAAAACCATCGCGTCTCGCTCTGGTACTACGATACCAACAGCCCTACCGTGCCCGATGCGGCGCCTCAGGCAACCGCGCGGTCGACACCCATATCCGGATCGGAGTTCATTGGTCTCAGTCAGGACTTCTACGGCGACCTGATAGTGTCCGATCGCGCTAGGAATGTTCTGGTCAAGTTCACAAGGTTGGGGCTGCAACACCTCAAGACATACGGTGGCACCCAATCATGGAGCACTGGCAACTTCAACAAACCTACGGATGCTGAGGTTATCTACAACTACTGGCAGGACTCGTGGGGTTTTCTGATCAAGGAGGCCCTCCCGTACGTCTAAACCGTCGAGCAATGGACTAGCACGACGGGTGGGGAGCTGCATCACCTCGGTATCGATGCCGAGCAGCTCACGGTCACGCCCGGTCAGTGCGAGGCCACGTTCAACCTCACACTCACTGCCTACGGTGATTACAGAATCAAGATCTGGAATTCCTTGAACGGGCAGCTCGTAGCGTCGTGGACGAGAACGGGTGTGAGCTCTGGCAGTAAAACTGAGTACTGGAACGCGACCGGTTTGGATGCGGGCCCCTACACCTGGAAGATCGAACACCGTAGTGCTTACGGTGACGATACCGCCTGGCGCCAGACTGACGGACCGTCCTTCAGCACAAACTGTTTCACCGTGACCGCCGGTGTGCCATACTACGTCACTAGCGGTGGCACGTACGCTCTCAACGGATCAAGTAGTCAGTCGGCTGACAATTGGGCGTGGGAACGTGATGGATCCCCCTGGGAGAATGGTCAGTATAGCTCGGTATATATCCCGGATGATTCTGGCGCCACCTACACGATTAGTTGGCGACTGACCGCGCGGCAGATATCCGACGGCCAGTGGGACTCTGACGAGAAGACCACTTATGTCGCGATCCCTGGCCCACCCCCCCCACCCCCACCACCTCCTCCGTGCCCGCCGACCTGTGACGAGAAACCTCTGGTGGGACCCGTGCGCGATAGCACGGCCACGCCCCGGGTGGGGCCGACTCGGCGCAACCACCATCTCGGTTCCGGCGCCTGGATAGGCGCGCGCGTCGCTGGGGCACCGACTGTCACCCAGTTCTTCTCGCTCGCCGGCCAACCCACGACGCGCGCCAGGACATGGCCAAACGCGTTGGGAGGTGACACATCTACCGTTCAGGAGGCCGTCCCCACTCAGCGGCGGTCTCTTGGGCGCGCGGTGTTCTCGCGACGGTCCCTCGGCGAAGGAGCGGACGCATACCGTGCGCGCTTCGAGCTCATGGCCGATCGTGCCGCCGGGGCGTTTGTCGGACTCGCGCTCGATCCGGAACTGGGTGGACGGCCTGGTGACGAGCTGCTTGGCTGGGAGGCGGATGCGAACCTTGCGTGGGTGGAAGACCCCGATTCAGGCGTTCTCGGCTATCGGCTGATCGACGTGCCGCGGGGGGCGACCGTCACAGTGCGGCAGTTCTCGACGAGAGCGGATGCGTGGCGCCCCGCCCCTGCCGGTGACAGTGCCGCTTATGCGGAGATCACCGCGCGCGACCCAGCGCTGACAGGGAAGCGCGGGGACGTGCGTTTCGTGATCGCGGTTGGACCGGTGGGCGACAACCCCAGAACCGTCGATATCGGCTTTGTCGTGCTCACCGCGCCGTCCCTCGCGGCCCTGCGCGAGCGCGCTCTTCAGGTTCCCGAGTCAGTCCTTCCGTTGTTCGGTGATGACTCATTGCCGGCATCCGCCGCAGGTGGGATTGCGCGCTTTCAACTCACACAGGCACCGCCCGAGCCCGACGGCTCGGTTGGCGTTCGCGCAATATCGCCTGCCCTCGTCCCGGCCTTTAACTCCCAGCCCGATTCCCTGTCGCAAGCGCCCGGCAACCGTGCAGCCCTGCTCGACGCCGTGGGACGTTACGGCATTACCGCGCTCGCCTTCGCGGTACCGGACCAGACGTCGGCCAGAGTGACGATTCGAATCTATGATCCCGCAGGCAGACTCGTTCGGATTCTCGTCAACGACGTCTACCCCAGTGGTGCCTATCGCGCGCAATGGGACCTCGAGGATCAGCGTGGGGCGCGGGTCGCGCCGGGCGTGTATATCGCCGTAATGGAGGCAAAAGGATTCCGCGCAACCAGCAAGCTGGTCGTGGTGCCATGAGCAAGGTAGTGAGCACGTGCCGCGGACTGCTCGTGCTCGCGGCCTGGAGTCATCCGATTCGTGCTGCGGCCCAAGGGAGTGTGGGCGAATCAGGTTTTCCCTTCGAGCCAATGCACGCGCAGCCGGTGGCATTCGGCGGCGCGGGTGTTGCCATGCGCGGCGCGCCGTTCGCCCTTGTGAATCCGGCGGCCCTCGCAGGAGCGCGTGGCGCGGAGTTGAGTCACCGGGCATCCGCGACTGGCGCGCGCGATTATGCCATGGCTGTCACCCACGGCGGTCGTTGGGGCACGATGCGCCTCGCGGCCCGCCGCCGAGACTGGGGCGACGTTGCCCGGGATCTAGGCTTGCAAGGAGTTACCGCTGGTGAGCAGTCACTCTCATTCACCTTCGCTCGAACAGCCGTTGCCGATCATATGGCTTGGGGCCTCTCGGTCGCCCGGCTCGATGCGGATTACGTCGGTGCCCATACCGCTACCTGGGCGTTCGACGGCGGTACGCAGGCAGCCATTGGCCGGGGCTTCAGCGTGGGCGTTGCTGTGCTACATGCAGGTCAGGGCTTCAAGACGAGCGGCGACCGCGCACCTTTGCCAACGCGCATTCGTCCCGGAACGGCGTGGCAGGGCCGAATTGGACACGTACGCCTCGCTACAGTTACGGATCTGGCGCTCCCTATTCGGTCGGGCACTCAGCCGGACCTGCACGCCGGGCTGCAATTGGGCGGTACGTGGGGATCGGCAAGCGCCGCAGCACGCGCCGGCTATCGCTCGTTGGCGAGTCCCGGGGGCCCTCGCCAGGGTTCGTGGGAGATAGGTGGAGGTCTGACGCTGGGACCTTTCACCGCGGACATGGCCTACATCTTCGGCGTAGTCCTCGGCGATGAGCGGTACATTTCGCTGGACGTTCGCTGGTAGCCTATAAATACCAAACCCCGGGGCTGAAAGCTCCCCGGGGTTGGCGGTCGGGCGAAGTGGCCGTCACACTTCGGCCGCGACTCTTCCCTGTTTCATACGGTTAGATGCTTAGAAGGGTTACAGGGTTGCATCTACCAGCGCTTCACTCTTCCTACTCGCGACGTCGTGATCGTTTCGACTTGGGACCCACGACGGAGCACGATCTTCGTATTCGACGCGCCCCAGCCTATTCCGTTAGGGCCGAAGATGACAATGGGATTGGAAACCTCGAGCGTGACGCCGTAGCTGGCCGGTCCCGGTGTTCTCCACCACGGAGTCCAGCCGCCTGTTTCGAGATGATCGATGCGGAGCGTGTCGCTGCTGAACGTGATGCGCGCGCGGGTCGCGTAGGCGATGGCGCGGTGCTGCCCGACGGCCAGTGCAGTCGTCACATCGCGGGCGGCGCGCTCGGTCGCCATCCAATCCATGAGGCGCGCCGCACGCGGCAGTGAGAACGCCATGAGCGCCGCCGCGATACAGATCACGACCATCAGCTCGAGTAGGGTAAACCCTAGGGCAAACCCCTTGGACATGCGCCGTTTATACGATCGGCGCCGGCCGGCGCATCACCGAAAAAACCCGGCGAAAAGCCCGAAAACGCGCCATTTGCGGGCTAACGCGCCGGGATTGCGTACGCTATGTTGGTGTGCGTGATGGTCTTGCCGTTCGGCACAGCGGGTGCAAATGCGGGTTCGCGATGAGCACTGACACGTCCTCGCAGCCTACCGGACTGCCCCATGCCGTCTTTCTGCAGCGGGTGACCGATGAGCCAGCCACCTCTCCCGAGGTGCGGCTGGGTCAGGGCGCATTTCTGACACTGCGGTTTGTCGATCTGCTCACGCCCGATCGCGAGCCTCCTACTCCCGATGTATTCCGCTATCAATGGGCGGCGACGGAGCGCTATTGCGCCGAGTTGGCGGGGGAAGGCACCGAGGCGTCGCATCTCAGCTGCATTGTGCGCGCGGCGGGCGAGGCGCATCAAGAGGGCAATACGCAGTTCCTCGCTCCAGCATTGTTTGCCTACGCGCTTTACCTCGAGCAGCAATCGCATTTTGAAGAAGCGGAAGACGCGCTTCACACAATGATCACGGTCGGCGGCGAACGCCTTGCAGTTTCCGACAAGATCAGCGCGTGGATGCGGATGGGTCGCGTACTTAGGCTGCAAGCTGATTTCGGACGCGCAGATGCGGCATACAGCCAAGCCGGAAGCATCGCCGCGGCACACGGGGATGCGCTGTCGGTGCTCCTCAGTCGGATCGGTCACTGCAACGTGGTTCACTACCGCGGAAACCTCGCCGAAGCCGAAGAGGCCTGGCGAGCTGTTCTTGCCGATTCAATCGTCCAGGGATTTCGAGTCGTCCAAGCGCAAGCCGAACACGGCTTGGGCAACGTTCTCGTGCGGCGGGGCCAGTCGCACGAGGGAGCGCCACATCTATGGCGTTCCTATGAGCTCTACGAAGACGAAACGTCGCAAGCCCGTTCTATGGGTGACCTCGGGCTGGCACTAGTGTCCCTTGGCGAGGTCCAAGCAGCGGAGTGCGCGCTGCAACACGTTTTGCGCGCGCGTACACCCGCGGACCTGGCAGCGAACGCGATGATCGAGTTGATGAATTGCGCCTCGTTCCGACGCGACCGAGTCAGTTTCGAGCGTTGGCGGGAACGTTCGCTTAGTGACATGCCAGAGGTGCCACCTAACATGCGCGCCGATTATCATCTCAAAGCGGGAATCGGATACGCCCGGTTCGGGAACATGCGACGGGCCGAGAACGAGCTCCGGAAATCCTACGAGATCGCGCTCGCACACGATTTGAACGAGCTAGTGTTCCACGTGGAGGGGATTCTCACTGGACTGAATGGTTGCGGCGCTCCCGAGTACACAGAAAGCGCCGCGTCAACCACTGTCATTCAGAGTGATTCGCTCAAAGAGGTTTCGGCGTCCCTGGCGGCACTTGGAACCTCGAGCTAGTGACAGGTCACCGGGTTGTTCTGATCACAGGTCACCGTGCTCGGGCCCGACGCATCGGCACACGCCGCGGCGGTGAGCGCGAACGACACGAGGACCAAGGCTATAGCGAAGCGAATGCGACGTGACATAAAGGCCTCCACAGTCAGGTTGGATGGGGACTCGCAGACACCAGCCAACTTGAGTGGTGCAGCCCGCCACGTTTAGGGCATTTTTGCGGCATCGTAGGGCGTTTTTGCGGCAATTAGGGATTTTGGGAGGTCGTGTAGGGGAATGCTGGTACTCGCGGCAGTCTCGGACATACAATATCAGAGGTTGCGCGGCGCGGTCGCGCCGCGCTTCACCTTGGCGCGCGCCACAACCTGGGACGACGCGCTCGAGACGATTCGTGTCCGGCCCGTCGAAATCGCCGTCGTCGACCCGATGCTGGGCGGGGCGCGCGGCCAGGAAGTCGAGCGGCTGCGAGTGCTGTTCCCCTCGCTGCCGTTGATCCTGTACACGCCGATGATGACTCCCGAGCTGGCTCCCGTGCTGCTCGCGATGGGCAAGTGCGGCATCAGTCAGGTCGTGTTGAGCCGCACTGAAGACCATCCCGATCGGCTGCGCGACCTGCTGTCCGCGGAGGCGCTGCACGCCGCGTCGCATCGCTTGCTCGATCAACTCACCACCGCGCTCGCGCCGCTGCCACCCGAGCTGCGCTGGGTGTTGGAAGACGCGATGCGCAGCCCCGGCGCCGTCCAGACGATCCAGCAGGTCGCCGCGCGGGCGCGCGTTGACCGCGGCACGTGCGCGCGCTGGTTCGCGCGTGCCGGCCTGCCGAGCCCAAGAGAAATCCTCGCCGCCGCCCGCGTGCTCTACGCGCACCGTCTGCTGCAGGATCCGGGCTTCACGATCGAGGACATCGCGAAGCGGCTGGGGTACGCGCAGGCCAAGACGCTGCAGCAGCATGCGCGCAAATACCTGGGCCTCACCGCCGGGGAAATGCGCCTGTCGCTCACCGCCGACGAAGCGACGGCACGCATCGTCCAGGGATTCCTGACGCCCGCGCGCCGGGCAGCGGCCCACGCCTCATGATGACGTCGCCGCCGCGCAAACCGTCAACCGTCCTGATCGTCGATGACGAGGCGGGGCTGCGCCGCGTGCTCGAGCGGTATCTCGAGCGGCACGGCTATCGCGTGCTCAGCGCCGGCACCGCCGAATCCGCCTACGAGATTCTCTCGAGCGAAGAAGCGGACGCGCTGCTGCTCGACATTCATCTGCCCACCATGTCGGGCCTCGCGCTCTACCTCGCGATCATCCATCGCTGGCCGGCGCTCGAGGGCCATATCGCGATCATGACGGGTGACGCGGAAGCGGAAGAAGTGCGCACCTGGCTCGACCACCACCACTGCACCGTCATCCGCAAGCCGTTCAACCTGCAGCAAGTCTCCGACTGGGTAGCGTCGGTGTTGCAGAGCGACCGCGCGTCCGGCGCCATGGACGCATGACGACGATTGCGCACGCCGACCCCCTGCATGTGCTGCGGGAATACCGGAACCTCGCGCCCTGGAACCTGCGTGACCTGTCCGTCGTGGTGGGAGCGGTGCTCGACGCGTCAGCGGTAACGCCCATCAATGCCGCGGCACGCGCCGCGCCGAGCGAACGGACCATACGCTTCTACGTGACACGCGGCCTGGTGAGCCCACCGGAAGGACGGGGGACTGCCGCGACATACTCGTACCGTCACTTCCTCCAGCTGCTGGCGATCAAGCTGCGACAGATGGAAGGCGCGACCCTCGCCGCAATCACCAAGGACATGCACGACCAGACGGGCGACGTGCTGGAGCGGCGCTGCGCCCAGGTGCTCGGCACGTCGCTCCCGACGCCCGATCGCCTGCCCCTCAAAGGCGCGGAAGGCATGCCGCGCGGCCGCTCGGGCCGCGCACTCACCGCCTGGTTGACGCGCGACGCCGGCAAGGAAACCACCGGACCCACCACCTGGCGCCGCATCCCCGTGACGCGCGGCGTGGAGCTGCACGTCGACGCCGATCACCCGCTCGCGCGGCTCGGCGCGGAGGACCAGGCGTTGGCCGAGACGCTGCGCCAGGCGATCGCGAAACTCCTGCCGCACAGCCCGTAATGGTTTTGTAGGGGCGCAACATGTTGCGCCACTACTCTCTCGAAACTGGAGTCGAAGATGTGGGTTCTGCTCGTACTCGTTGTAATCGTGGTTCTGTGGATCGTCGCCGCGTATAACGGTCTCATCTCACTCAAGAACCAAACGGTCAACGCCTTCAAGCAGATCGACGTGCAGCTCAAGCGCCGCCACGATCTGATTCCCAATCTCGTCAACGCCGTCAAAGGCGCGATGGACTTCGAGCGCTCGACACTGGAAGCGGTGATCCAGGCGCGCAATCAGGCGGTCAAGGTCAACGCGTCGGGTCCCGAAGCGATCAAACAGATCAGCCAGGCGGAGAACGCGCTCTCGGGCGCCTTGTCCCGGCTGCTGGTGACGGTGGAGCGCTACCCCCAGCTCAAGGCAACGGGCAACATCGGCCAGCTGCAGGAGGAGCTCACCTCCACCGAGAACCGCATCGCGTTCGCGCGGCAGCTCTACAACGACACCGCCACCCAGTACAACACGAAGCAGCAGCAATTTCCCACGACGCTGGTCGCCGGCCTGGCGCACGCGGAACGGACGGACCTGTGGGAGATCGAAGATCAAGCGGAACGCGCGGTACCGCAGGTTGACCTCTCCCGACGGTAATCTCTTTCAACAACAGGAAGCCAATCGCCGGCGCACGACGTGGCTGGTGATTGGCTTCGTGCTGTTTTTCGCCTGGCTCGGCTTCGGCGGCGACTACATCTGGGCGCTGCAAGGTCATCACCCGTTCCCGTGGGTCGGCGTGATCCTGACGACGCTGGCGATCATCGGGGTCTGGTACGCTTACAAGACCGGCCCCGAGAAGGTGCTGTGGGCAACCGGCGCCCGTGAGCTGACCGATCCGAAGACCGACGCGGAACGCCAGGTAGCGAACGTCGTGGACGAGATGGCGATCGCCGCCGGCGTGCCACGCCCGCGGGTCTGGCTCGTCCCGGACGACGATCCCAACGCATTCGCGACGGGCACCGGCCCCGGGAATTCGCATATCGCCGTGACGAACGGCCTGCTGAGAATCTGCAACCGTGATGAGCTGCAGGCCGTGATCGGCCATGAGCTCGGTCACGTCAAGAATCTCGATGTCCGGCTCATGACGACACTCGCCGCGCTGGTCGGTGCCGTGCTGTTGGTGCGCGACGGCATGGGCCGGATGATGGGCGGCGGCCTGGGCCGGACCGGAGGAGGGGGAGGGGGAGGGGGAGGGGGAGGAGGACGAAGAGGCAAGAACGCGGGGCCATTGGTCGCGGTTCTGCTGGCGCTGTGGGTGATCTCCTGGATCGTCGCCCCGCTCGTCACGCAGCTCCTCGCGTTGGCGGTGAGCCGGCGGCGCGAGTACCTCGCGGACGCCATGAGCGCGCAGTTCACGCGCAATCCCCTCGCGCTGGCCAGCGCGCTCGCGAAGATCGAGTCGGCGGCCGCGCCCACCGTGTCGATCAAGCGGGGCGCGGCTCATCTGTGCATCGCCGATCCGCTGGGCCGGCGGCTTACCAACCGCGAAGGCTGGCTCGCCGACACGCTCGCGACGCACCCACCGATGAGCATGCGGATTTCGCGGCTCAAGGGGATGGGCTACGCCGAGCTCAAGAAGGAGGGAGGCTCATTCACGAGTTCCGCGCGCGGCTGAGCCGCTATAAGAAGCAGGAGCCACGCCTCGCGCGGCGGGCGCTCGCCGCTGATCCCGCGATCACGGCCGCCGTGCAGGCGCATATGGCGGAGCACGCCCTCTCCGAGAAGGCGGTACGGCGACAGGTCCGGAAATACCTCGACGAAATCATCCCGCACTTCAACGTCCTGTCGTACTACAAGCTCGGCTACAACGTCGCCAAGATCGTCGTCAACCTGTTGTACAAAGTGAGCGTGGATTATCAGGACGAGCAGGCGCTGGAGCAAATCCCCAAGCGCGACGTCGTCGTCTACCTGATGAACCACCGCTCCAACGCCGACTACGTCGTCGTGGCGTACGTGCTCGCCCGCGGGGTGCACGTGAGTTACGCCGTGGGCGAGTGGGCGCGGGCCTGGCCGCTGGAGTACGTGTTCAAGTCGTTCGGCGCGTACTTCGTCCGGCGCCGCTTCCGCGAGCCGCTGTACCACACGGTGCTGGAGCGCTACGTGCAGCTCATCACGCGCAACGGCGTCACGCAGGGCATCTTCCCGGAAGGCGGCTTGTCGCGGGACGGCAAGCTTCGTCCGCCGAAGCTCGGCCTGCTCGACTACATCTGCCGTACCATGACCGATCCGACATTCGACCGCGACATCTGGTTCGTGCCGGTCGCGCTGAATTACGACCGGGTCCTCGAGGATCGCTCCCTGATCCGGGAGCTGATCGCCGCGGGAGACCGGCCGAGCCGGCTGTCACAGCTCGGCACGGTCGTGTCGTATCTCGCCAGCAATACCCTGCGCCTGCTGACCGGCCGGCTCAAGCGTTACGGCCGCGTGGCGGTCAACTTTGGGACGCCGCAGTCGCTGCGCGCCTGGCTCGAGAGCGCCCCGCGGAACGCGCTCGCCCTCCCGAAAGAGCAGCGCCTCGCCGAGCTGGAGCGCCTGGGGCGTGAGATGCTCGGCCGCATCGGCGCGATCATTCCGGTGACGCCCGTGCCGCTCGCCGCCGCCGCACTGCTCTCGTTCGGGCAGACGGTCATCAATCGGGAAGCGCTGCTCGAGCGCATGGACCAGCTGCGCGACCGGCTCAAGGAAGTGAACGGGAAAGTGGTGCGGGGCGGCGCACGGATCGTGGAGGTCTGGGACCGGGCGTGGCGGATGCTGCGCATGCGCCGGCTGGTCGTCGCCGATGGTGAAACGCTGGTGGTGTTGCCGCGCGGCCGGCCGCTGCTCGAGTTTTATGCCAACTCGATCGCGCACCTCGTTCCGATTCGCGGCCCGAGGCCGCTATTCCACAAGGCCCATGAGCTCGACGACAACCTGCCGAAGCTCAAAAACGAAGCCCCCGGGACGGCACGATAGGCCGCCCGGGGGCTCCGACACATCGGCTACCCGGAGTCGAGGGCTTGCGCCCTTCGTTCTTCTCTCCACCGCCACCTGTGGACTGATTCGTCCTCGGTAGGGCAAGCAGAGGCTCCGGCTTCCATCCCCAAGCAACCCCGTCGGGTCGCCTGGTTCACCAATGTGGGTGCTACGGGTCAGATCGGGTCGCGGACCGACCTTCCGCACTGCACGTCGAGGCACCATTTCGACGTGGCTAGGGCAACGCGACTGGCCCTAACTGTCCGACCCGGTGAGTTGACTCCCGGATCAACGAGCGCCTGAGCCCTTGGTTGCGTCGGCGCCCTCCCCGGAATTTCCGTTCGGACTCGAGTTAAAGGCGTTGTTGAGACGCCAGGTCCCAACCCTTCCCTTCAACTCGCGTGACCTCAATATAGGGGGGCTGAAAAACCGCGCAAGTGCCGATGTTTCTTCGGGTTAGCTCACGTCCATGTGCATCGTTTGTGGATGCTAACTGACGGTCCCAGCCCCGATTCCAGCGATCGTCCACATGATGTGGAGTTGTGAATCCACAGCACGCACGTTCCCACATCGGGGTATTTACCCCTCTATTGCCACTTCGCAGTAGGCAAACGGCTGGTCCGACTCGGCGGGAACGAATAGAAATCCTGCGCCACTCGTCGCAAACCAACCGGCAAGCAATTGGGTGGAACGACCGACGGCGGGTTCTGCGAACAATGCTTGCGTCCAGCGACGAATGTGACGCAGCTCCGGCGCGCGGCGCGCCAACAGACTTAACGCGGCCCCGAGACCGTGCGTCGCACGGAGAAAATGCGCGATCGCGTGCCCGCGTTGCGCGAAGATGTAGGAGCGCACTCCCGGCTCATCATAGAGCAGGGTACCTTCGTATGGGTCGGCGGGGGGCGCGTCCATGCGAGGACCGAAGTAGACGAAGACGCGGTTGTCTCCGTCTCTGCGCTCGACGACGATGGCGGCGGAATCGGGACTGAGACGCGCCGCGTGCACGAGGTCTTCGGCGGCAAGAATGCCGACCTGGGCGGTCCACTCGAGCGCCGCGAGTGCTTGATCGAGCGGCAAGCCGACCGCGTCATCGTACGCGATGAGGCGCGGCGCTTCACCGGCGCGCTGGAAGAAGTGGGCAAGCGCGTCGGCGCGATCCTCAAATGTCCGCAAGATGCGGGTGGTTGCGGGAACGGCCATCCCGGGATAATAACGGAGCAGGAATTCAACTGTTAGAGGAGCGATCAACGATGTTGCTGGGATTGGTGATGGTCGTCACGGTTGTCGCCTATCAACAGGATACGGTGACGCACAGGGACTCGTTACCAGTCCCGGCACCCGCGCCGACCATAGAGCAGATCCGCTACCTGGCAGGCTTGAAGACCGCAACGCGCGGCGTCGCACAGATTCGTGACGGGTTGAACCGCGTCGTCCGCACACAACAGGCCGGGGACTCGCTCACACGGCGCCGCGCGGCTCGACGCCTCGGCGGGCTGTGCGGCAGCGCCCGCTCGTTCATCCTCAGCGGCCGGCCGAAGATGCAACCGACCGCCTATGCCGACTCGATGCGCATCCTGGCGAAGCAGGTGACGACGCGGCTCGATTCCTTGAACAGCGCGCTGCCGGTGTGTGAGAAGACGGCCGGCCATGATCCGGCGACGGTGGCCGGAACGCTGACGACGCGGTTGAAGAACTACGACGATGCGTTACTGGCCTTCCGTAATGCGCTCAAACCGGACAGTACCAAGGCGATCAGCCAGCAGTAGCCTCGTAAGTGCTAGTTCTGCAATCCTTTAAGCCACTGCTGCAGCAACTCTGCGGCGGCCTGCTTGATGTCGGCGAACCGGAGTCCTGCACTCACGGACTGCAGCTTGGACTGTGCTATGTCGCGCCGCAGGGAGAAGCGGAACGCCTCGAGCGCCCAGCGCCGCAGATAGGGGCGTTCGTCGTCCAGCCGTTTGACCAACAGGTCGAGCGCATGGGTGTTGCCCCGGCTCGCGAGCGCCGCCAGGACGTGCACCGCGAAGCGCTGATCGCCGGCGCGTGCGTCTACGGAATCCACGAGAGTCGTATCGCCTGTGCGGGCGATGACGCGGTACGCTGCGTTCTGGATGGCGTCCCGGTAGGAGGGCGTGCGCAGCGCCCGGAGGATGACGGCGCGGCGACCGGCCGAATCGGTGAGGGCCATCGCCGTCACTGCGGCAGCCCGAACCGCGTCGCTCGAGTCGCTGGTCCAAGCCTGGCGCGCGAGCGTCGCGGACTGCGCGCCGCCCAGCTCGCCGAGTGCTCCGACCACCGCGGCGCGGACCTGTGCCGAGGTGTCCTTGAGGGCGGTCTGCAGCGCGGGGAGCGCCGTGGCCGCGGGGAAGGCGGCGAGGGCAGTGGCCGCGCCTGCACGGGTGAGGAAGTAATCGGCGCCGGTGGCGGCCTGGACCACGGCCGCGGCGGCCGCCGGGTCGGTCGGCCGCTGGCTGAGCTGGGCAATCACCCAATGGCGGTTCCATAAATCGGGATCGCGCTGCAGCTGCGTCGCGAGCCACGCGGTTGGCTGATCGAAGCTGAGCTGCTTGAGGATCGCGTTGCCGTCGTCAAAGATCACCATGGTGGGCGCGCCTTTCACGTCGCGCACCACGATCGTGTCCTGGCCCTGCGACAGCTGCGCGCGCGCCGTGACGTCGCCTGACGCCGTACCGACGCGGACGGTGACAGGCATGCGGAACACCGCGGGCGTCGTAAAGCGCAGGCCGGTGCTGTCCGCCTTGGAGGAATCCTGCTGCGTCTGCTGCACAACGAGCGAGACGGTGGACGCGCTCGAATCGTACTTCGCGCTGACCGTAAACTCCGGGTAGCCCGCCTGATAGATCCATTGATCCCAGAACCAGTCGACGTTCTCGCCGGTGGCGTCGAGCACGGCCTGACGCACGTCATCGGTGGTGGCGTTGTCGAAGGCGTGATTGACGAGATAGCGGTGCACCGACGCCCAGAAGCGCTGGTCGCCCAGGTATTGCTTCAACATCCTGAGGACGAGCGCGCCCTTGGGGTAGATGTTGTTCGAGCCGAGCGACGCGAGCGGCATGCGCCGTTGGTGGTCGATCTGCATGAATTGGTCGTACTCGTCGAGGTAATAATCCTGCTCGGCGTGACGCCCCAGCTTCTGCGCCCAGTATTGGCCCGGCATGAACTCCGCGAACCCCTCGTTGAGCCACATGTTGGCCCAATTCTCGGTGGTGACGTAGTCGCCGAACCACTGATGCGAAAGCTCATGCGGAATCAGAATCCAGAGATACCACGGGCGGTCCTGGTAGTCACGCGGGCCTGGTAGCCAGTCAACGAGCGTGGTCGCACTGACGTTTTCCATGCCGCCGAAGAAGTCGGCCACGGTGGTCTGCGCATACTTGGCCCACGGGTAGTTGATGCCGGTGAGGCGCGAGTACGTATCGATCATATCGGGGGTGATCTTGAACAGCGGCCGCGCCAGGGCGGAGTCTTCGTGGTACACGTAGTAATCCACGGGGACCGTACGCCACGTGTCGTGGATTTTCACGAGCGGAGCCACGACAAGCGAGACGAGATAGGTGGCGGATGGCTTGTCCTGCAGCCAGTCAAGCGTGCGCGAACCGTCTCGGGCGGTGGCGTCGGAGATGAGGCGGCCATTGGAGACGGCCATCATTCCCTTGGGCACGGTGGCCACCACTTCCCACGTCATCTTGTCATTGGGGAAGTCGTAGGTGGGGAACCAGTAGTGATTGTCGTGGTCCTCGCCCTGGCTCCAGATCTGCCGCGGGCGGTGCGGCCGGCCTTCGGAATCGATGAATGTGAGGCCGTGGCCGCTCTCCACCACACCGTGATAGGTGACAGTGAAACGGGCCGTGTCCCCAAAGCCAATCGGCCGCATCAGGTACACGACGAGCGTATCGCCATGGCGCGCGGTGCGCAGGGTCGCCCCGCCCGCCCCGCTGACGCGGCTGATCACGAGCTTGGCACCCGCGTCCAGGATGACCGAATCGAGTCCCGCTCGACGCGAGACGAGCGTCGTCGCGACCTTCCCGTCGAATGAGGTCGAATCCCAGTCGAATCGGGAGATCTCGATCCGCTGGTGAATCAGGTCGTAGTCATGCGACCGGGTGTAGTGGTCGTTGGCCATCCGATCGACGTTGGACTGGCCGGCGAGCGAGGTGGTGACGACACAGCACGCTGCGAACAGGGAGAGCGGATGGCGCATCGGTCTTCCTTGTACCGGAGGACGGGCCCGGAATGTACTTGAGCGCTGGGACACTTACGAGAAGTGCCGTGATGATGTTGTTATAGTGTCGCTATCGGGCGAAACGCGCTCAGATTGACACGCCTGAGCGTGTTCCATACTTTTGCCCGCGGTTCAAGCATACGTGGCACCGTCACCGGCTGTCTGCGCTTCCGCGAGGACCATCTGTCTCGCGGATTTTTGTTTGAGCCCGTCCCAGGCCGCCAGTATGGCTAAGGGTAAGGTGAAGTGGTTTAACGACGCGAAGGGCTTTGGCTTTATCGCGCAGGAGTCGGGTCCAGACGTGTTCGTCCACTTCACAGCGATCCAGGCGGAGGGCTTCCGCAGCCTCGCCGAGGGGGACAACGTCGAGTTCGACGTGGCCCAGGGTCCAAAGGGGCTGCAAGCGCAGAACGTTCGGAAGGTCTGAATCAATTTCAGACAGGCGGGCCCGGGTCACACCGGGCCCGTTTGCTTTTCATATATTGGCGCATGACTCCTGCCTTCCTCCTTCTGCTCCTCCTCCAGGCGGCGCCCGCTGCCTCCGCACCCCGGCCGTTCGCGTATCGCGGCTTCAGCCCCGGCATGTCGTATCGGGATTTTGCGGCCCAGGCGCGCGCCCTCGCCCAGAGCCACAACGACATCCTGGCGTGCCAAACGATGCGCCAGACGGCACAGGTCATGGACTGCGGTGTCCGCGTGCGTGATCCGGTCGATAGCGCGCGTTTCTATTTGAGCGCGAACGTCATCGAGGGACTGGCGTCGGTCATCTCGTTCCTGGATTCGGGGAAAGTCGCGTTGGTGGGACGGACGCAGGACGACCTGCGCCGGCACCTGGGTGTCCCGCAGCGCCGCGAGCGCAGTATGTGGGAATGGACCAAAGGCCGGCGTTTCATCCGGCTCAACTGGCGAGGCGGTCGTGGGTGGCGCGTGATCTCGATTACGCTCAACGACCGTGACGTGCTGGCTCGGATTGCGCGCTATCGCCCCCACCCCCCCGCGAAGCCGAAGCCTAAATAGCGTCGGCGACGAGACGCTCGGCGAGCTGCGCGATCCCCTCTACCCCTGTTATCTGATCCATCCAGCGCGGGGGCAACGACACTTCTCCGTATCGTGCTCCCAGGAGGGCGCCCGCCACGGCCGCGTTGGTGTCGGTGTCGCCGCCCGCCTGTGCGAGATAGATGAGTGCGTCCTCGAGCGTGCGGTCGTGGGTGACGAACCAGAATGCGATCTCGACGCAATGCACCACGTATCCCGCCTCGCCCGCGCGCGCGATCGGCAGGTCGGCCTCCGATTCGCGGGGCACCCGATGGATCGCCTCGCGCAGCACGCGCGGCGCGCGATCGCCCATCTTGTGAAGCACTTCATCGATGAAGTAGATGTTGCCGTGCAGCAGCTCCCGGGCCGCGAGGTTCACCGCCGCAGCGCCCCACGTGCACCGCTCGTCGGCGTGCGTGATCGCGGCCTGTTGCGTCGAAACGCGAATCAAGCGATCGAGATCATCATGGTAGCGCAGCGCCACCGGGATACAGCGCATGACGCTGCCGTTGCCGGCGGCACGTCCCGGGTTCTCCTGATTCGCGAGCCGGCCCGCTTCGAATGGCTCCTTGCCGCGATCGATCAAGGTGAGCGCGCGCCTGGTCGTCATCCCGATGCCGCGGCCGTCCACCTTCATCCATTTCACCCAGCGGCGCGCGACATCGTTGGCGTCAAACCCTTGCGAGGCCAGCAGCGATTCGCCGAGCAGCAGCGCCATCGCGGCATCGTCGTCGTAGGGGGAGTTCTTGGGGGGTGGGGCGAGATCGACCACGCCCCGCGGGAAGGCTGTGCGTATCGCGTCCGCCGTGCCCAGATGCTCGGTGGGGACGCCCAGTTGATTGCCGGCGACAAGGCCCAGCAACGCGCCTCGCGCGCGAGAGACCAGCTGTGGGTTTCCCCGGTCCATTGGCTCACAAACTAACACCGGCCATGGCGCTCGTTTGGGGCATTCCGGCGCTCTACATCGTCCTGTGCGTGGTGCTCTGGACGCTGCAGGAGAAGATCACGTTCCCTGCCCCGCGGGCGGCATTGCCAGATCCTGTAAAGACGCTCGGTTCCGGTGAACAAGTCGAGTTGACGATGCACGATGGTACGAAGCTCGTGGGATGGTATTTGCCGCCCCTCGCCGCCCCTCGCCACCCCTTCGCCGCCGTTTTGTGGTCTTATGGAAATGGTGAGACCATTGCCGCCATCTGGCCGATCATCCGGGAGTTCCGGCCCCCCAGCGCCGCGCTCCTCGTGCTCGATTATCCCGGCTACGGCGGAAGCGCCGGCCGCACCAGCGAGGCGGGCATCTACGAGGCGGGCGATCTGGCCTACAACGCATTGCTCAGCCATGCCGAAGTGGACCGGCACCGCATCTACGTTTACGGCCGCTCACTGGGCAGCGCCGTGGCAACACACGTCGCGGCCACGCACGACGTTGCCGGTCTGATTCTCGAGTCACCGTTCACGAGCGCCCGTGGCATGGCCGCACGCCATTACCGCATCTTCCCGCGCTTCCTGGTGCGGCTGGGCCTCGATAATCTCGACCGCATCACGCGTATTCATTGCCCCGTGCTGATCTTTCATGGGACGGCCGACATGCTTGTCCCGATCGCGATGGGCCGTGAAGTTGCCGCCGCGGCCGGCGGTCCGGTGGAGTTTGTGATGATCGAGGGCTCAGGCCACAACGACACCTACGACATGGGCGGGAAGGCCTACCGCGAGAAGCTCGCAGCGTTCGTCAAATGACCACGACCGGCTCCAGCCGGTCTCGTTCCTCCTCAAAAACCCGCTGGGCCTCATCGAGCGCGCGGATGACATCCGGTTCCTCTGGATCAGGGAACTTGCTGCTCGGCGCTACCCGGCCCGTGAGCTTGCGGACGGCAACCAGCGCGCGGGTCACCTCGCAGCGTCCCGCATCGGGATCGGTATGGCCGGCCACGAGCAGCTCCTCATAAAGAGGAAGGGCCGCGGGGTCGTCGAGCACGTATAACGACTCGAGAATCTTGGGAGCCAGGAAGCGCCGCAACATCTCGTCGCCGCGGATACGCTGGAACAGCGCGATCAGATCGGGAGCCTGGCCGGGGTAGTAGCGCGCCGCTTCGACGGCCGCCGCGACAAACGCGTGGTGCGCCCCCGGAGTCTGCAGGTACCGCGCGAAGAGCGGCCAGGCGCCCTTCGGATGGCGTTCAGCAAGCGCCAGAAACGCGAAATAGCGCCGGCCGAGCGGCGCCCGGATGTCGGCGATGACGGTGCGCAGGCCCGCCACACCCCAGCGCGCGCCGACGAGCGCGGCGGCCGCGGCATGTTGCCAACGCTCGAGCTCGGGCACGCGGAAGGTGACGATGTGCGGATCGAGAAACGCCCGACAGCGCTCCAGCGCGGCGAGCAACCGGCGATCCACCGCCGCGAGCGCCGGCTCGAGTGCTTCCGTGTTGGCACGGCGCGCGAGTGCGAGCGCCTCCCATCCGAGCTGTCCGAGATTCGACTCTTCCCACGTCGCATCCAGATCGGCGGCGTCGCGTGCGGCGAGCAGTCGTTCCAGCCCCGCCGCAAATCCGCACAGCCGCCGAATTGCATCCATGCACGTAATGTGGAAAGCGCGTGGATATTGCGCTATCCCATTCACAGGCTTAACCTTGCCCGCTCATGCGGCGGTACCGGGCCCTCCTCGTTTCGATCCTGACGCTTACGGCGTGTTCCCGTGGAAGCCGCGGAGCGATTGTCCTGGGGCTCGCGGGGCCCTTTTCCCAGCCCCGCGGTGAGTCGATGCAGCGGGCGGCCGAGCTGGCCGTCGCGGAAATCAACGCCCGCGGTGGGATCCGTGGACGCCAGCTGGCGCTGCGGGTAATGGATGACAGCGGCCGCCCTGAGGTCGCGATTCGCATCGCCGAGCAGCTGGTGGACGACCCGGCGGTCGTCGCGGTGGTAGGGCACCTCACGTCCGGCACGTCGCTGGCGGCGGTCCGTGTGTACGGCGAGGCGCACCGCCCGCTCGCCATGATCTCGCCCTCCGCTTCGAGTCCCGACCTCTCCGGCGTCAATCCCTACTTCTTCCGGGTCTGTCCCAGCGACCTGAGTCATGGCGCGCAGTTGGCCCGTTACGCCCGCCAGACGCTTGGCGCGCGCCGGGTCGGCGTGATCTACGTCGACGACGATTATGGGCGGGGGCTGCGGCTCAGCTTCGCCGCGGAGTTCCGGCGCCTGGGCGGCGAAATCGTCGAGGAAGATCCGGCGCTCTCCACGACGCCCAGTCTCGAACCGTATCTATCGCGCCTGCGCCTGGGAGACGGGGGGGGGCCGGACGCGCTGATGCTGGCGACGGAACGGAGCGGGGCGGAGCTCGCGCTGCGAGAAATGGGACGTCTCGGCGTTCATTGGGCGGTCCTCGGCGGTGACGCACTCACGGGCATCGAAGCGGCCGGCCCGATCGCCGAGGGCGTCCGTTTGTCATCCGCGTACCTCGTGGACCGGCCCGGAGAGCGCAACGCCCAATTCGTCGAGGCGTACACCCGCGCGTACCCGGGGCAGCGGCCCGATCATCGCGGCGCCGGCGCCTACGACGCCGTCCACCTCCTGGCACGGGTGCTCGCCAATGCCGGGACGGACCGGCAGGCGATCCGTGACCGTTTGGCGCGGATCGGCACGGATGTGCCGGCGTACGAAGGCGTCACCGGATCCATCGCGTTCGATGGACGCGGCGACGTGCCGGCCAAGTCGGTCGTGATCGGCACCGTGCGTGGCGGCCGGCTGGTCACGGAGGTTGTGCCGTGAACACGATCCGCTGGCGGATCATCGCCGGCCTGGCCGGCCTGCTGGCCGGTCTGGTGATCGCCGCGATCGTGGGGGTCACCTCGCTCGGCACGCTGCGGCGGTCGCTGGCGACCGAAATCGAGCATCTCCGTGAATCGAGCGAGGTCGGGAACGGTCTCGTGGCAGCCGTATTCGAGGAGATTCGTGTCGCCGACGATGCACGCAATCAGTTTCAGACCGCCGCGGACGCCGCGTTCCAGTATCAGAAGCGGCTCGACGGCCTGGCGGGACTCACCGAGGCCGACCGCGTCACGGTCAACCACATCAAGCAGCTGCAGGCGGCGATCCACGTCGACTATTCGCTCGCGCACGCCGATCTCGATCTGGGACGGACGCGGGAAGCGCTGGCGCTGTCGGCCGGCGTGCGCGCGCCCGTCGCGGAGCTGACGCGGCTGGTGCGTGAGTTGTCGGCCCGGCAGTCCGACAAAGCGGTCGTCGTCGGCCAGCGCCTGGCGGACCTCGCGCGGCAGCGTGAGATCGTGCTCTGGCTCGTGCTGATTGCGACCGTGATAGCGGGCGCGCTGGTCGGCGTGTTCACGCTGCGTTGGGTGGAAGGGCCACTCGTGCGCCTCGTGACCGCCGCCGAGCGATTCGGGAACGGCGATCTGCGGCCGGTCACCACCGGGAGGATGCCGCGCGAATTCCAGGTGCTCGCCGACGCCATGCGGCACATGGGCGAGCGGCTGCGGGGCATCGTGTCGGAAGTCGTGGGGTCAGCCGACAAGATCGCGGCATCGGCCAGCGATCTGTCCGCCGTCAGCGAACAGCTGGCCGCATCCTCGAGTCAGGTGTCGAGCGCCATGCTCGAGATCTCGACGGGGGCGGAAAGCCAGCGCAACGAGCTCAATGCGACGCAGGCGGCGCTGGAGCAGCAGCGCAAGGCGACGGCGGAGATGGCGGATGCCGCGTCCCGCGTGGCCCACCTAGGGGAGGAAATCCGCACGGTCGCCGACCGTCATCGCAATGACGTCGCGGCGGCGGGCACGACGCTGCTCGACGTGCGTGAGGTGGTCCGCACGACGGCGACGGAAGTCACGCACCTCGCCGAGCAGAGCGCGGCGATCGACGATTTCGTGGACCTGATCAAACGGATCTCATCGCAGACCAACCTGCTGGCGTTGAATGCCGCGATCGAGGCGGCGCGCGCCGGTGAGCATGGCCGCGGGTTCGCGGTGGTCGCCGAAGAGGTACGCCAGCTCGCCGACGAATCGTCCCGCGCCGCCGAAGATGTGGCACGCACCACGCGCGTGATTCGCGAACAGGTGGAGGAAGTCACCGCCACGATGGCCGTCGGCCAGGCGAAAGTGCGCGGCATCGAGTCGGTGGCGGAGGGAGCCGCACGCGGCCTCACCGAAATCGTCGCGGCCGTTCAGCAGATCGAGCAGGCGGCATCACGGGTGACCCGCGCCGCCCAGGAGAATCGTGGCGTCACGGAGCAGCTCGGCGCGCAGGCCCAGCAGGTGGTGAACCGCGCCGTCTCACATGCATCCAGCGCGGAGCAGGTCACCGCGGCGACGCAACAACAGGGCGCGTCCACCCAGCAAATGGCAGCGGCCGCCGGCGATCTGCTCCAGGCGGCCGAAAAACTGCGCGGCTTGGTCCGCGGCTTCCGAATCTAGCGCCGGGGGCCCTTCTTCTTTTTTCCGGGCGCCTTTTTCACGGCGACCGGCTTCTTCTTGCGCAGCCC
>WNFZ01004069.1_pt1 | contig 26506 bp, 25 predicted proteins | sample 5400081 | NCBI WGS metagenome assembly WNFZ01 (sample SAMN13153365, study PRJNA577476) | soil metagenome | isolation source: 80 cm soil or saprolite under grassland replicate 1 | place: USA:California | collected 2016-06-15 | reverse complement strand
CCGGTCGAGTTGCCGCCGGCGGAGATAGCGGACCGCGATGTGCTCGTGCAGTTTGATCAGTTCAAGCCTTTTGTTCCCGAGCTCCTGGAGGAATTGCGCGACGGCACTATAGCTGAGCCGGTCGCAGTGATGAATGACGGTTCGACTTTTGCGATCCACGGCGAGACGCGAACATTCTGGGTCAAGCTTTGGCACGCCGCGGGCACTGATATGACAAAGATCGATCGAGCGCAGATCATTAGTTGCTTGCCGTCGACTCATGGTCTACAAGTAATCGTCGAAGATTACAGTGATGAACGATTAGAAGAGGATTAGCTGGTGCGATGGCTCAAGGTTGCGGTGGGCCAAATAGCGGGGGCAAGCCCGCCTTCCCAACCTGAGAGACTTCTGATTCGCTCGCTGGATCTCGACTTGAAAGCCTTTCCGACAGGTCCTAATCGCAACTGGGATCAGCTCGTGGTCGGAAAGGCGGGCTTGCCCCCGCTCTTTGACGGCAAAGACCAAACCCGAAAAACCAAAGTCTGTTTCGTTATTGACATTGGAGATTGGACGTTGGACATTGGGCTCCAATGTCTTCCATACCCCAAAGAATTGTCCGTTTAGCTGCTGCTGTGCGCGATGCGGGCGGTCGCGCGTTGCTGATCGGCGGCTGTGTTCGCGATATGCTCATGGGTCTTGAGCCGAAGGACTGGGATCTGGAAGTCTACGGTGTGGAACCAGCAAGGCTGCGCGCGCTGCTCGATCAATTCGGTCCGGTAAACGTCGTCGGGGAAGCCTTCACTGTCTACAAGCTTGGTCCTGATCTGGATGTCTCGTTGCCGCGTCGCGAACGAAAGACAGGCCGTGGCCATCGCGGGTTTGTCATAGAAGGTGATTCGTCAATGTCTATCGAAGAGGCCACGCGCCGCCGAGATTTCACTGTTAACGCGATTCTGCAAGACCCATTGACCGGCGAAATCATCGATTCATTTGGAGGGCAACAAGACATTGACAACAAAATCCTGCGCGCAGTTTCGGTCGATACTTTTGCCGAAGACAGCCTGCGAGTGTTACGTGCCGCACAGTTTGCAGCGCGTTTTGAGTTTGATATTCACGCAGAGACGATCGCTCTCTGCGGTACCATAGATTTGTCTGACCTGCCAGCCGAGCGTATTTGGGGGGAAGTGGAGAAACTTCTGCTGCGCGCTCATCATCCTTCTATTGGACTGGATTGGTTACGCAAGCTGGGCGCAGTCGAGCAACTCTTTCCGGAGATACAAACTTTAATTGGCGTCGTTCAGGATCCTGAGTGGCATCCCGAGGGGGATGTCTTCGTTCACACCTTGCTCGTCAGTGATCATGCCCGCGAACTAATAGACGACTTGCCTTATGCAAAACAGGTGACAGTGATGCTCGCCGCCGTTGCCCACGACTTTGGCAAACCCCCAACAACTGAATTCCTGGAAGGCCGCTGGCGCTCACGTGGTCATGAGGAAGCTGGCGTGCGGCCGACAGAGCAGTTTCTGGATCGTCTGAACGTTCACACGCTCGATGGTTACGATGTGCGCGCCCAGGTAATCGCGCTGGTGCGCGAACATTTGAAGCCGGGCGAATTCTTCAAGAAGCGAGACGAGGTTGGCGATGGTGCTTTTCGCCGGCTGGCGCACAAGTGTGAATTGGATCTGCTTTATCGTGTAGCGAAAGCCGACTCGCTGGGTCGCAACGCCGAATGGGTGTCACGCGAAAAATGGTACGACGCCGAGGCGCAGGAATGGTTTATTCAGCGCGCAAAGGAGCTGAAAGTTGAGCAGCAGCCGCCCGCACCGATCTTGTTAGGGCGCCATTTATTGGAAATGGGTTTGGAGCCAGGGCCGCGCGTTGGCGAGATTACGAAGGCGATTTATGAGATGCAGCTCGACGGCCGCGTGTGCAGTCTGGAAGATGCAAAAAACGTTGCAAAGAAGATGCTATCCACAGATTACGCCGATTACACAGATCAGGAGTAAACCTTGATAAGATCAGAGAGTGTTCAAGAATCTCACCGAAAACGATCCCAGAACATATTCAATCATTGGAGCGGCGATGGAAGTCCATCGACAACTAGGTTGTGGTTTCCTGGAACCAGTTTATCAGGAAGCATTAGCCCTCGAGTTTACGAACCAAGATATTCCATTTACCAAAGAAACTAAGTTGCCTTTAACCTATAAAGGTCACCCTCTTGACACTAGTTATTGTGCGGACTTCATTTGCTTCAAATCCGTGGTCGTTGAGTTAAAAGCATTGGCCCGCATGAGCGGAACGGAAGAGGCACAGGTAATAAACTATCTCAAAGCTACTGGGCACGAAGTAGGGTTGCTCCTCAATTTCGGCGCCCGAAGCTTAGAGCATCGCCGGTTTGTTTTATCGAAATCTGAGTAATCTGCGTAATCTGTGGATTATGGCCTTGGTTGTTGCTGAGTTAGGCAGTGGATCGTTCCCATGCCCCACACAAGCGGCTCGCAATTAATGCCCACCAGACGACGGGTGTAAAACAGACCCTGTAACGTCTCGAGTGCGTGAGCGTCGTTAGCGTGACCAAAGATGGGAACGAGTACGACATTGTTGGCGATGTAGAAATTGGCGTAGCTAGCCGGCAAACGATCGCTTTCACGCGCGCTTGTGCCGACAATGCCAGGCATCGGTAACGTGACGATCTCAAAGGGTCGACCCTTCACATCGGCCATTTCCCGCAATCGGCGCAGGTTCTCTTGTAGCAGTTTGTAATTAGCATCCTGCGGGTCGTTCTCAACCGCGCAGACAATTACATCCGGGGCAACGAAGCGCGCGATGTCGTCGATGTGGCCGTCAGTATCGTCGCCAACAATTCCTTCACCGAGCCACAAAACCTTTTCGACCCCGAGATAGCTTTTCAGATATTCTTCAATCTCATCTTTACTCAAGTGCGGGTTACGGTTTGGATTCAAGAGACATTGTTCGGTCGTGAGCACACAGCCGGCGCCATTTACTTCAATCGATCCCCCTTCCATCACGATGCCAGGTTCGAACCGAGGCACCTCCAGCAAACGTTCCAGGTGCGCCGGTATGTAATCGTCCTTCTTCAGTTCTTCGTACTTGTTTCCCCAGGCGTTAAAAATCCAATCGTTGTAAGCGAGGCCATCTTTGTCGTTAAGAAGAAAGTTGGGTCCGTAGTCGCGAATCCAGGAATCAACGGTCCGGACTTGATGGATGCGGATATTCTCAGCTCCGGGGAAAGTAAAACTGCCGCGTACAGACGCTTCCGTCTCTTCGTCGTCCACTAGCAGGTTGACGATCTCGTGTGGCGCGATCGCCGCCATCATCTGGAGGAAAATCTCTTCAACTTGCGGCACACGATCGGGCCAGGTTTCCAGATCTTTCGGCCAGGTCAGCCAGGTCGCATTATGGCTATGCCATTCGGCAGGCATGCGATAACCAAGTTCGGCTGGGGTGGGCATGGACTATTTGTTCGAGGCAGGTTCCAAAAATCGCGACGAGAGTGGCGCGTAGAAATCGATGCGCCGATCGCGCAAAAACGGCCAATTCTGGCGAGTCTCTTCCACTTTGTCGAGGTCACACGCAACTACAAGCACCTCTTCCTTATCGGCTGATGCCCTGGCGACAATTCGTCCAAAGGGATCGGCGACAAACGACTGACCCCAGAAAGTGAGCTTGCCTTCGCGGCCCACGCGATTAACGACAACAACGTAAACTCCATTTGCGATTGCATGCGCGCGTTGAATTGTTTCCCAGGCAGAATGCTGCGACTGATTCATCTCTTCAGTCTCGCCGGGAAGCCAGCCGATGGCCGTCGGGTAAAATATAAACTCAGCGCCACTTAAAGCGGTCAGCCGGGCGGCCTCGGGAAACCATTGGTCCCAACAAACCAGTGCCCCGACCTTTCCATAGACAGTGTTGTGAGTTTGAAAGCCCAGGTCTCCGGGCGTGAAATAAAACTTTTCGTAGTAGAGTGGGTCGTCGGGAATATGCATCTTGCGGTACTTGCCCGCGATCTTTCCGCTGGCGTCGATGATCACGGCCGTGTTGTGGTAAACGCCCGCTGCACGCTTCTCAAAAACCGAGGCAACGATGACGATCTTTTTCTGTCGAGCGACTTTGCTCAATGCATCCGTGGTTGGTCCGGGAATGGTTTCCGCGAGTTTAAAGAGCTCGATGTCTTCTGTCTGACAAAAGTATTGGGAGCGGAAAAGTTCCTGCAGGCAGACAATCTGTGCGCCTTTTTTGGCCGCCTCACCGATGCGGGTAATCGCCTTTTTGAGATTGGCTTCAGGCTTTTGGTCGCAGCTCATCTGGACCAGGCCAACCTTAACGATGTTCGACTTCGCTTTCTTTGGCATGAAGAAAGTATATCGTCCAACGTCCAACGAGAAGAAGTCCAAAGTCCAATGTCCAATGTCCAACGTCCGGTAATTGACGTTAAACGCCTTCATGATGGTTGCGCTTCGAGCTTCGAACCGCGGACTTTGGACGTTGGACATTGGACGTTGGACTCTGCCCGTTGGACATTGGACGTTGGAGTTTGGACTAGTTAAGATGTCCGGTCGTTTTAAACCTCCAATTCAGGCGAGACATTTCAATGATTGATTTCGAGTTGACTGAAGATCATAAGGCGCTGGTACAAACCGTGCGCGAGTTTGCGACGAAGGAAGTTGCGCCCTACATCAAGGATTGGGATGAAAAACAGGAGGTTCACCCGGAAGTAATAAAAAAGATGGCCGAGTTGAATCTGCTGGGCGTTTGCATTCCGGAAGACTATGGTGGCGCTGGCTTCGATTATATTTCTCTCGGCCTGGTTTGCGAGGAGCTTGAAGCGGTTGATACTTTCCTGCGCGTGGTGATGTCAGTTCATACCGGCTTGAATTCGTTGACTCTTCTAACCTGGGGCAGCGAAGAGCAGAAGCAGAACTACCTCGTGCCGCAGGCCAGGGGCGAGAAACTTGCTACTTATGGTTTGACTGAGCCGGGCGCGGGATCGGATGTAGTGGGTTCACGATCCACGGCGCGCCGCGAAGGCGACGAATATATTCTCAATGGCGAGAAGATGTGGATCAGTCTCGCGGACATTGCTGACAACTTTCTATTCTTCTGCTGGACCGATGAAGAGAAACGCCGCAATCGCGACCATAGCGGGATGTCGTGTTTTATTGTGGAGCGCAGCATGAAGGGTTTCAGTTCCGGTACGATTCACGGCAAGCTCGGAATTCGTGCGGGCAACACTGGTTATTTTTCGCTGCAAGATACGCGCGTGCCCGTAGCTAACCGCGTGGGCGAAGAGGGCGAGGGTTTCAAGATTGCAATGTTCGCGCTCGAACAGGGAAGATTTACCGTGGCTGCCGGGGCGACGGGAGTAATCCGCGCGTCGCGTGACGCTTCAGTCGCGTATGCCCTGGAGCGCGAAACCTTCGGCACGAAGATCGCCAATCATCAGTTAGTCAAACAAAAGATTGCGGAGATGGAAGGCGATTATCAGATGTCGCGGCTTCTCTGCCTGCGTGCCGGGTATTTGAAGAATACCGGCCAGGCGAATGCGCGCGCGACCAGTCTGGCGAAGTGGCAGGCAACAACTCGCAGCGAGAAGGCTGCATCGATGGCAATTGAGGTCCACGGCGCTAATGGTTATTCAAACGACTATCCGGTGGAGCGTTACTGGCGCAACTGCAAAGCCGCGATCATCTACGAGGGAACGCGCGACATTCACACGCTAATGCAAGCCGACTGGGCCCTGGGCTTGAAAAAAGAGAAGCCCGCGCGCAAAACGTTGCCGCCATGGAAGCTGGCCTAATGGGCGGGGAAAGGGCAAAAGGATAAGAGGGTAACAGGGAAAGGGTTGTTGTTTCTCTTGTTTTCGCCTCTTTTGTCGGCGGTCGTCCTTCACCGTTAACCTTCCTGTATCCCTCTTTCCCGTTCCCCTGTTCCCCGGCATCTTGTCTTACTTCCGGGCTTCGAAAATGCGATTGAAAGGTGTCTCGGCAGCGCGGCGAAACTCTTTGAACCCGCCAGCCAATACCACTTCTCGAATTTCAGATTCCGGAGCGACGGCACCGAGTGCCGGTCCGCCAAGGGCAAGCGAGTTTGCGGTGCAGCAAAGAGTTGAGGCTCCCGCGAATGTTCGGCCAATCGGATGAAAATTTTCCTCAACGGTGTTACCCGCCATCGGTTCCACAATCAGCGCGCTGCCATCATCCGCCAACACTTCAACGGCTCGCTTACATGCCCCGACCGGGTCGCCCATGTCGTGCAGACAGTCGAAGAAACAAACCAGATCATAGTTGTGATCCGAAATCTCCTGGGCCAGAGAGACTTCAAAGGTAACACGATCAGAAACGCCCGCAGCTTTGGCAGCTTCCTGAGCGTGTTGAATCGATGCCTCATGATTATCGAAACCCCAGAAGCGCGAGTTTGGATAAGCGCGGGCCATGATAATCGTCGAGGCGCCGTGACCGCAGCCAATGTCTGCTACTTTCCCGCTCGCTTTTAGTTTCTCTTCAACATCGGTCAAAGCGGGAATCCAGGAGGCGACCAGGTGCGCTGCATAACCTGGCCGGAAAAACTTTTCAGTGCCGATGAACAGATCAGGATCGTGTTCACCCCAAAGCATGCCGCCGCCATTGCGAAAATAATTTTCAATACGCGATACGGCGCCGGTCATGGCCTTGATTACAAAAAAGCCACCACCCACGTAGAAAGGGCTGTTTTCGTCCGTCAGCGCAACCACTTGTTCAGGTGTCAGACTATAGCGTTTGGTTTCCGGGTCATATTGCGCGTAGCCGCCGGCGGCCTGATTGATTAACCATTCGCGAACGTAGCGCTCATTTGTGTTCGTGAGTTTGGCTAACTCGGCCGGCGTTACACTTCCGGCAGCAGCCATAGCCTGGTAGAGTCCAAGTTTTTGACCGATATAGACCAACGCGGAACTCAACGACGCGCCAAAATCTCCCACTACCTTGCCCAAAAATTCGTTCATCTTGTCTTCATTAATTGGTGCAGGCTGCGTGACAGCAGACATCATGGCCTCCTTCGCCTTAAGAAAATCTATTGGGAATAGGGGGAATTATCGCGCACTTTCTACGCCACGGAAGTAGGCAAAGTCAACCAGGCTGCGTACCGAGTCCTGAGGGGCAGTTTGAATCACCTTCAATGGCTTTAGCCCGGTGTCCAGTCGTTCGGTAGAAAACGGAAAACCGTTTAAGTGATTTCCGATTTCGTGGCGGGCACAGCTTCCACCGGGCTGAAGCCACGGTGCTAATGAGAATTTGGAACTGAAAACTAAACCAGATCGTTGTGCTGCTGCTGGGTTCTTCGTGACACGCTGTGAGCCCAAAATTCAATCGGCCATTACCATAAGGCTGAGCCTTGCCGTACTTTTCAGTTTGAAATATCAGTATCGGTATCAGGTGCGGAAGGTTCCGGGGCGTTTACACTTTGCTCGGCACCGGCAAGTTCCCGATGACGCGCGATTGCGCGATCCACCGCCTCTTCGATTTCTTTCAGTTGGAAAGGCTTATTGAAATAAGCGAACGCGCCCAGGTTGATAAGCTCTTTGCCGTCGTCTCCATCGGGAATTCCGGATATCACAATCACCGGAGTTGCAGCGTGTTTTGCTTGAATATATTTCAAGAGCTCGCGGCCGCTGAGGCCCGGCATGGAAATGTCGGTAAGCACCACGTCATAAGTTTCGACGTCGAGACAAGCAAGGGCTTGTTCCGCGCGATCCGCCGTATGACATTCGTGAGAGAGAGACAAGAGCTCGTAGAGCGTATCCCGAATGAGGTTGTCGTCATCGACGATCAATACTGTAGCCATCTTTATTAAGTTTCTCCTGTAAGAATGAGGCGCAGCTAATGGAAACGAAGCAATCGCATTCTAACCATCTTTAACAGAGCATGCCAGAGCTCGTTTGATTCCGAGGACGCGGAATGCCCCGGGAGCACGACTTTAAGGCTGTCGATTACCTGTTTCTCCTGGTGTCTTGCACTTCAAACTAAGCAGGGCGCCACAGCTACAAATAACCTTACCGCTCTGTTAGTATGAGGGCGCACTTCATCAACTGCGAACGCTCCGACACTTGACGCTGTTCGTGAGCAAACTTCCGGAACCAGGAGACCTGAAGAAAGATGGGCCATGAACTAAGGACAGAGCGCGAGCTGTCTCTGGATTTCTTGCGCGTATGCGAGGCGGCAGCAATTGCTGCTGCACGCACGATGGGCCAGGGCGATCGCAAGTATTCGGACCACGTTGCAGTGGAAGCGATGCGCGAAGTGATGGACACAGTGCCGATGCGCGGCCGCATTGTGATCGGCGAAGGTGAACGCGACGAAGCTCCGATGCTTTACATCGGTGAAGAAGTTGGCGGTGGTTTCGGCGTTGGCGAAGAAATTGCTGAGTCCTGTCCGCAAGTAGACATCGCAGTCGATCCGCTGGAAGGAACAAACCTTTGCGCGCTGGGAGCAAATAACGCCATTGCCGTTTTGGCTGCGGCTGAACGCGGTGGGCTGTTGAACGCGCCTGATGTTTACATGGACAAGATTGTGGTGGGCCCATCTTCACGCGGTGTGGTGGATCTCGATGCGCCTGTCAAGGATAATCTTAAGAATATTGCGCGTCGTCTGGGTCGCGACGTTGAAGACTTGACAGTGATTGTGCTTGATCGTTCACGGCATCAAAAACTGATTGCAGATGTACGGGCAGCCGGTGCACGCATACGTTTGATTGGTGACGGCGATCTTTCCGCCGGCATCTCAGCAGCGGTGGCGGGAACAAACATTCATGCACTGGTGGGCATTGGCGGTGCTCCAGAGGGAGTGCTGACGGCAGCGGCGATGAAATGCTTAAACGGTGAGATACAGGCGAGGCTGGTTTTTGATGCTGACCTCCTGGGTGTTGATAAAGGCAAGGTGCCGCCGAAGGAAGAAGTGTTGGAACGTTTGCAGTCTATGGGTATCACCGACGGAAACAAGATCTACGATACAAATGATCTGGCACCTGGGCGTAAAATTATCTTTGCGGCTACAGGTGTTACTGACGGTGCGTTGCTGAAAGGCGTAAGATTTTTTGGCGCCGGCAAACGAACGCATTCTCTTGTCATGACTACAGAGTCGCGCCACATTCGCTTCGTAGATACACTGCATATCGAAGGTGGGCCGGATACGGTAATACGATTTTAGATCGAAAATATTGGTCTTTGGTCTTAGGACTTCGGTCTTTGGAACACGGCGGGCCAACAGATACAACCAAGACCAAAGACCAAAGACCAAAGAACAGATGTACGCTCCTCCTACTCAATATATTTCCCAAGTTGGACGATTTCGCCGCCCCCTAATCGTGTGGCTTATCATGGCTTTGGGATCTCTTGCAGTGATGTTGCTCATTATTGGCGCTCCACTGACTATCAAAGCAGGACATCCAACCTGGGGGCTGGCGATCTACCGAGCCTTCAGCTACGTCTGCCATCAAATTCCGGAGCGCTCGTTTTTCATCGCCGAACATCAATTTGCCGTCTGCGCTCGTTGCACTGGTCTTTATGCCGGTTTCACGCTCGCGACGGTCGTTTATCCACTGGTTCGGCCGTTAACCCAAATTGAAACACCGGACCGTAAGTGGCTTTTCCTCGCCGCCACCCCGCTCGCGATCGATTTCGCCATTGGGTTTTTCGGCATTTGGAACAACACCCATGTCTCACGGTTCGTCACCGGCACACTCCTCGGAGCAGCCGCTGTTTTCTATGTCATGCCCGGCCTGATCGATTTGAGCCTGCGTCAATGGCATTCAAAGAACGAACCTGTCGCGCCCACAACTGCCAACAAGATTTCTCCCGCTGAAATCTTCTCGAATGGCGCTGCAACGGCGCCCAGCGATTACAGCGCTCCCGAGCGGCGAATATGATGACTTCGCTGTTTCACGTTAACGCGGGCTTAAGGTTAAAATCCTTAGCGCGCCGTCAGCAGTCTCCAGGACGGCGCTTTGAGTGTAAGGAAGGCTCGCGGTTGCGCATTGTTCGGCCTTAGTTTCTCAACGCGATTATGATTTTTCAGGATACACAACCACCTTTTGGTCCGACGCCGAATGAACTCTTCGTGCGCTACTTCCATGATCTGGTAAACAAGACCTGGGGCAACATTAGTCCGCTCTATCGGCTCGATGCTTTTGATTGGACGATTCTGATCCTCTATTTCACCATCCTCGCGGTGCTCGCGATTTATGGTGGTTATCGCGTTAAGCAGGTAATTGATTTTTGGCGCTATCGCAAATTTGTTCCCGCACCCAAAGGGTCATTCAGCGAAGAGGATTTGCCGGTCATCACGGTGCAGCTTCCGCTGTTCAATGAAATGTATGTCGTCCAGCGGCTGGTGAAGGCGGTTGCGGACATTGAATACCCGCGTCAGAAACTCCAGATTCAGGTGCTTGACGATTCAACCGACGAAACGGTCAAGCTTGCAGAAGAAACGGTCGAGAAATACAAAGCCCTGGGTTTTGATATGGAATACGTGCACCGGTGTGACCGTACTGGCTTCAAGGCGGGCGCCCTGGAGAATGGAATGAAATCCGCGAAGGGCGAACTGCTCGCCATCTTCGATGCCGACTTCGTCCCCAAGCCTGACTGTTTGCGCAAACTGGTTGACTACTTTACCGACCCGATGGTTGGCTGTGCGCAAATGCGCTGGTCACACATTAATGGCAATTACAATCTGCTGACTCGATTGCAAACCATCATGCTTGATGGACATTTCGTCGTCGAACAAACGACGCGCAATCGCACTGGCGGGTTTTTCAACTTCAACGGCACGGCAGGCATTTGGCGCCGCAAAGCGATAGCCATGAGCGGCGGTTGGCAGCATGACACGCTCACGGAAGATACTGATCTCAGTTTTCGGGCGCAGCTGATGGGTTGGAAATTTGTTTATCTGCTTGACGAGGAAGCGCCGGCGGAAATTCCCGTTGAGATTAATGCTTTCAAGGCACAGCAAAGGCGCTGGGCCAAGGGCGTGATGCAGGTAGGGATCAAGCTCTACCCCCGCATTTGGCGCTCGCGCCTGCCAATGCGCGTTAGGCTGGAGATGTTTTTCCGGCTAACTGGAAACATCAGTTATCCCTTGATGATCGTAGCGAGTTTTCTGCAGTTTCCACTCTTGCTGGTTCGTTACAATCAGCCGTTTTACCATTTGATGATTCTCGATTTGCCGCTGCTCTTCTTTTCGTCAGTTTCCGTATTCCTCTTTTATGGAACAGCCGTTTGGTATCTTGATGAGAATCGCGCTCCGCGTCTATTACATCTGCCGATGGTGATGGCACTGGGCATAGGTCTGGCATTTTCCAATGCGCGCGCAGTGCTGGAGGCGCTGTTCGGGATTAAGAGCGACTTCATTCGCACTCCCAAGTACCAGGTAGAAAAGTCTCATGACGAAACGTGGAAGCGCAAAAAGTACAAACGTAAACGCGGACTGCTGCCATTGCTGGAGTTGAGCTTCTCCATTTATTTCCTGCTCGCCATCATCTACGCCGCGCGCATGCACATGTGGGGCACGGTGCCTTTCCTGTTTCTTTTCTTTTTCGGCTTTGGTTACATGGGCGTAATGAGTTTCGTCCAGTCGTTCAGCCGCGGACGTCTGGCTGCCCTCTGGAAGCCGGTAACCAAACCATCGATTGGGCAATAACCAGGACACACCCTGTGTCTGTTGGAAATCTCTGCTGGACCAGCATGAGTGCCATCCTATAGATTTATCAGCTTCTTTATTGATCTGCGAACAGCACTTTGACGTTATTATCGGCTTTTCCGGCAAACGCCTTTGGTTTGCCACGCTCAATTGTTACCCCCAGGCAACTACAACTGGCAATCAAGTTTGATTTTTTGCGTCTGGTGTCCAGAACGCGATCGGCACAGCTTTGGCAGCGTGAAGAGCAGACGAGTTAAGTAGCCAAGCGCAGCAAAAGTTTTTAAGAGCCGGTCGCGATACCTGCAAAGGATTCGCGGCCGATTTTGTTTTTCTGACGTTGCCTGTTGTCAGTTACCACCTGCGCTAGCCAGTGGGTGAATAGCGACAAACTAGAGCAACCGCTAGTTAAGTTGGATCGGTTAGTGATTTAGCATTGAGATGGGGCGATGTCAGGTTTCATACCGCGAAGCGGTTGTGACCTCCAGCCCAACGTTGCCGCTTAGCGGTTACGTTGGGTTAAGCGGATGAAGGAGGACGCAACCCCAATCGGGGTTGAGGCGGATTGGAATTCGAGTACCCAGCATCGCCGCGGCGGCAACCCTGGACTGGACGTCGCAACCACTTCGCGGTACTCAATCGGAACTTCAGGAAGGTCGTCGAACCCGAGATTATGGCAAGCGCGTTACTAAAAGAAATAATTTGTCCCGCCCGAGGGGATTCAATTGAATCGAGTATCGGGAACACGCCGTTGTTCCGCCTCCGAAGCGTCACGCGTGATGTGCCCGTTGGTGTTGAGGTGTTCGCCAAAGCTGAACATCTGAATCCAGGAGGCTCCATCAAGGATCGCCCAGCTCTCTGGATGATCCTGGAAGGCGAGCGCAGCGGGCGGCTACGACCTGGCATGACAATACTGGATGCAACGAGCGGAAATACCGGCATTGCTTATGGAATGATCGGGGCAGCGCGCGGATACGCCGTCACGATTTGTCTACCACAAAACGCCAGCGCCCAGCGAAAACGAATTCTTCGCGGCTTCGGCGTGGAGCTGATCGAAACACATCCACTCCAGTCTACCGACGGTGCGCAGATCATCGCACGTAAGCTGTCGGCAGGTAGTCCGGATAAGTATTTCTATCCGGACCAATACAACAACCCGGCTAATTGGCGCGCCCACTACGAAAGTACCGCTCCGGAGATCTGGGCTGAAGGAGCTTAATTCCGCGATACGAACGATCTCGATGCAGCCGGATTCGCCGTTTCATGGTCTCGAAGGCCTCAAGCACATGGCCACGGCGCTGGTACCTGGAATCTACGACCCGGCACTGGCGGATGAGAATGTCGAAGTGTCAACCGAAGCAGGCCAGGAGATGGCGCGGCGGCTGGCCCGCGAAGAGGGCTTGTTGGTTGGCACTAGTTCCGGAGCGAATGTATTTGCCGCGCTGCGATTGGCTCTGTCATTACCGAGGGGTTCAGTAGTCGTGACGATTCTCTGTGATGGCGGCGAACGATATATAGAGGGAACTTGATTCACCTGACAACACAACATCGAAATGAGATCGCCGTGCATGGCGAGCGCGACTACCCGTACGAATGTTGCGGCTTATTGCTCGGTAGTTTTACTGAACCAGGTGTGAAGATGATCGCCGAGGTTTACCCGATCTCGAACGCGCGCGAAGAGCAGGCAAAGCGCACTCGCTTCTTGATTCGCCCCGAAGAATTAATGCGGGGCGAACGTTCCGCGCAGGCAAAGGGTCTGGATGTAATCGGCTTTTATCACTCGCATCCCGATCATCCGGCAATGCCTTCGCAGTATGATCTTGAGCATGCCTGGCCGCTGTATTCGTATATTGTTGTTTCAGTGAAAGCTGGGGCAGCGCAGGATCTTCGTTCGTGGGAGATGGAAGCAGATCGCTCACGATTTATTGAGGAAGAAATCCGCACATTGACACAGCCTACGGACCACGGTCCCCGACGCGGCAGCCACGTTGGGGAGGTGGATACGGGCTGAGTTTGAGGCTTGCGGATTGTACCGTTGACCATCCGCAGGTGTTACCTACGAAACATTTCTTGAAAGGAATTCCAGTCATGTCCGTCACGATAAATATTCCCACGGCGCTGCGGCAGTTTACCGGCGGCAATTCCCGCATCGACGTCGAAGCGTCTACCACAGGTGAGGCTTTGGAGCGTTTGACCTCGCTTCATTCGGAGCTGCGCCGGCATCTTTACGACGACAAGAACTCACTGCGCAGCTTCGTTAACGTTTACGTCAACGACGAAGATGTTCGTCATCAGTCAGGTGGCGACACGCCAGTAAAGGATGGCGACACGATAATGATCGTGCCGTCGATTGCCGGCGGGATCACCAGCGAAGCCGAGGTTGCTTCTGCCCTGCCGTCGTTATCAAACGAAGAGATCGCTCGTTACAGTCGGCACCTGATCATGCCTGAGGTTGGTCTGAAGGGACAGCAACGCTTGAAAGCTGCCAGCGTGCTGATGATCGGGACAGGTGGATTGGGAGCGCCCGTCGGAATGTATCTGGCAGCCGCCGGCGTCGGACGCATCGGCATTGTTGATTTCGACGTTGTGGAAGCTTCCAATCTCCAGCGCCAGATTATCCATGGCACGACGGATATTGGCCGCCCCAAAATCGAATCCGCCCGCGATCGCCTGCGCGATATCAATCCCCACATCGAAATTGAGACCCACGAGACCCGCCTGACCAGCCAGAACGCGTTGGGTCTCTTTGCAAACTACGATATCGTCGTCGATGGCACAGACAACTTTCCCACTCGTTATCTGGTAAACGATGCCTGCGTGCTTACCGGTAAACCCAATGTCTACGGATCGATTTTTCGTTTTGAAGGACAGGCAAGCGTGTTCTGGGCCGCCGCTCCAAACGGCGGCGGATCGTGTTATCGATGTCTCTATTCTGAGCCGCCGCCGCCTGGCCTGGTTCCGTCATGCGCCGAAGGAGGCGTGCTTGGAGTATTGCCGGGGATTGTGGGCGCGATTCAGGCAAACGAAACTATCAAGATCATTCTTGGCGCCGAAGGAGTCCTCGTTAATCGTCTATTGCTCTTCGATGCGTGGCAGATGAAGTTTCGCGAACTAAAGTTGCGCAAGGATCCAAACTGTCCCGTGTGCGGCGAAAGCGCGACTATCAAGGAATTGATCGACTATGAAGAATTCTGCGGGTTGCGCGCACAACCGCAGTCGGAACCGGCAACGCTTGAAGAAATCACCGCCACAGAACTCAAGCACCGGCTCGATAGCGGTCAGGACGTTCAGATAATTGATGTCCGCGAGACTTTTGAATACGACATAGCGCGGATTCCGGGAACGAAGTTGATTCCGCTGGGCCAGGTTGTCACTCGCATGAACGAAATCAATCCGTCGCGCGAGACAGTGATGCATTGCAAGGGAGGTGTTCGCAGCGCGAAGGCGATTGCGGCTTTGAAACAGGCTGGATTTCCAGGCCGCCTCGTCAACTTGAAAGGCGGAATCAGCGCCTGGTCAGATGAGGTTGATCCGGCAGTGGCAAAGTATTAGCCGCTGGTGAAAAGAAAGAACGAAATGCCCGCGTGCAGGCGGCTCTCCCGCACATGCGTTTGCCCGTCTCTTCTTCCCAGACAGATTGAAGCTTAGAATGTGCGTGCGGTCCTTCGTGACTCAGTGCCGCTGCACGCATCGCAGCTCGACTGTCCTTTGGGCGGCCGAGACCGCTCAGCCGCCTTCCTCGGCACCATCGGCTATTATGCAAGTTTGCATTTTTCATCCATCTCGTTTTCCGCAGACACGAAATCCTGAACGAAACTCCGTTCCATAAGATGCGAGAGAATTCGCCGCGCATTCATCTCAGGTGATGATTGTATTGTCTCGAGAATGATCTCCGGACTGTTCGGCGGCTCGTACGGATCATCAATTCCCGTGAACCCGGTGATTTGCCCTTCACGCGCCCGCGCGTACATCCCCTTTGGATCGCGCTGCTCACAAACTTCCAGAGGAGTATCGACATAGACCTCTATGAACCGGGCGCTCCCAATCATGGAGCGACACTCATTTCGGGTCGCGCGGTAAGGGCTCACGGCAGCGCAAATGACGGCTCCTCCATGGCGCACTATCTCTGAGGCCACAAAACCGATCCGGCGGATGTTGATATCGCGGTCTTCTCTGCTAAAGCCGAGTCCTTTAGACAGGTGGGTCCGAACCACGTCACCATCCAGTACTGTCACTTGCCGGCCGTGTTCCAGGAGCAGGACAGTCAAAATTTCCGCCGTCGTCGATTTTCCTGCAGCGCTTAACCCCGTGAACCAGATACAGAACCCCTGACGGTGTTGCGGCGGGTGGGCCTGCGCCAGAACCTGTGCGACTTCAGAGCGGGTGAACCACTGCGGTAAGGACCGACCGCGCCCTAGGTAATCTTCCCTCACAGCGGTTCCCGAAAGTGAAGCGATGGGACGCCCCTGGGGCACGCGAGTGGCATCTTCGAATCGTTCTTCGTCCGGCAGGTAAACCAGCTCAGGAAACGGAACCATCTTCACGCCAATCTCTCCGCTGTATTTCGCGAAGAGCTCCTGCGCCGCGTATGGGCCATAGAAGGGCATGTTATTGGAATCTACTCCCGGACTCGCATGATCTCTCCCGACGATGAAGTGATTCGCGCCGAAGTTGCGCCGGATTATTCCGTGCCACACGGCTTCGCGCGGGCCGGCCATTCGCATAGCCAACGGCAGCAGCGCAAGCACCGTGCGGCGAGGATCGTAATAGCGCTCGGCAAGCACTTTGTAAGACCGCACACGCGTGTAGTGGTCAACGTCTCCGGGCCTCGTCATTCCGACTACCGGGTGAAGCAGTATTGTTCCGTCGATCTGCCTTGCTGCGCGCGCGGTGATTTCTTCATGTGCCCGGTGAAGCGGGTTGCGAGTTTGGAACGCGACGACATTCCGGTGGCCCAGCGTCCCGAGTCGTTCCCGAACTTGTGCAGGCGTCAATCGGATATTTTGAAAGTCATAATGGCGTGGTAGCGCAAACACCTTTAGTTCGCCTGAGATGTTCAGTTTGCCCCACGAATGCATTTCCGCGATCAACGGGTGGCGAACATCTTTCGTGCCGCATACCAGCCTTGCTTCCTCTTCCGGGTCCCACTCATAAATCTCTTCAACACGCATTATTCCCAGTAAATTGTTGCGATGATCTGCAAACGCAACTTCACGGTCCAATGCGAACCACGGCTCAGGTGTTACAGGTAAAGTCACCGGGATGGGGAACAGAGTGCCATCGGACAGGCGCATCTCCCCTAGCACGCGACGGTAGTCCTGCTCGCCGAGGAATCGGTCTATGGGCGAGAAGCCGCCGCTCGCCATCAGTTCCAGATCACAGAGGTTCCTCGACGTGAGTTGAACTCGGGGTAATCTCGATGCACGGTTCAACGCTTCCTCGTAGTCTTCAGAGCCAGACAGAAGATTGACTAATCTCCCGCCGTACGGTTCGGTTAAGCTTTTTTGTTTTAAACCGTCTAACATTTCGCATTCCTGTCTTCTTTTTACGTTCCGCGATGAATGGATTCACCAGAATACTCTCGGCACCTTAATTCAGGGTATAACCAAAGTGCACTATTCTTTCCCCGTATTTCTCTTTAATCGAAATTACTTCGTCGCAACCGGACGGACTTTTCTGGTGCTCGGACCATTTCACTAAATACTTCACGTTTTCGTCCGCGCGCACCTCCAGGCTGTTCGAGTGATCTTTTAAGCCGAGGAAGGCATATATACTTGCTAAACAGGCTCGGGGGCTGGCGACGAAATCTTCATACTTCAACGTAAGTAAGCGGTTTAGATACGTCTTATCTACTTCAAACGTCTCATGACAGACCAACCAGTGTTCTATCAAGCATGTGATTGAACTGTTAGTCCACTTCTGAGTGGCATATGCCACCGCAACGGGGTGCCTCATCATTATGACGAAATATGAGTTGGGGAACATTTGCTGCAGGAACCGCGCGCGGACGAGATTCGGAGGAGACTTTTCTAACAATACCGGCTTCTCCAAATCCCAGTACTTTTTCCACTCGCAAAATAACTTCCGGCGGTTGGCCCCGTTTATTAGAACTGAGTTCTCTATCAAATGGGCCTCGGGATTGAATCCGAACTTGCCTGGCCCGCCGTAAGCCTTAGCCGGCAGATAAACTGATTGCAAATGCTGCCCTTCGTCTTCAGGCACGCCGGTGTTTTCAAACCCGCTGATTAGATGGTGCTCGCTAAGGCACCTAAAAAGAATAGACGTGCCGCTTCTATGTAATCCGCCTATAAATATGAATTGGTGTTGTTCCACTATGAAACTCCCGGCACCTCTAGCAGTTCTGCTATGCCATGCGACCTGAGTGGAATCGCCTGAAACGGTTGTTTGCTCCCGTCAAGCAGTCAAATTCGATCGAAACCACCGCTGGAAACGTTCAGATAACCACCTGATTAGTCATTTAGTAACATTTAGTAATTCAAATCGAATACAAGAAGACGGTCACTCTGTAAAATGCAGCGGAATTTTGAATCAAGGTATTGGTGCAGCTCCGGGTAGTAACGGAACCACGGAAAGGCAGGCCATGCGAAAACGAAATAAGTCGCTCCTGCCCGCTGCAGACGCTCGACTTCCCGAATTGCCGTTTTACTGTCAAGCGGTAGTCCCCAGTACTGCCCATTCCTTTCAATAAATGGAATGCGATGGCGACCAGCCAAATACTCGTGCATTCCCCACTGGTCTTCATCCGCTAAAATGAAAGTGTTTCCTGGGGGGATTACGTTCTCAATCTCCTGCATCGCTAGACTGATCTGTTCTTTCCATCCGTCATAAGCTTTTTGCCCTTGCGCTTCAATTTCCGGACCTATCAAGTCCAAGGCCTCTTGGACCAGCAGGGCCACGGGCTCTTGCTCCACACGCGCATCTTTCTTTATCTCCGCGTACGCGCGCTGAGCCTTACAAATTGCTTGTGTACGAGACTCTAATTTGTCACCGTGGCCCGCCTCCGACACCGGGGCGCGATGATGGTACAAACCTTTGTCGATAAAGTTCTGAACGGCGTTTTGCACCTCCAGATGGGCTGCCCGCTCCGGCTCACCGAGAAATACGGATAAGCGCCGCAGCTCCCGCCGCCAGTTTTCCAACATGTCCGTATAGGTGAGAAAGATACTTTGGTCGGCAGTAGTATGTTGAAGCGCATGCTTCATGTATCTGAGCCAGAGATAGATCCCTTTCTCGAAAGACAGACCGTCGCGCCGCTCAAGTGAACGTGCCACCTCGACGGGGTTGCGTAAACAAAACACATACTTCATAGGTGGCAGGACCTGTTGCCAAAACGGCAAGGTGAGGCAGGTTCGCGGGTCTTTCCATCCCCACAAATCCGCGGTAGCAAAGTCTCGACGCACCACGTCTAAAGCTTGCACTCTTAGGTCGTCGAGCGCAGAGCTATTTTCCCATTGATGGGCGAAGGCTGGTGGGTCATAACAGTTCCCCTTAAGTCTGACAAGAATATTTTGGTTCAACGTCATGATCGGGCGATGCTCCCAGAATCCTTTTGGGTTATCGGCGGCGGGGCTGACTAGATGCGCTTCGGGGCCTAAATACACTCCCAATAAGTTCAAGACTCTGGCAACCAGAGACGTTCCGCTGCGGTGCATTCCCAGGACGCAAACTATTGTAGGGTTAGTCATATCGTCGGCCTGTTCGCTTAGAGTTCTTTAGCCTTTGTGTGACTGTTCGGAATTCAGACCTTTGGCCATAAGCTGAACGCAAGAATTCGATCGTTTTCCAGGATGCAGCGGAACTCCGACCGTAGGTAGCGGTGAAACTCGGAGTAAAAGTCGAGCCACCAGAAGCTGGGCCACGCGAACACTATGAAGTTCGCCCCCTGCCGCCGCAGCCGCTTCAGTTCCTCGATTGCCGTGGCGTCATCGGGCGGCGGCCCCCAGTACTGCCCGCCGCGCTCGAGGAAGGGAATGTGGCGTCGTACCCCTACGACCTCTCCACCTCCCCACTTATCACCCCACTGATCTTCGTCAACGAGGATGTATGCCTCCCCTGTGGGAATGACTTGCTTGATCTCTTCCGTTGACATAAGTAAACGTCGCATCCATTCGTAATGCGTGTTGCCTTTCTTCCAAACTTCGGGATCTATGTCGACGCCGGAGGCCCGAAGATATTTGCTAAGCGCGACGCAACGATGGTGATAGATCTCAAGATTCCTTCTATTCTTCTCATCCGCCGTTTCACACGCGTAGTCGTTTTGCCCGTGCAGGCGATAGCATCCTTGTGGTTCTGAAATCCTTTTTATGCTACCGAAAATCGGGGCTAATGTTGTGAGATAAGTATCGGCGTGTTGTTTGTACTCCGTCTCAGGCGCGGGCAGAATTTCTTGTAGCACCTTACGCGACCATGCGTTTCCTGTTGTCGGTGGGCTGATATAGCAATCTGGCCCCTCAGCTATTGTGAGACTTCGCAAATTCCCTTGTCCCAGGGCCTTTGCGGGAATCATCCCGCCTGTTCTGGCTCCGCGGCCGTCGACTACCCAGAGTGGCCAGTGCGCCTTCGCCACCTCGGCAGAGTCGAAGAGCGGGAGCGCCTCCTCCACGGCGCTGGGGAGCAGCACGTCGTCCGAGTCCAGGAAGAAGATCACCTCCCCGCGGCTTGCTGCGAAACCCGCATTATAAGTAGACGCCATTCCGCCGTTTTCCTTCAGAACCCGTATTATCCGCTCGCCATAGCTCGCGATGATCTCCCGCGACTCGTCGGTGGAGCCATCGTCCACCAGGATTACTTCTGTGTTGGCATAAGTCTGGCCCAAGGCGCTATCTATCGCCTCTCTTAAGAAGCGCCCATAGTTGTAATTGCTGATGACAATACTTGCCTGACGAGAATCGTTCATGCCCTCACGCAGAAAGCTTAAATGCTATTAGTCGGTCATTCTTCGAGACGCAACGACAATGCGATTGAAGATACGTATGCAGCTCGGAGTAGAAGTCGAGCCACCAAAAGCTGGGCCAGGCGAACACTATGAACTCCGCTCCATGGGACCTCAGCCGCCCCAGTTCCTCGATGGCGATCGCGCTGTCGGGGGGTGGTCCCCAGTATTTACCGTCGCACTCCAGGAAGGGGATTGCCCTGCGGCCCACAACATATTTACCGGTTCCCCACTGTGCGTCGTCCACGAGGATGAAGGCACTCTGTTCTGGGATAACCGCAGCGATCTCTTCTAACGCGAGCCTGAGCCGGTGGAACCAGGAGGTGCGTTTCCAGGCCGCCGGATCTACGTCGATGCGGAGATCAGAAAAAAAGCCTTGTAGGGTTTTACACTGCTGCTCGTGCGCACGCATGCCCAATCTGAGCTTTTCATCAAAGGGTAAGTTAGTGTAATTACTATTGCCGTGTATGCGGTAAAAGCCCTGCGGATCGGCAATCCTTTTCATCACTCCGAAAGCCGGCGCCAGCGCGCACAAATAATCATCCGCACATATTCCATACTCATCCTCCGGCACCGGGAGAACTCTGTTCAAAAACTGACGAGACCATGAATTACCTGTGGTTGGTGGGCTCGCGATGTTTGAAGGACCGTTGCGCACGATTACCTCCCGCAAGTCACCTTCAGCTAGCTTGGTCCCCGGAAACAGTTGGCCATTTTTCCTGCTCTGCGCGTCGACGACCCACAACGGCCAATGCACTTTCGCCACCTCCGGCGAGTCGAAGAGTGGGACCGCTCTCTCCACGGCTGTCGGAAGCAGCATGTCATCTGCGTCAAGAAAAAAGATGACATCGCCGCGGCTCACGGCAAAGCCTGCATTGAAAGCTGAAGCTTGTCCGCCGTTCTCTTTCAGTACCGGTGTGATCTGATCGCCATAGATCGCGATGATCTCTCGCGAGCCATCCGTAGAGCCATCGTCCACTACAATGACTTCAGTGTTGCCATAAGTCTGGCGCAGCGCACTATCTACAGCCTCTCTCAAGAAGCGCCCATAGTTATAGTTACTGATGATGACGCTCGCTGGCAGTGTCTGCCTCATGACTATTTCGGGCACACCGATTACTCCTTCACGTTTTCTTTTCCCGGTGCCACGTTGTTATTGCCCCAGTGCCGGCTATCCTCAGTTTAGGGGTGCGGGGAATCTTATGTTTTGGACGTTATATTCTTTCGAGCGTTTTCCAGAAGCTACCTGTTCGTAAACTCTCACATACTCATCAGCCATTCGGTCTGCTGAAAAGCGCTCCTGCGCACGCTCGCGTACGCGCTTGCGGTCGAGAGTAAAACAGTTGAGAACCTGCTTTGGCAGATCCGGCGCTGCGACTGCACAGTAGCCTGTAACACCGTTCTCTATGATCTCTGGCACCGCGCCGATAGCAATTGCCGCGACGGGTGTCCCGCACAACATAGCTTCCACTTGCACAAGACCAAAGGGCTCGGGCGCTTCCAGCGAGTACAGCAGAGCGCGAGCGCCGCCCAGCAACTGATTCCGCTCGGAGCCGCTTACTGGCCCGACGTATTCCACTGAATGCCCGTCTACCAGATGCTCGACGTGATGACGGAAGTACGCGTTTCGCGGGCCAGCTATCAGCAGTCTAATACCCAAGGCTTTACCTACGGTGATCGCATGCAGTACGCCCTTACCCGGAGTGAATCGTCCCAGGTAGCACACGTAATCCTGCGGTTCGGGTTGTAAACTGAATTGCGTCAGGTCAACGCCGTAGTAGATGACGGCATTTGGTCGGACTTCTGGAAAGGCACTCCACTGATACTTTGAGGTAGCAGTCACGCAGGCATCAGGCACCATGGACCATAATTTTGCCTGCTCCTCATTCGGACAGACGTGCATTGTATGAATCATCGGCGCTCGGGAGATCTTCTGCAGCGGTATTCCGAAAAGATAAGCGTGGCTATGCAGTACGTCGAAGCGGTCAGACTGCTCGACCGCTCGACAAATGTTAATCCACTCGCAAAGCTGCCAGTTGCCGGGTGAGCCATTGGTTGCGTAAGGTCCCGGCAGCGTCGTATACAAATCACCGTCTGTTTCGGAACCGCCGGCCGCAAAAACGGTAACGTCATGCCCCAGGCGGACGAGTTCTCGTGTCAGGACCCACACGATGCCTTCGACACTTGCACTTCCTATCTGACGAACCGGTGTTGAGAGCGTTGAAATTTGTGCGATTCGCATCTTACCTTTGCTTCCTTAGGCTTCGTAAATCCACCTTCTCGAAATCTCACGTTCGCGCAGTCTGCATACACGTATAGAGATCTCTATATTGTTCTGCGACCACTGAGATATCGAAGCGCGCGGCGACTCGGGCACGGATGCTCTCCCTGTCGAGTTCCATTGATTTAGTTGTAAGAGTTGGTAGCTCATCAATATCGTTAGCGAGATAACCAGTACGGCCTGGCTCGACAATTTCCGGCAGAGCACCATCCGACATTGCCACCACGGGCGTACCGCAGGCCATAGCCTCAATGGCAACCATTCCGAACGGCTCATCTCTGCGGAAGGGCAAGACCACACAGGCAACTCGGCCGAACAGTACATCCTTCTGTCTATGATTTACGACTCCTATGTATTGAATCTGATGATTAAGGTACGGCTTGATTCGGTGCTCAAAAAATTCGCTGTCAATGATCGGCCCCGCTAAAAGGAGTGGAAGCTTAAGAGTCTCTGCAACACGCACGGCAATATCAGCACCTTTACAACTTTCCATCCGCCCGATGAAGAGCAGCTCTTCCCGCACCTCCCGGCGAAAAGTAAACTCGCTCATGTCAATCCCATTGTGGATCACTCGGCAGCGACTGGCATTCTGTTGCCAAAGCCTACGCGCCTGGAATTGGCTTACAGCGGAGATCCACATGTCCGAATGCTGCTTGATGAACCATTGAAGATCCGTATACACCGGGGTATGAATGGTATGCAGAACCTTGCCTTGTAACGCTGGAACTCCGGAGAGAAAGTAAGCCGCGCACCCAACATGAGAATGCACTACGTCAAAATCGCTGGCCATCTCCAACGCTAGTCGGAACTGGTGCTGTTCATAGTAGGAGTACTCATATGCGTTGCCCGCCTGCATTTGCCTATTAACACTCACGGGAACTACTGGCACTACTTCTCCCGACGACCGAGAGTCTCCGCCAGCAAGCAGTGTGATTTGGCAATCCAGATCTTTCAGCGCGGCGGTTAGCTGGGCGAGGAGGGTCTCGATACCACCAGGCGCATCCTTAGCTATCGGATACCAAAGGGGACACAGTTGAAGGACTTTCATAATATTGCTCGATGCTCAGCCCTGTTTCCGCTCTATGTTCACTTGCCGTCGGAATGACTTACAGTCCTGCCCGCTCCATCAAAGAGCCGATTACCTTTTCCGCTGCAAAATTTTCAGCGGCGATCTCTCGGGCTGCGCGGCAATTACCCTCATAATCGCTTTCGACGGCGTCGATCGCAGCGAGAATATCTTCCATGCTCCTGAAACCAAATAAACCTTTCCCCGACGGCAGGAACTTACTGAAACCTGTTTCCTGAGTAATTACCGGCCGTCCCGCCGCCAAATAACAAACGCTTCTGTCGCTAAACCAGCCGGTGTTCGGGCGTACATACTGGTCACGAGCAACGGTAAACTCACCGCGGGAGCGCTGGATGTAACTCCTGTAACGGTTGACGTCTTTCGATATTTCTACCGAGCTCAACTGCCGCCAACCTTTCTCGCTCAGGACGCGCTGTAAGTCATCACCCACACCTGTCGCCAGCTCGAGCGACACGGGCCGCCTGAGAGGAAGATCCAAAAACTTCTTAAACTCCCGATCTTTAGTCCAGTAATAGGTGTCACCTCTGTACTTGATGTTCTTTCCTTTGTTGTGCCAAGTGGCAACAGTGCTGTAAGTGATCCCCTGGGCAGCATTCGGGTTAGTCCAGAGATCTAAAGTTACGGGCTGACGTGTCGGAAGCCAACGGAAGCGTTCTATCGGCACATCGCAGTCTGGCGCACCTAAGTTTTCGCCAAAGCTAAAGTGTGTATCGTGCGCGGCGAGCGCAGTGATCGTTTTGTCGTCCCCCTGGGCCACCCTGACTTGCGACGCGAACGGATCAGATTCAACGTAAATGCGTCGCGGGCATCTCATGTGTTCTTCACGAATCTCCTGGGCACCCGTGACGTTAAGAAACGCATCGGCCTCCGCGTACAGTTCCAGAATTTGGCTTTCAGTCATCCCGTAACACTTGCCGTTGGGGTAATTACCCCGAAATGCCCACTTTTCCCCAAAGCCGTGAGCCTCTAACACCGGCGCCACAGCCCTGATATTTCCCGCAGCTTCCGCCGAGAGATCGTTGAGTTGCGGGTCATAAACCCACCTGCCCGAGTCTTCAACGTAATACGGGTCATATCCGAGCCCACGCAGACCGATTAGATAATGGAGAAACTGAAAAGTGACACCGGCCAGTGGGTACCAGAAGAGGATGCCAAAGACAATGATCTTACCTTTTGTTGGTTTTGCGTAAACCACTTTAATTACAGTCCAATTTGCGGATGACTCGCGCAGGATTACCAGCCACTATGCAGTAAGGGTCAACGTCTGCTGAAACGACAGACCGTGCGCCGACAATTGAACCTTCACCGATCTGCACGCCGGGAAGTATGCAGGCATCAAAACCGATCCATACATTATGACCAACTCGAATCGGGCGGGTTGGCACAGCTACTTCGACGCGCCGCGGGACACGCGATGAAACACGATCTAGTTCGCGCCGCCGTTCCCTGATATCGAATGGTAGACGATAGCTGTCCATCAGCACGACGTTCCAGGAGATCAGGCAATAATCGCCAATGTGTATCTCGGCGTCGCAGATAATTCGTGCTCCGTGCAGGAGCGTGTATTCACCAACGATAACCTGCCCGCGTGGTCCGACGTCGAACATGGTACCGAGGTAAGTGGAAGCGCCGCGCCCGACGCGTACTCCCACCGGCTGCTCGCTCCGATATAAGTAAAAACTGTAAGCAGTCTCGATGTACGCAGTTTTGTCGACAACTACATTGTCAGGTATTTGGCCCGGATACCAATCCCATGGGAGCGTGCGCAAACTACGAATAGGTGTCATGGCATCTCGATATATTGTGCAGGATTGCCCATTACTCTAGTTGCCGGCGGCACGTCCCTTACGATGAGTGCACCCGCCTCAATCCAGGCACCCGCCCCAACCCGCACACCCTTTAGGATCGTGGCGTTAGGCCCGATCCAAACGTCATCTTCAATCACTACGGGCCGACGCGCGATGTGAGGTCTCGGCCGGCCCTTACCGACCGTGGAACAAGCTATCGCATCGGCAATTCGCTCGGCAGGCGCGATGGGGTGGAAGTCTGTGTCAGCTATAGTCGTATTCCAACCGATGACTACATAGGTACCAATTCTCAGTTCTAGCTCGCAAAGCAGAACGGCATTGGTAACGTAACAGTGATCGCCTATTTCGATGCGTCCCTCTTCACCAATCGCGAAGTGAACGCCGTCCATCGTGCAGTTATTACCGATCGTGAGCGCCGGATCTCGACGGCTGCGGAACCGTTTGAAAGCATAGTCGCTGGTAATAACCGTATTAGCTCCCACTCTGACGTTCAGAGGAAGATCTCCGTTAGTCCAGTATCCTGGCGTCAGCTCGATAGTATCGGTCATCGGCTTTCTACCTTTTGGGTAACTGTCGGAGTTGGGACTTGGATATTGTGGAAGCGGGCATAGAGACCGTTGGTGCCGATTAGTTCCTCGTGGGTGCCCGCCTCCACCACTCTTCCGCCGTTGAGTACGATGATCCGATCGGCCCAGCGCACAGTGGACAGCCGGT
>WNFZ01001599.1_pt1 | contig 26517 bp, 27 predicted proteins | sample 5400081 | NCBI WGS metagenome assembly WNFZ01 (sample SAMN13153365, study PRJNA577476) | soil metagenome | isolation source: 80 cm soil or saprolite under grassland replicate 1 | place: USA:California | collected 2016-06-15 | reverse complement strand
CCGAGTGGCTGAACTGGATCGACCGCGGCCGCGGCCGCCGGGGACGCGCGGCGCGCATCGACGAGGCGATCAGGCGGTTGCTCCCTGCGGCAACCGCTGCGGAGGAGGAGGTCACGGAGACGGCCGGCCCGCCGCCCGAGCGGTACTGGTGGGTCTGGCTCCTCCTGCTCCTCCTACTGGTCATCGGCGCTCTGCTCGCCTGGTACTTCCTCACGCGCGGTGATGACAAGTCCACCGTTCCCAACGTGATCGGACTGCGCTCGGAGGCTGCAGCGAATCGCGTTCACGACCACGACCTCGAGGTGCTTCCGCGAACGGGCCAGAGCAACCGCCCGTCCGGGGTCGTGTTTGCGCAGAAGCCCGGGGCCGGGACGCAGCTCGACGAGGGTCAGACGGTGACGATCTCGATCTCGAGCGGGCGGCTCGCCGTGCCCGACGTGACGGGCAGACCCCTGACGACCGCGCAGCGGGAGCTGACGACCCTGGGGTTCAGGAGCGAGGTGAAACGCGTGGCCTCCTCGCGGCCGAAGGGGATCGTCCTCGAGCAGGCGCCGGCCACGGGGGTGACGGCTGAGCGGGGTACGACCGTCACGCTGGATGTCTCGAGCGGCGTGAAGCCGGTGGTGGTTCCGCGGCTGATCGGCCAGACGCAGGGAGCAGCCGTGTCGACCCTGACGAGCCTCGGCCTCGAGGCCGTTCTCAGAAATGTGCCCTCCGCCCAGCCGGCCGGTCTCGTCGTCGCCCAGAACCCGCCGGCCGGCAAGGAGGTCGACAAGGGCTCCTCCGTGACGGTGAACGTCTCCAGCGGGACCGGCCAGGCCACAACGACGGTCTCGACCACGACGACCACGGCGACCGTGACGACAACCGCGGCCCGTGTCCGCGTGCCTACGGTTGGGGGCCTCGCCGTGACGACGGGCCTGCGCAGGCTGAACGCAGCGCAATTCCGCCCGGTGGTTCGGTACGTCGCATCGTCCCAGCCCGCGGGGCGGGTCGTCTTCCAGGCTCCCGCGGGCGGTACGGCCCCGCGTGGGTCGCACGTCCGCGTCAACGTCTCGACGGGGCCGAATCCGGCCGCTGCGTCGACGGTGCCCGACGTGGTGGGCGAGGATCAGGCCGGTGCCGCGAGCGCTCTCCGAGAGGCGGGCTTCCGCGTCCTCGTCCTCAACCGCAAGGCGGCCGACCAGAGCCAGGACGGGCTCGTCCTCGAGCAGCAGCCCGGGGCCGGCGCAAGCATCCCGCGCGGCTCGTACGTGGCGATCTTCGTCGGCCGCTCGGCCTGAGCGTCGCGACGCAACGGAGCCCGGCGCAGCCCTGCCGGTGTACCGGCACCGCAGTCAGAGCGCGCCAGGCTCCGAAGCGAGAAGACCCGCGACGCGGGCGAAACTTGCTGGGGAAAGGCGCGGCTAGAGTCGGTTCGTGAAGCGCGGCGCTCTGATCCTCGTCCTTGCGGCCCTGGCTGCCGGATGCGGGAGCACGAAGACCGTTACCAAGACGCTGACCGTCAACGGGACGGCCAAGATGGGAGTCGGAGCGCCCGGCGAGCAGGTCCAGTTCGGCTACGTCAAGTCACTCACGCCCAAGGGCACCAGCTTCGACCTGCGCTTCGATCCCGCTTGGTTTCTGAGCGGCGAGACGGCGAACGTCGCTGCTGCGGAGGACGGAGCGGTGGAGCCCGGTGAGCCGGTTCCGAACGACAACTACGTCGTCAACGAGAGCCACCGCCTGTTCACGTACGTCGTCCCTGCAGACGCGCGCGTCACCGTCCTCACCAAAGGCGTCAACGGGTCGCGGATCACGATCGCCCAGCTGGCCGAGCTCGTCCGCGGCAAGAATCCGCTTCCACGCCCGCTGTTCGAGCCGCTGACCACCGGCTTCTGGATCCGGATCGACCTCGACACCGTGCGCGCGCTCGATCAGCAGTACCGACCCTGAAACCCACCGGAGGGAGCATGACCATGGCGGCTGATCGAACGCCCAGAGGGCGTTCGTGCCCGACTGTGTTCCGCTGATCAGCCTGTCGAGACGGCCATCCAGCGGAGCGTGACCAGGAGGCTCACGAACGGCAGGAGGGCCAGCGGGAGAGCGACTGCCATGGGGAACATCAGTCGGCTCCCGTCCCGAACATCACGCCGTAGAGCGCGAGGAGGAGCGCCGCCAGGACGAGCCCGGTAATTAGCAGTCGCTTCTTCATACGTCGATACTCCGTCACGAGCGGCTCGATCGCGCTACGGGCTGCACTACTCTGCCGGGCGGCGCACCTGTGTATCTATCCGCCGCTTTAGCGAGCAAGCCCGCAAATGCCGAGCTTTGTGGCGCAGAGTTCGGGCGGAGGAGAAAGCCGCTGCGTCTAGGGTCCGACGCCGGTGGACGAATCGCGCGCGACCAACCCCGAGCGCCTGCGGTGTGAGCGCTTCCTGCTCCTCATCGGAGGCGGGATCATTGCCACCGGCATCGCCGAGCGGCACGGCCTGGCCCCGATCCGGGAACGGGTCGAGGAGCTGCTGGACCCGTGATCCTGGCGATTGACCAGGGAACCACGGGCACGACCTGCCTGGTCGTCGACGAGGAGCTGCAAATCCGGGGCCGCGGCCATTGGGAGCTGGCGCAGCACTTCCCGCGTCCGGGCCGGGTGGAGCACGACCCGGAGGAGATCTGGGACAGCGTGCTCTCGGCCGCGGAGGAGGCGCTGCGGGCCGCACGGGTCGGCGCTGCCGACCTGCGTGCCGTCGGGATCACGAACCAGCGCGAAACGACGATCCTCTGGGAGCGAGCGACGGGGCGGCCGGTCGCGCCGGCGATCGTCTGGCAGGACCGGCGCACCGCACAGCGCTGCCGTGAGCTGCCGGCCGACCTCATCCGTGCAAGAACCGGGCTCGTCCCGGATCCGTATTTCTCGGCGACCAAGCTCGAGTGGCTACTTCGGCGGACCGACGTGCCGGCGGGTGGGCTGGCCTTCGGGACGGTCGACTCGTGGCTCGTCTGGAAACTGACCGGCGGCTCCGTTCACGTCACCGACGCCACGAATGCTTCGCGGACGATGCTCCTCGACCTCGACTCGCTCGAGTGGGACGAGGAGCTGCTCGAGCTCTTCGGCGTCGCACCTGCGCTGCTCCCGCGGCTCGCAGGCTCGTCAGAGGTCGTCGGCGAAGCGGCGCTGCTCGGCGCGGTACTGCCGATCGCCGGGATGGCCGGCGACCAGCAGGCGTCGCTCGTCGGGCATGGCTGCTTCCGCCGCGGCGAGGCCAAGGCAACGTACGGGACGGGCAGCTTCGTCCTCGTTCACGCGGGCGACGTTCGCGAACGAGCACCCGAAGGCCTGCTCGAGACGGCCGCGGCTCCCAGCGGCTATGCGCTCGAGGGCGCGATCCTTGCGAGCGGCGCCGCCGTCCAGTGGCTCCGCGACGGGCTCGGGATCCTCGCCGACGTGGCCGAAAGCGACGCGCTGGCACGGGCGGTCGAGTCGACCGGCGGCGTCTACTTCGTGCCGGCCTTGGCGGGTCTCGGCTCGCCGCACTGGCGGCCCGATGCGCGAGGGCTCGTGACCGGCGTCACGCGAGGGACGACACGCGCCCACGTCGTCCGTGCCGCGCTCGAGTCGATCGCGTTCCAGGTCGCGGATGTCATCGACGCGTTCCCGAGCCGCCTCGAGGTGCTCCGCGCCGACGGCGGCGCGAGCGCGAACGGGTTTCTGATGCAGTTCCAGGCCGACCTGCTCGGCTGCCGGGTCGAGGTGGCGGCGGAGCGCGAGACGACCGCACTGGGCGCCGCCGCGCTGGCAGGCCGCGCGATCGGCCTCTGGCCGGACGACGACGCGATCCGGGCCAGGATCCGGCGCGGTGCGGTCTACGAGCCTGCGGGGGACGCCGCGGCGCTCGAGGCGCTTCGGGCCGAGTGGCAGTTGGCCGTCCGTCGTGTGCTTCTGACCTGATGCTGCTCCGTCAAGCTCGAGCAGGAGTGGCGGCGGTCTGGGGCGGGCTCCGGCAGCGTCCCGTCGAGCAGTACGTCGCCAATCGCGATCAGATCACGCGGCACGCGGCGCAGGATCCGACGCCGCGGCGACGAGCAGCTACCCTCAGGCGGTGATCGCGAAGGCGCCGTTCGGGAGGACCGGTCACGAGAGCACTCGCACGATCTTCGGCGCCGCGGCGCTCGGCTCGGTCTCGCAGACCGAGGCGGACCGTACGCTCGAGACACTCCTCGAGCATGGCGTGAACCACATTGACACCGCGACTACAGGGGCGCGCGCGAGGAGATTCGGCGATCCCTCGAGCGTCTCGGCGTCGAACGCATCGATCTGCTCCAGCTGCACAACCTCGTCGACGTGATCGAATGGGAGTTCGCGCTGCGGGAAGGCGGGGCACTCGAAGCCGCGGTGGAGGCGCGCGACGCGGGACTCATCCGCTTCATCGGCGTCACCGGGCACGGGCTCACTGTCGCGAAGATGCACCTCCGCGGCCTCGAACGCTTTCCGTTCGACTCAGTGCTGCTCCCGTACAGCTACGTCCAGATGCGCGACCACCGCTACGCCACCGACTTCGAGGCGCTCACGGCCGTCTGCGCCGAGCGCGGCGTCGCCGTCCAGACGATCAAGAGCATCAGCCTGGCGCCCTGGGACGGCCGCACGCAGACGGCGTCAACATGGTACGAACCGCTCCGCGAGCAGGCAGACATCGACCTGGCGGTGCATTGGGTGCTCGGTCGGCCTGGGGTCTTCCTCAACACGGTCGGCGACGTGACGCTGCTCCCGAAGGTGCTCGACGCGACGCGACGGTTCGCATCGCGGCCGCAGGACGAGGCGATGGATGAACTCGCCTCGCGGCGCAAGCTCGTCCCACTCTTTTCCTAGAGCCAGCTCGCCGTGAATTTCCCACGACGTCGGCTGCCGGGCTGTACAGCTTTCCGCCCCGGCGGCGGCGAAGTGGTCGAGCATTCGTAAGCTCTGGTGAATGGACATCGCTGCGTACCAGGGCGAGGCGGGCGCCTTCTCGGAGGAAGGCGCGCTCGCGCTTTTTCCTGAGGCGGAGCACCGGCCGCTGCGGTCGATCCGCAAGGTGTTCGAGGCGGTCGAGGTCGGCCGCGCACACTGGGGGCTCGTGCCGATGGACAACTCGCAGGCGGGGAGCATCAACGAGACGTACGACCTCTTCCTCCGGCACGGACTGCACCTCGTCGGCGAGACGGTCGTGCGCGTCGACCACTGCCTGGTCGCGCTCCCCGGCTCGACGATCGACGATCTGCGCGAGGTGATCTCGCATCCGCAGGCGATCGCGCAGTGCGAGGAGTTCCTCAACGCGCTCGAGATCGATGTGCGCGCCGAGTACAACACGGCGGGGGCGGCGAAGCGGATCACGGAGGAGCGGCTCGACGGGACGGCCGCGATCGCCTCGCGGCGCGCGGCCGAGCTGTACGGGCTCGAAGTGCTGGCCGAGCGGATCCAGACGTATCCCGACAACTCGACGCGCTTCGGTGCCCTCTCCCGCAATCCGGGGTCGCTGGGCGAGCCCGACAAGTCGTCACTCGTCTTCGGCGTCGGGCACGTCTCCGGCTCCCTGTACCGCTGCCTCGGAGCGTTCGCCGAGCGGCACCTGAACCTCACGAAGCTCGAGTCGAGGCCGCGGCCCGGCCGCCCCTGGGAATACGTCTTCTACGCGGACGTCGAAGCGCCGGCGCACGCGCCGGAGATGGTCGAGGCGCTGGCGGCGTTGAGCGAGCACGCAACGTCCACGCGTCTACTCGGCTCCTACGCCGCCGCGATCCAGCGGCGACCTTGAATCGCGGCGCGCAAGGTGGAGAGAGCCGGCCGAGAATCACTCGTGCCAAGAGCCGTGCGGGCGATCGGCCCTCTGCCAGCGTTTAGCCGGCTCCGACGGAAGTCGGAATCCGCTGGAGACGAGCATGGCGACCATCGCCTCCTAACCAGCCGCAGCTCGCCTGGGCGTCGTCGATCGTCAGATGATCACGCGGATGCACTCGACCATCAATCGGGCCGGTGGCACACGGCCTCGACGTTGTTGCCGGCCGCGTCGTGGACGTAGGCCGCGTAGTAGCTCTCGTGATAGTGCGGGCGCAGGCCGGGAGCGCCGTTGTCCGTCCCACCCGCCGCTATCGCGGCCTCGTAGAACGCGTCCACCGTCTCGCGATCGCTCGCACCGAACGCGACATGGGCCGCGCCGCGCTCGGGACTCGAGCCGATCCAGAAGTCGGGGATCCCCGCGCCGGTGCCGAAGCCGGCGGCGCCCGCGAACTCCATCTGCACCGAGTAGCCCAGCGGCGCGAGCGCCTGCTCGTAAAAGCGCTTTGCCTGCTCGAAGTCACCGACGTTCACGGTTACGTGGTCAAGCATCATTCCTCCCTTCGGCCGACTCGAGGTCCCAGCGCGGCGCCTGTGGCCCCGCGAGCTCGGGATCGGCCTGGTCGTCTACCCCATTGTTAGCGCAGAAGCCGCCGCACGCGGGTCCGCTCCGCGTTTGTGACGTTCGGGTCGGCGAGTCGGAAGGCGACGGCGTCCGGGAGCGCCTGTCGCGCCGCTGGGCGGTCGACGTGTCGGAGGAACAGCTGCGTGAACGCGCGTCCTACCAAGCCGCCGCTCGTGGCGCCGATCACCCAGGTCAGCGCGACGTCGAGCGCCGGGTCGCCGGCGCGCGCGTTCGTCCAGTCGATCACGACGGGACCTCGGCGTGAGAGGAGGACGTTGTCCGGGTGAAGATCGAGGTGGAGCAGTCGTTCGCCCTCAAAGGGAATCTGGTGAAGACGCCCGTGGAGCTGCGCGAGCATCCGCGCAGCGCGGATCGCGCGCCACGGTCGCCAGCGGAGCTCCGCCAGCATCGTCGGCCCGTCGAGGCGCTCGAGGACGAGCGCGTCGTCCAACACCTCCAGCACCTGCGGGACTGGGAATCCGTTCGCCCGAGCGTGCCCCATGATCGCCGCCTCGCGCGCCGGTCGCCCACCGCTTTTGAAACGGCGCAGCACCCGTCCGTCACCTAGGTCGACGATCTCCGAGGCGCGGCCGGCCGCAATCACACGCACCGGTCGAGTCTGGCAGAGGTCAGCGTTGCGCAGAAGCTGCCGCGGCCGGCGAGACACTCGACCGGCTCGCCCAGGTCGGTCAGGTCGACGCGCAGGAAGGACGAAAGCTGCTCCTGGGGCGGGACGAGGACACGGCGAGGCCGTCGTGATCGCGCTCGAGCAGGCCGCGAACCACGGCGCGGCGGCCTTCCCGCTCGTACGGGTCACGACCACCTTTATCGCCTACAGACGATAAGTCAGGCGCCCTACTGGCTAGGGCAGTTCCGTCAGCGCGCTGCCGCCGCCACGGCGCACAGGCTCCGCAGCGGCCAGCACGCCACCGCCTGCGAGGAATTCGATCCCGGTCGCGGCTCCGATCTCACCGGCGTTCGTGAAGTGATGGCCACGAGCCTCGAGCGCCGTCCGCTCGGGAGTCAAGAGGAAGGCCGGCTCCGCACCTGTGTTCAGGCTGTTGCGCTGGCTCGCGCGCGGATCGGCGATTGCCTGCGGCAGGGTCATGCCGAGATCGATCCGGTCGAGCAGGATCTGGAGCACGGTCGTGATAATCGTCGCGCCACCCGGCGAGCCGAGGGCGAGGAAGGGCTCTCCGGCCTCGGTCACGATCGTCGGCGCCATCGAGCTGCGCGGCCGCTTTCCGCCTTCGACGCGGTTGGGATGCGTTGTCGAGTCGAAGTTGAAGTCCGTCAGCTCGTTGTTCAGAAGGAACCCGAAGCCCGGGACTACCAACCCGGAGCCGCCCGTGGACTCGATCGTGAACGTATACGAGACCACGTTTCCCGACTTGTCCGACGTCGTCAGGTGCGTCGTCGTCTCGGCGCCTTCGTACGGGTATGGATCGCCTGGCGGAACCGCGCCCGGCGCCGCCGTCTCCTTGATCAGCGCCCGCCTCGTCGTCGCATAATCGTCCGACAGCAAACCGCTCAGCGGCACATCGAAGTACGCCGGGTCCGCGAGGTACGCGTTGCGGTCGGCGAACGAGTAGCGCGACGCTTCGAGGTAGTAGTGCAGCGCCGCCTCGCGCGTCATCGAGGAGAGGTCGTAGCCCTCGAGGATGTTCAGCGCCTCACCGACCGTGGAGCCGCCACTCGAAGGCGGGCCCATCGAGTAGACGTCGAGTCCTCGGTAGTTCACATGCGTAGGCGCTCGCTCAGGCGCTGTGTACGCCTGCAGATCGCGCATCGTCATCACGCCCGGCCGCCACACGTGGTTTGCGCTCGGGTTGACGACTGGATGCTGGACGGTCTCGACGAGCGCATCGGCTACCGCCCCCCGATAGAAGCCTTTCGCGCCGAGATGGGCGATCCGCTCGTATGTCGCGGCGAGCGCCGGATTCGTGAACACCGTCCCGATGTCGCGGGGCGTTCCGTCCGCGTCCAGGAAGAGTGCGGCGCTGGCCGGAATGTCGTCAAACCAATCGCTGTTCGCGTTCACCTGGTCGAACCACACCTTGTCGATGACGTAGCCGTGACGTGCGACGTGAATCGCCGGTGCGAAGACCTCGGAGAGCGACATCGTCCCGAACCTCTCGAGCGCGTCTATCCACGTCTCCACGGTGCCGGGCACGCCGACGGAGAGGCCGCTGTAGCGCGCGGCGTTGAACGGCAGCGGCACGCCGTTCTCCCAGAAGGACTTCGGATGCATCGCCGCCGGCGCCGTCTCACGCCCGTCAATCGTGGTCACGGCGCCCCCGGCGGTGCGCAGGACCATGAAGCCTCCGCCGCCGACTCCGCACGAGAACGGCTCGGTGACGCCGAGCACCGCCGCGGCGGCGACCGCGGCATCGACAGCATTCCCGCCGTGTTGGAGGATGTCGATTGCCGCCTGCGTCGCGAGCTTCTCCACCGAGGAGGCTGCGCCGCCGGTGCCGATCGAGGTAGGCGGCCCCGAGCCGCTTCGGACGTCCGCGGCGGCAGTGACCACCAATGCGAGCGCCACCACGGCTGTGAGCGCTGCGAAACGCAAACCCCTGAAATGCATCGCTTTCCCTTGCTCTGACGTCCTTGGCTTGGCGCGACCCTACGCCTTGAGAGCGAAGGGTACAAGGGCGCGCTAGCCGGTTCGAAACTGAGGCGTTCGTGGCCAGCGCGCTCCCACTCCCATCTGAGAAACGCGTATTCCACCCCGCCTTCCTCGTCGGCCTCGATCTTGTCGGGCCACGGCTGGTGAAAGGTCCGCACGAACTTCAGCCCTGCAGGACCTCGTTCTCTATCTCTTGACGCGCGTCGGCCGACCGCCGGTTATGAAGCGCATCACCTCGGGATCGCTGTCGAGCTCGACGAGGTTGTCGACGTCGTCCTCGGTGAACTGCCGCAACACCAGGCGCTCGGTTTCCAGAAAGATCTGCATTGACGGCCATCGACGGCGCCACGATTCGCCTGACCCGATGTGCCGGAGCGTCTAGGGCCATCGGCTACACGTACTCCTCGCTCTGTGGAGCGGCAAGGCGTCGGTCGATCCGGCGCTCGCGCTCGGCGTCAGGAAGGAACCACCGCTCTGCGATGGCAGTCGGCACGACCGCGGACAGGACGACGACGGTCACCAGGAGGGAGAACTGCGTCTTGTTGATGATCCCGGCATTCAGCCCATACAGCGAGGAGATCGTTCCGAATGTGAGCGCAAGATGACGACCAGGACGAGCGACACGAGGAGAAACACGGGGAACCAGACGTTGGGCTTGATGAAGATGGCCGAGAGCGCGAGCGCGGTACAGAGATCGGCGACGAAGGTCGCGCTCATCAAGAGCTTGCCGACGCCGGTGTCGGTCAACCCACGTTCAACGAGGACGGCGTAGACGACGGCAAGCGAGGTGGTGGAGAGCGCTGTCCCGGCGATCAAAGAGGCGCGGTTAGCTCCAGCAGAGCCACGGTCACGCCGAGCTCGACCGACAGCACGCTGGCGATGAGGACTACTGCGGCCAAAACCGCTGCGAGCTGGAATGAATCCAAGCTGACCTCCTACTGATCGTCGTTCGACGTTCGGTAGAGGCCATCAGCCCCGGAGGGCGGTTAGGCGCGAGGCTCATCGCGCGGCCGAACTATAGCGTCGAGACCGAGCGGTCTTGCTCCTCGCGTAACGACCAGCTGAACTGGGTGAGCGTCCGGTCCGGAGCGAGCCCGCTTGGCCGGAGGCCGGGGCGCACGAGCAACAGCGGTACGGCGGCGCGTTCGATCAGTGCCAGCCGCGTCGCATCGAGCTCCTCCGCCGGCAGCGAGACAACGATGACCGAGCCACGCTCCCGGAGCACACCCTCGGCACCAGGCTGCACGATCACCGGCTCGGCACTCGTTGCCGCAAAGCGTTGCAGTGCGAGCGACGCACTCGCGAGCAGGCGGCTCGCGTCACGCTGCTCGCCACTCGGCTCGGCGCCCAAGAGACGGAGCGGCAGACCGTGAGCACGTGCGATCCAGGCACCGAGCTCGAGCGCCGCCCACTCCTCCCGGCGGCCGCCGAACGGGACCAGAACAGGGTCTAAGGCGGCGAAGCCCAGATCTGTGCGCGGGGCAAAGGCAACGTCGCAGGGAGCGTCCGCCGGGATCGCGAGCGCATCGGCGACGACGAGGAGGTCCGCGTCCTGCTCGGCGGCGAGCCGGGCGAGATCGTCGGCCGGGCTGGTAGACGTGAACGAGGCGCTCCGAACGCGTATCCCCCGTTTATGTGCGTCCTCGCGAACCTGTTCAAGTCGACCCGCGCGCGATTCGAGCTCCGCACTTCCCGCGGCGATCTCCACGAGCACAAGCTCCCGCTCGTGGCCGCACAGCGGAGCCAGCAGCGGGAGCAGCCTTGCGTCGTTGCAGACGATCGAGCCCCGCTCGTCGGCGACGGTCGCACGGGTCCGGTCGAGGGCAAGGTCACGGCGAAGGATCGCCCGCTCCAGTTCCTGCAGCGCCGGGCTCGGCTCGATGCCGAACTCCTCGACCATCAGACGGCGCGCTTCGCGGTAGCGCTCGAGGGCTTCGGCCTGACGGCCGCTCCTGTAGAGCGCGATCATCAACTGACGGCATGGCCGTTCCCGCAACGGCTCTTCGTCGGCGAGCGCTTCCAGATCCGCGATTAGGCGGGCGTGACGGCCGAGCTCGAGGTCTGCATCGATGCGGTCTTCGAGCGCCGCCAGGCGGAGCTCGGCCAGTCGGCGTGCAGCGGGCGCGGCGAACGGAACACGGAACTCGGCCAGGGCCGGTCCCCGCCAGAGCAAGAGCGCTTGCTCGAGCAGTGCCCGGCGCCGGCCGGCATCGGTCTCCGCCCGCGCCTGCTCGGTCAACTCCTCGAATTGCGCGAGGTCGTGCTCCCCGGGCGTCGCAAGGACGCGGTAGCCGGGGGAACGTGTTTCGATGCACTCGCGACCGAGCGACTTCCGGAGCTGCGAGATGTAGATCTGGACGAGCTTGTGTGCGCTGGCAGGCGGCTGTTGGCCCCAGAGAGCGTCCACGATTGCCTCGACCGAGACAACGCGGCTCGCATCGAGCAGGAGGCGCGCGAGCAGGGCGCGCGGCATTCCAGCCGGCAGATCGATGAGCTCGCCGCCTTCCGTCGCGTCAAGCGGGCCGAGCAAACGAAAGTCCGTCACCGTTGGCCGGGAATAATTGCAGGATGGGCATCACGTCCTTCGAGCCCGGAGCACGCGTCGGTGACTATCGGCTGGATGCGTTCCTCGGCGAGGGAGCGACAGGGCTCGTGTTCAAGGGGAGTCCGCTTTCCGATCCGGGCCGCGCGGTTGCGCTGAAGATCCTTCGAGCCGAGCGGACACTCGATGCGGTTGCGCATGCGCGTTTCGCGCGGGAGGCGCGCCTGGCGCAAGGAATCGACTCGCCTCACATCGTCCCGATTCTCGACCTTACGGAGTCGCACGGCGTGACCTTCCTCGTCATGCCGTTCTACGAGATCGGGTCGCTTGCTCGGCGACTGCGAACGGTCGAACGGCTGACCTTGGACGAAACTGTCGAGCTGGCCGCCCAGCTCGGACGCGGCCTCGATGCGTTGCATGCTCGTCACATCGTTCATCGCGACGTGAAACCCTCGAACGTGCTTCTTGACCTCGCCGGGGTCGCAGCGCTCGCGGACTTTGGCCTGGCGATCGCGACGGACTCCACGCGGCTGACCGCGGACGGTCAGGTTCTGGGGACGCCGCATTACCTCGCGCCCGAGCTGATCGAGGGTCGTGACGCTACTGAAGCGAGCGACGTCTACGCGCTCGGCTGCCTGCTGTACGAATGCGTCGCGGGTCGTCCTCCCTTCGCCGGTCGCAATCCTGCCGAGGTCGCCTTCGCTCACCTCACCGATCCGCCTCCCGACCCACGGGAAGTGCGCTCCGAGCTTCCCGGGCAGATTGCCGACGCCCTCCTCTTCGCTCTTGACAAGGATCCCTCGAAGCGGCCGACGAGTGCTACGGCCCTGTCGCGGATGCTGCACGTTGCGCACAGAGCTGCGCCTGCTTGATCTGCGGGCTGATGAACTTGCGCGCAGATTTCGCCTCGATGCGCAGTGCGAGCTGAAGGGGCTGTACGGCCTCGCGGCACCGCCCGAGCTTGAGGAGCGCGTAACCGAGGTTGAAAGTCGCGTAACCGCGCGTGAGGGTGCCTACACGGGCGTTCTTCACCGCCTTCTGGAGTAAGGGCAGAGCACGCGCATACTCATGCGCCTGGACGAGCGCGAAGCCGGCGTCGTTGAGCGTTCGGGGATCCTTGCTCTTCAGCAGGAGCTTTTCGAGAGAGACAACCTCTTTCTTCGCCGGTGCAGTCGGTAGCGGCGCGGGACGACTCCTTTCGTCTGTCGCGAGCGAGTGGACGCCGAGCGCGATGCCCGCACCAACGAGCGCGGCGAGTACAAGTAGCGCGAGCGAGATAGCCAGGCGGCGCCGATGGACACGAGGCTCCCCCGCAGCGCTTCGCAGTGCGGTGACGAACTCGCCGCAACTCCCGTACCGGTCGAGCGGCGACTTCGAAAGCGCCTTCGCGATCACCGGCTCGACCGCGGCCGGGATCTCGGGGACGGCACGCGTCAGCTTCGGCGGTGGCGCGTGCAGGTGTGCGTTCAGCACGGCGACCTCGGACGGCCTGTGAAACGGAGCCGTCCCTGCGAGGCACTCGTACAGTACGCAGGCCAGGGCGTAGACGTCGGCGCGGGCATCAAGCTGGCGGCCTTCGATCTGCTCGGGTGCGGAGTACTCGATCGTCCCGACGAAGCTGCCGGTGCGGGTGGTCCCGTTCGAGGCGAGCTCCTTGACGACCCCGAAGTCGGAGAGATACGTGCGGTCGTCGGCAGCCACGAGAACGTTCGCCGGCTTCACGTCGCGATGGACGAGCCCGCGTGCGTGTGCAGCGTCGAGCGCGGACCCGACCTGGCCGATGATTCGCAGGGCGCGTCGGAGGGGCAATGGTCCCTCCTCCGCGAGCAGCGTCTTCAAGTCGTGCCCGTCTACGGACGCCATGGCGATGTAGAGGAGACCGTCTTCCTCGCCGGCGTCGTAGACCGGAACGATATTCGGGTGGTCGAGGGACGCCGCGAGCTGCGACTCGCGAAGGAACCGCTCGCGGAAGTCCGCCTCGCCGAGAGCCGGGGTCAGCAGTTTCAGCGCGGCGGGGCGGCCCAGGCGGACGTGCTCCGCGAGGTAGACGACGCTTGTGGCGCCCTGGCCGAGCGGTCCAACGATGCGGTAGCCGCCGAGCTCCGTTCCGATGCGCCGGTCAGGCCCCATAGTCGCAATTTGTAGCGCGCGCGACCGTGACACGCGACAGCCCTAGCGCTTGACGTCGAAGGTAGCGCTGACCACGGCGTTCACGTCCTTCTCTCGGCTGCTCGTGTCGTTGATGCCGTAGTCGCTCACATCGGTCGAGTCTCGAGGCGTGACCTGAAACACACCCTGCGAGCTGCTGCGCATGCGTCCGAGCTTCCCGCCCAGACCGTGGACGAGGATCTCGGCCCGGCGACGCGCCTCGCCGGTCGCGGCAGCCAAGGCGTCCAACTTCGCCCTCGTCAACTCGGTCGAGAGGTACTGGAGCGGGCTCGCCGACACCTCGATCCCCCGCTCGATCAGTTCCCCGAGTCGCGTGGCGACCTGCTCTACCACGTCGATTCGGCGCGTACTCACCTCGAGCTCCTGGGACACCGCGTAGGTGGTTCGGGTGCGGCGGTGCGGGAGGCGAGTCACGATCACTTCGCTCCGGACGACCGAGAGCGAGATCACGTCCGACGGTATTCCCGCGTTACGCAGAAAGTTGCGCACGTATCCGCTCTCCAGCCGCAACCGACGCGCGGCACGCGCAGCGCTGGACGCGCGAGGCGCCACGGTCAGCGACCAGCGGACGAGATCGGCGTCGATCGGAACGCGCGCGGAGCCCGTCACGCTGAGCGTGTCGCGGGAATGGCGCACGTCGTGGATCGTGCCCGCGAAGATGTGCGCCGTCAGCACAACCGCGATCGCGATCGCAGCGAGACCCAGGAACAGCTCGGGGAGCGCAACGGGGTCGTGACGTCGTTCCACGGCTCGACGATGAAGCGCCTCGGTAGTGAGACGGTTTAGCGGCGGTAAATCCGCAGCTTCGGGAATTTGCCCGCGCGAAATCTGCGCAGTGCCCGTCGGGGTAAGGCGTCCAGCCAGTCGACCAGCTCGCGAAAGCTCACGCAGCGGACCTCCTGCAGGCCGCAGCTCTCGAGGAGGAACCGCTCGAGCGCGCGGTTGTACGCGCCGTCGTGCCAGGTCTCGAAGTGGTTCGCGACCGAGAGAGGCGCGCGGTTGCCGTCGTAGGTGACACGGAACGCTCGACGAAGGCTCAGGTAGGTCTGCCGCTCGACGTGGGCATCGCCTCCGGTCTGGTTGACCATGAAGTTGTAGTCCATCGACACGACGCGGAATGTATGGCCGACGAACGGAATCTCGAGTAGCGGCACGCTCCAGATTCCTTGCTCCCGCTTCGGCCAATCACCGAGCCGCGCGACCTGGCTCGCGTCATAGCGAAACCCTCGCGCCGCCAGGACCGGGTAGAGCGTGCGCAGCTTTCCCTGGAGACACGGCGTGCGGCCGCCGACGATCTCGCGTGGCCCGAACGGCAGCTGACCCGCCCCGAACAGCAGCCGGTCGAATTGCGTGAGCTCCTGGCGCCAGTCCGCGGCGCTCCACTCGCCGACGCTGCCGGGATACGGGGCGCAGAAGTGGCCGTTGTAGTGCGTCCCGATCTCGTGTCCCTCGACGTAGCCGGCCGCGATCTGGTCGAGCGTCCCAGGTGCGGTGAGATCGCCCTGGGGCTGTGCAAAGCCGATGTCCGAGCTGCCAGCCTCGTGGCGCGGCGGGTGGTAGTGCCTGCGCCGCGACACGTCCAGGAGATACACGCCGCTGACGAAGAACGTGAAGTGAGCCTGAACACGCCGTGCGACCGAACGCCAGTATTCCCAAAGCGCCGTTCCGCCGGCACCGTCGAACGACACGACGACGTACTGGGGCGGCCGCTTCGGCGGACGGGCATGAGCAACGCGGCGGTCACGCCGCGGCGCAAGCGTAGGAGCCGCCCGAGGCGACTGGGCGGGACGTGTCTCGACCAGGGAGACCGTGAAGCAGGCGACGAGTGCGAGCCCAAGGACGAGCGCAAGCCGCCGGTGCCGGCGGGCCCGCCGCTGTTGCTGCCGTCGCACGGCTCGAGCGTGCATCTCGCAGATCGTGCGGCGAGCTGGTTGAAGCTCGGTTCAGCGGCGCCTTAGCGCCACTACCGAACGCGCTAGACCGCAGCCACAGGAGGCTCCGCCAAGCGCGCGTAGCGAAGCGCTTCCCAGAGCAGATCGATCGTCGCCGTTAAGCCGGGAACTTCATCCGTGATGCCGGAACGCCAAAGCTCCTGTCTCTGCTCGATGCAGGATTCCATCGCCGTCGTGATAGCGGCAACGTCATCCCCGCATCCACCGAGCAGATGATCGGCCCACACGGTGCGGAGTCGAGAGGCATCCGTCGTCTCGGCGATGAATCCGCAGACCGGGCAGATGATGCTCTGCATGGTCTGCATGCTAGGCGCGGCCCAGGCCGTGACGTGGCCCCGGGCTTGTCGTTCCTAGCCGCCGCAGAGGCGGAACCCGTAGGCCCGGACGCGGCGGTTGAGCGAGAGCGTGAAGCGCACATAGGCCGGTAATGCAATTGCGAGCGCCCTCGTGCTCCTCGCGGCGAAGGCGGCGCGGACGCGACGTGCGAGCAATAGACCGCGGTCGAGACCCGAGGTGAGACTGCGCGCCGTCGCGTCGCCGGCAGGGACCCCGATCGCTCGGAACCGCGGAATGAAGCGAGCCTGGATCCGGATCTGATCGCTCCAGAGGGCGGTCACGGCCACCCATTTCTGCGCTTCCGGTAACGACTTTGCTGCCTCAGCGCGACGGCGAAGTGGCGCCAAGTCCCGTTGCACCTGGCCGCAGAGGGCGTCACCTCGCCGAATGAATTGCGCCTTCGTCGGCGCAGCAAGCGCCACGCTGGCAGTAAGCGCGAGCGAAACACCGACTATGCCCAGGGCGGCAGCGAACCTCATGCCATGGAGGATCGCCGTTCGGAGCTGCCGCCCGTATGCCCCAGAAGAGTGGCTCGTCTCGCGTGAAGCGTCGGGTCCCGGCCCCACGATCTTGTCTTGAACACGAGCTGATCGCCAACTACTGTGCGGTGAGGCAAGGCTTGGACCGCCTTCCGAGCTTGGCCTGGGGAGAAGGGGCGCGGCGCTCACTCCGGCTGCGCTCCTTCTGATCGTCGGCCTCGCAGGCAGGTGGACGACGGGACATGTCTTTCCGGCAAGAGTGTCCGACGGCTGGAGCACCAACTGGCACTCCGCCTTCGAGCGGAGCTTCTTTTGCCAGGCGGATCTTTTTGCCTTCGGAATGGCGCTCGCGGTCGTGCACACTCTCTGGGCGCAAGGCAAGTTTCGGTTGCCCAGGCACTGGCGCCCGGCCGTGGGTCTCATCGCACTCGCCCTCTACCTCCCAGTCGCGCACGTGAGCTGGACCGGAGGGCAGCTGAGCTACTCCTACTACAACACGCTCGTCGCATTCACGTGTTCGCTCTTGCTCGCGCTCGTCGTGCTTCGTGCGGAAGGGGAAAGGTCATCCCTCGTCGCGCTGCTCGAGAAGCCTCCGTTCGTGGCCGTCGGGTTGGTTTCGTACAGCGTCTTCCTCTGGCACGAGCCGCTCATATTCTGGCTTCGGGCCCACGGCCTGACGCTCGACGGGGTGGGAGGATTCGCGGTCAACCTGCTCGTGGTCGCCCTGGTCACGCTTGCGCTCTCCTTGCTGACGTATCGGCTCGTCGAGCTACCGGCGTTGCGAAAGAAGCGGCCCGCCGGTGAGCCGCCGCGTGACACGGCGAAGCTCGAGCCCGTCGCCGCCGGGGTGGTGACCGCTTCCGTCGTGCAGCAAGGCACGGTGGCGGGCTAGGGCGTCAACCGCAGCTCTAGCGGAGCGCAACCCAAGGCAGCCACTGGAAACCCGTACACGGTCACCGCGAAATAGCAGACGGCCGATGCCGAGTTGCTGCGGTTCGTGGAGCCGCTCGCTCCTATCATCCGACCAATGGTTCCCGAGGCTGAGCTCAAGGAGACCGAGGCCGGGCTCGTCCCGGTGAGCGTCGGTTGGTTCGTCATGAACGCGCGCGACGCGGGGTGGTTCCACCGACCGGGACGCGACAGCCTCCCCCTGACCGGCTGCGACGAATTCGAGGCCGAGACCTACTTCCCGATGCTCGGGATGTCGATCCAGGCCCTCTCGCCGGGCGAGCCGAAAGCGCGCGGGCCGTGGGGCTACTACACAGTCGACGAGGTCGCTCGCCGCTACGACGCCTGCCCCGACGTGGAGACGCAGGACACGGGGGTCGCTTACGCGCGCGTTCCGCCGTCGCAGCCGACGCGCTATCGCGACGGGTCGTTACCCCTGTAACTCGCCCGCCCCCTTCGAGTGACGAAGGGTGTGAATCCAACCGACGCAGGGTTGCGCAGCCCGTGGTCGGCGCTAGGTTCGGGAGATGCCCGCCCGAGTGACCTTGCGCTTGTGCCGAGTCGACGGCGACGGCGATGTCTACGTGGAGGCGCGGGCGAAGAAGCACCCGCTGCCCGTGTCCGCGTTGGAGAAGACACACGTTCAGTTCAACGCCTTCCAGGAGTCGCAGACCAAGCTCTGGCTACCGGAGGTAAGGGTAAGCGTCCCCTATCTGTTGCAGGATCCGTCGGCGCCGATGCTCGGCATGCGTTTCGAGGGCGCCTACGGTGCGCGCTTCTTGGACATCTCGCGGGGGAGCGCCGAGCGACGTGGGCTAGAACGCCTGCTCGAGCAAGAGCGCTTCCGTGTCGTCTGGCCCGTTGAAGGAGTCGAAGTCTCGCGTGAGCAGCCCGATGTGTGCGAGTGGCTACCCGCCTGCTTGGCTGCGAGTGAGGACCTCGACGCCGAGACCTGGGAAGAGGCGGTCTATACGTCCACGCGCGACACTCCCTACTCCTTTGGTGATCGGCACAAGCCGGGCTGGAAGCAGCGGAGGCGCGGGCGAGAGGCCGCCGAGGTAGGCGGGCCGATCAGCGCTCCTGTGATTGGCGATCTCCCCGCTGAGGGCAGACCGTCACTCGCCGGGCTCCAGCTTCCGGAAGGTAGCCGCTGGCCGGCCGGGGTATCGCCTTACGCCCCAGATGCGGAGGAGGTGCTCTGGTGCAGCGACGCAGCCCACAGGGACGCGTTTCGGGTCGCCGCAGCGCTCGCCGACGTCTTCCCGAGGACCGGTCTTTGGCCGTGCCTGTGGGACTTCCCCGACCAGCCAGGCTCGTACTGCCTCGATTACCTGCGAGAGCTCGGCGCGGTCAAGCACGTCGATCCTGCAGGCGTGCTCGCGGAGCTGTGGGACTTCCCCAATCCGCCGGCGCCCGAGTGGGTCGAGCCGTTCACGTCTGGCTTCCCGGGCTTGGCGCCTCCGACCGCGAGCGGACGGCCGGCGAGCCCGTTCGCGCTCTTCGCCGAGCATCCACAGGTGCACCATTCCGCAGAGCCGAAGCTCGTGCTCGTGGCCTGCCAGCGTCCGGCCGACGTGATCAGCGCGATCGGCTTCGAATGCGGCCCGGAGGCGTCTGCCGCGGCAAGCGACCTCGCCCTTCCTGTGTCCGTACTGCGCTCGTGGGAGGAACGCTTCCACGCTTTCCTTGTTCGCCTCGTCCCCGGCGGCCTGACGCTGGCGGTCGAGGCACCACCTGAGACCATCGCGCAGGCGTTGCAAGTTGCAGCCGAGCTCTACGCCTTTGCACCTCCGGAGGACGGCGGGCGGCCTGAGGCGCTTCGCGAGCTGGCGGGGACACTCGTGCGTGGCTCGACGTGGCCGCAGAGCTCACCCCACATCTGGGAGCTCGGGTGGCCGAGCTGACGATTCGTATGGTGTTCGTGGCGGAGCGGCACAGGCGTCGAGGTAGGTACAAAGTAGGGGTGTTGCAGGCGCCGGCTGGTTCGGTAACGGTGTGACAGAGCGTCTCGCCCGCGCGTGCAGCGCCCACCCCTGGCGGACCATCGGGACTTGGCTCCTTGGGGTCGTCGCGGCCGGCGCCGCGCTTGCGCTGCTACTGGGGGAGCTGACGACTGAGGGTCATCCGACCAACAATCCGGAGTCGCAGCGCGCCGCAATCGCCATCGAGCGCGCGTTTCCGCCCCGGCCCGAGAACGCGGTGAGCGACATCGTCCTCGTACGCTCTAACCGCTACACCGTTGGCTCATCATCCTTCCGGTCGTTCGTTCAGCGCCTGGCCACGCAGGGCCGCGAGACCGGTGCGGTGTCTACGGCGCAGAGCTTCTACACCACGCGGGACCCGGCGTTGGTTTCGAGCGACCGCCACGCGACTGCTCTTCTCATCAATGTGCCTGATTCGGACCGCGTGAGCGACGTGGTCGATGTCGTCGAGCGAGCCGACTCCGACCCGAACTTCGGGGTCGCGATCACGGGTGACCAGACGGTGGACAACGACTTCAACGAGCTTTCGCAAAGCGACCTGAAGAACGGCGAGCTTCGGTTCGGCGTTCCCGCGGCCCTCGTCATTCTCGTGCTCGTCTTCGGAGCGCTCGTTGCCGGCCTAATTCCCTTGCTGATGGCGATCCTCTCGATCGTGGTCGCGCTCGGTCTCGTAGCGCTTTTCTCGCAGGCATTCGACCTGTCCGTTTTCATCACGAACATGCTCACGGGCATGGGCCTGGCGCTCGGGATCGACTATTCCCTCTTCGTCGTCTCCCGATATCGCGAGGAGCGCGGGCGTGGTCTGGAACAGGGCGATGCGATCGCCGCGTCGGGAGCGACCGCGAGCCGCGCCGTGCTGTTCAGCGGCACCGCGTTCGTCGTGGCGATGATCGGGATGCTGATCGTCCCGAATAACATCATGCGCAGCCTTGCGCTCGGGGCGATCCTCGTCGGGATCGTCTCGGTCGTCGCGGCGCTGACCTTGTTGCCGGCCCTGCTCGGTCTGCTCGGCGATCGCGTGAACGCGCTGCGTGTACCGGTGATCGGCCGCGCTTCGGTCGAGGCGGCGAATCCCGAGGGCCGTTTCTGGCACGCGATCGTCCAGCGTGTCATGCGTCGGCCGGCCCTGAGCCTCACGCTAGCCGCGGGGATCCTGATCGCGGCGGCCATTCCGCTGTTCGGTCTTCACATCGGTGCGAGTGGAGTCTCGACCCTGCCCGACAGCTTCGCCTCGAAGCGCGGCTTTCTTGCACTCGAAAGGGACTTTCCTCGCCTGACGACCGATCCGGTCGAGGTCGTCGTCGCGGACGGTTACGACCGAGCAAACGCTCGTGCCGCGCTCGGGCGGCTGCGGCAGCGCCTTGCCGCCGACCCTCCCTTCGGGTCGGGCGAGATCCGCCGCTCTCCGGACGGAAGCGTCGGCTTGCTCAGCGTCCCCATCAAGGGGGACTCGGCTGGGACGGAGGCGGTCGCGGCGGTCCGTAAGTTGCGTTCAGAAATGATTCCTAACGTCTTCGCGGGCACCGGCGCAAAGGTCTACGTCGGAGGGGACACGGCCGAGAACATCGACTACTTCGACTCGGTCAGCGATCCGGCCCCGATCGTGCTCGCATTCGTCCTCGGATTGACTCTTGTGCTGCTCACGATCGTCTTCCGCTCAGTGATCGTCGCAGCCACGGCGCTCGTGCTCAACCTGCTCTCAGTGGGCGCGGCCTACGGATTGCTCGTCCTCGTTTTCCAACATGGCGTGGGAGTAGGCCTTTTCGGTTTCACGCAGTCCGACGCGATCGAGGCGTGGGTCCCGCTGTTCCTCTTCTCCGTGCTGTTCGGGTTGTCGATGGACTACCAGGTCTTCTTGCTTAGTCGCATCAAGGAGCGGCGCGACTCGACAGGAGACACGAAGCTAGCGGTGTCCTGGGGTGTGTCCTCAACCGCCCGAATCATCACGGGCGCCGCCCTCATCATCGTCGCCGTCTTTCTCGGCTTCGCGACGGGCGACCTGCTTCAGTTTCAGCAGATGGGGTTCGGTGTTGCAGTCGCGTTGTTGGTGGACGCGACAATCATTCGCTCAGTGATTCTGCCGAGCATCATGGCCTTGCTCGGGCGCTGGAACTGGTACCTGCCGCGTTGGCTCGAATGGCTGCCGCGAGTCGAGATCGAGGGGGCGCCCGCGCCTACCGGCCGGTAGCTCGTCGACTTTCGGTGGGTGTGTCTACCGTGGGTGGACACAGGAGCTCAGCGTGAGAAAGGGGAGACCATGACCACACTCGAGAACCGGCCGAACGCCGCACTGCTCGTCGTCGACGTGCAGAACGCCGTCGTCGAGGGGGCTCCCGAGCGCGACGCGGTCGTCGCCAACGTCGGCAGCCTTATCGAGAAAGCGCGGCGGGAACGGGTCCCCGTTGTCTGGGTCCAGCACTCCGATGAGGAGCTTGCGAGGGGCAGCGACGACTGGCGGATCGTCCCGGAGCTGAGTCCGGGCGACGCGGAGCCGCTCGTTGAGAAGAATTACGGCGACTCCTTCGAGAACACCACCCTCGAGACCGTGCTGTCGGGCCTCGGAGTCGGGCGACTCGTCGTCGTCGGCGCACAGACCGATGCGTGCATCCGGTCGACGCTCCACGGCGCATTCGTCAGAGGGTACGACGCGACCCTTGTCAGCGACGCCCACACGACGGAGGACCAGACGGCATGGGGGGCGCCGCCGCCGGACCAGGTCATCGCGCACACGAACCTGTACTGGACCTATCAGACGGCGCCGGGGCGGACGGCCGGGACGGTCGAGACCAAGGACGTCGACTTCGGCGGCACGTCCTGAAGACTGTGCGACGCGAAGGGAAACGCCTCGGGACGGCGCCGCAGCACGTCGGCCTAGCTGATTGGCTGGCTGAGCCGATCGGCGGCAAGTAACGAGGCGACGAGTCCACGTCGGGCAGAAACAAGTGCTTCACAGCCTGGCTGTCAGTTGCATCGGCGTAGCGGCTAGTTGCCGGTCCGAGATCGATGCGCAGGCCGGGGCCAGTCCTATTTACAGCGCGTTTCCAGTGAGTTCAAGAGCTCGTCCAGGGCCATCTGGAATAAGTGGAGGCGTCCCGGCCAAGGAGTCCTCGCTCCCAGGCCACCAACGGCTCTTCTCTGGAGGTGTTCCATGCGTGGGCGAAGCCCGCACGTTATCCGCGCGCTTCTCGCGGTCACGGCCACAGTCGCAGCAACAGCGTTCGTCCTCCTCCCCGTAGCCAGCGCGGGGAATCCTGATGTCCAGCACTTCAGGTTCGGCCCGTTCGTGGACACTGATGTCAACTTCTGCGGGACCGGCAAGACGGTCATCGACACGTTCACTGCCCACCTCACCGTCTGGAACGATCCGAACCAGACAGTCGACTCTCGCAACCAGTCGGTCGGCGAGGAGGTCTTCACGAGCCCGTCCACCGGTTTGACTGTCGTGAGCCACAGCGCCTATTCGTTCACCGACACGCTCATCTCAGGTGACCCGAGCGGCGTCAACACACACGAGTGGACGTTCAAGGGTGGAGCACAGATCGTTCGCGTGGCAGGTAGCGGTGTCCTCACCCGCGACGCCGGCTTTCTCGTCGTCGACGCAACGTGGGCCGGCCCGGAGTTCAACAGCGACCTCATCAGCGTCCAGATCGTCAGCGACGCCGGAGGGCACCCCAACTTCGGGGGCGATTTCTGCGCACTGATGGTCCCTGCGCTCGGGCTCGGCTAACAGCAGAACGCGACGTGCGGAACGAGCGAGGGGCCTGCCTGGGCGCGGGCCCTCGCTCATGCTCTCCGGCCGAGCAATGTTGGCGTGAGGTGCGGGGGCGGCCGGGACTCATCCCTGCACCTCGCGGCTTGTCGGCGGCTCGCCCGCGCGCTACGGTCGGAGTACGAACGAGCTTGACTTCCGCGTCCTGGGCCCGCTTGAAGTCGTCGCCAATGGGACGTTCCTGCCCCTCGGCGGTGCAAAGCAGCGGGCCGTGCTCGCGCTACTCCTGCTCCACCCAAACGAGGTCCTTTCGACGGACCAGATGATCGACGGGCTGTGGGGCGCACCGCCGCCGGAGTCGGCCGCCAACATGCTCCAGGGCTATGTCTCGCATCTGCGCAAGGCGCTCGAGCCCGGACGCGCGCGCGGCGAGCACGAGCTGCTCGTCTCGCGGCCGCCGGGATACGTCCTCCAGATTCGACGAGACCAGCTCGACGCCGAACGCTTCGCTGAGCTGGCGGCCGAGGGAAGGGGACTGCTGGCGGACGGCGATCCGACTGCCGCCGCGGAGCGGTGCCGGGCAGCGCTCGCACTCTGGCGCGGTCCCGCGCTTGCCGACTTCTCCTACGAGCAATTTGCCCAGCCACATGCCGCGCGTCTCGAGGAGCTCCGGCTCGCGGCGCTCGAGGACCGGATCGACGCCGAGCTCGCGCTCGGTCGCCACGACTTTCTCGTCGGCGAGCTTCGTGCGCTCGTCTCAGAGCATCCGCTCCGAGAGCGCTTTCGCGGTCAGCTGATGGCCGCGCTATACAGGTGCGGCCGACAGGCGGAGGCGCTCGAGGTCTACCGCAAGGGCCGCATAGCATTGCAGGACGAGCTGGGTCTCGAGCCCGGACCGACTCTGCAGGAGCTCGAGCAAGCGATCCTGCGCCAGGATCCGGCACTAGGCGCGCCGGCCCCACCACCGTGGCCCTCTTTCGCCCCACTTCGTCGGCGGTGGCCCTTGCTCGTCGGCGCCGCGATCCTCGGTGGTATCGCGGTGGCAGCTGCCCTCGCGTTCGGATACTCGCGCAACACGAAGCCGGTCGCCGTGCGGCCGAACTCGGTTGCGGTCATCGATCCGGCGAAGAACGCAGTGGTGGACGACATACCGGTCGGCGCTTATCCGGGTCCGCTCACAGCCGACGACAGCTATGTCTACGTCGGCAATATCGGAAATGCGACGGTCACCAGGATCGCGACCGACACGAGGAAGCTCGACGAGACGTTCAGCCTCTCACGAGCGATCGACCTGGTTGCCGTGAACAACCATCTGTGGTCTGCGAACGGCGGCGTTGCGGGTCATACACCGTTTCCACCCGGAACCGTGACCGACCTCGACCTCTTCTCATCCGCACAGCGGACGCTTCACGTAGGGCCGAGCTTCGAGGGCTTCGGAAGCAACGAGGCATCGACGACAATCGCGGCGAGTCCCGAAGGTGCTCACATGTGGGTCGGCAACAAGGAGAGCAAGACCCTGACGGAGATCAACCCCTTGCGGCATTCGATCACAACGCGGATCCACGGGGTGAGGCCCGGAGCAGTCGCTGTCGTCGGGAATGCGAAGACGGGCGAGACCGTCTGGGCGAGCGATCAAACGAGCAACCTCCTGCTGCGGATCGACGGGCCCTCGAGACGCGTTACCCACCGGATCGCAGTGCCTGGCCAGCCGTCCCGGCTCGCCGCGGACAAGCGAAGCGTCTGGGTGATCACGCGTGGTACGCGAGATCTCGCCCAGTGGGTGTTGACACGAGCGACGACCCCTGCGGTCTGGCGGATCGATCCGAGGACGAACGCTCCGATCGAGAAGATCCCGCTTCCTCTGACCCCCATCCGAATTGCCCTCGGGGCAGGCTCGATCTGGGTGACCGGCCTCCGCGTATTGTCGGCCCACGGTGCGACTGTCGGCGCGACGGTTTTTCGGATCGATCCAGCAACGGACCGGATCGTCGCGCGGATCCCGCTCCGCACACGCGCCGTCGACGGTATCGTCGTCAGTCACGGCTTCGTCTGGGTTGCCGTGCCGCCGTCGCAATAGCAACCCCATACACGACTGCAGGCCCTGCCCCGGGTCGGGGTGACTCCAGACCGTTAGACGAGGGCCCGGGCGGTCACCCGGGCCGTCACTTCGCAGGGTCCGACCAGGGCCAGCTACGGAGGGCCACCCTCGGAGCTCCGAAGGTGCGCAACGAGCACGGCCAGCTCGTGGAGGGAGGCGTCGGTGACAGCGCCGAGGATGCTCTGCTCGAGGTGTACGAGCGGCTCATTCCGCCGTCGTAGCAACTTCGGCCTTGAGGTGATCGCGTCGCGCGGATAACCGCGCGCCGCCGCCCACATTGAGTTCGGGCGGGCATCGGCTCCTCAGCGACTTGTGCAAGAGTTGTTTGATGCCTTTGCGTGCCGCCGGGGTTTGCGGGCTTCTCGTACTTGTCACGCTCAGTGTCGGCTGGATCGGGGGCGCGCTCGCGCAGCCGGACGCTTACAGCTCTGCGGACGACGCTTTGTCGGATCTCGGGGCGCTGACCGCGAACAAGGCGTGGATCTACAACCAGATTGGAGACAACCTGAGCGGGATCCTGATCATCCTCCTCGGCCTCGGGTTCTGGCGCGCGCGCCGTGGGATCGACTCTGGTTGCACGAACGATTCGTGGCACTCCTCGGCACACAAGATGAACCATCGCTTTGGGGTCGCGGCGACAATCCCCGCGCCGCTCATCCTGGCGTTCACGTTCCGCCGGATTCCCGAATGGCGGGGCGCCTGGCTGCCGTCGCTTGCGGCCGTGCCCGCGTCACTCGTCTTGGGCGTGCTCTTCTCTGGCCTCGGCGATGGTGCGGCAGTCCGCGCCACGAGCTTGACGTTGTTCGCGTGGCTTGTCTTCCTCGCTCGGCGCTTGATGCGAACGGCAAATGCACGTCAAGTGCAGACCGAGTGACGGGTCACGATTGCGGAAACCCGATCGCAACGACTGAATCGTCTCAACCGCCCTGGGGGCGCTCCTCATCGTTTAACCCAGCCGACGCGCTCTCGTGCGTTCGGGATGAAGTTGGGCAAAGTCTCGGGCAAAGTCGAAAGGGCTTGCGCGCGAGCCACAACTTTTCACGCCTTTGTTTTTCGCTCAACCATCGCAACGGAGCGGCACAGGAGTCGAACCTGCCTAGCGTCGGGCTACGACGCCGTACTGGTTTTGAAGACCAGTTGGGGCACCGGCCCCGGCCGCTCCGCGCCCGACACTAGCGACGAAGTGGGCTTCCGGCCTACGCAACACGACGTCGCGCTACAAGCCGTGTCCGCCCGACTAGGTCTCGTCTTCTT
>WNFZ01001059.1_pt1 | contig 26521 bp, 28 predicted proteins | sample 5400081 | NCBI WGS metagenome assembly WNFZ01 (sample SAMN13153365, study PRJNA577476) | soil metagenome | isolation source: 80 cm soil or saprolite under grassland replicate 1 | place: USA:California | collected 2016-06-15 | reverse complement strand
AGGACAGAGCCCTTATGACATCCAATGTGCGCTGGTGCTCGTCGACCGCGATGCCGCCGCGGGTGACCTCGACGCCGATCCGGTCGAGGCCGAGCTCCTCGACGTTCGGTGTGCGGCCCGAGGCGAGCAGGACGTGCGCGAACGTGCTCGTTCTCCCGGCGAACGCTGCTTCGACGACTTTCCCGTTGCGCGAGAACGAGTCGACGCCCCCGTTCAGCACGACCTCGATCCCTTCGTCCTCGAGTGCAGTCTGGAGCTCGTTCGCCGCCTCCGCGTCAGCCCTGGCGGCGATTTGCGAGCCGTGATTTACGATCGTCACTCGTGAGCCGAACCGCGCGAAGATCTGCGCGAACTCCAGCCCGACGGGCCCGGCGCCCACGATGAGCAGCGACTCGGGCACTTCTTCGAGCTCGAGCGCGCTGATGTGGTCGATCCAGTCGACCTCCTCGATTCCGGGTATCGGCGGAACGGCCGTGCGTCCCCCGGTCGCGATCAGGATCTTCCCCGCCTTCAGCTCGTGCTCGCCGACGCGCACGGTCCGCGCGTCGACGAACGTCGCCCGCCCGGGGAAGACGCCGTAACCCGCTTCGGTCAGGACCTGCACCCAGCTGTCCTGGTCGCGCCGAAGCGAGTTCTTCCACGCCACTGTGCGCGCCAGGTCGATCGTGGGCGCGGGAAGGTCGATACCGCGCGCGGCCGCGTGACGCCGGACGTCGTGCATCAACTCGGCTGCCACGAGGTACGCCTTCGTCGGGCGGCAGGCGACGTTCGGGCAGGAACCGCCCCAGCGAGTCCGTTCGACGATCGCGACGCTCGCCCCGTACTCCCGCGACGCTTTGCCGGCACCGTCGCGTGCTGCGGAGCCCGCGCCGAGGACGATCAGATCGTAGGTCTCGGAATTCATCGCACCTCCTCCAATGCGTGGGCTATCACGTCGGCACGACCCCAACGCCCGGGAATGGAGCTGAGCTCGAGTCGGCCGATCTGTTCGGGCAAGTGCGGGTCAGAGCGAAGCTCGTCGCCCTCCGGCTCGAGGCCCAAGAGGACCCGCAGCAGGAGCAGCGGCGTCCCCGTGGCCCAGGCCTGCGGGCTCGATGCGGTTGGATACTCGACCGGGAAGCTGGTTCGGCCGCGGCGGTACCCGGCGAAGACCTCCGGCAGGCGGTAGCGGAAGAACGTCGCCGCCTCGAGAGTTGCGAGCGAGATCTTCGCCGCCTTCTCACGGAATCCGTACCGCGCGAGGCCGTGTGCGATCAGGGAGTTGTCGTGCGGCCAGACCGTGCCGTTGTGGTACCGGATCGGGTTGTAGCCGCCCTCGCCCTCAGCCATCGTCCGGACGCCCCAGCCCGAGAAGAGTGCGTTCCCGACCATGTGCTCGGCGACCCGCTCGGCCCGCTCTTCGGGAACGATGCCACTCCAGAGCAGGTGGCCGACATTCGAGGTCAGGCTGTCGACCGGCTTCTTCTCGCCGTCGAGCGCAAGTGCGTAGAAGCCGCGCCCCTCGATCCAGAAGTCGTCGTTGAGGCGGCGCTTGAGCTCGTTCGCCTCTCGCTCCAGGCGATCCGCGAGCTCGGAGTCGCCCCAGACCTCGCGCGCGAGCCGTGCGGTGCGGACCTTCGCGTCGTAGACGTAGCCCTGGATCTCGCAGGTCGCGATCGGTCCCCTGGCGATCGAACCGTCGCTGAAGCGAATCGAGTCCCAGGAGTCCTTCCAGCACTGGTTCTCGAGCCCTGTTTCCTTGTTGCGCCGCTCGTACTCGACGTAGCCGTCGCCGTCACGGTCACCGTGCTCATCGATCCAGCGGAGGGACGCCTGCGCGTTGGGCTCGAGCTCGCGGACGAGGTCTGTGTCTCCCGTCCAGCGTTCGTACTCGTCGAGCAGGACGAGGAAGAGTGGTGTCGCATCGGCGGTGCCGTAGTAGGGCGAGTGAGGACGCTCGTCGAAGTGTGTGAGCTCGCCGAAGCGAATCTCATGGAGGATCTTTCCGGGCTCCGCGTCGCGGAAGTCATCGAGCTCCGCAGCCTGGTAGCGGGCCAGCACGCGCAGGGTCGTCTCCGCCAGCTCGGCCGTGAACGGCAGCGCCTGGAAGCTCGTCAGGAGGCTGTCACGGCCGAAGACCGTCATGAACCATGGCAGCCCGGCGGCCGGCATCGGCTGGCCCGGAAAGAGCGTCGTCTCGAACCGAAGGGCGGCGAGGTCGATCAGGCTCCGCTCATAGATGTGTTCGAGGGGATCCCAGTCGGTCTCGAGCTGCGGCGCCGCTGCGAGGAACTCGTCCAGGCTCACACCGATGTTCGGCTTCGCCTCGTCATCGTCATGGCGGTACTTGATCTCCTTCGCGCTTTCCGTGACCGGCTGGACGAACAGGCAGGTGTTCCATTCGTCGTGCCCATCGATGTCGAGCCTGAAGGTGAAACCTTTGTCGTCCACGTCAGCCCGGCGGCTGGCTCGGATGCGAGTCTCGCGGACGAAGTGGTCGCGGCGGTAGGCGAGCACGAGGACGTCGTCCTCGACGCGCGTGGAGGCTTCGCCCTTCTTGGCCAGGGCATCTTTGACCTCGAACAGGTCGGCGAAGTCCGCGGCGGCGTCTAGCCGGAGCTCGACCTCGAGCGGCTCGCCTCCGTGGTTGATGACGGTGATGTCCTCGTGGAAGCCGTCCCCGATCGAACGCTTACGGATGATCGACACGGTCGGGTTGTCGTTCACGGTTCCCGTCGGGGGAACGAGAAAGAACTGTGCGCTGAAGTACTGGTTCTCGTCCGTCGAGAGCACGTTGAGCGGCCAGCCGTTTGCCGTCAGCGTCCAGCGGGACAGGAAGCGCGTGTCCCTGAAGAAGAAGCCGTGCGCCTGGTCGGGGGAGGCATCGATGTCGCCGCGGAGGTTGCTGACGAGAAAGGTGGAGCCGTCGAGGATGCTGATCGTGTCCTTCGCCATCGTGTCGCTCCTTGGGTCGTTGCGTAACAGTCGCGGCTCTCGCGGGTCTGTTACAACCGCATGACGGAGATCATCGACATCAGCGTCCCTGTTCGGCCGGGAATGATCACGTATCCGGGCGACCCGACCGTCACGCTCGAGCGGGTGGTCTCGATCGCCGACGGCGGCGTGATCAACCTCAGCCGGCTCGACTTCGGCGTCCACAGCGGGACGCACGTCGACGCGCCGGTTCACTTCATCGACGGCGCGGCCGCGGCCGAGACTTTGGCGCTCGACGTTCTGATCGGCCCGGCTCGAGTTCTCGACCTGACCGGCGCCGATCGCCTTGACGCCTCCGCCTTCGACGGCGTCGAGCTCGAGGAGCGCGTCCTCCTGAAGACCAGCAACTCGGAGCTCTGGAATCGCGACACGTTCGCCGACGAGTTCCTGGCGCTGACGGAGGACGGGGCGCGCCGGCTGATCGAGGCCGGTGTGAAGCTGGTCGGGATCGACTACCTGTCGATCGGCGACGAGGCGGCCCACCAGGTTCTCCTCGGCGCCGACGTCGTGGCGATCGAAGGCCTCGACCTGCGCGGCGTCGAGCCCGGGGAGTACCAGCTCGTCTGCGCGCCGCTCAAGCTCGTGGGCTCCGACGGCGCGCCTGCCCGCACCTTGTTGATCCGCAACTGAGAGGAGGACGCATGCCGCTTGTCTCTCGAGGGTTCAAAGGCAAGCGCCGGGACGACGTCCCACGGGATCGCGTGCCGCCGGGCCAGTACGTCACGAATGACTTCCCGGTCCTCTCTGCAGGCCCGACGCCGCACACGCCGCTGGCGGATTGGGACTTCACGATCGTCGGCGAGGTCGACGAGCTGCAGCGCTGGACTTGGGAGGAGTTTCGCGCCCTGCCGAGCGAGACGATCACCGTCGACATCAGCTGCGTGACGAAGTGGACGAAGCTCGACACGGTCTGGGAGGGCGTCTCGATCGACACGTTGCTCGGGGGCGTCGAGACCTCGGCTGAGTACGCGACCGCCTTCTGCGACGGTGGCTACACGACGAATGTGCCCCTCGCAGATCTCACTGGCGGCAGGGCGTGGATCGCCTTCCGCTACGACGGCGAGCCGCTCGAGCCGGAGCACGGTGGCCCGGCGCGGCTGCTCGTCCCACATCTCTACTTCTGGAAGAGCGCCAAATGGGTGCGCGGGCTCCGCCTGACCGCGACGGACGAGCCCGGCTTCTGGGAGACCAACGGCTACCACATCTACGGCGATCCTTGGAAGGAACAGCGGTACTGGGGCGACTGACCTGGCGCGTGGCCGAGGTCGCCGCCGTGCGGCCCGAGACGACCCGGGTCAAGACGCTCGGCTTCGAGGTCGCCGGCTGGCCCGGTCATCGCGCGGGTCAGCACGTCGACGTCCGTCTCACCGCGGAGGACGGCTATCAGGCGCAGCGGAGCTACTCGATCGCGTCGGCGACGAATGCCCCGCGCCTGGAGCTGACCGTGGAGCGGATCGACGACGGCGAGGTCTCTCCGTACCTGACCGAGGCGCGACCGGGTGACCAGGTGGAGGTGCGCGGGCCCGTCGGCGGCTTCTTCGTGTGGGATCCCACGCCTGGGGGCGACGTCCTGCTCGTGGGCGGCGGCTCCGGTGTCGTCCCGCTGATGGCGATGGTGCGCCAACGGGCGGCCTCGGGAGACAGCGTCCCGACGCGCCTCCTTTATTCCGCGCGCTCGTGGGATGATGTCATCTATCGCGACGAGCTCGCGAGACTCGCCGAGCGGGCGGACGGATTCGAGGTCGTGTACGCGCTGACACGCGAGCAGCCGCCGGACTGGATGGGCTACAGCCGCCGGGTCGACCGCGAGTTGCTGGCGGAGGTCGTGCCCGATGACCTCGCTTTGACGTTCGTGTGCGGGCCGACTCCGTTTGTCGAGGCGGTCGCGGAGGCGCTCGTGGAGCTCGGCCACGAGCCGTCGCGGATCAAGACCGAGCGCTTCGGTCCAACGGGAGGTTGAGATGGAGAAGCTGCGACTCGACGGGAATGCGGCAGCAGGGCTTCTGCAGGAGGTGTTTGCCGCCGAAGTGACGACAGCGCTCGGAACGTGTGCTGGCTGCGGTGCCATCGAGGCAGTCGGCGCCGTGCACGTCTACGAGGCTGCGGGGACTGTTCTGCGCTGCCCGCACTGTGAGGCCGTGCTGATGAAGCTCGTCACCGACGGGACGCGCATCTGGATCGACGTCCGTGGTGCGCGGACGCTCGAGCTGCGTGGCTAAGTGTCGTTTCCTGCGACCTCGACGTAGACCTTGATCGCGTCCCGGTCCTCCGTCAGGGCGCGCATCATCTGCTCGTAGTTCTCGAGCCCCTGGATCGGCGTCGTCAAGAGCTTGCGCAGCCAGCGGGGGAAGAGGGCCTCGGCCTCGATCAGGTCGTTGACGCCGCTGCGGAAGTCGGCCGGCGATGCATTCACCGTGCCGACCATCACCTTGTTGCCGAGGACGAAGCTCTGGTTGATCTTGTCGGAGTTGATCTCCGCCTTCCGGTCGCCGCCGGTGATCGAGGAGAGAACGAGCACGCCGTTCTTGCCGAGCACCTCGGCGGCTTCCCAGACCAGTGGGCTGAACCCGGTCGCGTCCATGATCAGGTCGAAGGGGCCTCGTTCCGCGCTCGTCTCGGCGAGCGACTTCTCGGCAGACGACACATACGTGCCCCCGAGCTCCTCGATCAGGTCCGCGTTCCGATAGGGCTTTTGCGGCAACGAGAAGACCGTCAGCTCGAGCCCCCGCAACCGCGCGGTCAGCGCCATCAGCAGCCCGATCGTCCCCGAGCCGAGGATCGCGGCGCGCCGGGGCTGCCAGATCTTCAACCGCCGCTGGATCTCGTAGGCGGAATTGATTCCCTTCTGGGCGATGGACGTGGGCTCGAGCAGGACGCCGACCCCGCGCAGCGACTCCGGCAGCGGGAAGACGAAGTCCGAGTCCTCGACGTAGTACTCCGTCAGGAAGCCGTGCAGCAGGTTGATCCCGCGCTCGTAGTAGACATCCTCGGTGGTGAAGTCCTGCAAGCCGATCTCGCCGTAGGGGCTGGAGTCGGGTCGACGCACGCTGGCCACGACGTACGTGCCGGGACGGATCGTGTCCGGAACGCTCGGCCCGACGTCGACGACCCGGCCGAGGCTCTCGTGGCCGATGATCAGGAAGTCGTCGCCCGGCGGCGCTGCGCCGTACTCGGCCGCGTTGATCTCCTTGTCCGTACCGTCGACGCCGACGCGCAGGACTTTGACAAGGACACCGCGTCCATCGGGGATGTCATTGAGCGATGGCTCCCGAACATCCTCGAGGTGGATCGAGCCGGGTGTCCCTGGATGGACGGCGATCGCCTTCATGCTTCGTCTGTCTTGGGCCGCGGTTGCGGCGTTACAGTCGGCGGGTGGAGCAGCTCCTCTCGCCGCAGGACGCTCGACTCGTAGAGGGTTTGCGCGCCGGAGACGAGGCCGCGTTCGCGGCCGTCATGCGCGAGTACGGCGCGTCGATGTTGCGAGTCGCGCAGATGTTCGTCTCGAACCGCGCCGTCGCCGAGGAGGTCGTGCAGGAGGCCTGGCTCGGCGTTCTGAAGGGGATCGGCAGGTTCGAGGGCCGCTCGTCGCTGAAGACATGGCTCTTCCGGATCGTCGCCAATACCGCGAAGACCCGAGGCGCGCGAGAAGGCCGGACCATTCCTTTCTCCGCGCTCGGCAACGACGCGGAGGGCGAGCCCGCGGTCGATCCCGACCGCTTCCTCGGCGCCGGCGAGCGTTTCCCGGGCCACTGGGGCGTGCCGCCTCAGGAGTGGGGCGCACCGGAGGGACGTCTGCTTGCACGGGAGACGATGGACGTGATCGAGCGTGAGATCGAAGGGCTGCCGCCGGCACAGCGGGCGGTGATCACGATGCGCGATGTTCAAGGCTTCACTTCCGAGGAGGTTTGTAACGCCCTCGACCTGACGGAGACCAATCAACGAGTGCTTCTGCACCGCGCCCGTTCGAAGGTGCGAAGTGCGCTAGAGGAATACATGAGATGAGGATGGCCCGAGAACTCAGCTGTGCCCAGATGGTCGAGCTCGTCACGTCGTACCTCGAGGGCGCCCTCGGGCCGGACGATCGAGAGCGCTTCGAAGAGCACCTTGTCTTCTGCGACGGATGCGACCGCTACCTGGAGCAGATGCGACTCACGATCGAGGTTACTGGACGGCTTGAGCCGGGAGAGCTTCCGCCCGCACTCGAGGAGCGATTGCTCGAGGCCTTCCGCGGGTGGCGCGCGGGATGATCGCCTACAAGTTTCTCACCGGGGACGGGGTGGCCCCGTTCACCGGCTTTCGCTGGCCCGTCGGCGACTGGGTGGAGGCGGATCGTGTCGATCCCTGCAGCGGCGGAATCCACGCCTGTCGCGTTCGTGATCTCCCGATCTGGATGGCGCCTGAGCTCTGGGAGATCGAGCTCGACGGAGAGGTCGTCGAACGGGAGCGGAAGCTCGTCGCCGCTCGAGGGCGGTTGCTTGCCCGCGTGTCGGGGTGGAACGACGAGCTGCTCGAAGGGTTCGCGCATTTCTGTGCGGGACGCACACGCGAGCGGGTCGGCTTCCTGCCCATCCTGTCCGGCTTCGTCGTGGACGTCGACCGTTTCGTTGCACAGCGCCGTTTCCCGATCGCGGGCTTTGCCGCGGCTCGAGCTGCGGAGCTGCGTGACGGGCCGGCGGCGTACGAGTGCGAGCGGCTGGTTCAGGCCGCTTGGCTCGCCGAGCGGCTCGGTCTCGCCGTCCCGACCACGTAGCGCCAAGCAGGGGCGCGAGGAAGATGGGCACACGCGATCGTATGGGGTCCGGGTGACGCGCGGATCACGCGCGCCCCGCCCGGCCCGACTGCGGCTGCGGACCGAACTGCCCGGGCCCCGGTCCTAGATTGCCCGATTACGCCGAGCTGTGCAGGTAGCCTGACGAAGTGGAGCAGGGCCGGATCGAGCCGGGCCGGGCAATCCTCGCCGAAGAGGACCGGGCCGAGGACGAGAGCCTCTGGAGAGACGACGAAAGCGGCGACCGGAGCGGCTGGTTTTGCGTCCGTACAAACCCCTTTCCGTGTCCGGCCGAGGGCTGCACGTTCGTCGCCGTTTTCATGACCGCCGCGCATCTGATCCTGGTCTGGGAGCGGCGCGACGATCCAAACCTCCTCCACCATGCCCAGCGTGCGAAAGAGGTCGGCCGGAATCCGCGAATTGAGGCGTACGAGCCCGCGTTCGGGCCGAGCGCGTCGTACTACGCGTGGGAAGCGGCGGGCGGCCCCGTCCACGGCGTCCGGGCTGGATGATCGAGCAAGCGTTCGGCTCCTCCCTCACGATCGGCGTCGAGGAGGAGCTTTGGATCCTGGACGCGGACACGCTTGAGCTCGTGCCCGCCGTCGAGCAGTTGGTTTCCGGCGCGGAGGGGCGCAACCTACCGGGCGTGCTGAAGACCGAGCTGCATGCGTCCGTCGTCGAGCTGACGAGCGGGATCGGCGAGACGGCGGAGGAAGCCGTCGAACGCCTGCGGGAGCTGAGGCGTGCTGCGAGGGAGATCGCGGAGGACAACGGCCTCCGCGTCGGCGCCTCCGGCTCCTACCCGACGAGCATTCCGGGTGAGCAGGAGATCGCGCCGGCGGATCGCTACCGCGAGTTCGTTGCCTACGCGGGACCTTCGGCGCGGCGGCAAGGGGTAAGCGGGCTGCACGTCCACGTCGGGATGCCAGACGCGGATACCTGCTTTCGCGTCATGGAGGCGATCCTGCCGTGGCTCCCTGTCGTGCTCGCGGTCTCGGCGAATTCACCGTACTTCGAGGGCCGCGAGACTGGGATGCTGTCGATCCGCGCCGAGGTGCTCGGCTTTCTGCCCCGGCACGGGGCGCCTCCGGCCTTCCGCGATTACGCGGAGTGGGAGTCGTTCGTCGAGCGGGTGACGGCAACTGGGGTCGCGAAGGACTACACGAGCTTCTGGTGGGACATCCGTCCGCACCCACGCTTCGGAACGCTCGAGATTCGCACCCCGGACCAGCCGACCTCGCTTGAGCGCACGGCCGCGCTCGTGAAGCTGTTGCGCGGACTGTGCGAGTGGGCTCTTGATGCCCCACCGCGTCCCTTCGACCCGAGCGAGCGTGGCGTCTACGACCAGAATCGCTGGGCTGCCTCCCGCTTCGGCCCCCACGGAAAGCTCATTCATCCCGACCGGAACGAAGCGCTCAGCGTTGCGGAGCTCGTTCAGGATCTGCCCGTCGCGCTCGACGGCCTCGACCCTTCGAGCTGCGAGGCCGACCGTCAGCTCGAGGTCGGCCGCGCGGACGGCTTGCGGGCGGTCTGCGCCGATCTCGTCGAACGCTCGCTAACGTAGAGCCGGTTCGCAATGAGCTCAATTGGGTCGACCGGTCATTTCAGACGCACGCACGGGCAAGGCCCATGCGTTCTGGAGACGGCACCGCAAGCGGTGCCTTAGCCTGTGCTCCGCGAGGAAACCATTCAGGTGAGCGGGATCCGTTGCGAGCGTTGTGTCCTGCGGCTCGCCAACGCGCTCGAGAACCACGAGGGCCTCGAGGCTGCGAATGCCAACCTCATGGGCCAGGTGTCGCTGGCCTGGGACGACGATCGAACGGACCGCGGCGCGATCCTGCAGGCCATGGCGCGCGGTGGCTTTCACGAGTTAGTGGCTCAGAGCCACTAACTACGAACCGGGGGACGGGTCTGCCGGTCCGGGTCGCTCTCCATGCGCTTCTGAAGCGCGCGGAATGAGTGTGGATAACCGGACGTTAGAGGCAGAGACACGTTGCTAGGGTGGCCCGGATGAGCGAGACGACCCGGGAACCCGACGCTCGACGGTTGGCTACAGAGGCGCGGGATCGCGTGCGCTTCGAGGAGGACGCGCTTGCATTGTCGGATCAGGTCTATCGGGTCGCACGCCACCTCGTCGGCTCGCGCGATGACGCGGAAGATCTGATGCAGGAGACCTATGCGCGTGCGTTCCGCAGTTGGCGCTCGTTCGAGCCGGGCACGAATCTCCGCGCCTGGCTGCTGCGGATCCTTACGAACCTGAACATCGACCGCGGCCGGCGGCAGCAGCGGACGCCCGATCTGCAACCGCTGGAGGAAGGCGATTACTTCCTCTACAACAAGCTCGAGGCCTCGGGGGACGGGACGACCGACGAGCAGCGGGTCGTCGAGCGCCTGTCCCAGAACGACGTCGTGGCGGCGCTCTCGGAAGTTCCGCATGACTTTCGTGACGTGTTGGTACTCGTTGACATCGGCGACTTCACCTATGCCGATGCGGCCCAGATCCTCGACATCCCGATCGGGACGGTCATGTCACGTTTGCATCGAGGTCGGCGTATCCTCAAGCAGGCCATGGCCGAAACAGCGGTGGGAGGAGATCAGGAGTGACAGCTGCCGATCCATGCGCGCACTGCGAGGAGATGATGCAGCCGTACATGGATCGCGTCCTCACGGATGCCGAGCGAGCTGAGGCCGAGACTCATCTGGACGAGTGCGCGTACTGCCGGAAGCGCTACCGCTTCGAGGAACACCTGCGAACGTTCGTGCAGCAGGCCGTTTTGGCGGAACCCATGCCGGTCAAGCTGAAGCAGAAGCTCGCCGACCTCCGCACCCCCCTTCAGTAGTCCTTTCCTTAGTCCCTTCGCCTGATGTCGCCGGCCCGGCGGGCTTTGCCCGTCGCGGCCGACTCCGCTCTCGGAGAACTCCCCGGCGCGAAATCATCATGGCTCGCGCGGAGCGCGAGCCGGATTTCGCGACGTCTATTCGCCCGGGCCGCGGGCGGGGCCGACGATGACGTACAGCTGGCACGGCCCGGTTCCGCCGGGGAGTGGCTTCGTCGTGACTCCGAGTTCCCTTGCGAGGCGGACTGCAACTCCCTCGCACGAGGGCGGGAAGTACACAGCCGTCTGCGGATACGTGAAGCTGTCGGCCCGGGCGACCTTTTTGATGCCGTAGCCGAAGGCGCCGATGCGGCTTGCGACCTGGCGTGTGTAGTTGATGTCACCGCTGCCGTTCAGCACGCTGACCTGGATCCGCCACGGCGGCGGCAGGATTGCGCTGAGCTCGGCGCCGCTGCGCTTGCTGCCGGAACGCGGCACGATCAGCAGCGTGGCGAAGACTGTGAGGGCGATTAGGACCGCGCCGACGACGAGCAGCCGCGGCAGCGGGTTGCGCTCCACCGGCAGCGCATCCACCGGCAGCCCAGCGAGCTCGCGAGCCTCGCGATGCTCGATCCCGAGCGCGGTCGCATACAGGAGCGTCGCGACCAGCGCGTCGTCCGGCGTCGGAAAGCGGTAGACGCGGCCCTCCTCGAGCCAGCGGACCTGGTCGACGGACAGCCCAGCCCGGCGCGCCGTCTCCTCGACCGTGAGCTGGCGGTGCAGCCGTGCGCGAGCGAGCGGCGATGCGTCGCCGCTCGGCTCAAGTGGGTGTACGAGTTCCATGCGCGTAGACATTCTGCTTTGTGAGGCGGCCACCTTCGTTTGAGCTAATCGGCAAAATCCACGTCTCCTGGAGGGCTGAGATCGTCGCACGGGACCGGCTGGGCCGGTAGGTCGCGCAAACCCTCGTCCGGAACGTCGCTCCAGGCGCTTCGCGCGAGCAGAAGCGGGTGGAGGCGGACGCCGCCATAGCTCGCCGCGACGCGCTCGGCGCCGCCGTCGCGCCACGCCGCGACGACGCGGTCGATCGCGCGCGGATCCAGCTCCGGCCCGTCGCCGAGGACGACCAGGGCGGCTTTGACGTCCTCGCCCAGGACTGCGAGGCCGCAGCGTAGGGACGCGCCGGGGCCGCGCTCCCAGTCCGGACAGTGCACGGTTCGGGCCTTGGTCCGGACATCGTGCGCGCCGAGCACGACGACGACCTCGTCGATCTCCGTGCTGAGTCGGACCCGCGAGAGCACCGGCTCGAGCAACACCGCCTGTTTCGGCGAGCCGAACCGCGTCGACGCTCCGGCTGCGAGCACGACAGCTGCAATCACGTGCTCAGGCTACGGGGTGAGGGTCATACGCAACACGACGATCCGGCGCGTCGGGTGCTCGTTCGCATCGCCGAGCCTGCCGATCCGTTCGACGACCCGAAGACCCTTCGTGATCACGCCGAGGATCGCGTACTCGGGTGGAAGCCCTGCATCGTCGCCGGTCACGATGAAAAACTGGCTCCCCGATGTGCCGGGAGGCTCCGGTCCGGACTTCGCCATCGCGACCACTCCCTTGGTGTAGAGGGCGTTGGCCGGGGGGACGTCGACCACTGTGTAACCAGGACCGCCCGTGCCGGTTGCGGTCGGATCGCCGCCCTGGATCACGAAGCCAGGGACGATCCGGTGGAAACGTGTGCCGTCGAAAAATCGCTTCCGCACCAGTGCCGCGAACGACGAAGTGGTACACGGCGAGTCCTCGACGTCGAGGCGGAACGAGAAGGCGCCGAGGTTGGTCAGGACGTAGACGGTGTGCAGCTTCGACGGATCGAGTAACCGGAAGCTGACCTTGCCGACTTGCGTCGGGCACGTCTCCGCGTGTTGACTCTCTTTCGCGCCGCTGCCGGTGTCGCTGCCGCTACCGCTGTCGCTGCTGCCGCCTCCGCACGCGGCAAGCGCAAGGACCGCGAGCGCTACTAGCGGCAGCCGCGCAGCTCGTGCCACCGCGCTGTCACGTTGGCGATGTACCTGAGGAGGGCAGGAGGCGGCGCCGCCTCCGAGGGCGGGATCTATGGTGAGGGCTCGGCTATTCCGTCGAGTGCCCGGCGGACGAGTGCGCGCGCGATCTCGACCTTGTAGGCCGTGCCGGGAAGGGGTGTGGCGCCTTCGAGAGCCGCAGCTGAGTCGAGCGTCCAGGGGATGGGGGCGACCCCGGCCAGGGCAAGGCGAACCCCGTCCGCAAAGCGCGCGGCCGCGACTCCCACGAGCGGGAACGCCCACTTGCGACGGTCCATGGCCTTGAGATAGGTCGACGCTTCCGGTGCGGGCACGTCGAGCTCGAGAATCAGCTCGTCCGGCGCGAGAGTCGTGAGCGCGCGGTCCTGCTCGGTTGGGAGGCGATACAGATCGGCGATCGGCAGCTCCCGGCGCGACGTGCGCAGCGTTGTGCCGAGGGCCAGGAGTGCGGCAGCCGGATCCGAGGGGTGCGCGGAGGCGCACAGATCGTTGCCGAAGAAGGCGTGCTCACGGTGCGCTCCGTCCTTCGCGTGACAGCGGTCGCCTCCATGGAGGTAACAGGGGAAGGCGAGCCGCCAATACCAGCACCGCGTCGCCTGCAACAGATTGCCGCCGATCGTCCCCATCGAGCGCAGCTGGGGGGAGGCGGCCTGTGCGCATGCCTCGCGGAGCGCCTGCGGGATCTGGGGATCGACCTCGAGCTCTGCGAGCGTCGTGCCTGCGCCGATCCGTGTTCCCTCGATGCCGCGGGGGACGGCGTCGGCGACCTGGACGAGCGTCTCGGCCGTAACGAGCCCATCACGCAGGAGCGGGACGAGCTCAGTCCCGCCCGCAAGCGCCTTTGAACCGTTGCCGAGCGCCGCAGTCGCGGCCTCGACGGACTCAGGGCGCAGCAGTTCCAACAGGCTCGCGCTTCTTTGCTTCAGCCTCTCGCAGCGCGCGCAGCATTTCCTCCCGGCTGATCGGCAGCGATCGCACGTCCGCGCCGGTCGCGTCGCGAATTGCGTTGGCGATTGCGGCCGCGGTCGGGACGATCGGCGGTTCGCCGAGACCCTTCGAGCCGAGATTCGTCAGGTGTGGATCCGGCACGTCCACCAGGTCCGTGACGATCTCGGGCACGTCGGCGATGGTCGGCACCTTGTACGCGTCCAACGTGCGCGTGAGGATCGAGCCGGTCTCCGGGTCGACGATGCGCGCCTCGGACAGTGTGTGCCCGACGCCCTGGATGATCCCGCCCTCCACCTGGCTGGAGGCGCCGAGCTGGTTAATCACCCGCCCGACGTCGTGGATGGCGACGATCTTGTCCACCCGAACCTCGCCCGTCTCGACGTCCACGGCCACCTCCGCGACCTGGACCCCGAACGTGAGCACGCGCATCTTGTCCGGATTCGGGCCGCGTGCGCCCTTGCCCAGGATCTGGCCGTCCTCGAGCAGCTCGGTGATCTCCTCGAGCGGCCAGGAGCCGCCGTCAGCAGAGACGATCTGTCCGCCCTTGAGATCCAGCACGCGCTCCTCGAGGTGGAACCGCTGCGCCGCGATCTCGAGGAGTTGCCGCTTCGCATCTCCGGCCGCCGAGCGCACCGCCGGCCCCATCGATGGAATCGTCGACGAGCCGGCCGAGATCGAGGCGTACGGACCACGCGCCGAATCACCGAGCGAGACTTGAACGCGGTCGAGCGGCAGGCCAAGCTCTTCGGCCGCGATCTGCGCCATTGCCGTGCGCGAGCCCGTCCCGATGTCCTGCATGGCGGTCACAACCTGCGCGCGGGCGTCGGCTCCGATCCGGATCCACGCGTATGACGGCGGGCCGCCGCCGCCGTACCAGATCTGAGACGCGAGACCGATCCCGTGCTTCCAGGGGCCTTCGCTGCGAGCGCGTACCTCGTCCCGCCTCTCCCAGTGCGGCACGGCACGGCGGTAGCACTCTGCGAGGTTCTTCGAGGAGAACGGGCGATCGTCGATCCGGTCGGAGGCGGCGTAGTTGCGCCGGCGGAGCTCGAGTGGATCCATGCCGAGCTTGGCGGCCAACTCGTCGAGCAGGCACTCCAGTGCGAACGTTCCTTCGACGAAGCCCGGCGCGCGGAACGCCGCGTTGGGCGGCAGGTTCAGCTTCGCGGGGCGGTGCACTGTGCGCACGTTGTCGCACGCGTAGAGCATCTGCATCGGGCCGTCGGTGTCCGGCGACCAGCCCGAGAAGCCAACTGCATTGATGAAGTCGCCTCCGAGCGCGGTGAGGGTGCCGTCGGCTTTTGCTGCAGCGGTGAGTCGCTGGATCGTGGCGTTGCGGTTGCCCGTGGCGACGTTTTCCTCGCGACGTGTCAGTGCGCACTTCACAGGCCGGCCCGTTCGGCGCGCGAGCTCTGCGGCGAAGGACGTGTAGTCGCCTGGCCCATTCTTGGCACCGAAGCCTCCGCCCATCGCTTGACAGACGACGCGAACCTTGTCCGGAGGCAGGCCGAGCCGTTCCGCCATCGCCTCTCGAACGCCCCAGATGTACTGCGTCGAGATGTAGACGGTGATGCCGTCGTCTTCCCAGTGGCAGACGGACTGGTGAGTCTCGAGGGAGTTATGGAGGACGACCTGTGTTCGGTACTCGGCTTCGACGACCTCGTCGGCCTCCGCGACTCCCTGGTCGAAGTCGCCGCGCTCGTAGCTCTTCACATCCGAGACGTAGGACTCGCGGCGGACCGCCTCCTCGGGATCGAGCAGCGGCTCGAGCACCTCCCACTGGACGTCGATCTTCCCGACGGCGGCCCTGGCATCGCGAAGGGTCTCCGCGGCGACCGCGGCGACTGCATGGCCGACGTAACCCGGCTCGTCGGTGAGCTGCTCGAGGTCGTCCGGCCCGATGACTGCACGCACGCCCGGCGCTGAGCGCGCCTGCTCGAGATCGATGCTTGTGACGCGCGCGCGCGCGTGAGGGCTGCGCAGGACGGCCGCGTGCAGCATCCCGGGAAGCTGGAGGTCCGCCGTATAGGGCGCTTGACCCCGCGCCCGCTGAACGCCGTCCAGGCGCGGGACCTCGCGCCCGACAATCTCGAGCGGCCCTTCCGGCCACTGCTCGAGCACGTCTTCCTCGACGACGATCCAGACGTCTTCGTAGCGGCCCTCGACTTCCTTCTCGGTGCGGATCAGTCGCGCCAAGTGGCGATCGCCTCCTCGATCTTGGGATAGGTGCCGCAGCGGCAAAGGTTTCCGGACATCGCGTGCCGGATCTCGTCCTTCGACGGGTTCGGGTTCGCCTCGACGAGCGCGGCCGCCGAAACGATCTGCCCCGGCGTGCAGAAGCCGCACTGGACGGCGTCCGCGCGCACGAATGCACTGATGAGCTCGTGGTCGCGCAGGCCTTCAATTGTCGTCACCTCGCGGCCGGACACGGTGTGGACGAGCGTGATGCAGGAGAGCGTCGGCACGCCGTCGAGCATCACTGTGCAGGTACCGCAGTGGCCCTCGCCACAGGCGACCTTCGTGCCGGTGAGCCCCAGGTCCTCACGGAGAACCTCGGCGAGGGAACGGCCGACGGGTGCGTCGACGGAATAGTCGTCCTCGTTGATCCGGAGCTCGAGCTCCATGACAGGGAGTCTACGGGCGGTCCGTCAGCGTACGGCGACTGGAAACGCGCGCCTCAAACCGGCGTGGTGACCGCCACGATGTCCGCGAGGTGGATCAGGCGGAAGGTCGCGCGTGTGTGTGCCATCCGGTCCCGTTCGTCCCCTTCCTCCGGCAACGTGCGCCACATGTCGTGGGCCGCTAGCAGCAACTCGCGAATCTGCTCCAGCTCGTCGCGGTGACCGTTCGACCGGTCATCGCAGGCGTTGAGCGCGAGCCCGAGGACGCCGACCCGGTCCTGCTGTCTCGTCCAGAGGAGAGGGGTCGCCATAGACAGGTACTGGTGGATCCGCGCGAAAGTCAGCGGCTGCTGGAACGTGTCTATTCCCTTCGGCGTCGACGGCTCCAGAGGCGGCTCGCCGTCCGCGATCCGGTCCGCGTTCGCGCAGAGCACGCCGCGCACCTCGCCCTCGTCCAGCTGCGCGAGGCGTGCTGTGCGGAGTGTGATGAGTAGTGAGGCGGGCTGCTGTCCGTATGGGTAATCCGAGGCGTAGAGGATCTGCTCGGGGCCCACGAGCCGGCAGAGGCCGAGCAGGTCCAGCGGGCTCCAGACCGAGGTGTCGAAGAAGACGCCGGCCTTCCCGCCGAGCCGGTTCGCGAGGGCTGCGAGGTCGGCGATCCCGGCGTGGGCGACGATCAGCTGCGCCTTGGGATAGCGGCCGACGACTCGGGCGAGGTCGTCCGCGATCGGCGGTAGCCCGCGTCCGCCGTGAATCAGGATCGGCACCTGCCGCTCCGCTGCGAGTGCGAAGATCGGCGAGAGCCGCTCGTCGTTGAGCAGGAACTTCTGCGCCCGGGGATGCAGCTTGATGCCTCGCGCGCCGAGGTCGAGGCAGCGCCTCGCCTCCCCGATCGGGTCCTCAGCGAGGTCGAGGCGGACGAACGGGATCAGCTTCCCGCCAGAGCGCGCGGCATACGCGAGCGTGCGGTTGTTGCCGGCCTGGAACCCCGGGTGGCGGTCCGGCTCGTCCAGGCAGAACACGAAACAGCGCGTGATCCCGTAGCTGTCCATCCCGCGGTCCAGGTCCTCGTAGATCCCCACCATCCCGTCGATGTCCGTGCCGAGATGCGTATGCGCGTCGAAGATGTCGGCTCCGTCCGGCAGCTCGCGCCGGAGCTCCTCGTCCCACTGCGCCATCAGCCTCTGCGCACGCTGCAGCGCGTCGTCCACGACTTGGAGTCTACGTTCGTCGTTAGGATCCGCGCCGTGCCCGACGTTTTCATCTACGGCGACACGGTTCGGTCGCCTGAGCTTCGCCACGAGGTGCCGTTGGCGATACCGGACCAGTTCCTGTACGTGGAGAAGGGCGATCGTCGCGCCGTCGTCATCCACTCACTTGAGATCCCGCGCGTGCGCGAGGCCGCGCCCAACCTGGAGATCGTTCCGATCGAGCAGCTCGGAGCCGATGAGCTCTACGCGGAGGGCAAGAAGGGCTGGGAGGTGGAGCTCGAGCTCGCACTCGGCGCCTGTCGCGAGTTCGGGATCGAGCAGGCGACGGTTCCGGCAACGTTTCCCGTCGCGCACGCGGATCACCTCCGCGCGAACGGGATCGAGGTGGTCGTCGATCGCGATCTCTTCGACAACCGCAGGCGCTCGAAGAACGAGACCGAGCTGCGGGGAATCCGAAATGCCCAGAAGGCATGCGAGGCTGCACTCGACCTCGCCCGCGACCTCCTGCGTCGCGCCGAAACCAATGGCGGCGGGCTCGAGGTCGACGGCCGGCCGCTCACCTGCGAGCGGATCAAGCGAGCGATCGAGGACGTCTTCGCCGATCACGACGTCGAGGGCGGCGACATGATCGTCTCCCACGGCCCGCAGACCGCGGTGGGTCACAACATGGGCTCAGGGCAGATCGCGTCGAACGAGCCGATTGTTTTCGACCTCTTTCCCAAGGACAAGCAGACGGGTTGCTACGCCGACATGACCCGGACGTACGTCGTCGGCGAGCCGTCAGACGAGCTCAAAGAGTGGTACCGGCTGGTGAAGGAGGCACTCGACACGTCGACCTCCGGCGTCAAGCCGGGCGTCAACGGACGCAAGTTGTACGAGGAGGTCTGCGAGCTCTTCCACCGCGCGGGCTTCCCGACGCAGCTGCACAAGCAGGCGGGCGACGTGCTGGAGGACGGCTTCTTCCACGGGCTCGGACACGGCGTCGGCCTCGAGGTGCACGAGCTCCCAAACATGGGCCGTGTCGGCCACGAGCTCGTTCCGGGTGACGTCGTCACGATCGAGCCCGGCCTCTACCGCTCGGGCTACGGCGGCCTGCGCCTCGAGGATCTCGTGCTGGTCACGAAGGACGGCTACGAGGTCATTACCGACTATCCGTACGACCTCAAGCCGTGACGAACACGATCGAGACGATGCAGCTCGAGGAGCGGCGCTACACGCCCGATCCCGAGTTCGCCCGGCAGGCGAACGCCCAGCCGGAGATCTACGAACGCGACTGGGAGGAGTTCTGGGAGACCGAGGGACGTAACCGCGTCACCTGGTTCGAGCCCTTTGAAGATCTGTACGAGTGGGAGCCCCCGTACGCGAAGTGGTACCTGGGCGGCAAGCTCAACGTCTGCTTCAACTGCGTCGACCGCCATGTCGAGGCCGGCAAGGGCGACCAGGTCGCGTACTACTGGGAGGGCGAACCCGAAGGGGAGCGGCGCGCGATCAGCTTCGCCGACCTCCAGCGCGATGTCGTCCGCTTCGCCAACGCTCTGAAGGAGCTCGGCGTGAAGAAGGGCACGCCGGTTGGGATCTACATGGGCATGGTCCCAGAGCTGCCGATCGCGATGCTCGCCTGCTCGCGGCTCGGAGCACCTCACACGGTCGTCTTCGGCGGCTTCTCGGCCGAGTCGCTATCCGACCGGCTCAACGACATGGAGTGCGAGCTTCTCATCACACAGGACGAGGGCTGGCGCGCAGGCAAGAAGGTGCCGCTCAAGCGGAACGCAGACGAGGCGCTGGCGCAGGCGCCGTCCGTGAAGCGCGTGGTCGTTCACCGCCGTACCGGAGATGACGTTCCTTTCGACGCGTCACGCGACACCTGGTGGGACGAGCTCGTCGAGGGAACGGACGACGATCCGGCGTCCTGTCCGTGCGAGCCGATGGACTCGGAGGATCTCCTCTACCTCCTCTACACCTCCGGCACGACCGCGAAGCCCAAGGGCATCGTCCACACGACCGCCGGCTACCTCGTCGGCGTCGCGACGACGCACCACTACATCTTCGACGTCAAGCCGGACTCGATCTACTGGTGTGCGGCCGACGTGGGTTGGGTCACGGGACACAGCTACATCGTGTATGGGCCTCTGTGCAACGCGACTACCGGGATCATCTACGAGGGCGTCCCGAACTATCCGGATCCCGAGCGCTGGTGGCAGATCATCGAGCGCTACAAGGTGGACATCCTCTATACGGCGCCGACTGCGATTCGCTCGCACATGAAGTGGGGCCCGGAGCACGCGGAGCGTCACGACCTCTCCTCGCTCCGGCTGCTCGGCACGGTCGGCGAGCCGATCAATCCGGAGGCGTGGGTCTGGTATCGCGAGCACATCGGCGCCGATCGGACGCCCGTCGTCGACACGTGGTGGCAGACCGAGACGGGGATGATCCTGATCACGCCCCTGCCGGGCGTGACGACGCTGAAGCCCGGCTCGGCGACGAAGCCGTTTCCAGGAGTCGAGGCTGCGGTCTACAGCGAGAGCGGTGAGGAGGTCGGGCCGGGCGGCGGCGGCTATCTCGTGCTGAAGCGTCCGTGGCCGGCCATGTTGCGCGGGATCTACAAGGACGACGCGCGTTACCGTGAGACGTACTGGTCGAAGTACGGGGACGTCTACTTTGCCGGCGACGGTGCGCGTATCGACGAGGACGGCGACTTCTGGTTGCTTGGGCGCGTGGACGACGTGATGAACGTCTCTGGCCATCGCATCTCGACGATCGAGGTGGAAAGTGCGCTGGTCGATCATCGGAAGGTTGCCGAGGCCGCGGTGTGCGGGCGGAAGGACGAGCGCACGGGCCAGGCGATCGTCGCGTACGTCACGCTCAAGGGCGGCGACGAGGGCTCGCTCGAGATGCTCGAGGAGCTGCGCAACCACGTCGGCAAGAAGATCGGCCCGATCGCGAAGCCCGCCAACATCGTCTTCACCCCTGAGCTGCCGAAGACGCGCAGCGGCAAGATCATGCGCCGCCTGCTCCGCGACGTGGCCGAGAACCGCACGCTCGGCGACACGACGACCCTCGCCGATCCGATGGTTGTCGAGGAGATCAAGGAGCGTGCGACGACAGAGACCAGCGAGGACTAGCTTCCTCGTCGCGCTGGCTGCGCTGCTTGCGGCGGCGCCGGCGTTCTCCGGAGTCGAGCAGCCCCTCGCTCGAGCACGAGCCACGCTCTCGCTCCCTTGGAGCTCGGAGGGGATGCAGGCACGCTACGGCGCCGGCCGTGCGCTGGAGATCGCGCTGTACGGAGCCCGCCGCGGTTGCGCCGTGCAGCTGTCGCTTGCGCGGGGGCTCGTACGGTGGGCCGAGGGCTACGACAGGGCCGACGGCCGGCTGAGGGGAGCTGGCCGGGAGCAGGCCCTGACGGCGGCCGGGCACCTCTCGGAAAGGTGCGGGAGCACGAAGCTCGCGCCGTCGCGGCGACCACTGCGGGGGCTACCTGCGCTCGTTGCCTCGACGCCGCCGCGGTTCTCCGACGAAGCGCTCGACCGGAGACTTGACGCCCTCGGGAGAGCATTCAACGGGTATGCGGCGATCTGGGTGCATGACCTCGTTCGCGGCACGACGGCAGGGTGGAACGTCGATGCACGGTTCCCCGCTGCCTCGACGGTGAAGCTCGGCCTGATGCTGGCCGCGCTGCAGCGCTTGCGCCACCCGGAACGGTCCTCGCTCGACTATGACCTCCGCGCGATGATCGGCTGGTCCTCGAACCTCGCGGCGAATTTCCTCGTCGAGCGGTTCGGCGCAGCGGCGGCGCAGTCGGCGTTGCGGCGTGCCGGCGCGTATCGCAGCACGTTTCCCCAGGGCTACCGCGTCGGAACCGCGCGGGCCGATGTACAAGATCAGCCGCCGCTCGTCTCCGGACGCGTCACGACGGCCCGAGACCTTGGACGCATCCTGTACGTGCTCCACGGCGGCGCGAGGGGAAACGCTGCGGCGCTTCGCGCAACCGGCGCCGACCGCGGGCGCTGCGCCTATGCGCTCCGACTACTGCTCGGGTCAGAGCTGCGGGGCGGCAACGTCGGGCTCGTCCGCCCCTACGTCTCGCGGCGCACACCCGTCGCGCAGAAGAACGGCTGGCTCGAGGACGCCCGGCACACGGCGGCGATCGTCTACGGCCCGCACGGCCCGAGGATCGTCGTGATCCTCACCTATGCGTCGGGCCTCCAACTATCCACGGCGAGTGAGCTAGGCCGACGCGTCATCGCCGCCCTCCGTTAGAAGAGCTTGAGCCGCTCCGAATTGCCGAACCACCATGGGCGGAGGTTAAGCGAGCGAAGCCGCTTAACCGCAGGCCGAACTTACGCGTGCGGCGACGCGAAGCGCCGCCGCACGCGGACCACGCCCGTTCGCCCAGCGGCGCCCCGATAGAAGTGCGCGGGCTCAGCCCGCGCACGTTCCCCGCGAAGCGGCGTACCAGTCCCCGAGCGAAAGCGCAGCTTTCGCTCGGCCCCTACTACTGGGCCAGCAGCTTCTCGAACCTTGCTGCATCGTCGAAGGGCCCGATCACGGCCAGGTTCAGCCCACGCTGTTCGATCAGGTCGCGCGCGACGCGCTGGACTTCCTCGACGGTCACTTTGTCGATCTCCGCGAGGATTTCCTCCGGGTCGGGCGTCTTCCCTTCGAGCACCTCCCGCCGCAACCCGAACATGATCAGGCCGTGCGACGTCTCGAGCTGGAGGACGAAGCGACCTTTCACGAAGCTCTTCGACTTGTTCAGCTCGTCCTCGGGGACGGCTTCCTCGGCGATCTTGCGCAACTCGACCGCGATGGTCGAGACCGCGTCGTCGATCCGATTGATGTCAACGCCGGCCTGGGCGTACAGCGACCCGGCATCGGTGTAGCTGTGATTCAGCCCGTAGACGTAGTAGGCGAGGCCGCGGCGCTCACGCACCTCCGTGAAGAGCCGGGACGACATCCCGCCGCCGAGAATCGTTGACAGGACCTGGAGCACGTAGCGATCCGGGTGCTCGAGCGGGTAGCTATGCACGCCGAGGCAGATGTGCGCCTGGTCGGACTGCTTCGTGTGCACCTTCACCTGCATCTTCCCGTCCGGGCTGAGACGAACAGGCTCGGGCTCGCCAGTCTTCGCTTCGGCCATGTCGCCGAGCAGCTCCTCGACGCGCTCGTGCAGGCTGTCCCCGATCTTTCCGCCGATTCCGAGAACCATCCGCGCGGGCTTGTACCAGTGGTCGACGTACGAGGTGAATGTGTCGCGCGTCGCGCCGCGGACCGTCTCCTTGCGGCCGATGATGTCCCACCCGAGCGGCTGATCGTCGTAGAGGACCTCCTCGTAGACGCCGGAGATGAAATCGCGCGGCGTGTCGTAGTACATGTTCATCTCCTCGATGATCACGCCCTTCTCGCGTTCGATCTCGTCGGGAGCGAACTTCGAGTGCCGCAGCATGTCGACCAGGACGTCCAGCGCGATGTCACGAGACTCGGCCGCGCATTTGACGTAGTAGCCGGTGTACTCCTTGCCGGTGAAGGCGTTGAACTCTCCGCCGATCGCGTCGATCTCCATGGAGATATCCCGCGCAGTTGGGCGACGCTCCGTGCCCTTGAAGAACATGTGCTCGGAAAAGTGCGCGATGCCGTTCGTGTCATGCGTCTCGTAGCGCGACCCGGCCGCCAGCATGATCGCGCAGGTCACCGACTGGGCCGATTCCATCGGCGCGGTCAGGATCCGGAGCCCGTTCGGGAGGGTGTCGAGCTTGAAGGTGCTCACTCTGGGGCGATGCTAGCTAGGTCGATCCGTCTTGCGATAGACGAAGCGAACCGCCTGCCAGTCCTCGTCGATCGCAGCGCTCTTGTTGTCGACGAGGCCTGCGGCCAGGCCGATCTCCTGGACGGTCGCGAAGTCGAGGTCGGTCTCGATCTTCGACGCCTTCTTCGGCCAGGCGATCCAGAGCCCGTCGGCTGGGGCCAAAGTCTTCTTCAGCGCCGCGAAGCGGCGCTCGAGCTCGGCGCGGCGCGTCGTGAAGAAGACGACGACTTCCGCCCCGTGCTTCGCCCCGAGCTTCTTCGCCAGTGGCGTCGAGAACGTCTCAGGCAAGCCGCTTGAGCGCGCCGTAGATCGCCTCCGTGCCGAAGTCGACCGCATCCGCAGGGATGCGCTCGTCGGCGGTGTGGATCAGTCCGAGGAAGGCGAAGTCGGGTGGGAGGCGCATGGGGAGGAAGCCGTAGGTCTGGATCCCGAGCCGAGAGAAGAAGCGGCCGTCCGTGACCCCGACTTGGAGGAGCGGGACGGGAATCCCTTCCGGATCGAGCTCGCGCAGGACGTCGGCGAGGATCTCGAACAAGGTCATGTCGGGGTCGCTCGGGCCGGGGTCGTGGCGGAGGAGCTCGATCTCGGGGTCTTCGCCCACGACCTTCCGGAGCTCGCCGATCAGGTCGTCAGGGCCAAAGCCGGGGAGCAAGCGGCCGTCGAGCTCGACCTCGATCTCGGTCGGGACGACGTTGATCTTGTCTCCGCCGTGGACGATCGTCGCATTGACCGTATTGCGAAGCATGGGTTCCGTCGTCCTGGCGCGATCGCCCATGAGGCGGAGAGCCCGGTCTGTCAAGCGGGGCCTGAGCAGGGCTTGAAGCGCGATTCGCTGCCGGCCGGAAAGCTCGGCTGCGACGCCCCGCACGAATTCGCTTGCCGCCGGAGTGATGTGCACCGGCAGCGGCATTCGATCGAGGTCGCGCAGGAACTCGCCGAGGCGCGCCATCGTGCCGCCCCGGTGAACGAGCGCTCCGTGGCCGCCGGGGCCGCGGATCGTCGCCTTGAGCCAGCACAGCTGCTTTTCGGCCACCTGAATTGGATAGAAGCGCTTGCCCCCGAGCTCGAGCGAGAAGCCGCCGAATTCCCCGAGTGCGTGCCGCACCCCGTCGAACACATGCGGGTGCTCCTCGACGAGGAATCTCGCACCGAAGTCACCGCCCGCTTCCTCGTCGCTGAGGATCGCGAGGATTACGTCGCCTCGCGGACGCAGCCCCTCCGTCTGCGCGCGCAAGAAGGCGGAGACCAGCATCGCGACGCCGCCCTTCATGTCGAGGGCGCCGCGTCCCCAGACATAGCCATCGACGAGCTCGCCGCCGAAGGGCGGGCGGGTCCAAGGCTGGCCGGCGGAAGTGACGACGTCGACGTGGCCGTAGAGGAGCAGCGGGGGCGCGGAGCCGGTGCCCCGCAACCGTGTCACGAGGTTCGGCCGGTCCGGCTCTCTGGCGTACACCTCGGTCTCGCAACCGGCGTCCGCGAGTAGCCCGCGAACGAACTCGATGCACTCCGCCTCGTTCCCGGGCGGGTTGGTCGTGTCGAAGCGAATCAGCCGCTGAAGGAGCTCGACGGGGGTCACGAGGTAAGAACGTCGTAAAGATTCGGCCGCGGAGCTTGTGACACGGGGAGACCTGTCGATAGCTTCGTTGAAGGAGCCCTTTGTAACAGATGCTCAAGCCACTCACCATCATCCTGCTGTTCGCTGCCGCGTGGGCCGTCTCGCGCCTGGCCGCCCTGGTCGCGCGCAAGGGTCTCGCCTGGCACGACCGGCGCCATCACGCGCCTTCCGGCGATCTGCGGGCGAAGATCATCGAGCTCAAGCGGCGCGAAACGACCGTCGCGGTCATTCGCACCGGGATCGGATACGTCGCCTTCGTCGCCGCTGTGATCCTCGCCGGCGCGCTGGTCAGCGGCGGCTTCGACCGCCTCACCACGGTCGCCGGCGCCTCGTTCGTCTTGATTCTCGCGGGCTTCGCGATCCAGCGCATCCTGATCGACATCCTCGCCGGATTCAGCATGTTCATCGAGCGCTGGTACTCCGTCGGCGACACGATCGCGATCCCGGCGCTGGAGGTCCAGGGGATCGTCGAGGACCTCTCCCTCCGCCGTACGAAGCTCCGTTCGCTCGACGGCGAAGTGATCAACATCCACAACTCGCAGATCCCGGCCGTGCGTGTGCTGCCCGGGGGACTGAAGGAATTCGACGTGGAGCTCGTCGCGAGCGATCGCGAGAAGGCGGAGCGCCTCGTGCTCGACGTCGGCGCCGTCCTGCCCGAAGGGCCGACGACCTTCGTCCATCGTCCGCAGGCGCATGCGATCGAGGAGCTCGCGCCGGGCTTCGTCCGACTCCGGATGCGGACCGCCGTCGCACCGGGGCGCGAATGGCTCGTCCAGGGCTTCTACGCGGACCTGCTGAAGGAACGAGCCGATCGTGACCTGATCGTCCACGGACCCGTTGTTCTCGGCGTCGACGAACGCGCCTCTCGCAGCTTCGCCCGCGCGAGCGCGGCGACTCGCTGGGCGTCCTAGAGAGCGCGAATCGCGGCCAGGAGGCCGTCGACCTCCTCCGCGGTGTTGTAGTGGACAATCCCGGCGCGCACGGCCCCGTCGTCTTCCAGGCCGAGCCGCGTCATCACCTCGACGGCGTAATAGTTCCCCTGCCAGACGGCGAAGCCTGCGTCGCCGAGCTGAGTCGCAGCGGCTCGCGTCGGCACCCCGTCGACGTTGAAGGCGAATGTGGCGACGCGTCCCTCCATCGTCGGCAACCCGTACAGCGTGACGCCCTCTGGTAGCCCGGCCAGGAAGCGTTCCCCGAGGGTGCGCTCGTGCGATTGGATCGCCTCCCAGCCGATCGACTCGAGGTACTCGACGGCGGCCACGAAGCCGGCGAGCAGCTCGTGCGGGAGCGTTCCGGTCTCGAAGCGGTGGCCGAGCGGCTGATCCGCGGCCGGACGCACCTTGTACGGGCGCCACTGCTCCAGCAGCTCGGTCCGGCCGAAGGCGACGCCGAGATGCGGCCCGAAGAACTTGTACGGCGAACAGATGAGGACGTCCACTCCCCAGTCGCCCACGTCGATCGGCCCGTGCGGCGCGAAGTGGACGGCATCGGCCCACGCGAGCGCACCCGCCCCATGGGCGAGCTCGACCACGCGGTGCACGTCCGTCAGCGTTCCGACCGCATTCGACGCAACAGGGAATGCGACGACGCGCGTGCGATCGGAGAGGAGCCGCTGAAGGTCATCGAGATCGAGCGTCGTGTCGTCGTTGATCTCCATGAAGCGGACTACGAGCCCTTTGTCATGCGCGAGCTCGAGCCACGGGGACACGTTCGCG